>Ga0065704_10070282_pt1 | contig 39831 bp, 19 predicted proteins | sample SwiRhicommuniRL2_FD_59091 | JGI IMG/M metagenome (GOLD analysis project Ga0065704, IMG submission 59091) | Switchgrass rhizosphere bacterial communities from Rose Lake, Michigan, USA - RL2 v2 (version 2) | ecosystem: Host-associated > Plants > Roots > Rhizosphere > Soil | place: East Lansing, MI | reverse complement strand
GACTTGATTGGGTAAATGGCAAACTTTCTCATAATACCAGCAAATCCAAAACCCATAAAGTTGGTAGCCAAAATCAATAAGACTTGGTAACCAAAAGTTGCCCACTGATTATTGTAGAATCTTTCCATCTTTTGAACATGGATATTGTATGAGACATAAGAAACACCACCAGAAACTGAATAGAAGATTGTTGCTAACATTTGTTCCTTATGGTTCCAAGGGCCAGGGTTTAAATCAATTTCATACTTCCAAACATTAAATTTCCATTTCGGAAGAATGTATTGCATTAGTCTACCAGAAGGATAAAGGAAAAGTTGAACGACGGAGGCGTTTAAGGTTATACTTGGTTGTCTTTCGGAGAAAAATTGATTAATGAATGTACCAATGGCAGTCCAGATTATACCCAAAAGATAAACTCTAAAAGTCTCAATTGGAATTGATGGGTCGTCGTATGGATCAGTTACAGCTCTAACTTCTGGGTAAGGAGAATGGAAAGCAATAAGAACGGCTTCCAATCTAACTTGCAAGTCCCAATCAACGATGCTCAATGGATCGTTCAATTCAGCCTCGTCCAAAGACGAAGATGATGTTGAATTTCTTTCCCTGTTGGTTACATCGATTTCATCAACCTTTTCAGATAGTTTCTCTGAGATAGTAGGTTTGTTTAAATGGGCAGGAGCAGTAGCTATTAATCTTTCGAGTAATTCAAAAGTAGAAGATGGAAAGTTGACATCATCATCATGTTCTTTGATTGTCTCTTCAAGAATAACCAAAGCTTCATCCACAGAAATGGCTTCAACTTTTTCAATCATAAAGGAAGCTCCAACAGGTAAGTCATCTAAACTAACAAGACCCTCGTAATTCAACCTCTTCAAGATGAAATACTTTTGGTTTGCTGTAAGACTTTGACCCACAGCATTAATTGATAGAGCATTGGATGCTATGGCAAGTAAGTTAACTTCCTGATCGCCACGGTTCAAGTGAGATTCTGAACTTCTGACACTGGTTATAGTGTCCAAGTTGACTGCTGGAGTCTTTTCTTGTGACATGTCTAAAAGTGGTAATAGAGCGAAGTGATAGTAAAAAGGATCATCAAGCGAAGAACCACTTGGACTTTTATACAACTCGATTAAAGAAAGACCAAGTGTGATAAAGGTAAGCCAACCTACTTAATATGCACGGCTCATGCTGATTGTGGATTGCTCCTACCCCATATTATAAATCCATTTCAACAAATGGCATCATCTTATCAATTATTGACAATCAAATAGCTTAGTCTTGCCTCAGAATCATAGAAATGACCAACCCACAGGAACGGATTTACCAAAACCAAGAAAGATAGATATGAAATTTTGTCTTGGAAGTCTAATCTCCAATTGAAAGTATCCATTAGTACTCTCTAAAGCCAACTCGATCAACGGCTCCATTTTATGTGTTTCCTTTTTAAGTGTTGCAGCCACTTTGATATATTACTTCCAAGACTTTTTCAAAGAATAAAGTTTCGCGGAAATGAAATATCAATTCCGACATATAGTATGCTTCTAGAAGAGGATTCTTTTCAATTCCATAGGAAGCAAAGAAAAGGCACGATTTATGTTAATGGGGTCCTAGGTAGCTTGAGATGGCTTATTCTGCTCCATCCTACGACAATACTTTGTAAATACTTCAATATTCTGTTTTGTCCCGTGGAGACACACGTCAATGTGAAGTACAATTATATAACCGATATCTCAGATTTTTCTTGGCATCATTTCGATTTTTCTTGTCGAACGCGGCACTGAATTCTTGGGCCTTGGTATTTTGCATTCACCATGTTTTATCAGAAGGTATTAGGTCCTATCTAATGGCGCTAGATTGGTTAGGTCGTGTGAGTACTGACGGAAGGGAAGAGAAATTTGTCCGAGTGATACCTGACACCCGTAAAGTGAACTCCTCGAGGGCTTTGTTTCCTACTCTCCTATTCTGGTAGGAGGCTCGAATAAAAGCCTCCTAAGGAATGCGAAACGCAAACTTAGTACTACTATTTTGTTCTACTTGAGTTATGGCTTAGCAGAAGCTATTCATATTCTCGGGTGAAACTAAGAATTCTCCTAAATACTTTCATAACTGGTAACCAAAAATCAAAAATGAAAGAATTCCGCTGTTTCAAGATAACTAGCGATAACCAACTTATTCGTTTTGAAAAAATCACTGCCGGTTTATCTTATCGCAACAATAGTAGGCTCTACTTGCTATTTGTGAAGGTAGGGCTCTTGTTGCTAGTAGGAGCCGTCACTTTTGGTTGCATTTTCTTGGTTAGGACACTTCTTCTATCTTGCGGAAAAGATGTTTCTAAAAAAATATTGGACAAGATTGCAACCTTTTCACAGCAATCTTGATTCAGGAATAGCAGTTAAAGATTACTAAGAATAGTTATCTCCTTGAACAAGCAGGGTAATCTTATCTTTGGCAGAACTACTTCACTGTATAATGTGTTTACCATCTATTTGCAGCCAGCTATTTTTAATAGTTTTTGTAAAATTTAGACAATTCTTGAGAGTATTAATGAAGATTACGGGGAAAAATGTTTCAAAAGCCTTCAAGACTACTTCAAAATTGGATCTATTCGTGTGTGCTTCCCTTAAAAGTATATCTATGAAAATTGTTTACGTTTATACTTCCCATTCTTTATGTTCACAGAATTCACTAGAATTGTAACTATTGAAACTAGTAGAATTTTTGGCCGGTGCCTCACTCTGAAGTATTGATCATTTGGATTCGATGACGATAATGCATATTGGAAATGTGAAATCTTGAAAGTGAGTAGGGAATGTATTTAACCCCTACAGGGTCAAGCATTCGTTCCCTCAAGTATTATTACGAACCCACCAGTGACTTTTGCCTACTAGGAAACAAGAGATAATTATTAAACAACATGAGCACTTACTTTCAGATATGTATTTCAAGTACAAATCAAAAACTCCATTGAAACAAGACGATCTACCAGAGATCAGATATTTAATTATATTTAGTCGAAACAGCTAAATTCAACTCTCATTCGTATTCTCGAAATTAAAGTTTGAATAATATTAATACAAGGTAAGCAATACATTCCAAATTCAAGTTGATTCCAGTTGCATAGCTAACACATCAGATATGAAGATGCTGATAAATCGAATATCTGGAAGGGATTCAGGAGATAGTATATAGAGGTCACCGAAGTCTCTGATAATGAATGAACTTAAGAACATAAATAATCTGGCTCATAGTTTGTACCTATACAGGGCATCTCATCATAATTTACCAGACACTATCATCTCCCCATCCATCTACTTCATTGTCGTCACCTACGAGGTTCAACTTCAACGTGGAGCCGGGTTGTTTAGCTGCGGGCTTTCTTCCCAACTTCAAGCTGCCGGATTTTCTTGCATTGGAATTCAAAGTGCTCTTGGGTTTATTAAGCGGTTTCAAAACCAGTGGTACCTTTGAAGTTGCAGATAAAGGCTTAACAATCTCCACTTCATCATCGTTCATAGCCCATCCGTCATCGAAATCATCATCCATACCATCCCATGAATTATCTTTGTGGGTATTGGATTTTGAGCCTATTGGATTCAATGGTTCTGAAGTGGGTGTGGCAACCCTTGTCAAATCAGGAGTCGAAGAATTAAAGTCATTATTCAAAGCTCCTCCAACTTCCGGTTTACCAGACCACAGGAAAGAGAACTTCAAGAGGGATCCACCAACTGAAGCCCCGTTATCTTCGAGAGGAGTGGAATTTTCTGTCTTTGGTGTATTGTTTTTGAAAAATTCTGCTTCTTCAGCATCAATATCGTCTTCATCATCAGGTAACGTGGACGCATGACTCTCAACAGATTGTAAATATAATTCAAATACTCTCTTGGCTTCAACCCTCACTTTTGATGACTTGTTGTCCATTAAGGATATGGCTAAATGCCCCAAAATCTTGCTACAAATCTCTTCTAATGAGAAATCTTCAATTAGATTGGCAAACCCCGACAAAGCCATCATTTTACATGGCGTGAATGTGTCTCTTAAAGACTTTGATAAAGCTGTAATCAAGACATTATTCTTTGAGGTTTTGTATATCTTGGATGATATCTTTATAATCAATATGAGAGTATTGACTCGAATGGAAGGTTTTGGATCCATCTGTGATTTTGCCAATACTTTCAAAAGATCTTGATTCACTTGCTTCACCGATACTTTATCAATTATAGTAGTTATTGATTTTAAAGTGTTTTCTCTGATCATGAAGTTTGTATCTTGAAATCCACTAATTAAGTTGTAAAATATCTTCAGTTGCACGTCAGCTTCCGTCAAGAATATTTCATAACTAGCTAAATGTTCCAACAAAATCAATCTCACAGATCTATCAGCTAGTCCAAATGTTTCCATAATGACGGGCTTGACTAATTTGTTAAACATGTCTGTTGGTAGCTTCACTCCAAACTTAAGAATATAATTAAGTATCACGGCAATTGTCTCCTGTCTTTGCTGAATTTCTGCCGGGGTAGTATCAACGGTGGGCTTCAATTTTGATATGTTGCCATACTGGCCTATCAATTCAGGTAATAATTTATGGTCCAATAGACCAGGGGGAAATGTATTCTTTGAGTTATCCCCTTCAAGGTCTGAAACGTAAGTAGACAATTCATACTTGAAAAAATCCAACTTTTCAGATTCATTCTTGAACTTGATTTCTTCCAATTGTTTATTGAATTCAATGACTGTGTTAGCATTGAGGAACGACTCGGTTTCTTGATTAAACTTTTCAACAGTAATTCTTAAGTTGATATTTGGACTAAGCAATTTTTTGAGTGCATTCGAGAGTTTAAGTGGAATCACCGTCTTATTTGCAAATTTACTCTGCTCAACAACATTATTATTAAATGTGATACTATTGAAATCAGGTTCCACTAATATATTGTAAGCAAACATCCCAAATTTGTAAGAATCAAATTTGATCGGAAATGCTCGTATTCCTTCAATACCGGAGGATTGAACTTCACTCGATTGAACGTCGTTGAAACCAGGCATAGTATTAGATAGCCTATATATAGGCTGATCAGGATCAGACTGCAAGTTTGTTAATAATTCGAAACCAAATAGTTTCCAATCACCCAGTTCATTGACGAACACAGAGTTACACAAATTTATGTTTCCATGTAAACAGTTACACGTCATATTGAGAAATTGTAATGATTTGGCAATACTGTGAATACCAAACAACTTAGTATCTTGAGATATTCCGTTATCGTGTTGATTGTCACGTAAATACGCCAACAAAGGTACCACTGGTTCTGTTATGATATATAAATAGTTATCATTTTCGATGAAATCAATAATGGAGATGACACCTGGAAACTTTATTAGTTTCAGCTTTTTGAATGCATTCCTTGCAAGAGAATCCGTCCTCTTTTGTAAATTGGCTGTATCTTTTAAGTTAAACTCAAATATTGACACCTTGGCAGAGTCTTTGGGGTTCAATCCGTCATACAAGTTCCAGATGGAATTTTGATCGATTACATTGGAATTAGACGAAGAGTCAATAACTTTATCCTTGAAAGTATATGGAATGGAGTTTATAGAAAAACTACTCAATGTTTTAGACAAGAAATTCATGACAAGGCTGTTGGCTTTTGATCAATATTGACTCCAGATAAAAAACATCTACAATCTTTGCGATTCGCCTCGCACGACTTTACATGAGTTTTTGAAAGAACTCAAGCTTCATCATACCATTTGGATTTGATGGACAGGTCCTACGTAATAGGTAACGAAATGTGTGTTAGATACATAATTTTACCGAATGTAACCTAAAATGAAAATGAAAAAAATTACCAATCAAAAGCTATACTTAAGCCAATATGAAACAAATTCTCGATTTCGTAAGGAATAGAAGTGTATTAAGAAAATTAAAAACTGCCAATATGTTCAGTTACCTTGGCTTCTGTATCCGTTTAAGGGCCCGCCTATTTGGTTAGAATCTCTGTAACCAGTATTCATGAAATCGAGCGGCTGTTGTGGATTTTGTTGAGTATACTGTTGCTCTTGAAGTTGATTTTGACGAGGTAAAGCTTGCAAACGTTGATCAGGACTAATAAACTGTCCCCTAGAATTGGTAAGTTCTCCAGGCGGACTAGTAGCAATTATCCCTGCAGCAGATTCTTCTGGCTTAACTTTTTGTTTTCCTCTTCCTCTAATTCCTTTATTTGAGTTCTTGTACAAATCTTTGAAGTAAACCAATAACTCTTTTTCCTCCTTGGGCAAATTATTTATCGCTGGCCCACTCAACTCTGCCAATTTGTGTGTCAACTTGTTTAATGTACTCAAATGGAACCGGTTCTGATGAGACTTTAAATTTCCTAACTGGGTGAAGGATTTATCACATCCATCCAATTTACACTCATAAGGCTTTAAGTTCTCATGGGTCAACTTGTGTGCTGCCAAATTTCCCTTACGACTGAATGAACGATTACAGATTTCACAAGTAAAAGGCTTTTCACCTGTGTGTAATCTCATATGCGTTCTTAAATTACCTCCTTGGGTGAACCTCTTTTGGCAGAAGTGACATTCAAATGGTTTGAACCCAATATGCGATCTGATATGAACTTCCAAATGGGTAGATTGAGTGAAGTACTTGAAACAATATGGACATTGTTGGCTCTTGTGCTTTTTGGTTTTAAGTCTAGAGTCATCGGGTCCTATTTCGCCGTCTTCCAAATCACGTTTTTCTCCAATTCCAGGAGTACCGAATGCTTTGATCTTGCTTGGCTTATCAACACCACCAACTAAGCTAACAGGACGAGGCAAAACTCCAGTATCCATGTCATCTTTACCTCTTGAAAGAGAAAAATTAGGCGATCCTAAAATACTACCATCTGGTGCTTGTTGAATTTGGTTCGTAATTCCTTTATCTCGAGCTTGTATTACCAACATTAATTGGTCAATCTTTGTAGCTCCTAACAAAGGACGACCATCTTCAGACTTTATGTACAGCTGAGCAGATACCAAGTTGCTCTTGTCATTGGGGTCATTTTCATTAATTTCCTTGTCCGAAGCTGAACTCCTGCTACTGCGTTGGCGAGTCTTGCGTTGTTTAGAACTTTGATTTGATTGTTCACTACCAGTTTCCTTTCGGTGTCCTTGTGTCGTGTTAGGTTGATAGACTTGTGGAGAGAATTGCTGGTAATTTTGCTGTTGATCCATAAAATTAGGTTGCTGTTGTTGTGTAGAAGTATTTCTAATGGTTACATTTGGAGGAAGACTGTTATCATAGTGTGCTGCAGGAGCATTTGGATATGCGAATTGACTGGGTACCCCCATTGTCTGATAGTTTTGAAATAAACGTTGAGATGGAACAGCTGGCTGAGGTAAGTGGGATTGTTGTTGAGGGTAAATAGGTTGCTGGTGTCCCTGATATTGTGTAGGAGCCTGCTGCTGGTTCATCCGAGCGTGATATACGCTAGGAGAGGTTTTTGGTGACTGAGGTTCATCATTGTATTTAACAGATGATCTTGAAGACATAGAGGAAGCAGGTGAAAGGTGAGTCTTTTCAATTGGTACTGCCAAATTGTACTTATTTGGGTTGTTTTGTTGTTCAATTTCAGTTACAGTATTGTTTCCCTGATTTGCAGTCCTTCCACTAGCGCTTTTGTCGTCAAAAATGTCTTCACGCAACATGGTTTTACCAGATTGGTTAGAAGAGGCCGAAAACCGGTTCCGACCAGAATTATTTGACCCATCGCTGGGGATTCTTTGTTGTCTCACATTTTGCAGATCATTAATTATTTTCAAAATAGAATCACGACGTTGTTCATTGCTCATGTTACTCAAATCAATACTGCCATTCGAAATCATGCCTGCAATGAAGTCAGTTAAGCTGCCATTAAATCCGCTTATTGAACCTTGTAATCCGTTCAAATTAATGCTGTTATTAGTATTAGTGTTCGTATTATTAGTATTGTTGTTGTTATTATTGTTATTGTTGCTGTTGTTTAGTCCATCGTTCCACATTGAGAGATCTAGAGAGCCAAATTTTGATCTTGTAGGTGCATTTGTGGTACTCTGCTTGAGTTCTTGTGATTGTTGATGTTGCTGACTCCAAGCTAATAAATTACCCAAACTTTCTTTATTTAATATATTTTCAAGATCTTCTATTGAAATCTGATCTTGTCCGGAAGGAAATATTGATTGTTGTCGTTGTCTATTCGAAGGGACTCCGCCTGCAGAATTCGAATTTGTAGTACCCTTTTCACTTATGGAGTTACCACTAGACCCAGGGATTTGAATCAAAGAGCTGAAAATACTATTAGATCGAGAAGGGAAATTGTTCCCAGCATTTCCTGACGCAGTTGGGGTTGTATTCTCATAATTCGGATCGATATTGGTCAGTCTTAATTGTGAATTAATAGGAGGAGGTAAAAATATACTATCACCTCTTGGTCTCATTATAGGATTATTTGTTTGGTGTTGTGGGGTAGATATTGGGACGTTCAGTGTTGTATCCCTTGTATTTAAATAGTAGCTTGGGTAATTTGTGTCCACGGCTGGGTTTGATTGTATGGTGCGGTTTTCCTTTGAATTCAAAGCATAACTTGATGAAGTCGAGGGTTGAGGAGGGGCTGAAGCGTTCGAGGTCAGATAATTATTTAATAAGGTACTTATTGAATCTTGTCTCGGTGGATTATACATGAAATTTGACTGATTCTGCGAGCTCCTCGATAGCTCATCATTTTCAGAAGTGTTTGATAAGCCACCCGAGTCACCAGTATTAGATCGCTGGTGATGTTTCTGTATTCTTGAATTTGATGAAACAGCAGATTTAGCCATGATTATGAATCGTTTTATTTAGTTCCTTTTATCGAAAGGGTGATAATCAAAACAGTGACCTGCTAGAAATAGATTAAAAACGGATTTGCTTACCACACTTTTGGTCGAACGGTGATTGATAGTTCGCCTAGTAGTTGGCTGGAGATACTATTCGATTACCACTGGGAAGCAAGAATCACTTACAAATAGTCAATGATCACGTAATGTTTTGTTGCTAGACGCCAGTAGTTACTTATACTACCACGACTCAAATGACTCACGAAGACTCACTCAAAACGTTGTAAGGGTCTTCAGATATATGTTAGAAACTTAACTATCGTCCTATAAATTATAGTTATCTTCTAACAATAATAAACACACAGAAAAAGAAATGATAATCTGGTTTTAGAGTTTTCGATTGCGTTTTGGATTTTTGAATTTGGACTGGTCCAGGGGTGAGGTGAGTTCTCTCTTACGTTTGGATATAGTTCGTTTCAAGCGTAGACGTAATTGCTCTAGGGTGAAGTAGTTAGTTTATGTTCAGAAAAACTATCCTGACACTATGATTTTTTATTGGGGGATTGTTGAGAGATTTCACTCCGAACACATACAAAAATTTAAATGGGGTCAGTGACCAAAGACGATCCATGAGCACGTCGAAAATCGAAATCTAAAATTTACAGTTTTACAAAGAGGTCCGGGATATTTTCACTATAATTCCCGATATATCTCAGATATCGTCATGATTCGGATGGGATGCTGATAGTGTCGGACCCATGGCCAACTGAGTTGCTTTTGTACTCTAACCTGGAGCTATGCCCCCAAACGTCATGGATTTTCTCCACAAAGTGAGGGTAGTGGTATAACCAATTTTATTACGTAAATCTGGTTGGATTAGTAGACTCAGGTACGAGGGAGAGAGTAGTGTCGATAATGTAGCAAAATTTAGAGAGATTAATGATTTTTTGACTTTTGACAAATTAAGAAATGGTGTTGGGACCTAGGAGGAGTGTCTATCTGTACATTTTTGAAGATTAATGAATTAATGGACCTTTTGAGGTCTTTTTCTTGCTAATCTATGGAGAACCGGAAACAATTACCTGATAGTTTCATGTTAATTGATTTTATGACAAAATATTCATACAAAGGGATTCGTGGCCCTTTGTGAACGGCTTATAAGACCTTCTTGTACTACGGAGCTCGAGTAATCAATGATTCTACGATTAATTATGTTTTGTCTGAATAATTTAAAGTCTAAATAATCTCTTTTATAGTTTGTATCATGCCATTTAAGCAACTCTGCAAATTCTCCAAGTCTTGATCCACAAATCCTTGGTCATTTTTGAGGTAATATGATGGAGTAATGTCTTTGTTGATGTCTCCTGTAGGCTCGCGATACAATTGTTTATGTATTGTATCCATGAACTTTAGACTGACTCCGATAAATTTGCCGTACTTTCTTGCATTCGAAGGTAAATTTTCATAGTCACTAATGAGCAACGATAGCATCAAATTTTTGATCAAATTAGACATCTCCAACCCTGACAATTTGTCCACTTCGTCCAAATGAAGCGTTTTATAATATTCCCGAAACTTTCCTTCAAGAGACAGTGAATCTATTTTCTTGGGCTGGTCGTGATCTCGATTTATTTGTGTATTCACTTTCTCCTGACTGGCCTTATACCAATTGAATTCGTTGATCAGTTCATCATTCTTGAGTTTGGTTCTTGCTAATTCCATTTCCAAAGCCTGGTTTTTTTGCTTCAACTCATTATATGCTTTGTCCTGCTCATTTTGGCGTTTATTCTTGGGAGAGGTTTGTGGTTCGTAGATGTCTGAATTATCGGTGATGTCTATAAGATTAGTGTCCTCTTCCTGATGAATGTCGTTATTTTTTGTAATGATATCAAGTTGTAATTTGTTCAAATCGATTTTTAAGTCTAGATTCTCCTTCTTAAGACGCTCAACCTCTTTCTCCAACTGTTCCAAGCGAACTGAAGACCTCTTTTCATTTATCTGATTACTTGGATCATCGTCAATATCTTTACCATCAACACTTCTTTTATGGTCTGGTTGTATAATTATGCTGGCTAGTTTGGAATCATTAAACTCTTGCGAATGAGGAGGAGTAGTTGTTGGCGAGTCAATATCTTCCACTTCTGACTGTGCTCGATTGATAATACTACCGTCAGGATTGACAATATTCTTGGGGTTATTGCTTTTTGAATCGAATGGCATTCCATCAAGACTTAAGTGATCTTCGTCTTCTTCTGAATAGTCGAGATTTCCAGAATTAGAATTTGAATTTATTCTGATAGGCGTTATGAAAACATTTCCCTTCAGAGGATTTTGTTCATCTTGATTATTTACCTTACTCTGTTGTTCTCGTGTCTGATGAATTAGTCTAAGTACCGAATCCTTCATTTTGGCACGAATCTGTTCGTTGAAGAGTGGAACAATATCATTTAGCAATTCGTCCAAAGTGAATTTAGGTTGATCAGAACCCCGTTCGTCGACCGGAGCTTGAGCAGGAGGCACGTCAGCATTCACCGGAGGACTAGATTTTGCTTCATTCATTGTCGTCTCGTCATTCTTTGTTTCATTAATGTCAGAGAGAAAGTTGTCTCGAGAATATTTACTCCATTTCATGGTAGAATGTCCATATCCTGCTTTCTTCGAGACCAACGGGGTAGAATGAGATGAAAACGGCGGCGATGCAAACTTCAGGAAAGTACCAACTTTCGTCTTTTCGTTTTCAGTAGTACTGTTGGGATACTTCTTGTTGTTTCCAGCCATGAAATCATTTTCTGACTTCTTTGTAGGACTGTCCTCATGAACAGTATTTTGATTGTAATCGGCACTCTGATCAGTGATAGGAGAGTTAGACTTGCTCCTGTTCGTAAACTGGTTTTGATCATCAATATGTTTGGCTAATCGGAGTAACATATTCGTATCATGAACCTCAAAGTCACTAAGATCAATGGAGGAACTATTGCTCAACTCGGTTATATTATCCCGAGATAGATGTAGATAAGACTCCGATATCAGCTGGGATAAGTCATCCACCGTAATACCATCAGAATTCATAGTAAAATGGTGTGGATATGCAGAGTTGGGAGCTGAACTTATCTAGTCCATGTTTACAAAACCACTTTTGTAAACAACGCGAGAGATCGTAATTTTCCAGATTTTGGAATCTGAAAATTGCAACTATTGATACAGGTTGCAAATTCTGATTCAGTATACGTATATGAGAGTATCTATGGCGGCAATTGATGTCAGCGATATATAGTGACCTGTATCAAGTAGCTGCTTATTCATTTGTGTATGATTTTGTGGTCCACACTTAATTGGACTACAGTACCGGGTTGTTAGAGAAGTTATACTAGAAAATTATAGTCGTTGGTTATTTCTAGAGCACCTGTGGCTCATTCTTTGTCGCTTGTGCGTTACATTGGGTAGTAGTATCTTCGTTAACTTGTAGTCTCTACCATATCACTTCAATTGGTTCATACACGCAACATCGAAAATGAGTTTCAAAATTTTTCAGATAGTCAACTAGTAAGCAGTTTATATCTAATCACTGAAATTAAAATGGCTGAAGAGACTGTTGATACTACAATGCTCGACGAAAACGTCGAGCAAGAACAACAATATGATATGGAAAAAATTAAGTTGTTACCTGGATCATCTGAAGATGGATCAGCTGCATCTTTCCAAATAAAAGAAGAAGATCACACTTTAGGAAATGCCTTACGTTATATTATCATGAAGAACCCTGAAGTTGAATTCTGCGGTTACTCCATCCCTCATCCATCTGAAGCTAAATTGAATATTAGAATTCAAACTTATGGTAACATATCTGCCGTCGAAGCTTTACATCAAGGTATGGACAACTTATCCGAATTGTGCGATGTTATTGAAGACAAGTTCAATGAAAAGGTTGCTGCTGGAGGGTACAAGAAAACAGAAGTATAGGCTCTCATTCTTACTCTCTTGGTCTTAGCATATTAGACGTGAATACGTCTTCTCAAATTGTATATTATTTAGCATCCGGTTAGTTATTGACCCTTACATGTTCTTACTAGCACATTGAATCTTTAGATTAATTGTGCATAGTAGTATTCACACATAGATAGTTCAATATACTGTTCATTTTATCGACTAATATCGTAGTTTAAAAAACCTCTGTCCCATAAATATGGCGGCCGATACACAAGTATATGCTCATCACCAATGATATTTCCCAATTCGGAAGTCTAGAAATTGGCATCGCATAATTTCTTTTTTTTTATACTTTTTTTTGTCTGAAATTGCATATATAAAGTAAAAACTCCCCCGTTACAATTTTTAAAGGAAACCCAACACAGAGTTTCTTAGATATAATCAATTGAAAATGTCATACAATAATAACTCAAACTCATACGGTTCTTCTTCCAGCTATGGTGGAAACAGTTACGGTGGTGACAGCTACGGAGGTGGCAACAGTTACGGTGGAGGCCGTGGTGGTGGAAGAGGTGGTTTCGGTGGCCGTGGTGGTGGCCGTTACGATGAAAGAGTTGAATTATCTGCCCCTGCCTGGGACCTTGACTCTTTACCTAAATTCGAAAAGAATTTCTACGTTGAACACCCAGATGTCAGCTCTCGTTCTGATCAAGATGTTGTTGCTTTCAGAAAGGAACACGAGATGAGTTGCGATGGTCCAGATATTCCAAAGCCAATTACTAGTTTCGATGAAGCTGGTTTCCCAGATTACGTTTTGAACGAAGTTAAGGCCCAAGGTTTCCCAAAGCCAACTGCCATTCAATGTCAAGGTTGGCCTATGGCTTTAAGTGGTAGAGATATGATCGGGATTGCTTCCACTGGTTCCGGTAAGACTTTATCTTACTGTTTACCATCTATTGTCCACATCAATGCCCAACCATTGTTGAGTCCTGGTGATGGTCCAATTGTTTTGGTTTTGGCCCCTACTAGAGAATTAGCTGTCCAAATTCAACAAGAATGTTCTAAGTTTGGTTCTTCATCCAGAATTAGAAACACATGTGTTTACGGTGGTGCTCCAAAGGGTCAACAAATCAGAGACTTGGCCAGAGGTGTCGAAATCTGTATCGCTACCCCAGGTAGATTGATCGATATGTTGGAAATGGGTAAGACTAACTTGAAGAGAGTTACCTACTTGGTTTTAGATGAAGCCGACAGAATGTTGGATATGGGTTTCGAACCTCAGATCAGAAAGATTGTTGATCAAATTAGACCAGATCGTCAAACTTTGATGTGGTCCGCTACTTGGCCAAAGGAAGTCCAAACCTTGACTAGAGACTACTTGCAAGATCCAATTCAAGTTACCGTTGGTTCTTTAGAATTATCTGCTTCGCACACTATCACTCAAATTGTCGAAGTTGTTACTGAATACGAAAAACGTGACAGATTAGTCAAGCACTTGGAGACTGCCACTGAAGACAAGGAATCAAAGGTATTGATCTTTGCTTCTACTAAGAGAATGTGTGATGACATCACCAGTTATCTTAGAGCTGACGGATGGCCTGCATTAGCCATTCACGGTGACAAACAACAAAGTGAAAGAGATTGGGTTTTGAAAGAATTCAAGGCCGGAAAGTCTCCAATTATGGTGGCAACTGATGTTGCTGCCAGAGGTATTGGTATGTATATTTTTTGAGAGGGGTTTCTTACTAACTTTTTATTATTTTTGGGAATTCTAGGATTGGGAATGTGTGGTGATTCACACAAGTATTATTATAGAGGAAGATTGTGTCGACATGACATGAAAGGTTAATAGTTTATTCGCGATGATTTGGTGATTCAAATCTAGCCTTTGAACTCTACGCAATTTTTTAGCATGACTATGCAATAAATGGAGGAGCAACCAAGGGAAGAAAATATGACTTGAATGGACGTGCTGGTTCGCATCTGTTTAAGTTGTATTCCCTTGCAAAAAAAACCAAGATGTGGAGGTGATTTAATCATGTATTTGGAAAGCAGTTTATGGAGACTAAACGTATTATGACTTTGATCTAGAGGCTTTATTTCTTTTTATGACGAAACGGATGTTATACCTAACGGGCTCAATGATTTACGAATGGAATTAATGAACAAAAGGTGATTGTGATTATCTTTTGATGTTGATTTATTTTAGAGCCTGGGAAAGAAATATAAAAATGACAAGCTTTTAGACACAACTTTTGTTAGTTGTGTCGTGGATCGAGTAAATAATATATAAATGCTTTTCTATATGTGGAATGAATAACAACTAAACTCCAATTTGGGTGTGCTTTGCACCATTTATCTATAATGTAGACCTTCCAGACGAAAATTTTAAAAGGATTTCGTGTAAACATATACTAACAGAATTAGATGTTAAGGGTATTTCTTATGTTATCAACTTGGATATGCCAGGTAACATTGAAGATTACGTTCACAGAATCGGTAGAACCGGTAGAGGTGGTGCCACTGGTAACGCCGTCTCCTTCTTCACCGAAGCCAACTCCAAGATGGGTGGTGATTTATGTAAGATTATGAGAGAAGCCAACCAAGTTGTTCCACCTGAATTACAAAGATATGACAGAAGAAGTTACGGAAGTCACATCAGATACGGTGGTGGCCGTGGTGGCCGTGGTGGTCGTGGTGGTCGTGGCCGTGGTGGATACGGTGGTGGTCGTGGTGGTGGCTACAGATCTGGTTCCAACGATGCCCCAATGGGTAACCGTCGTTATTAGACTTGCATTTTTCCCCCTTCTTTAGTATTTATTGTTTTATAGAAATTTATGTCACTCAGAATAATTAAGTGTAGTATATGTAGAGAACTTCTATTATACCTTAGTATGGCTCCACCGATGTAGCAACTAACAAATATCGACTAACATAACCTTCTCAGGAACTAGGGAGTCACAATTAGCAACTTTACAGGTAACTGAAATGTCGCTTAAGCATAGTCTTATCTAGCATCGCTTCCTCGATCTTAGTCCAGCAAAGCATAATTCTAATCGCGTTTTTGCACCCAAATCTTATTTTTAGACGAGAATGCGAAACCGGGATTCGTCAAAAAGTACCAAAGTTCAATTATTTATGTTTGAGGAATATAGAAACTATCATACTTGAGTAGGGAAAGTAGTCCGAAGATGACTTAACTAAGTAGGTGAAAACAGATCTAAAATTACGTAACCCTATGAATTTTCTCAGAAATTTAGATTTTCATTTTTCACATGCAATTCAACAATCTAGCATGTGATACAATTTACCAGATCTTAAGGGTTAGTAATAAACTCAACTTAACCCGGATTTACAACAGATCATTGGTTGGGCATTTACGACGAATTTTCCAAGTTATATAAGGACGAATTTTCAGTATATAAATCGTGTTAGTTTTTCACTTGTCACAGAGTCCCATTCCACAAGATAGGAACTAGATACGATCAACTATAAGAGATAGATAAACAAAAAGACCCTCACCACGTCCAATTGATACGATCTACTTGAAGCCATCCTCATACGAATTGATACGATCTACTAGAAGCCATCCTCATACGACCTACTAGAAGATCCTCATAAGACCTACTAGAAGATCCTCATACATTTAGTGGAGATCGGAGATTGAATTTTGCCACTTTTTTTCTGTGGGTTATCAACACATCTACAAAACATGTCTACTCAAGTGAAGTCAGAGATGAAGACGAAACAAAAGAGAAACGATGTCAGCAAAAAAGGCCATGACATGAATGCCTCGGGAAACAAAGGGATAACCTTCTCAGGCGATACGTTCATTGTACCTACTACTCATGATATGGTGCAAACGTTATTTGATCCCTCCATTCGTAAATCACACCTTGAAATTATAGTGTTATTGTGCTTGATATCAAATGTAGGAATCTTTTGGTTTTCCAACAGAATCAATATCTTCATTGGGCTCTATATATTCTGGAGATTATGCTATAATTTTGGTATTGGATATTTATTATGTGAACAATCTAACCGTAACACATTAGTTAAATGGGCAGAGAAGTCGAGGGCGTTTGATTCTGAAAGCACCACCTTATTATCAAGATTCATAAGAGCAGAAATCAAATCTCAAAGAGGTGAAGATTACGATATTTCATCATATCCCATTGAATTCAATACTTGGTTGATATTTAGAAAGTTTGTTGATTTGATCTTGATGTCTGATTTCACTACTTTTATTTGTCTTGTAGTAGCATGCTCAATCGATGGAAACTTCCAATTTCTTGATCAAACCTCGTGGTTGAGAAACTCGAGATTTGTCATCGGATCCATTTTGATTGTCTTCAACTACTGGGTCAAGGTTAATGCCCACAACACAATTAAAGATTATGCATGGTATTGGGGTGACTTCTTCTTCCGTCAAATTAACAATGAAGAGTTGATTTTTGATGGGGTTTTTGAAATGGTTCCTCATCCTATGTATTCCGTGGGTTATGTTGGTTATTATGGTTTTGCATTGATTTCCAAATCGTATACTGTTTTGGTAGTTGCAATCTTTGGCCATTTCTTGCAAATGATCTTCTTGCATTATATTGAAAATCCTCATATTGACAAAATCTATGGTCCGTCCAAGAACGAAATCAATGTTTTGCAATTGTTAAAGTTGAAGGATTTGAAAAATTTCGACAATATCAAACCTTTAGTTGGTTTGTACAATTTCAATATTTTAAGAGCTTCAGATGTCATCAATTTAGGAATTACCATCACTTACGGGTTGGTTATTCCATTGTTTGCAGTGAATGCCAAATCCATAACTCCATCAACTCTTTCATGGTTATTCAACTATCCAATAAGTTATATGTTTTTGTTGACTATTGGTACGAAGGTGTTGGAATCATCCACAATCAATATTGCGTTAATCTTGCAATCAAACTTCAAGTACTTCACGAAATGGTATCTTTCAAACGATATTTCTGTCGAAAAATCATTGAATAATTGGGCAATCTTTTACAACTCGTTAATCAATTTGACTTATTCTTCGTTGTTTGGCTTAAACTTGTACCAATTTTTGGTATTTGGATGGTCTTCGAAAAACCTCTTATTTAATGACTGGACCTACTTGAGAATCTTTATCGGTGTTTTGTTAATCTTAACTCAAGCATGGATCAACTCGTCTATAATTGATCTGATTGGATATTTCGGTTGGTTCTATGGAGATTTCTTCATTCCTAAATCGCAAAGAATTATGACCCACTTGACTAAAGCTGGGGTCTATAGATATTTGAATAACCCTGAGCAAATCTTTGGTGTTTGCGGAGTTATGGGATTATTCATCATATCTCCATCGATTGAAAACTTGACATGCTGTATTTTATGGGTTGCAAACAATTTTTTCAGAATCAATTTTATTGAAAAGGCCCATATGGTTAAAGTTTACGGTGAGCAAGAAGTGTTGCAAGATTCAGGAGTTACCAAGACATTCAAAAAGCATTTGATTCCTGATGTCATTCAAAGAAGAATGAGTGACTCAAGAATGAGTGATCCAAGGGCCAGAGAAGAATTTTTGAAGAATAGAAATAGAAGAAAAAGTTCGTTAACTGAATCTTTGGACAATTTTATCAAGGAATTGAAGTCTTCAAACAAGAAATTATCGACCCAAAATATCATTGAATTATCGCAAAGTTTAAGATTTGAAAATTCAGACTACAAGATAACAATCAATGGATTAACAGAATCGGAAGAAGCAACTGAAAACGAATCTTACTTACCGAAATATATCACTGTAGGAACGCCAATTGAAATTTCGTGGACTTCTCCAAGCAAAAGCCATTCTAAAAATGATTGGATTGGATTGTACAAGATTGCACAGACTTCTTATTCAAGAAACAAGACACTTTTGTCATCCTCTGGTCGTTGGACTTGGTGTAAAGAAAACGAAGGCTCATTTGTGTTTGACAAAGAAAAGTTGTTTTGGGGTGAAGGACTTTATGAATTCAGATACCATTCAGATGGTAAACATGATGTTTCGTATATTTCCGAACCATTTGAAATCAAAATCGCCAAGTTAGTCGTACCAACAACAGAAGACGAGACGGTATTGTTCTCCAACCAAATGAAATCTCAGATTTTTGATAAAATCTTAACTCTCGAATCTATCGACGACTCGATTTCCAAAGCTGCAAACGAAGCCGACGATATTGTCCAGGTTTACGATTTATTGAGTTATCTTATTTCAAAATCAACTGATATCAAGATCAGTTCGAAATTATTCTTAAACAATGACGACGAAGCCAAGGGCTTAACAATCAAGAAATTGGTCAAAAAATTAATCCATTCAAAGAAAATCTTAGAAGAATTATCCTACAACGATGATTGGGAAAAAAAGGAGATTTAGTTGTATATAAATAGATCAGAATAGACAAACTGATATAAATCCAAAGTAGAAAAAAAGTTCTAATAAATAAATTATGTATAAAAATATAATGATTTTTAAGTGGAACATGTGTGGACAGAAATTGGTGATTCAAAAGTAGAAATGGACACAAATTCGTGATTGATATTAGAAATAGACAGAAGTTGGTGATTAATATTAGGAATAGACAGAAAATGACGATTTGACTATATTTGAGTATATTGAAATAGGCCGATATTGATGATTTGTAATTTCAGTATATTGAAATAGACTGAAGAGTATTTTTAATTCACTCAAGTATACTTGAAGATAGATAGACAGCCTTAGATAACCATCCTCCGAGTCTATATCTATATCAATTCTATAGCTACTACTTATTCCCCTTCCTGAGTTCACTTATATATTAGTTTTTCATTGACTATATATTCTTTAACAAGTAAGAACTGAGATTAGCTCTAATATCTTTTGAGACTGTGCTACATCCTTCCATCAACTTCTTATAGTCGTCCTCATCACCAGATTCACCTTCTACCCAAAAACCAACTATTTGATTATCCAATAAATTCATAAAACTCATAACTGCCTCAACTCCGTCTTTGGATTCTGGCGTAGGGTCGAATATTATCTCATCTTTGACCAATTTCACATGTCCACTGGTGACCATATCTCTTAATTCCACCTCTGAATTGATCAAGGCCATGGATGAACAGTTTACAATCCAATTTATCAAGTTCAACATCGAAGTCTTGGAACTTTCATTCTCACTCTGTTCCGTAGATATCACAGATATATAAAGATCAATGGTGGATTTAGGATATTTCTCCAAAATTATCGAAGGAACAAGGGCTGTTTCGATATATGACGATATTCTGTGTTCGATATCGGTAGTATCGGATCTAGAATTTCCTCCTGCTGTGTTGTCTGTGTTGATATCGGTGTCTATAGACTTGTTGAATGTTTCTTCGTTGGGCTGGATTATGTGAGGTAAGAACTTACATTCCACAGAAAAAGAGGCACGGTCTATGAAAGATCCTTTGATTGGTCTTGGGCCAAATACCAGCACTTCGATTATGGTGTTTCCGACCTCCAAATATGCCGATCCGTTGGCGTTTTGAATAATTCCTGTTTTCAAGAAAAATTTTCGGATTTCATCGTTGGCTCTGTCAGATTCCTCGGAATTAACTTTGATATTATCTTCTGGGTTCGACGATATCCCTATACCTGGAATAATCGTGTTCACAGGACCTAACAATCTTCTTCTGTCACTCATGTTGAAGAATATCTCAACTGTTGAGTATACTTTGAAATTTCCAGTGATGAGTTGGATATTTATCCTGTACATAGACGTTATAAATTTGCAGTCAATATATTACAATAAACAGTACACAATAAATAGAAAGAACTAGAGATGGAGTAATGTCGAAAGTTATGTAGGAGTGACAAGAATATCCGTAATGCTATCCAGATGGTTTTCGAGCATTTCGAAAAATTAGTGATAATGTCACAATTCATATCTTCGAGATCTTGGAGTTCTTTGGAACTCCACGATTTGTGAAAAGCGTGGAATGTGATCGAGACCCTGCTCATTTGGATCGTGGCTTATTAAATTACTCATTGTTTGAAGTAAATGGATCAAGATAATTCAAATTATCATCACCAAGCAGTGAGAAATCAAGATCTGCAAAATCTGCAAATTGAGAATTCTGGGGAAACAAGTTGTCCTGGGACAAGTTCGGTTCAGGAAAGGCTTTACGATCAAGCGAATCGATATCATTTTGCAGAGATGTACCAGAATACTGAGCATTCTTTTGCAACATGTAAGGAGGCAAGATTCTTCCGAAGATCTGGGCATCAAGTCTGTCAATGACACCTGGTAAATAATCAACACTTCCAGAACCTTCTGCTTTATTTGAGTTGTTTCCATTGTCGGGTTCATTTTCAACAGTAGGATTTTCCAGCACTTTTTGAGGTGATCTAAAATCAGGAAAATCAACCATCGTCAGTATTTGCTGATTAAGCGATTTCTTTTGCAACGGGTTAGATTGAGAATTGCGTGCTACGGTGGATTTGGTTGTACCAGTCTCAGATACCTGCGACTTACTTGATTGAGATGTAGTAGTGCTATTGGAATTCTCAAAATTCTTCTCTTTGCCTTGTTTCTCGTGTTCTTCTAGGGACGGTGGATAATTCTCATTCTCCTTCATTTCTCCTGATGCAACATAATTATTCATTTTATCAAAATTCTTAAAAGTGCTTTCAACTACTTCACTTTGAATATTTGTGTTGTAGTTGTTTTCGCTTTGATCTGGCGTGCTTCTGAGTCTTGTTGAATCGGCAGTTCTTCTGTTCAACTGTTCAAACAAGGCATTCAAAATATTATAGATTCTTAACGAAGCATTTGAATTGTTCTTCAAGCAGTCCAACACTTTCTTACCAATTTCAATATCCTTTTTGATCATGTCAATATTCAAATCATCATCAAATAAAACTCCCGCATAATTGAATCCACTTGTCTTGTTTTGGCTATAATTTGCAAAGTGATAGTAATATATCAAGCACGCAATTGAAAAAAATATGGTGTACATGGAGAACCAATAGGTACCAACCAACAAGTTTTCATCAATCATTTTGTTCGCTAATTTGACAACAATTCTTGCAACTTTTATACAGTTACGGCCTCTAATTAAAGATCTTGGATCAGCATTCGGTACATACGATGTCCCGTTACTGATAAAGTGAATGAATGGTCGGTACAACATAATCTGACAGTTTAAAAATGATAAATGAATGTAGTAGTTTGCCATTTCAAATTTCTCAGGGATGTTTTCTCTAGGGTCATTATTTGTCGGATCAGTTGGTTTCAATTCGACTGGCAAGTTGTCTAGCCAAGTTTTCAATTCCAATTCCAATATAGTAACCTTTGCATGAATGTTATCAGGGGTTAATGAAACTTTTTCAGTCATTTTGACCTTGATTGGATATAGCTGCTTGACAATATGTGATAATACCAACATCAACTTAGTATGATGATTTGCACAAGCCGAGGACGATAATCTGCCTTGTTGATTTGCGTACAAATATTCTGTTCTAGTGATGTTTTCATCGTCCAATTCCTCAGGGAATTCTTGATCAAATTCATCCTCGTTAATTGATCTTGGTAATCCCAATAACGAATTGATATAAATATCCATCTTGTAAATGGTGTAGAATAATCTTTTTCTAGTATCGACTTCAATTGGATCTAATTTCCGCTTGGAATGCTGGAATATAGACAAGTTTCTATGCAACCCTTCCTTCAATGCACTTCTCAAAGCTATACCAATATACGAATAACATGTAGATAATCTCGCTGAGCATTGCAAATACATAATCATCATCACGATTGTTTGGATGGAATTGATATCACCCACATTACTAATATCAATCAATTTTCTCGCTTCTAAGAAATATTTGAAACCGTCATCTTCCAAATTCTCATTAAAATTTGGAGCAGCTTCATTGGTTTTGGAGAATAATGATCCACATGCTAAAATCGAATAAAGAAAGGGTAAGAATTTCTGTTGTCTGTCCCCATAATTCAGGGGATCCACTGAATACAATAATTCCACCTCTTCCAATAATGAAGGTCGATGATAAAATCTAAACAATACACATGCTTTGTTCCAAGTGGTGAAGATAAGTTGTAATGCAACATCTTTATTTGGCAAGAAAAGCCTTATTTCTTGACCCAATGGTGTTTCCTCGTTCGAAGACACCGAAGGACGCCGGTTATCGAAGTTCGATAGTATCCGAGGCACAGGACCATCTTGATATAAGTCACAGACCTCGTTTACGTTAAGATTTCCATTGTTCTTTGCTCCCACGTAGTTGACTGCTTTTTGGAACTTTTCAAAATCAAAATTCAATGGGTTTGTATCGTCCAAGCAGTTCAATTTCAACCGGGGCAAAAGTACGTTGAGAATATTTTGACATATTATTAAATTGTTTGTAATTGTGATTGATTGTGGTTCGGAAAAGAACGACGGCGAAGGTATTGGTGTAGTGTTTCCTGCGGCGGCGGCAGCAGCTGCAGCTGCTGCTGCTGCTGCTACTTTCAAAACAACAGGAGAAGCTTGTGCCACCGGGATTCCAGTGTTCTTCTTGTTCCTAACATTCGGCTGGTCGTACGTACAATTATAAGAGTACACGGTACAGTGTATACAAGGTTGTTTACCATCACACTTCACCTTTTTCTGACGACAGATATCGCAAGCCCTCGTAACGCGCTTCCTTTTCAGATCCTGGTTGTTTTTGGATCCTGGAAATGTATGCGACAGACCCATTGGTTGGCCCTCCACTTCTCTCTTTGACATCGTAAGAAGTGTGGTTTCGTTAATATTACAATAAAATACTCTTACTTGTAGATCCTCCCAACATCTAGATGGTATGAATTGTTGATGATTTTTGAGTCAGTTGATTATCATTTTTTCTAGTGTGCGACTCCCGACTAAGGAACAAAAAGAGTATTCTCCCGTATGCGTTCTATCTGCAGTTCTGAAATTATGCTGGCAATGTTTAAGTAGGAACAGTTACTATTTGAAGTTGTCGCTATCAGGTGTCGCTACTAGATGTGGCTACCAGGAGATGTTGACCAACCTCTGAGACTAGAATAAATCAAATCTGATTCTTGATGAATCATCTCATGACTACTAGTCATCTTAGTATTGGCAAGTAGTGTGATGTTAATTTCTTACTGATTTTTAGTGAGAATGGCACTAAATATTCTGGAACCTCCTAGAACTATTGCTAGAGGAGACTCTATAATATTGCTAGAGGAGTCTATAGAATATTCCTTATGCACCATTCCTCGTGACTCTCACCTCACCTCGCCTCACCAATACCTATAGAGCATACAATTATTTGATTAATGGTTATTTTAGTAGTATTTTTAATATTTATTGCTGGGTGGGAGATTATTACCTATTTATGTAGGTGATCTCGATATCCCGTGCTAATTAAGTTCTATGTCGTACACTTGGCGATTCGTCGGGTACGGATCCTCGTGCCCCAATATCATTCAAGATCCTTGTTCAAAATCATATGGTTACTGAACAAAATTCATTGACCTACTAACTTCATAGAGCTGAGCTTCGTAACCCGAAAAATGACAAAACTGTCGTTGTCCCTGATATACCTCTGTCTTAAAGAATTAGTAGATTTTCTGTTTTAATCAAATTTCATGTCAATGAGTATTTGTGGCTATTGCAATTACAAAGCTGATTCCTTTGCTCTCTCAATCAGTATTTGGTATAGACAAGATTGTAATAATGTAACAGATTAGTTCCAGTAGTCAGGCTATACCTCTTAATCATCTCCCAGTATTAGTTATGTAAATATCTCATTAAGTTTTAGATTAGCTAGATTTCTATACTATCTAGATTTTTATCGGTTTCTCCAACAAATGACCCATTCTCTCGATCTTTGTACTTAAATATCCTTCAATTTCCTTCGATTTTATTCCCTCTTCACCGTCCTTGGACCAGGCTAATGGAACCATAGGAACTCTTTCCAACACCGTGACCTCTCTGTTTTTTCCTTCCACAGCTATGATTTTGTCGGGGTTATTAGTCAACAATTTGATCTCGGTTAAACCCAAATCAAGCAAGATTGCAGTTGCTAAGGAAAAGTTTCTTCCGTCAGCAGGGTGTCTTAATATCAAATTTGCTTGTACGGTATCTGCTCCTAAATCCTGTAAATTGTATGCCTTCAACTTTTCTCCTAATCCAATACCTCTCCCTTCTTGTCTCAAGTAGACCATGCATCCATGGCCCAGAGCACCCATGATCTTTCCAGCTTCGTCGAATTGTTCTCCACAATCACAACGGGCTGACCATGCAGTTTCTCCAGTATAACATTCGGAGTGTATTCTTACAATCGCCGGATCACAATATGTCGTATCACGTTCTCTTATTATTTCACCAGTCTGGTTGTCGAATTGCAACTTTTTGTTTAATTTGCAATCAAAATCTGCTTCTGTACGTCCGGGGAACAACTTTCCAATATATGCTCCTCTGGTCATACGATCTTGTTGGGTATCGTTGGGTCGTAATTTGTAGAGCGATTTCGAGCGTATATCTTCACCAAAAACTATCGCCAAATGTTCCTTGTTGTCGATATTGTTTTCGTAGAGATGTAAAAAGATTTCTGGACCTTGAGTCGTTGGTATTCTTGCCCTGGCCAAACAGTTTACTATTGGTAAATCAGGCAAATCCAACTGTTGTCTTAAATCGTCGGAAATGTGAGGAGGAGGCAATGGGGTCGAAGAGGCATGAGATGGCGTCAAAGTGGGCGATACTAAGGGTATTTGGGAAAAGTCGGGGATATGTTGAGGCGTCGGATGTTGTATAGTTGAAGTAGAAATTGGCATAATCGTAGGGTTTGTAGGCTCGGTGGATGTCACTCCAACCTTTTCAAATCCAGTGTCCATTCGTAGCTTTATATAATATGGTGATACTAAAAATTAGTAAGCTTAGTTAAGTTGTGATTCTTACAAATTGCACGAGACGGAATTAGTAATTTTTTCAAATGAGATTTTTGGGTTCTGTGACTGAGGTACGGCAAAGACTCCGAGAATTGATGTAGATAGTGAGATATAATGAGAATATAGTGAGAATATTCAAAGAATATATAGCGAAGCACTACAGTGAATATATATATATTGAATAATATAGTGTGTGTTTTATTTGGTTAGCCACACTTACCACATACAGTTCTAGGGCCCCCATATGGGACACTAGATAATGATATATTTCAAATAGTTTTTAGTCTCCGCTTCGGAGCTGTCATCGCTAGATGGTTATTTAGACATAATTCTTCTTAAGACACAATTCAGTTTAAGCTGATTAGGGATCTTTGGCCCGTCGGCCCGGCTAATATCGTCCCTGTCTCCGACATTATGTAGTGATATTCTCTCCAATATCGAACCACTGACCCTACAATGATGGAATTGTATGCCAAACATGAATTATGTACAGATCTGGTGCAAAAGTCGGTTTGGTGTTCGTTGAGTCCTTAAATTCCCTTTATCCTCGGTCTTTTAAGACAACGAGTCATGATCCAATCAATATAGAACTGTATTCATAATGTACATATTTTGATAGCCTTTATGAGACGATTATGGATACATTAAGAGCTTTTAAAATTATTGTACCTACTTGAAGTTGCAAATTTCAGAGAAGTAAACTGATCTGACTGGGGATCTAATATATAAACCCACGAGACATTTACCAGTATCCTTCACTAGTAACTTCTAAGACCATCTCTTCACTAGCTACTTCTAAACATTTCTTCACTAGCAATCTTCTCATTTATTCACTAGTAACTCCTAAAACCATTTGCGTATTCTAGTAGAACTTCCAGATCATTTATAGCAATCTAACGAATGGTCGATCTCGTCAAGAGCTTGATTTTTCGATACAACTTCCTTAAACATTGACTACTCTCTCGAACCCTACTCTATGGTTTTGATCCATTCAATTAAATCTTGTTCTTGAAAGCTCTCAACATTCGGTACATACTTATCCATCACCAATTGTTTCTTCAACAACAAAATGGCAGGAATTTTACTTCCAACAGCATAAGACATCATGAGTTCTCTTCCACCCTCTGTATCTGCCATAATATTGATCAAATTGATCTCTGTAGAGGGTTTATTTGGATACTTGCTCAGGTCGGACAAGATATCAAACAACGCCTGGGTGACCTTATTTGACTTTGGTTCAGCATACGTGAAATTCAACAACGTTGGCTGTTTAAACAATACGTAGTCTTGCAATTCACTGGCGTGTGTGATGTAGCTTTCAAAGATTCGGTTCTTGGTGGTGAATTGCTGAGGTGAGGGTGGATACACCATCCGTTGTGTTTGCCACGCTTGAAACCAACCGGTAAAAAGGGAGCGACGAAGAAATAACGAGGGTAATAACGTGGCAGCCCTTGGAAGCAGGGCCACGGTTCTTGAAAGGGTTTGGGATTGTAAGAGTACGGACATTTGGGTGTAAGTGGTGAAAGTTGCTAAATTTCAATGACTGCGAAATTTCACAAGCCCAACTTTGGTGCCACCGATTTTATAACTGATCTTGGAGCTACAACTGATTTTTATGTTAATTATATTCATCTAATATCTATTTACAGTATGTACAGTCGGCATGTTAGTGTGAGAATATATCTCGATCTATTAAGTCTGAGTATTCAGAAGGTATAGCTCCACGAGCGAGATCTTCACTAGGAATATCTTTCATGAGAGAAACCTTCACCAAGGATACCATACATCAGCGAGATCTTCATTAGGAATACCTCTCATTACTCGACTCTACCGTTCTCTCTTTTATTATTTCTCTCTTTCAGTTCTTCTCTTTCTTTCTCCCATTCTATTTGTCGTTATTTCATTCTCGATCATCTTTACTTCGGGTCTTCCCAGCCATCTTTCCATCTCTGTTTCCACAAATTACAGTCAAATTTTGGTTTGCCGAGCTTTAAGTTAACTTCGTTATGGGCATCGCATAACCACTTCCCTAAGGCATCCTGAGTCTCGACCTTGGGTTCATTTTCTTTGATATATGACTTGAAGTCGTCTGCACAGAACCAACATGGATAGAAGTTTCCGAAAAGTTTCAAAAACTGCTTTAAATCTTGTTGCTTCTTGTTGTCTGGGTTCTCAGGATATGTAGCTGCAATTGAGTGTAGTAAAGTCCACGAAGATCTGCCTAGTACCTCGACATCTGGCGGGATATCTCTTTTATATGGCTCGGTAGATTCTTTTACTTTGGTAGCTTTAGTCGCCGCTACTTTAGAGTGATTCACCTTGGTTGTGTTTTTGTGTTTTTCACCACCAGTCGTGGCAAATTGGAAGTCTAGTAATGAGTTACATGAACGACATCTATTGGTTAGTAATGGTTTGATAATCCTAGTGAAATCACTTACGGTTTTCCATCCTTATCATAAATGATCTTACGACCTGAAGCTCCAAATTGTGGTTTGGACTTAGCTGGTGCTTCGCCAGAGCTTTGGATTTCTACTGCTTCAGGCATTGCTTATGGTGGTGCCACCGTGATTGATTACGAGGTCCGATTTTCTATATTGACAGGGAGTGCATATAGTGGTTTATAGCGATGGATTAAATTAGTCTGCAAATATGAATATCAAGAGTAAAAGACCTACGAGAATTATGAGTAAGGGTATATGAATATTTGGAATATATGAATATATGAATATTTGATAATACAGGAATATATGATAATATGAATATTACAATGAGGTATGATTGCATAGTGTAGCTATATGATTGAGATAGGCAGGTGCCTCGTAATATACAACCGCAGGAAAGAAATCCTTGACCTTGTTTAGAGATTGTTTCTAACGATGAGAATGATAGGTCAGTGATAAAAGGTTACCTAGTGATCTAGATTAATAGCTGGTGTGAGAATCATTAGTTTTCACTCTATGTATCTATTAATCTACCCTTGTTGGGCTCTCAAATTTTCAACAAACTCGTTTCTTTGCCTGATGACCTCGTCACATAACTCACCAATCTCCTGGGAAACGATTGCTGGTCTGCTGTTGTAAAATTCGGTCAAATCGTGTTGCAAACCGAATTCTTGTTCGTAATCCCAGGCTTGTTGGATCATTTCAAATTTATCAATATCTTTTACGTATCTTGCTTCCAAGGTTCTGATTTCTTCATAGTCCAACCATAATTCCATGATCTCGCTGGAAAACTTTGGATTGTAAGGCTCGATGAGTTCGGCTAAGAATTTGATCGACTCAAACTCTCTTCTATGCTTTTCAGCCTTACTGACTCCACCAAATGGCGTAATATCACCAACCAACAGTTCAGCGATATCATGAACTAAAGCGATTTTGACGCACTTGTCGGTGTCCACCTTTTCATTAGGAATACACATGGATATGATGGACATTCTATACATATGGTCACTTATACTCTCAGCCTTGTGGGAGGGTATACCTTTGTCGACCCAGCCAGTTCTTCTTTGAGTTTTTAACAAGTGAACGATTTGTATAAATGCTAAGATGTAGTTGATCTTTTGGTTAGGTTTCGTGGGTACCAAGAGTTGTTGAATGTTGGAGGGAACAGCATTGAGTGGAGTCCATGTGTTCTCAGTAGTATCTGGAGCTAATCTAGGATCTCTGACTGACATTTTCGTTGTAGACAAGTACTTGAGGTTGAATGTAGATCTTACGTGTTTAATGGGTAGTCTACACAGAAGATTACTAAACATTAATGGTGATGGTTCAATGAAATGTAAACATCATCTCAATGAGAAATTTGGTTGCGGCATGGATGTTTTGTTGAATTTGAGAGGTTGAGTATTAGAGAATTAGTGAATTACTAGTGGTCCACTAGTACAGTACCAGCCGGTAGTTTATAACTTAGGGTGCTAGTTGACATATGTAGAATAGAATTTAAATCGTCATACATACTAATCCCGTACAGTTATTGCTAGCCCAAAATATCCTCTCGTGATGGCCCCGTCTCACAACTCTTCAATTTCTTACATATGATAATATATTTTACAGAAAGTACATGTATTTATATGTTATGATCATTACATAATTACTTAAGCAATCAATTCGACAACACCACCAACGGCTCTGATCTTTTCTTCAGCTAACTTAGAAACAAATCTGGCCTTGACAATGACTGGGACTTGTGGTAATCTACCTTTACCTAAAACTTTACCGTAACCGTGAGCTAAAGTGTCAATAACTGGGGCGGCGGAAGTAGAAGCAGACTTCAAGTATTCGTCCTTCTTTTCAGAGTCAACTAAGGTCCATAATTTGTCCAAGTTGATTTCTGGTCTCCAGAAGTGAGTAGCTTGTTTGTGGAAGTATCTCATACCAACCTTACCGAAGTAACCTGGATGGTATTTATCTAAATTGGTTCTGTGGTGATGTTGACCACCAGCCTTACCACGACCACCTGGATGCTTTCTGTGTTTACCAACTCTACCCTTACCGGCTATAATTGTTAGTATATTATTCGTGATCAAAGACTCTTGTATCTTCACCTGGACTACATCAAATTCAACATATGCTTTACTAGAAAGATGTTTTAACTCATCTTATTCTTATACAGTAAATCTTGGTCGTTCTTCAATGTCATCTTGATAGTTTGAGTTGGTGAGTCGTCTGTGCTATATGGTATAGCTCTCTTGTTGGTACTTACCGGAAACATGGCCTCTGTGCTTTCTGGTCTTAGTTAATCTGGTAGGCATTGTTAATGATATAGATTAATAACTAATATAACCTGGAAGAGATAAATATATTGAAGGTGAATTTTGAAATTTTTTCCTGGCCCTGGTTGAGTGAAAAAATCTGCTCCATACTCAAGAGGTGTTTGTGGTTTGTATACAGGATATGAGTGTGCAACTAAATTTAGGGATGAGCCCTAGTTGAGGGCGCGTGACTATTTTGTTGTCACGTGCAAATGTGGCTGCAAATTATATACACCATCAAGGTTCATATATTATGCATACTATATAAAAGTTACCTGAAACAAGAATTTCAGTAAACTATAATGGAGGCAATCCCCAAACTTCTTCATATGAGTGAAGACCCTTTGTTTCGGGAATGGTCTTGATAAAGAAGAAACTAAGCACACACATGAATGTAAAGATGAAATAGACTCCACCGCCGATCCAAGATCCTTTAATGATTGGAAAGAGGTACCCCACCACAAACGTAGCCAACCAATTCATAGTTGTACCCCAACTTTGAGCACTTGCTTTTGCATTAGGCTGAGTAACCTCGCCAACCAATAAGAACGGAATAGGACCCATTCCAATTGCAAAAAATGTAATGTAAGTAAAAGTACCCAAAATAGACAAGATCGAACTTGTAAAGATGATTCCTATACCCATCATTGCAGTCAGGAGTCCCAAGAACGTCACGCTAGTCAAAAGCAAAGGTTTACGACCTAATCTGTCAACCGCAGTTGCAGCAACAAAGGTGATCACAACATTTACCAACGAAATCAAACAGTTGATCAAGATGGCAGAAGTTGGAAAGATCGATACTAACACCGAAACACCATAGAAAATAATTGAGTTGATTCCATCAAATTGCTGGAAAACCAATATCCCTGTGGCTACATACTTGGAATTGTTATAGTCCAGAGATTTCAAGTATTTTTCTAAAGAAACAGTGCCACTAGAGGACTCGGAGTTTTGCGACAACAACCCAATATCTTCTTGGGAATCATCTGAACCATCACGTTGAGGTTTCCAGCTATTAACCTCGTTTTGTGAGTCAACATAGTTACCACCTCTCAATTTGTGTAAAACTGTAAATGCCTTCGTGGAATAACCATTGTTCAAAAGCCACATTGGAGACTCAATCAAGTATGCCAGAATCAACCCAAAGTTGACCACAGAAACCAAACTTGCCATCAACAACAAGAGTCTCCAATTATTGTTATCACACCATTTCAACGACAAGACTTGAGTAAACAATATCCCCAAGTTGACTGAAACTTGATTCATGGATCCCAATAATCCTTTTGTTTGCGATGGCGAAAGTTCATTAATCAATAATGATGTCATAACCAATGCTGAACCGGCACCAACACCAGCAATAAATCTTCCAACCAAAAGAGAGAAATACGAATTACTAAGACCATTCAAGGTGGATCCAATAAAGTATAACACACAATGTAACAAACTGGTCTTCTTTCTTCCGATCTTATCTGCAAGAGTTCCTACGTAGAAAGATCCTAACAACCCACCAATACTGAAGATAGATGTAATTAACCCAACTTGTTCAGTAGTTAATGGAATACATTGCTTAAATCCATGAGATCCAAACCACGATTCATCGTATGGAACATTTCCTGGCTTGCTGGTCTTACAAGAAATTACTGACTCTGGAGAGTTCAATTCTGCCATGTGGTATCCAAATTGAAATGACCCTAAACAGATGATGGCCACTGTGGTTACCAATTGACTAGTTAATCCACCAGACATTTTATGTGGTGGTAGTTCTTGATCTGTTAGTTGTTCTTTAATGACCTGTTAGAAAGAAGAGTAGATTATTGAGCTTATAAGGAGTTGCTAAACAGAGTGAGATTTCACCCCCCACAGAAAGGGCGGTCAAATGTTATATATGCAGGTCTCTCCATTTTAAAGTTAGTTAAGTCATGAAACAGATGAAGTTTCAAGTCAATGGCTGAGATTGAGTTGGATCATGGGTCTACCTTCCTTGGCTTGATCTTTAGGAGCACTCTTTCAACATGAAACGTGTGAAATCGAAGTTGACATATTTCGCAGTTTCACATAAGCAATTTCTACAAAGATAAACAATGCTAGTGGGCAGAGCCAGGATTTTACTAAAATACACTAATAATCAACGGCTAAAACGTGATTTTGTAGAAATGATGTCTTACGTGTTGAAAGAGCAATATTGGTAAAACAAGAGCTCTAGAATAATACATTTTTAGAACTGACGATCACGAACATTTCTTGACTCTATTTTCGTTACATTGTTTTATCGTATCTTGAGATCGAGGAAAATATGCTTGAGTATTTGTTGCTTGCATAAATGGTTCGTCTGTATTTCTCTTAAACCAAGGCCTGGTTAACTCTTACACTTTTTCGTCGCTCTTTCCTTGTTATCTCTTCGTCAATTGGAGATTGGCCCTACGCTTTTATTTTCGCTATCATCAATAGAATATTGGCCCTGCTCTTTTATTCTCGTTATCGTCATCAACTGGTTATTCTCCTATAGATAACCTCATCATATAATAGGCAAAAAATTCCCAATAATCATCATAGGAATGCCAAAAACATCTCTTTTCAATGTCCACATACATCCAGTTCGTATTTTTACATCGGGGTTTGGGGTTAATAATGTACACTCGGTCATTGTAGCACCGAGAAAGTCTCCAAATGCAATTCTCAGAAATAACTGGAAATATTCCAACACAGATTTATCATCCAAAAGTTCAACTATGAACTTCCTTGTTTTCGATAGTAATTCCTCCTTGGTCCAGCCTGTTAAGAGACAAAACTCATTTCCAACGTAGGCAATCTCGCCGGTTCTTCTCCAAACAATGGTTGGCGTCCCACTTACTCTAATGAAATTATCATAGGTAAGCAAAGTTCTCTGAAACTGTTGTTCCATAAAGATTAAATCTCCTTCTTTTAAAGAATTTGTACATGCAATAAATGATGGTCGATATGCAGCCATGGACTCCGCCATTTTAACTAACATGGGTTTTGGAAATCTTTTCCGTAAATATGCAATTAATGAATGGAATCCTGGAGTATATGAAAATGGTTTCTTTACTTTTTCGTAAATTTCTTCTGGTTCTTTGAAGAAAGTATCGTTTTCCAGAACATCACCGAGTTTAGTGTAGTGGTTGTCTTCGGGAACTATTCCAATTGCAAACGACAACGTCAGGGTCGCATTACGTTCATAATACACCGAAGGATCGCTGGCCTTTATAGATTCAATTGCTGTGATAATATCTGGAAACATCAGGATATGGTCAGAGTCGGTTGGTCCCAAAAAGTATTGGTTAATAGACTCATCACATTTGGGATACCTAGGACTATCATACAAATGGCCTGGAGTTAGGTTCCGATTCACATCATTAGGAGACGCTTTTTGAGACTGCAAATAAGGCGAGTTCATGTCTTGTTTATAGAGTTCATTTGGATATGAATTTCTAGGTGTTTGTGAAACAGAATGAAATGCATGAGGAGAGAGCGCTGGAGAGATATTAATAGAGCTCGGCGTTCCTTCGTTTGATGTAGAATGGTTGGGGAAATTTTCTTGCAAAATGCTTGATAATGTGGAATATTCCAAATCTGCGGCAGAAGAAAGGAAATTGGTTCGTTTTCTATTGTACTGGATTTGTTGGTTATGCAAATGTTTATTTGGAAGGTAGTGATAATTCTGTTGGTTTTGGTATGAGGGGTCGGGTTGGTTGTCTGGCTGTATTGTTCGATGGTCGGGTTGGTTGTTTGACTGGAACGATATTCGATCATTTTGGTTAGGACCTCCTTGTTCCCTAATATCTTGCAATCCATTGCGGTCCGATAATTGATCCAATCTGCCATCTGCATATGATCTTTCATCTTGAAACTGATCTCTAGGCTGTGGTATGATTTCTCGCTCTGGTTTCTTGGGAAGAGGTAATTTCTGTAACCTTGCACCAGTTTTCTCGTCCATATTATAAAGATCTCCGCCATTTTGAAAGTTGATAGGTACAGTATTGCTATGTTGGAAGAGTGTGGCTTCATATACATTTGGTCTCATCCCGTTTGTGCTTACGGAATTTGCCATATTTGAAGCTTCTGAACTTTGATGGCTAATTAATGTAGGGGGAACATCTTGAAGATACTTCTTTCTTTTTCTAGGAGCATCTTCACACGTCTTGTCCAAACCTCTTTGTATGCATCGTTTACATGGTCGATTACTGTCACATGTCATATGTGCTTTGTGACAATGAACACAAGCTCTTGTAGTTTTCCTACGTTTCTAATTTGTTAGTAATGTTTCTAAGCTTGGCGATTTCTATACTTACTAATTCGTATGATGTATTGGTGGAGTTTTCAGTCACTCCGCTCTCGGAATCACCAACATTCATGTCAAACTAGCATTGATCAGTTGGATGTAGATTTGTGAATCTAAGGCTTTTCTCCGAGACCGAGTAGGTTGGGTTATATGCAGTCCCCTTATACGTGAGTCAAGTCTTATAGATACGAGGAGATGCTCCCTATTGAGCACTAGAGATTCCAAAGAACATTAAATACTACTAGACGTATCGCTGAGAGATTGGATGGTATACAACTCTATCTACGGTTAAATCATCTAGTAGATATATTGTTATCGTACGCATCTACGGGCTTTGCGAGGTGAGAATATTCTGCTCTGGTGACGTCAAACACACACACAATAGTCTGAAAAGATGTTGAAAAACTCTTTCATAGCGGGAGGAGGTATAACATCTATCTCAAATATTGTTTTGTTCGCTGTTTCATTTGTGACTAGTGATATCTAATCTAATATTTGAAATATTTCTTCTCCAATCGATTTCATAAAGATATTTCATGAATATATCTGAAAAGTTGCAAAATTTAGAACAATTATATTATTTAGGGTACTTCAAATTTAAGAGTACAACTGGAAGTATCTCTCAGATATTCTATTCCATCGTTGAACCTATATCTATCAACTGCACCATATAATCGTTAGGGTAGGTTTTGCAACTTTCCAGTCACCTGATTTTATCACGTGATCTTACTTCTAAAAATTTACCAAATGAACAAAAATTTATCTCGATACTCCAACATACCAAAGAAACCATAGAATGGCCGATTTTATTAAGAACTTTAAGAAGTTGTCGTTAGACGATATTTCCACTGTTGAAGCATCTGTGTTTCCTGAATTAAACCAGGAACAGAAAGCTTTGGCTTCTCAATTCGAGACCTTAGCTACCAGAGTAGATGAGTCAGAAACTATAATCACCTTGAACGATTCCTTGAGACCCAAGACCTTCATTGCTGGTAACGTTGCATCTAAGGCTGATTTGGTTGTTTTCAAAGCTGTTTCTCCTTTGGCAAGAAAATGGTCTTCTGCTGAAGATGTTGCAAGCCACAGACATATTTTAAGATGGATTGATTTGATTCAAAACGTCTTGGTTGAAGTTGAGGACAAGGTAGTAGTTGATTACGATATTTTGCTTCCAAGAGAGGTTAAGGAGAAGAAGAAGCCTGCTGCCGCTGCCGCTGCCGCCGCTCCTGCTGCTGCTGTATCTCCTGCCGCTCCAGCTCCTGTTGAAAATGCTGGTGACGGTCTTAGAAAAGAATTGACCGAAGAAGAAAAGAAGGCCAAAGCCGATGCCCAAAAAGCCAAGAAGGCCGCTAGAGCCAAGGCCAAGGCTGAACAAAACGCTCAAAAAGCACCTGCTGCTGCTCCTGTGGCAATCACCCCAAGCATGGTGGACATTAGAGTTGGATACATTCAAAAGGCTGTCAAGCATCCAGATGCTGACTCGTTATATATGTCGACTATCGATATGGGCGATGCCGAAGGTCCAAGAACTGTTTGTTCAGGTTTGGTGAAATATATCCCACTTGAAGATATGCAAGAAAGATACATTGTCTGCATTGCCAACTTGAAACCAGTCACCATGAGAGGAGTGAAGTCCAGTGCCATGGTGTTGTGTGCATCTAATGAAAATACCGTCGAATTTGTCAACCCACCTGCTGGATCCAAGCCTGGTGACAAACTTTTCTTTGAAACCTTTGACGGTACTCCAGAAAAACAATTGAACCCTAAGAAGAAGGTCTGGGAAGCCCTCCAGCCACACTTCTCTACTTCCGAAAACTTTGAAGTAACATTCACTGAAGAAGGTAAGGAACCAAAGAAATTGGTCAACGCCAAGGGTGAACTCTGTAAGAATTCTACCATTGTTAAGGCTGACGTCAAGTAGATTCAGAAATATAATCAATGATGAAATCAGGCTTGTACCATAGGTGCTAGTTAACGTAGCTATAGTAGACTATTGTTGAAGGATACTAGTTGACCGTTGTATCCATAACATTACTTAAAAAAGACTTGCTGCAGCTTGTAGTCTCAACTCTTCGAAGGAAATGGTATTTTCATGATATTTCCATGCTATTTTCTTAATATTTTCAACCTTCTATCCATTAACTATAGAGCAATCCCACTAATTTTCATAGACACAATAACCTCATTATCCTTGTCGTCCTAGTAATCGTCACTGATTATAACTGTGCTCGGCTTAACTAGTCAGATTTTGCTGTGTCATAACTCTCTTTCGCAGCCAATTTTCATCCTTCATATAATCTGGCCATAAAATTTCAACTCATCTTATATTACACTCTTCTTCAACATGTTGGTCAAAAATCAGATCAAAGACAAAGATAAGAATGTGTCTGTGACATTTGTTCCGCAGGACTCTGAAGATTTGTGGTATCTCTACAATTTGCTCTCAGTAGGAGATACAGTACAGGTATTGACCTATAGAAACGTGAAGAAAGGTAATCAGGGCCAGATTCAAAAGGGCAAAAGTAAAATGGAAAAGGTGTTGTTGAAGCTAAAGCTTGTGCTTGAGGATATTGACTATATAGCGTCGGATGAAGGGATGAGGTTGAGTGGGAAATCGATGGAACCTCATGAATATGTTCCATTAAACAGTTATCACACAGCAGAAGTCGAATTGAACAAAGATATAACCATCACCAAAGAGAATTGGGATCAGTACGATAAGTCGATTTTACAGGATTTGTGTTCGGTAGAGAAGAAGGCCGATATTGGTGCTGTGATACTCGAAGAGGGAGTCGCTCATATCTGTTATGTTACTGAGTCCATGACAGTGTTGCAGGCGAAGGTTGAGAAATCCATTCCTCGTAAGAACAGTGCTTATGGAACGCGTGACCTTGATAAGGCAATGAATACGTTTTTGACCATGGTTTCAGAGACTATGATTAGAAACTTTGACTTTTCTCGCTTGAAGGTGATTTTGATTGCTGGTCCTGGGTTCGTGGCGAAATCTTTGTATGACAAGATCATGCAAGACTGTACGACTGCACAAAATACCGGTGGCAATAACAAAGCGTATAGCGAAATCTTGAAGAACAAGAGCAAATTCCTAGTGACTCACTCTTCTACTGGATATCTCCAAGGTTTGGAAGAAGTTCTTAGTGACCCTGCTACCAGAAAGAAGTTGAGTGACACCAAATTCTCCAGCGAATCTGCGATACTTCAGAAATTCCACCAGGCTTTGAACGACGACGACGGCAGAGCATGGTACGGGCTTGAAGAAGTCACTAAAGCTATTCATTTGAACGCAGTGCGATACTTGATGGTGACGGACACACTCTTTAGAAGTGACGATATAGCCACTAGAAAAAGCTATATTGCTTTAACCGAACAAGCAAAGCAATTGGGTGCCGAAGTGTTTGTGTTTTCTAGTTTACATGAATCAGGAATTCAACTTGACCAACTTACAGGTATAGCTGCCTTATTGAAATATCCTGTTCCAGACTTGGATGATTCTGATGAGGACGATTAGTATTATACATTATAAATTTAACTTCCCGTTGTATTACATACAATGCATATTATAATTTAATAACGTTTACGTTCATTAAATAATTTGATATTCAACCTCATGGCATGAACTGACGACAACGACGTAATGCCTGCAACTGATATAAATTTTATTCAAGTGATGTAAGATTTTAGGAGGATCATCCAATTAAAGGACATGATCCACTATTTTTGAATACAACCGTCTAATTTCTTGTATTTTACCTTTACATCGTTGAAGTGAGAGGTTTATAATCATGCTTCAACTTATTAAATTTTATCTAAATTATTCTTTTTCTTACTTGTATTTAATTTCTTCTTGTCTTTCTTTATTATGTATCGAAAGAAATAAATTGGCGCTAGAAATATTCAAAAATACTTGAAGTGGATAAAAATATCCATGTTTTGGATAGTGTCGTTAGAATCATGGTTTAACCACCTCGTCTAGTATGCGCTGTTAATTTAAACAACACAAAACCCTTCTTGATCCACCAAAATAGTTCAATACAGGATAACCTTTCCATAGTGATATCTAAACTTGAATTACTATTTTCATTTATTGGTGCTTCCTTTTTGGTGTCGCACTTATAATTTCTGCACTTCCGACTCTTTTAGTCTATTGTACTTTTCAATATAATAAAATACGGTTTTGTAACTGTGGGTGAAAAAAATACAACTTCTCGCTACCATAAAATGTCAACATTGAACGCGACGTGATTCTCGGCTGACGGTACTCTATTCCAGCTATCTTGATATCTCATTGCATGATCACGAAGCGCATTATTTTTTTGGTGAATGTGATAAGATAAGGCCCCAAATACACAAATCAAAATAGAGAATTGTGAATGAAATTGCGCTTCAAAAACTACAGTACCGGTCCTATATATAATGAATCATAGGTTAAAACTAACTATAAATACAACAACTTTTCTTCATCTGAAGTACATATATATATCCCATAAACCTAAGCATATCCCAAAAACTAAAGATAGTATGCTAATTCTCTCTCAAACCTTTGCTGATCCAAGTGCTCCTGAAACTGAATTGGGTATTATTGCTCAATGGTGGACAAAAAATTCGATTCCTACTCTTGAAGAGTTTGACGTAAGTAATTCTTTTGAAGTAAAGAATGTCTTGCATAAAGGCGAATACTTTGAGAGACCAAAAGATGCTACTGGGGTTATTGTCTCGAGTAAAAAGAAGTTGACTTCAATGGCTGCTTGGCGTAATAAAGAGCATAACGATGAATGGCAAATTTTTGGCGAACAAGAGCCAGAGACAACTGCATTTTATTTTGTGGGCGATACTGATTGTGTATTTGTTGGATGGTAATTTTATAGTTTACTTTCTTAATATACATTATTTTATTTATATTTTTCAATAGTTCGACGCAATATTGTACATCGAAACCCGTGTTTACGAGATTTTTCTTATCTTTCACAGTTCAAAGTGACAACTAATTCCAGTTCGGCTTCTTACATCCGTTCTATCCTAACTTGTCAAAACTTCAACAACTGGTACTATTTCTGGCAATAACT
>Ga0065704_10000323_pt1 | contig 40015 bp, 41 predicted proteins | sample SwiRhicommuniRL2_FD_59091 | JGI IMG/M metagenome (GOLD analysis project Ga0065704, IMG submission 59091) | Switchgrass rhizosphere bacterial communities from Rose Lake, Michigan, USA - RL2 v2 (version 2) | ecosystem: Host-associated > Plants > Roots > Rhizosphere > Soil | place: East Lansing, MI | reverse complement strand
GAAGGCTTATCCTACATCGCGGGCACTGAAGTCCCGGCAGTATTGGTTAACGTAATGCGCGGCGGACCAGGTCTTGGCAACATCGCGCCGGCCCAGGCAGATTACAACCAGGCTGTCCACGGTGGTGGACATGGCGACTATCAACCCATCGTCCTGGCGCCTGCATCCGTGCAGGAAGCGATTGACTTGACGGTTCTTTCCTTCGACCTCGCAGAAAAATATCGCTCGATCTGCATGGTCATCCTAGATGGCTGCATCGGTCAGATGATGGAACCCGCCCAGATGCCGGAAATGAAGCCCGTCCAGCGCGCCAATTGGAATTGGGCAACGGATGGCCGAATGGGAAAACGCGAACGCCGCGTCCTCACGTCCATTTATTTGGATCCCATTCAGGAAGAGAAAATGAACCTCAGGCAGATCTCGCGTTGGAGAGCTATTCAAGATCATGAAGTTCGTTATAAGGAATATTTCCTCGACGATGCCGAGTTTGTCATCATCGGCTTCGGAACGGCGGGACGTGTTGCGCTCTCGGCTGTGCGGACTGCGCGTCAACTGGGAATCAAAGTCGGTTTGTTGAGACCGATCACGGTCAGCCCATTCCCCGATCAGATCATCGAACAACTTGCGAGCCGCGTGAGCGGATTCCTGGTCACGGAGATGAACTCCGGTCAAATGCTGGAGGATGTCCGTCTGGCGGTGAAGGGACGCGCTCCGATCGAATTCTACGGACGCATGGGAGGCGTAGTACCGCTTCCTGATGAAATCCTGCGAGAGATCCAGCGTATCGCCGCGGGACCCTTATCGATTAACACCAACCCGCGCGACGAGTGGTATGAACGCATGGTAGGAGTGAGGTAAATCATGACGACGAATGCCCCAAATAATTTGGTTTACGAGCGACCTGAAGGTTTCACGGATACACCAACGCATTACTGCCCTGGCTGCACGCATGGCGTGGCACATCGGTTGGTCGCCGAAGTTTTGGAAGAGATGGGCATCATCGATAAGACGATCGGCGTCGCACCGGTTGGTTGTTCTGTGTTTGCCTACAACTATTTTGATACAGATTTTGTCGAAGCCCCCCATGGACGCGCTCCCGCCATGGCAACCGGCATTAAACGAGTTTTACCTGATCGTATTGTCTTCACCTATCAAGGCGACGGTGATCTCGCTTCGATTGGCATGGGCGAAATTGTCCATGCTGCCGCGCGAGGCGAAAACTTAACCGTGATCTTCATCAACAACGCGAACTTCGGCATGACAGGCGGACAAATGGCTCCAACCACATTGCCCGGCATGAAGACAACCTCTTCGCAGAATGGCCGCGATGTGGAAACTCAAGGTTATCCCATTCGCATGGCCGAGATGCTATCCACACTGGATGGCGTTGGCTATTGTGTGCGCAGATCGTTGCATGACCCCAAAAATATTCGTCTCGCAAAGAAGGCGATTCGACTCGCGTTTGAAACCCAGGCGCGCGGACTCGGCTTCTCCATGGTTGAACTGCTTTCCACATGTCCCACCAACTGGGGCATGACGCCGGTCGAGTCGTTGAAGTTTGTGGAACAACATATGGTGCCTGCTTTTCCAATTGGTGATTACAAAGTCACAGCAGGCGTGGCGCAGGTGAAAGTATAGAGTTCAATGTCATTGCGAGCGTTCTTCGCGAAGCAATCTCCAAGTAAGTGATGAAAATCTTCTGAGAAGATCCATCTGTGAAATAGGAGATTGCTTCGTCGCTACGCTCCTCGCAATGACACGGAGGTCATAATGCAAAAAGAAATCATGATCGCGGGGTTTGGTGGACAGGGCGTTTTATTTGGCGGACAGGTTGTGGCATACGCAGCCATGGACGCGGGCAAGGAAGTCACCTGGATTCCTTCCTATGGTCCCGAGATGCGCGGTGGCACAGCCAATTGCACGGTCGTAATCGCGGATGAGGAGATTGGCTCACCACTGGTTAAGAATCCGCCATTGGCAATTGCCCTAAACCTGCCATCCTTTGACAAATGCGAAGAGACTCTGGCAACAGGCGGAACATTGATCGTGAACCAATCCATGGTGGATCGCGGCGCGAAGCGCGACGACATCAACGTTATCTTTGTGCCATGCAACGAGATCGCTGAAGAGCTCGGCAACAAGAAATTACTCAACATGGTTGCAATCGGCGCATTATTGACAGTCTTGCCTGAAATTACTTTGAAGGATGTCGAGAAGGCCCTGGAGGGCCATTTGCCGGCGCGTCATAAACACCTCCTGCCGAGGAATTATGAGGCGCTCAGAAGAGGATTTGAAGCGGCGAGTAAAATGCCCGCCTAAAAAGTAATACCAATAAATTGACAATCCGTTTCCAAAACTGGAAACGGATTGTTGCTTAAGCGAAACATTAGTGTCTGTCACATCAATGGTGGGTTTAATGTGGATTGAAAGAAAGACGAGCCTCTTGTAAGATGGAGATTGAACAGATCACCACTGCAAGGAGCTCGTCATGTCAATTGTTGTCCTGAAACTGCCGAATGTCAAGCGCCAGAGGGAGGCGAGACCAAAAGCCTGTCGGTATTGTGCAGGAGAGACCTTTCAACGTTGGGGGCAAGTGAGCAAGCCTGTAAAAGATGTGCGGGTCAGGAATGTAAAGGTGTATCGGTATCGATGTTGTCATTGCAAGCGGACGTTTCGACATTACCCGGAAGGAAATACAAAGGCTGATCAAACAGAACGATTGAGATTATTTGCCATCGTTCTTTGGACATTGGGATTAAGTCATCGTGCCAGCAGGCTGATCTTGAGTGGTCTGCAGGTACGTGTGAGTCATATGACGATCTGGCGAGATGTGCAGGAAGGCGCGCAGAAGATCAAGAAGCATAACCAGTGGAAACCGGCTCGGATCTTGGGACTGGATGGAGCTCATGTCTTAGGTTGGGGTGAGAAACAACCGGTGTTGGTCGCAGTGGATCTGGGCACAGGTGAGCCTCTCGCGGTGGGATATGTGAATGAATCTGACCCACAAGCCATCCGCCGCTGGCTCGAACCCTTAGTCCAACAACATGGCATCACCGTCATGGTCACGGATGATCTCTTCAGTTACAAAATCGTTGCCGAGAAACTCCAACTGGGACATCAGGTCTGCCAATTCCATGTGCGGCGTTGGGTGGGCAAAACCCTCAAAGAGTTACAAGAAACCATCCCAAAGGAATGGCTGTGGGTTCTGGAAGAAATTCGTCAACTGCTCGACCTCCTACCACTCGAGGGCAGCCAGATTTTATATGCGCTTTGGAAGCAATTGCCTGGTCGCCGCTCCTTTCCTAGCCAAGCTCGCTCCGCTATGGAACAATTGCGTGATTTGCTCTTACGCTTGAGTGACCATTGGCAAAATTACTGTACCTTTCAGTCTGAACTTGAAATCCCCTGGACCAACAATACTACCGAGCAAGCCATTGGACGCATGAAGATGCGCGCACGAACCGTGCGGGGTTACAAATCCTGGACAGGCATGCAAGCAGGACTCTTGCTCGCAGCTTCGTCGATTATTTAGAGGAACACCTAGACGGAACGCCTTTTGCCTTTTCGTTTCCTTCCATTCGCCCACCACCTATGTTACGGAAACAAACATTACAGACTATTGATTCGAGTGGTGGAAAGTCGTATACTAGAGTATTCATTTAGCTCCATTTTGCGTGAACAAATCTCCTGTTCTTATATGGACTGAGAACAGAGAAAGGATGGAATATGTATTAATTTGTAAATCCCCAGTCCTAATCTTTATCTATAAACAATTAATGGTAGGAGGATTAGTATGATAACAAATTTGAAGTTGTCTCTTAAGTTTGGCATGGTGATCATGATGCTTTTGGCATTTTGTGGCATGCCAACTTTATCTGCGAATGCAGCAACATTATTGGTAGTAGATGATGATGGATTTGGTACTGCCAGCAATTGCAATGCAACAACGATTGCATTCAGCAAAATTCAGGATGCAGTGAATAGTGCATTGGCTGGAGATACAATCTTGATCTGCCCGGGGACATTCGATGAACAGGTAGCAATCACAAAAAGTGACATTACTATTCAAGGATCAGGAACTGCCTTAACGGTTCTTCAACCGCACACGGTCAGTGTGAACAGTGCAGGAGTGCTTGACCCATTCCCTATAGCAGCAATTCTGCTTATCACTGGCGCGACCAACGTTAATGTCAAAGGATTAACGGTTGATGGCAGCCTTGCTGACAATGGTATTAGCAATCCGCCTTGTCTTGAAACGGGTTACTATGTTGGTGTCTATTACCGCAACAGTTCAGGATCTATTCAATCTTCACACATCACCAACATTGGAAGTGCTACACGTTGCACATCCGGCGTGACAGTCAGCAGCGGGTTCGCGAGCAATGCCAGTTTAGCTGTTAATAACAATATGCTCGACAATTACAGTAACATTGGATTGAACTGTGGAGGTCCAAATACAACGTGCAGTGTGGGTGGAAACACATTTCAGGGATTAGGACCTATAGATTTCTCTCAAGCAGGCATTATTTTGCGCCTGGGAGCAGGAGGTGAATTCTTTGGTAACACAATCGTAGATCACTTCAATTCTCAGGCACATGGAGTGCCACAGTTCTCAGTAGGTATTGCCTTGTTCAACGCCGAATCAAATCTAAATCCGCATTTGCTGCAGACAAATTTCTTTTCCGGGAATCAGATCAATATCCAGCGTCAGAGCACCGCAGCGGCATTTGAATAGAAACCTGTGCACAAATGCCCCATTAGCCGGGCAGATGTCACATCTCAAGGAATTTTGAGAAAGTGTAGCAGACATCTGTATGTTTGGTAACTTAATCCGTCTCGCAAGAGGCGGGTTTTTCATTGCAATAAGGGACTATTCTGGAGTACAAGAATAGCATTACGCAATTCCTACCCCCCTTAAGTGGAGGTTTGATTATTGTTTCTGGGATGGATTCAGTGTATAGTAATGGTAGACATATGAGGCATAGCGACGGGGACACGATCTAGGAAATCGGAAGACAAAGGAGAAAAGATGACCAAACAAAGAAAACGAAGACATTTTCTAATGATTAGCACCCTTTTAGTAACACTGATTGCCTCTGCCCCCGTGCTGGCAAAGTCGCAGGCTAATAGCCGGAGCCTTGATCCCAATACCCAATTCTATGTTCCTAAGCCGAACCACGGTGCGCTGGAACAAATTGCTGATCTGACCTCCAGCGGTAATAAGGCTGATGCCAACCTTATCAAGGGAATGATTAATACGCCCCAAGCAGTTTGGTTCACGCAAGGCACTCCAAAGACCATCCTGCAGGATGTTAGGAACACTGTTCAGCGTGCGGCTGACAAGGGTACTGTTCCTGTTCTCGTCGCGTACAACATCCCATTCCGTGACTGTGCTCAGTTCAGCGCTGGCGGCGCTACTAGTTTGGCAGAATATAAGGCCTGGATTGACGGCTTCGCAGCTGGCATTGGCCATGGCAAGGCTGTGGTTATTCTAGAGCCTGATAGTCTGGGGATCATCCCCTGGTATAACCCGTTCGCGGATCGCGATACATGGGTGACCAATCCGAACTATGAGTGGTGCCAGCCTGCAGAAGCAAATCAGGCGACTGCCGCGGCTGACCGCTTCGCAATGCTGAGCTATGCAGTTAATAAACTCAAAGCGAACCCGGGCACGAGCGTTTACCTTGATGGCACTCACAGCGGATGGTTGGGCGCGGGCGATGCGGCTGATCGCCTCATTCAGGCCGGGGTCGCAAATGCGGATGGCTTCTTCTTAAATGTGTCCAACTATGTTTTGAACTCTCGCCTGGAAAAGTATGGCACTTGGGTCGCAAAGTGCATTGCATTCGCCTCAAATCCATCTTCCTGGGGTAATGGTCATTCCGAGTGGTGCGCGAGCCAGTACTTCCCTGCAGACCCAAACGACTTCTCCACCTGGACCCTCACTGACCAGTGGTATACGGACAATGTTGAGAGCCAGACGTGGTGGTACTCAGAGTCTGTTCTTAAGCACTTCGTGATTGACACCAGCCGTAACGGCCAAGGTCCTTGGACGCCGCCAGCACATCCTGCAGGCGATGCGCAAGACTGGTGCAATCCGCCTGACCGCGGTCTTGGTTTGCGACCAACTGCCAATACGGGCTTGACCCTGATCGATGCCTACCTGTGGGTGAAAATCCCCGGCGAGTCGGATGGCCAATGCAATCGCTGGGCCCCTCCGGGTTCACCAGATCCAGTCCGTGGCATTGTAGATCCAGCGGCTGGACAGTGGTTCCCGGATATGGCACTCGAACTGGTGCACAAGGCCAATCCATCGCTACCATAATAATTAAAACCAATCGATAATCAAAACGGAGCAGGACATTTGTGTCCTGCTCCGTTCTTTTAGTAGGCTGTCTCCAAAGAGGTAGGTTTATTTTTTAAATTCAACGATCACTTGCAACCCACCTTCGGATAAATTCTCTGCTTCAATCGTCCCACCCTGCGCTTCAACGAGATGCTTTGCAATCGCGAGCCCCAACCCGGTTCCACCTGTTATGCGCGAGCGGGATTTTTCTTTGCGCCAAAAGCGGTCAAAGACATAAGGCAAATCTTCGCTGGGTAGGCCCTCGCCATTATCATTGACAGTAATGATCAAACCATGATTCATTTCATTTGCGGTGACCCAAACCTTTGCTCCTTGGGGAACATAGCGAATCGCATTACCAACCAAGTTGCTGATGACCTGCTCGAAGCGTTGCGGGTCCAGCACTATAGACAGATTCCCGCTTTTCTCGTTGAATGATAAAGAAATATTTTTCTCCTGTGCTTCCGCAGAGAATATTTCGATAACGCTATTGATCACATTGCCAACATTGATCTCCCGTTGATCGAATGCAAGCTGACGCGTCTCCACAAGAGTCAATAATCGCAGATCATCTACAAGGCGCTGCATGAGATAGGCCTGCTCCAGTGCCATCGAAACTTGTGGACCATTCTCTGTATAGATGCCATCCACAATGCCTTCGAGACGGCCGCGAATCACAGAGAGCGGAGTCCGTAATTCATGTGCGATATCGGCAAGCATATCCCGGCGTTCGCGGTCATTGCGCTCGAGTGAGGTTGCCATTTCATTGAAACTTTCTGAGAGACTTCTTAAATCTTGCGGACCTTCGGTGGGAATACGCGTGTTCAGTTTCCCGCTTGCCACCGCGCGCGCGGCATAAATTACATCTGCGAGCGGGTTTACAAATCGACGCACTAATAAAATAGAAACTACAACGAGAAACATCACAAGAATAAACGAAATGATGCCAACAGGGAAAAGAATGGCGCGTGCAAATCCAAACCGCGCCGAGATTGAATAAGCCGTAAGTACCACATATCCCACAGGCTTGCCACGCACTTTGAGGTCGATCACAACATCGCCTTGTTCAGCCTCATAGGGTGAACCGATCGTCGAAATAGAATTCGGCCTGCGATCCACAATAATGCGTTGATCCTGGTCAAGTAATATGGCCTTCAGCCGGTGCAAACCATTGGTCGACTCGAACACTGTTTCAGCGCCATCCCAGTTTCCCTTTGCAAGATAATATCCCTCCAGCGCACTAACGAACGGGAATGGGACAGGAGTCGATGAGGAAGTCAAAAAATATCCGATGATGAGTGTAAAAAACAAAAAGGATAAAAATAAAACGATCACGAATGCACGCAACAACAAAACCAATAAACGTCTGCGAATTTCGCCAACGGATGATTGCATATCAAGCCTCGAATTTATAGCCTACGCCATGGACAGTGAAGATCAGTTCATCTGGTTCAAGTTTGTGGCGCAAGTTGCGAATATGTGAATCGATGGCACGCTCATAACTTTCAAATGCAACCCCATGCGCAGCATTCAACAATTGATTGCGTGAAAAAATCCGACTCGGCTGACTCATTAACGTTGCCATGATCTCGAACTCGGTCGGCGTCAGCGTGACCACGCGCTTGCCAATCTGAACCTCATATTGGGCCCTGTCCAACAGAACGTTTCCTACCCTGATCACCTCCGCGGCCGAGTCGCCGCTGACGCGGCGCAGAACCACTTTGACGCGCGCCACCAATTCACGCGGGCTGAACGGTTTGGTGATGTAATCGTCCGCGCCCAATTCGAGACCGATGAGTTTATCGGTCTCTTCGACGCGTGCTGTGAGCATGATGATCGGCACGTTGCTCTCGCGTTGGATCGCGCGACACAGATCCAGACCATCCATTTCAGGCATCATCAGATCGAGAACAATAAGGTCTGGTTTTTCGCGCCGTGCGGACGATAACCCCTGTACGCCATCTCGGGCTGTGACAACCTCATAACCAGAGGCTTTCAGGTAATCACGGCAAATCTCAAGGATCTCGGGCTCGTCGTCAACGAGAAGGATTTTCTTGGGCATAATAAGTATTATATTTTGAAATCTCGGTGGTTGAGTAGAGCGGTGTTTTTCGCTCATATCGAAACCACCACGCCATAAAGGTATCTTATAACAAGTGTAATTATGGAACTGGCGGTCTCGACACCTGCACTGCATCAAATGCACGATTTGCTTAGCAAATCGGGTGCAAGTGTACGGGCTTCGCCCACTCGACCACCGGATTTATTCATACCTCAACGCCACCATCGGGTGTAAATTTGCAGCCCGAAAAGCAGGATAAATACCAAAGAACACACCGATCAGCAAGGCAAAGAAGAACGCCAGGAAAATCGAATCGGCGGTGACGACCGAAGCGATCAATCCTGTCGCAGAAAAGACAGAAGCAATCCCGACGCCTAACAAAATCCCAATGATTCCGCCCAGCAGACTCAATGTCATTGTTTCAATTAGAAACTGGGTCAGGATTTGATTCCTCGTTGCGCCGACGGCTTTGCGCAAACCAATCTCTTTCGTCCGTTCCGTCACTGAGACCAGCATGATGTTCATAATGCCAATGCCGCCCACGAGAAGCGAAATCCCTGCGATCGCGCCCAGAAAGACTGTCAGTGTCTGTGTCACAGAATTCAAGGTACTCAACAAATCCGCCTGACTCAAAACGTTGAAATCCAGTTCATCGGAAGTGGCAAGCTTGTGTGCACGGCGGAGAATGAACTCGATCTGCGCCGAGACCGTGTCCATGGCTTCGGTGCTGGAGACAGAAACAGCGATACTATTGACAATTTTCTTGTCGTTGTAGGTGGCAGTCGACCCAAACAATTTGTTATAACCAGAATCCAGTGGGATGAAGATTGCATCGTCTGACGAACCAAAGCCCGATGAACCTTTGGACTGCAGCAAACCAATCACTTCGAACTTTATGCCATTGATCGTGATGGTTTTTCCAATCGGAGACAAGCCTCCGAACAGATCGCTGGCTGTTTGGGAGCCCAGCACTGCGACCAACGCCTCTGACTTGTTATCGCCATCACCGATAAAGCGACCTTCCACCACTTGATACGAATGGACATCCTGATAAGCTTCTGTAACGCCTGTGACATTCACATTGAAGCTTTCATCACTATACTTTACCAGATAGGAGGATTGGTAACTGGGGACAATTGCCGTGATGTTCGTCAATAACGAACGCTGGAGCAATTGATAATCTGAATAATACAAATAACTGGTTTGTCGGGATTGCCCGGCAGCCTGCATGCCTCTTTGCTGTCTGCCCGGTGAAATGGTCAACAAGTTGGAGCCGTTGCTCTGGATCTGACTCGTAATGCTGGCCGTGGCACCTTTGCCAATCGAGAGCAAAGCGACCACTGTCGCTACGCCGATGACGATACCCAACATGGTAAGAATCGAGCGCAGTTGGTTGGCACGCAATGCCCGCAGAGCGATCCTGAAATTTTCTGAAAATAACATTTCTAAAACTCCTACACTACTATTTCTTCGGGGCGCGGCGCACCCGCCTTGATCGGATGATGATTGACTTCATCTGAAACGATATGTCCGTCTGAGAGTTTGATGATCCGGTCCGTATGGCGCGCCACATACGAATCATGCGTTACCAAAATCACGGTCTGTCCACTTTCCTTATGAAGGTTTTGGAACAGTTCCATGATCTCCACGCCTGTCTTACTATCCAACGCGCCGGTGGGTTCATCCGCTAATAAAATGGCAGGCTCATTGACCAGTGCCCGCGCGATCGCCACGCGTTGTTGCTGTCCGCCGGAGAGTTCGTTGGGAGCATGATGCGTCCGGTCGCCAAGCCCGACGCGCTCCAGGGCTTTCAGGGCGCGGCTGTTTCTTTCTTTTCCCGAAATGCCCGCGTACGTCAATGGCAGAATCACATTTTCCAAAGCGCTTGTGCGTGCCAGCAAATTGAATTGCTGGAACACAAATCCAATCTTTTGCCCGCGGATCTCAGCAAGTTCGGATTCGCCCATGTTTTCTACGGCAACGCCATCCAGCCTGTAACTTCCACCGGTCGGAACATCCAGGCAACCGATGATAGACATCAACGTGCTTTTGCCTGAACCGGAGGGGCCCATGATCGCGACCATCTCACCGTTATCGATAGTGAAGCTCGTCCCGTTCAAGGCACGCACTTCACTATCTCCCATTTGATAGATTTTCGTCAGTTCTTCCGCCTGAATCATTATTGACCTCTTCTGAACGGATTAGGCGCGTTAAAACTGCTTTGCTGATTGGCTTGCACATGTTCACTTTCCTGCAAATCCCCGCTCACGACAACCATATCACCCACAATCGCACCGCTGACAACATCCACTCGTTTTGTCGAGCCGTCGCTTTGAACGACCAGAACATATTCGCCCTGGCTGTCATTTTGCACTGTGGTAATGGGTACAGCCAAAGAGGCAGTTGCATCCTTGACATAGATCACTACATTCGCGGTGGTGCCCAACGGGATGAAATTCTGATCGGTCACTTTATCCAGATCAATACGAACCGCGTACTTTACCAAACCAGAGACCACCTCACCTACTGGATTTATTGCCACTACCTTGCCTGTGAATTTGACTCCGGTCAGCGCATCCAGCGTGACATCAGCCTGCTGCCCCACTTTGACATTCGCCACATCTGATTCATCCACCTGAGTCTCAACATAAAGATGATCGAGGTCCGCAACATTCGCGGCAGATGTACCTGTCTCAACCACATCGCCTGGCTGACTCTGGACGTAAAGCACTTCCCCATCGAAAGGAGCAATTACACTCATTGAGTCAACCGTAGCCTGCGCGGCATCCACTTTGGCCTGGGCTGCCATCACGTCTTGAGAGTTTGATCCCTCTTTGAGACGGTCATAGGTACGCTGTGTATCGTCCAGTTCACCTTTCTTCAGCGCCAGATCATTCTGCGCTTCGACAATCCAATCCTGCGGAGCAGGACCCTTGAAGGTTTTCGTCTTGTAAATATACATCCAGCTATTTCGCTTTGTTTCCAGAAATAACTTCGTTTCGCTTTGCGGCACTTTTCTGGAATTCTGCAGGTATTGCAAATAATTGACCGCTTTATCGTAGGCCTCTTGTGCATCTTTCAAATCAATCGTAGCCTGTGCCAGATCCGTGCCGGAGCTTCTCACATTCTCCAGATCTTTTTGAGCAGTAACCAAATCTGCCTGGGCCGAGATAATGTTGGAAGAAACACTGGTGGTCCTCAGTGTCATCAACACATCCCCTGACTTTATCTTGTCACCCGTCTTCATATAGACTTTATCCACGACCCCGCCCGTATTCCAGGTAAGGCTGGCAGAGGGCTGGGCATCCAGAGAACCTGAGGCTTCTACCGTTTCAGCAACCTTCAGCGAAACCACGCTGGCTGGTGATTCGGCAGTCCCATTACTTGCGCGGGCAGAGTTAAATCTCAGGAATACGAAAAGCGCAAGGAGGACTATAGTCAAGCCAATGATCCAGTATCGGGCTTTCCTCCCTTTTAGAATTTTTTTACTATTCATTTCGAATCAAAATCTCCTTTTCTATTTTCCCCAAAGGATACCGGGCAAATTTGCAGAATTTGTGCAGAACGAAAGGAAGATTATGAATAACCCGGTTTCCAATTTTCTTGTTAGGAATCAGTCCCGCAAAGGCCAGGTTCTAGAACCTGTTCTGTTGAAAGCGTGTTTTAATAGGTAGCGTAGTTTCGAAATTTGTTACCTCAGGAGGAGTAAGCAATGACTATCCCATTTGCCAGATATCTCAATATTCGTGAGGCGTACGGGCCTTCCTTTTCACCAGACGGAAAACGCGTGTCTTTTCTAACAAATATTACGGGAGTGCCGCAAGTTTGGGTGGTAGACGGAATCGGAGGATGGCCGGATCAAATTACTTTCCATGAGGAACGGATCTCACAAGCTCATTTTTCTCCTGCCGCAGACCAACTCGTATTCTCGCGTGACATCGGAGGGAATGAAAACGCACAAATATTTCTCATTAATGGGGATGGTTCAGAGGAGAGACGCCTGACGCACTCTGATGAGATTATGCACATTTTCGGGAATTGGTCACAGGATGGGCAGCACATCGCCTACACTGCTAATCAACGTGACCCTTCCAAATTTGACGTTTATATCCAGAATATGGAAAACGGCCAGGCTGAACTCGTCTGGGAGAACAATTACCTGGGCTTCCTCAATGTAGCTGGCTTCTCCCCGGATGGATCAAAGCTTCTCATCCATTTGATGCAGAACAGCATGGATAATGATCTTTTTGAAATTGATATTAAGAGCAAAGCTGTTAGCAGGCTAACTGAGCATGATGGAAATGTGCGTTATCTATCGCCAGTTTACTCATCAGACGGCAGGAGTGTTTATTGCGCCTGCGACCAAGACCGCGATTTTGCCACGCTAACCAGGATCGATTTGAACGATCTTCAACATCACTTCATAGAAGAGGCGCTCAATGAAATAGAATATATTGCTGCATCCCCTGATGGAGACTGGCTGCTTTGGATAACCAATGTGGAGGGAGCAAATCAATTCAACTTGATGGATCTGGAAACAAATCAGATTCATAAGCCTGACAATCTCCCAGTCGGGGTAATTAGTGATTACACAGCCCCCATCTTTTCAGTTGATGGTCAACAGATCGCCTTTGGCTTTACCATGCCCACCCGAACGTCAGATATATGGGTTTGGAATATTGAAAAGAATCAAGTCTCCCCAATCACACAAAGTAGTCATGCGGGTATCTCTGTCTCCAGTTTTAGAGATCCTGAATTAATTCATTACCAAACATTTGACCGACCTTCGATCCCTGCCTGGTTTTATCCTCCCGCCGCGACAAATATCGATAAATATCCTGTCATTGTGGAGGTTCATGGAGGCCCGGAAGGGCAAGCCCAGCCGATATTTGATTATTTTGTTCAGTATTTCATTTCCCAGGGATATGGCATGCTGATACCGAATGTGCGAGGCTCAAGCGGATATGGGAAAAATTATCTCTCTTTAGATAATGTAGAAAAACGAATGGATTCAGTTGCGGACCTCGCCTACGCTGTGAAATGGCTGGAGGCTCGACCCGATGTAGATGCCAAAAGAATTGCGATCGTCGGCGGCAGCTATGGAGGCTTCATGGTTTTGTCGGCAATAACAACCTATCCAGAGTTATGGGCAGCAGCGGTTGATGTGGTGGGGATAAGTAATTTTGTGACGTTTCTGGAGAACACCAGCCCCTATCGACGTTCCCATCGCGAAGGTGAATATGGCAGTCTCGAGCATGACCGTGAATTCTTAACCAGCATCTCGCCCATTCATCACGTTGATAAAATAACCGCACCTCTCATGGTCATTCATGGTGCCAATGATCCTCGCGTGCCGCTGAATGAGGCCGAACAATTGGTGAATGCTCTGCAGGTGCGTAAGGTCCCTGTTGAATTCCTGGTGTATGAAGACGAGGGACATGGATTAGTGAAATTAAAGAATATTCTCCATGCCTATCCCAAAATGGCTGATTTTCTTGATAAACATGTCGGTGCTTCAAGGTAAACAATAAATTTAACGCCTGAAGCCTGCCTCATGAGTAGCAGGCTTCTTGTTGATACAAGCCCAAAATTAGTGTATAGTATTCACAACATTACTTCTTCACCGCTGAGAATCGTGCTTTGGTAGTAGAGGAGTAAGAATGGCAAATAAAAAGATCAAGATCAACCGCGCCCCGGTGTTGACGTTGTGGGCCGCGGTCGTAGCCAAGAGATTAGGCTATGATGAAGAAACAGCACTGACACTGGGCAAAGCAGTGGCGGGACTGAATGCACAATCCAAGGGGAGGCGATTGGGAATCTACGAAGAGAAATCCGAAGAAGAAAAAGAAAAGGAAGCTAAGAAGCAAAAGCCCGTCAAAACGGAGTTCATCGAAATTCTGGGGCGAGGCGTTCCTGCGATCAAGACACCCAGTGGGCTGCGTGCCGCGATCAAGGGCGAAGCCATCCATGCCGAGAGTGTCGAAACTTATCTCAAACAGAAGTTCAAAGACGATCTCGACGATGCTCGCGCCGCGATGGAAAAACTCGCGAAGGCGTACACACACAAGCAATTAGAAACCAAAGCCTATGATTTGTATGAAAAATTCCGCCCGAAGATCCCGGAAGGAACCAAAGGTTGGGGCGCAAAAGGTGAGCTGGATTTGGACTATATCCGCTCCCTGGCAGAGTAAGACCCAATAAAGGCAATACGCAAATGGGAAAACATGGCCCTGAGTTTTATGACGATGAAACCGTCTTTGCCACATACATGTCCGGGCGCGAAACGCGCATAGATAGTCCTAATGAAACGTTGGAAAAGCCTGTTTTTGATGAACTCCTCAACGACCTGACTGGTCTACGTATTTTGGATTTGGGTTGCGGCAATGCCGCCTTCGGCCTGGAGGCCCTGCAGCAGGGATGTCAATCCTACTTGGGAATCGATGGATCGCACAAGATGATCGAAGCCGCCAAAAAGAAGCTGGCTCGCGCCGCTGGAAGAGTAGTGTGTGAATCTATGGAAACCTGGGATTATCCCCCGCACCAGTTTGACCTGATTACCTCCCGCCTTGCACTGCATTATATTCAGGAGATCGAGCCTGTATTTGCAAAGGTATATCAGGCACTCGTGGAAGGTGGGCGTTTTATTTTCTCGATTGAGCACCCAGTCATTACCTCGTGTGACCGAGCCTGGCAAACTGTAGGTCCGCGTCAGGACTGGATTGTCGATGATTATTTTGAAACTGGTCCGCGCGTAACCGCCTGGATGGGTGGTGAAGTGATCAAATATCATCGCACGATTGAGGATTACTTTACCGCACTGCACGCCACAGGATTTGTCATCGATGCCCTTCGAGAATCGCGCCCTCAACGAGCGCGATTCCAAAATGAAGCTACCTATGAACGCCGCAAACGTATTCCATTGATGGTATTTTTCTCAGCCTATCGCCCGCTCGCAAAATAAAGTGGGTTGGCCCTGCCAGTCATGTGCTTGATTAGCTCCTTCTGATTCCTGGGAGGAGCTTCTTTTTCAAAATGCTATAATGCGCTGAAAGACACAACAGACCACATTAGCAGTATGGAGGTTGGTATGGCGGAATATGATTACGACTTGCTCGTGATTGGTTCGGGACCCGCTGGTCAGCGCGCCGCGATTCAGGCCGCGAAACTGAACAAGCGCGTGGCGGTTGTTGAACGGAAAACAATCATTGGTGGGGTATGTATCAACACCGGCACCATCCCCAGCAAGACTTTGCGTGAAGCAGTCCTGCATCTTTCCGGTTACCGGGAGCACAGTCTGTACGGCGCGTCATATACCGTCAAGCAGAACATAACGATGGCAGATTTGCTGTATCGCACGGACCACGTGATCCAGCACGAACTCGACATTGTCCGTCACCAACTTCAGCGCAACCGCGTCGAACTTGTCTCGGCTGAAGCCTCATTTGTGGATGCCAATACCGTGCGCTTGAAATATGTGGATGGACGCGGCTGGCGCGACGTCACTGCCGCCCACGTGGTCATCGCTACAGGGACTACCGCTACGAAAAGTGATCGTATCCCGCTCGACGGAAAACGGATCTTCCTCAGCGACGATCTACTCCAACTCGATCATCTACCGCGCACGCTGACAGTTGTCGGCGCGGGGGTCATTGGCCTCGAATACGCCAGCATCTTTGCTACACTCGGAGTACGTGTCACGATTATCGACAAACGCCGCCGCTTGCTCCCATTCGTGGACGCGGAAATCATAGATTCACTCGCCTATCATCTCAATCAACAGCGCGCCATCATGCGTCTTGGCGAAGAAGTGGATCGAATCGAACCGATCACCGATGATCTGGGAGAACGCGTAAAAATACATCTTATGAGTGGCAAACAAATTGTCACAGAGATGGCGCTCTACAGCATCGGGCGGACCGGGGCAACTCGCTCACTCAATATCGAAACCGCGGGATTGCAAACAGACGAACGTGGACTTTTGAAAGTGAACGCATATTACCAGACCAACATTCCCAACGTCTACGCCGTAGGAGATGTGATTGGCTTCCCCTCACTTGCTTCGACCTCCATGGAACAGGGACGCCTCGCGGCATGTCACGCCTTTGGCATTCCAACCCAAAGCACGCCTGAACTTTTTCCGTATGGCATTTATACAATTCCTGAAATCTCCACTGTTGGGCGAAATGAGGAGGAATTGACGGAGCAAGGCATTCCTTACGAAGTAGGCAAAGCACAATACCGCGAGATCGCCCGCGGACAGATCATCGGCGACCAAACGGGTCTTTTGAAATTGATCTTTCATCTTGATACGCATGAATTGCTGGGCGTACATATAATCGGGGAAGGTGCGAGCGAGCTGGTCCATATTGGTCAGGCGGTCATGGCATTCAAAGGCAAAATCGAGTATTTCATCAATAATGTATTCAACTACCCAACCTTAGCAGAGTGTTACAAGACTGCCGCATTCGATGGGATCAATCGGTTGGGAGTATGATATCCAGATCCTAAAAACTAATTATGGGTTCCCGCTTTATGAGCGGGATTTTTCTTGTGTACAATGGAGGGGTGAACGATATCTCCCTCGTTTTTATTGAACTCGGTATCGCGATTATCGGTCTGGCTATCCTGACGCGGCTGGCAAGCAGGCTTGGGTTTTCAGCGATTCCCCTTTATCTGCTCGCAGGCCTCGCGTTTGGAAATGGTGGCATTCTGCCCCTTCAATTCAGCGAAGAATTTGTTCATATCGGCGCAGAGATCGGGGTCATCCTTTTGCTTTTTATGCTTGGGCTCGAATACACCGGCGAAGAATTAGTCGCCAATTTGAAAACCGGATTTCCTGCGGGCATTATTGATTTCGTGTTCAACTTCCCGCCCGGGCTGATAGCAGGCTTATTGCTTGGATGGCCTCCGTTAGCCGCGTTCTTGTTGGGTGGCATCACCTACATTTCATCATCCGGGGTGATCGCAAAAATCCTGGCAGAGTTGGGGCGATTGAACAATCAGGAAACGCCGACCATTATTTCCATTCTTGTCTTTGAAGATTTTGCCATGGCAGTTTATTTGCCACTGGTTGCTGTGCTCCTTATCGGGCAGGGAATTTCGCAGGCCCTGATCTCCGTACTGATCGCGCTCATCGCTGTTGGAATTGTGTTGTTTATTGCAGTGCGCTATGGCAAGAAATTCAGTTCATTTATTGCTCACCAAGCGGATGAAGTTATCCTCTTGACCACTTTTGGATTGATCCTGCTGATCGCCGGGCTGGCACAACGTTTGCAGGTGTCTGCGGCGATTGGAGCATTTCTCATTGGGATCGCGCTTTCCGAACCGATTGCCGAGCGGACTCACAATCTGCTTGCTCCATTACGAGATCTATTTGCAGCCATCTTCTTTTTGTTCTTTGGACTCCAGATCGACCCTGCTTCTTTGCCACCCGTCCTTCTGCTCGCCGTACTTTTGGGCGTCATCACGGCCCTGATGAAAATTCTCACCGGCTGGTGGGCTGCACGCCGTGCGAAAGCCAATCCGTTGGAAGCCATGCGCGCGGGCATGGCATTGATCGCGCGCGGTGAATTCTCCATTGTCATTGCCGGGCTGGGAGTCAGCGCGGGACTTGAACCGCAATTGGGAGCGTTGTCAGCGGCGTATGTTTTGTTGCTGGCGATCATCGGTCCCATCCTGACGCGCCTGATCGAACCACTCATGCTGGGAAGGGCAAAAGAACAAACTTGATTTGCGTCATAATGAAAGTTGTTGTATAAACTTCCTAATTATTGTTCCCTTTCAGGAGTTCGGTCATGTTTATAAATCTACGACGATGGCTCGGACCTCCATCTTTTGAGGGAGATGAGGATAAATCTCGTGCCGAGCATTGAGATTGGGGCACGAAAGGAAGGAGGCCAACAGTTGTTCTTTGTCAAAGACAATGGAATTGGGATCAATCCATCCGATCATGAACGAATATTTGGCTTGTTCGATAAGCTCGACCCACGCAGCGAAGGGACCGGCGTAGGATTGGCGCTCGCCAGGCGAATTGTGGAAGTGCATGATGGGCGTATATGGGTCGAGGTCGCAAGGCAAGGACAAAGGAAGTATGTTTTGCTTCACACTCCCCGTCAAGGAATAGAAATTTATGAAACATGAAACTGTACATGGTGTGTCCATCCCCAAGATCGGTTTTGGAACATGGAAAATTGGCGGCGACTCTTATCCGGACCCGAAGCGTGATCCCGCTTCTCTAACGGCTCTGCACACCGCGCTGGAGGCGGGCTACACCCACTTCGACACCGCGGAGGTTTACGCAGATGGTCACAGCGAGGAGCTCCTCGGGCGCACGATCCGTGAAACTAATACAAAACGGGAGAGCCTCTTCATCACAACAAAAGTTGACCCCGCACACTTGCAATATGAGCAGGTCCTTAAGTCGTGTGAGAACAGTTTGCGCCGCCTCAAGCTGGACTACGTTGATTTGTATCTCATCCACTGGCCGCCGCGCAGCGGCACGCAGTTGAATGATGCTTTCCGCGCTTTGAATCAATTGGTGAAAAATGGCAAGGTGAAGCATCTCGGGGCGAGCAATTTCAATGTGAAACTGCTTAAACAGGCCCAGTCATTATCTGAAACACCGCTGCTTACGAATCAAGTTCCGTATCGTCTGCCTGATCGGGCTTACGTGGAGAACGGCGTCCTGGAATATTGTCAGCAGAACGATATTTTGCTGACCGCTTATTCGCCTGTGAAATTTCGCAATCTGCCGGTCAACAAGACTTTGCAAACCATCGCAGAGGCCCACGCTGCAACCTCCTACCAGATTGCCCTGGCATGGCTGGTCGCGCAGCCGCGCGTCATCACTATTCCGATGTCGTTGAATCCACAGCACATCCGGGAAAATTTCGAAGCCGCGGAAATCGAGCTTTCGAAGGCAGAGTTCGAAACATTGAGTAAACTTTATTGATTTCTTCTGATAGCAGAAATCCACATTTGAAAAAAATCCGTATAGTTACATGAAAGTAGCAGTCACACCTGAAATTGAGATCATTGAGGAACAAGAAGAGGAGACCGAACTCGAACCACTCTATCGCGTCCTCATCCATAATGATGATGTTACGCCGATGGACTTTGTTGTGCAAATATTGAAAACAATCTTTTTTCAATCGAATCCCAGGGCCTATGAGATCATGCTGATCGCGCATATTACAGGTCTGGCTTATGTGCAGACCCTTCCAAAATCCGAAGCGGAGAAACGCATTCACAGAGCGCACTTCGCGGCGGGCCTGGAGGGCTACCCATTACATTTTTCAATGGAACCAGAATGAGAACATCGAATTTAGATACACTCACAAAAATCAATCTTGAAGATCTTGTTTCATCGTTCGGTTGGCAAAACCATCCGTTCCTGGCGCGGCTTTTGCGACTTACCTTACTTTCTCCGCCTCTAAAATTCGCTCACCAAATGACTGAATTCGATTCAGCCATCGCCACGCATGGATTGGTCGCGGCTTCGCGTCTTACCGTGCAAAATTATTTAGATGACATTCGGATCTTCGGCCGGGACCGAATCCCGTCTTCCGCTTTTTTGGCTCTGTCCAATCATCCGGGCATGACCGACACGCTCTCGCTCTTTATCGCGCTGAATCGTCCTGACTTGAAAATCATCGCGCTCGACCGCCCCTTCTTAACTGCGCTTCCCAATATGAGCAAACAACTTGCCTATGTAACGGACGATGCCGGGTCACGCTTCAAGCTCATACGACAATTGAGCGCGCACTTGCGGAATGGCGGCGCGGCCCTCACCTTCCCTGCCGGACAAATCGAGCCGGATCCGGATGTTCAAAACGGCGCAGTTGACTCTTTGCGTTCCTGGACTGACAGCGCGGGGATCTTTATTCGTATGGCTCCAGAGACAGCCGTCCTGCCTGTTTTTGTGCGCGGAGTGATTCGAAGGAAAACAGCATTTCATCCACTCACCTACCTCAGGCGAGCGCAACAGGAACGTGAAAAACTTGCGGCGGCTCTGCAATTGTTATCTCATGTAATGCTCAAGAAAAGGGATGTCCATGTTCGCGTGCAAATTGGGAACCCGATCTACGCAAAAGATCTGGGCACAACCCAAACCAAGGTCATTCATCAGGCCGTGTTGGCAGAAATGAAACAGTTGATCGAAGATCCGCTCACGGAAGAGGGAGAAAGATTAGTGTGAGTATGCCCTTACCTGAGCCTTCTCCTGAAATAGGAGAAAGTCTATTGGTCGCGCCTGCCTCCCTTGCTGTGAAAAAGAACGGATGGGCTAGGGGAGGCACAAAATCGCTCCGGACACTGCGTCTCTTCGCGGTCTATTTGATTCTCGCAGTTCTCCTCTACTTTGCATTGCGCAATGCCCCACTAACGGAGATCTGGAGCGCGCTCAACCAGCTTAAACTCTGGCAGATTGCTACATTGGTTTGCATCAATATTTTTATTTATATGCTGGTCACCTTGCGCTGGTGGATCATTATTCGTGCAGAACGCAAAACGATTGCCTATTTCCCATTGGTGCTAGTCAGAGTCGCCGTGTTTGGCGTCAGTTATTTCACATTGGGCCCACAAGTGGGTGGTGAGCCATTACAGGTGTTGTATCTACAACGCAAATATGGCATGACCTATACGCGCGCGACTTCCACAGTCATCATGGATAAACTGCTGGAGTTTCTGGCAAACTTCTTTCTCTTGGTGTTTGGGTTAATGGCAGTGTTGCAGGCTGGCATCATTTCGACAAACGGAAGCCGACCGTTCGTGAGTCTGATTCCGCTGGCGGCGTTGTTGGCATGGCCGCCCCTCCATATCATATTGATGATCCGAGGCGTATATCCTGTGGGTGCCGCGCTGCGCGCTGTATTTTCCAGGTTTGGAAATCCAAAATGGATGCGCTTTATCATCGCCTCAGAACGCATGGCGGGCATGTTTTGTCAACGCTACCCTCGCGCACTGATGATGGCGGTTGGGGCTTCCCTCGCCGCGGGCATAGGGATGGTAACTGAGTACACGCTGATCGTTTCGTTTTTGGGAATCAATCTGCATGGCTGGCAAACGCTCGCTGCCTGGACCACGAGCTGGCTTGCATTTCTCGTCCCGTTACCCGGCGGCCTGGGCGCTCTGGAGGCCAGCCAGGTGTTCACGCTCGGCGCGTTTGAAATTTCCGCGGCATTGGCGATTGGCGTGACACTCTTGATTCGGGCGCGCGATCTATTGATCGGGGGATTAGGTCTTGCTTTTGCAAGTCGTGCCATCGAAAAGTAAGATTTGGTGTTAATAGTTTTGTCTATCAGTCAAACTATTTGCAAAGGAGTTTATTATGAATCTTAGTGGTAAACAATACGGGATTATTCTCGCCACCCTGGTTACTGGGTTGCTCCATCTTTTCCTTCTCACGCGGTTCGGCCTGGACCCAATTGCATTGAATGGTTTCGGTTATCTGGCTCTGCTTGGTGCCTATTTTTTGCCCATCCCATTCTTTCAGCAAAGACATAACCTGGTTTGGTGGGCATTCATTGGTTATACCGTACTGACCTTTGTCTTATGGATTATTTTGGGCGATAAGAATTTCACGTTCGATTTCAGCGACGCATCCATCGGTTATTACGCCAAGACCGCCGAACTATTTTTGATGGGATTTCTTTTAGCAGACAGACCCAAATCCTAATGCAAGGTAAAATGGGGGAAGTGAAACGAAAGACTCTCTACTTTACCGCGCCGGGACAGGTAGAACTTCGCGAGGAAGCTCTTCCTGAACTCGGCGCGGAGGAAGTTTTGGTGGAGACGGTTTGTTCTGCAATCAGTGCAGGGACCGAGATGTTGGTGTACCAAGGCCGCTTCCCGCGGGATATCGAGACGGATTCCATTATCTCCAGCTTGCGCGGCAGTCTCGCGTATCCGCTTGCCTATGGATACGCGAGTGTGGGGAAGATCAAGGCAACAGGTTCACAAGTGGACAAGTCAATGCGCGATCAATTGGTCTTCGCATTTCAACCTCACACCTCACATTTCATTGCAAATCCCAATTCGCTATTTCCAGTTCCGGATTCGCTTTCCCCTGAAACCGCCTGCTTCCTCCCCAACATGGAGACAGCTGTCAATTTAGTTCAGGATGCCGCGCCGATCTTTGGAGAATGTGTGCTGGTGTTAGGTCAGGGTGTGGTTGGGTTACTGACGGCATCATTACTCATTGAATTTCCACTGGAAACACTAGTCACCGCGGATTGTTTCGAGCTACGGCGAAACTCATCGCCGGTACCTCAGCGCTCCTCGCTTGACCCATACTCGCCAAATTTCCACAAAGAGGCCATGAGACTTCTCAATGGCAGTGCTGACCTGACGTTTGAACTCAGTGGCAGACCTGAAACACTCAACGATGCCCTTGCCATTACAGGTTTTAGTGGTCGCATTGTGATCGGTTCCTGGTATGGAGAAAAACAGGCCGAGATCGATCTTGGCGGCACGTTCCATCGCTCACGCATTAAGTTGATCTCATCTCAGGTGAGTACCCTCGCGCCTGAACTATCCGGGCGATGGAACAAAGCCCGGCGCTTTAACGCCGCCTGGAAAGCTTTAGAACGGATCAAGCCTGAAAAGTGGATCACTCATCGCTTTTCAATTAACGAGGCAGAAAGAGCCTTTCAAATGCTCGATCAGAATCCTCAGGAAACGATACAAGTCATGCTCCATTACAAATCATGAACTTTCGCTATACAAACCTTGAAACTTGTCAGAGCGCGACAGGTTTGGTAGTAGTCATCGACGTCATCCGCGCCTTTACCAACGCAGCCTTCGCATTTTCACGCGGTGCAAAGGAAATATATCCGGTCAGTACAGTGGAAGAGGCGTTGAAATTCAAGACAGAGGTTCCAAACTCCCTGGCGTGTGGAGAGGTCGGCGGCATCCCACCGGAAGGCTTCGATTTTGGTAACTCACCCACTCAAACAAAAACTTTGGATTTAAGCGGGTGCGTCATCGTTCAACGCACGGGCGCGGGCACACAGGGAATTGTGCGAAGCATCCATGCAGACGTTATGCTGGCAGCCAGCCTTGTGATTGCAAACGCAACGGTCACACACATTCGCACTCTGAGACCAGATTATGTCACCTTCGTTATTACAGGTCAATTGAGCGATGACAGAGGAGATGAAGACTTAGCCTGTGCGGAATATTTTGAAGCATTATTACGAGGTCAGGAACCTGATCCTGCTCCTTATATTGACCGCGTGTACAAATCCCGCGATGCGCTTTTTCATCTTGACCCAAATCTCCCTGAGTTTCCAGCCTCTGATCTCGATTACTGCACAAAAATCGACGCGTTCGATTTTGTCATGCCGGTCACCAAAGAAAATGGACGACCGGCCATACGAACGTTAAAACCTTGAAAGTGGAGGACTCCTATGTATGAACTTGGAATAAAGCGGGATTTCATTGCAAGGCATTTTCTCATTGGCGGAGATTGGGGACCGGAGAATTTTCCCAACTCCCATCATTACGTTTTGGAACTGCAGTTGGAGGGGAGAGAGCTTGACGAGCACGGTTATCTTGTGGACCTCGTGGACGTGGAAAATCATCTTAATGAAATTGTGAATTATTACAAAGAACAAATGCTGAATGAAAAACCCGAATTCGAAGGTTTAAATCCATCCATCGAAAATTTCGCGCGGATCTTAGCCACTTCCATAAGTGAACGGATCAGAGCCGGAAATATCTCTGAGATCAAAGTCGTATTGTGGGAGAATGACTCAGCGTGGGCCGCGTATGAGTTGAAACGTTAACAGGTTTGAACGTTCCAACTTTCAAACCCTCAAACTAAATGAAAATTGGACTTATCATCTTTGGCTCGCTCGATACGTTGAGCGGTGGATATTTGTATGATCGCAAATTGGTTGAATATTTACGATCACAAGGAGATACAGTCGAGGTTATTTCCCAGCCTTGGCGGAATTACGCGGCGCATTTGACAGACAACTTTCGGTTTCGACTGCCAAGAAAACTTAATATCCTCATTCAGGACGAACTCAATCATCCATCTTTGATTTTTGCGAATCGAGGAAAACATCCATATCCGGTTATTTCACTTGTCCATCACTTGCGTTGTTCAGAGTTGAGACCGAAGTGGCAGAATGCTTTTTATCGCATCATTGAAAAGAAATATCTTAAATCGGTGGATGGATTTATCTTTAATTCGAAGACAACCCAAAATGTCGTTCACAAGTTAACCGGAAACAACAAGCCGAATATTTTGGCTTATCCACCTACAGATCGATTCGGAGACCCAGTCTTGGAAGAAGAGATCATAGACCGTGCAGCAGCAAATCCTTTGCGAATTTTATTTTTAGGAAATGTGATTGAACGCAAGGGATTGCATACCTTACTTAAAGCTGTCAGCCCTCAGCCGACAGCTTTCCGCGTCGATGTTGTTGGGTCATTAGGTTCCGAGCCTGAATACACAAGGCAAATTCAAAAAATTATCGAAAAAAACAATCTTTCCTCCCTCGTTCTTCTTCATGGATCGCTCGATAAACAGCCGCTGATTGAGAAGCTCAAACAGGCGCATCTGCTGGTGGTCCCGTCCAGTTATGAGGGTTATGGTATCGTCTATCTTGAGGGAATGTGTTTTGGTCTACCCGCAATTGGGACAACGGCTGGAGCGGCAGGAGAAATTATCACAAATGGACAAACAGGATATCTCATCGAACCGAACGATGCGGCCTCACTTTCCAAGCAATTAAAGACACTGGCGGAAGATCGCGGCTTGTTGACACGTCTATCTATTAATGCTCGTAAGCGTTATCTCCGCCAACCTTCCTGGGGGGCTACTGCAGAAAGCATTCGAAAATTCCTATATTCAGTCACAAATAAACACCAATTTGTTACTGCGTTACAACAATAGGCTAACAATGGACTACTCCTTTCCTCACTACTTACTTTCTAAACAAACCGTGGACGACCGCGCTCTCAACAAAGATGTACTGAATGCATTGCGCGTCCACATGCCACCCGAACCTGTTTCCATTATCGAAGTTGGCGGTGGAATTGGGACCATGCTCAAGCGTTTGATCCAGTGGGGCATTCTTTGCAACGCCGATTACATTTTGGTGGATGCGTTGGAGGCAAACATCGCCTACGCGCGGGAATGGATTCCGCAATGGGCTGCAGAAGCAGGCTTGAGCGTGGAACGATTCGGGCAGAATGAGTTGCGCATGTGTGACCAGACTCGTGACATCCGAATCAGTTTGAAGTGCGCCGATGTCTTCGATTTCATCCGAAGGAATGAAAAACCCGCCGACCTGTTGATCGCGCACGCGTTTTTGGACCTACTTCCCATGCCCGAGAGTTTGGAGAAAGTATTTTTGCTTACAAAAAGTCTGGCATGGCTGACTCTCAACTTTGATGGTATGACGACCCTTGCACCAACCGTTGATCATTCGCTGGATGAAAAAATCGAACAGCTCTATCATAAGACGATGGACGCGCGCCCCAGCGGAGGAGACAGCCGCACCGGCAGAAAACTATTTGAGCATTTTCATTCGTTGAATGCTGAGATCATCTCCGCAGGTGCGTCGGATTGGGTGGTGCATACCGCACAGGGGAAATATCCGGCTGACGAGGGATATTTCCTGCATTTCATTTTGAATTTTTTCGAGAGCTCGCTGAAATCCCGTGCGGAGTTGGATGCAGCCGAATTTGAAAACTGGCTTGCAAAACGACATGCACAAATCGAGCAGGGTGAGTTGGTGTATATCGCACATCAAATCGATTTTTTAGTTCGTCATTGACAGTCTTTGGAAAGCAGTCTCTAAATAGGAGAAGTGGGGTTTATTCGCTCTACACAAAGGTACCGCTCCCAATGGCCGAAAATTTGCATGAAACAAATCTGACAATTCTTCGTATAATGAGTACGGAGCAAGAATGATTTATACGTATCAAATCGAAGGCATTCCCGTACAAACGGGCGATATTATCTGCACGATGAATGGCAAGCCGGATATTTTACCCGGCGAATTTTGGCGTTTTGTGGGTCGGCTCGTGCCCGGGGATGTGGATCATGTGGCAATTTATCTCGGACCCAATGGAAGATGCATCGAAGCAGGTGCGCGCGGTGTAATTACATTTGACGTCCCACGCGGACATTGGAATACTGAGCGCATGGCACTCCAGCGCGGGCTGTTGTTTGATACCTTTTATGGAATTGCATCTCCCCTGGACGGACTGCCGATCTCAGAAGATGAAGAAGTCGAAATGCGCTCTCGGGTGGCGGCGTATTGTCGCGCACAAATAGGCAAGCCTTATAACTTAAATTTTTTGGATGCAGAGACAGAAGAATCATTCTATTGCAGCCAGCTCGCTTATAAAGCGTATCAGCAACTTGGGATTGACCTGAATACCGGCCTTACCCTAGAGCAATTCCCCGGAACGAATGCGATCATTTACCCGCAGGAAATATGGAATGGATTCAGTCATCGTGAGGCAAAACATGATCTACCTCCGCTGAGTAGTAATCAGTTGGCAACAAACCCGTCTCAATAAGAAATGAATCCTAAATCATTTTGTGGTTTCAGCCATGCTCAAGCCGCCGTCATCGGCGGCTGTTTGTTTAATTGGCTATGTTATAGTAAGTAAAACTCCATCATCAAAACGGGATAGATATGAAACAACTCACAGGGATCCTGCTCATCGCGATATCCGCTGCATCGTTTGGGACGCTGGCCATCTTCGGACGTTTTCTTTACGCAGATGGCATGGACACATTCACCATGCTATTCCTTCGTTTCGGCTTCGCGGCGTTACTTATGCTGGTCATTCAGCTGTCCCGCCGCGAAAAATTCCCGCGTGGAAAAATCCTCCTGCAATTGATCGGCATGGGCGCCTTGGGCTACGTGGGGCAATCGTTTTCTTATTTGACCGCCATCCGATACGCCTCGGCAGGCTTGGTTGCACTTTTATTATATTTATATCCAATGTTTGTGTTCATCCTATCTGTAATTGTCTTACATGAAAGAGCGACTTGGATCAAGATCGTTGCGATCATCATTGCATTGGTTGGAACGGCTTTGACCGTTGACCCGGCAGGCGGACAACTATCGGGCATCCTGCTCGCCATTGCTGCAGCTCTGATCTATTCCATATATATTATTGTAGGAACCGATGTGATGAAACATGTTTCGGCGGTGCAATCTTCTCTGGTGATTTTTGCGGCAGCCGGCATGGTTTATGGGATCTTGATGGTGTTCAACGGTGTACACCTTCCCTCTACGAACTCCGGCTGGATCAATATCTTTGGCATTGTATTGGTCGCGACAGTGATTCCTGTGGTCGCGTTTCTTGCAGGTCTTGAGCGGATTGGTCCCACGAATGCAGCCATGCTCTCCACGCTGGAACCGGTCGTCACGGTCCTGCTCGCGGCGTGGATATTCGGCGAACGACTTCAATCCATCGCCCTGTTTGGCGGTAGCATGATTTTGATCGCGGTGATCATGTTAACCCGTGGCGAAGCGAGCGAAATCCAAGAGCCTGCCCAGAAGGGCTCTTTTTCGTGAATTTCGTCGATTCTTGCGTTTTTCTATGATTTCTCTGGCAAAAATTCGATGCTGTTTTCCCCACAACCTGCGCAAAAGCAGGGTATAATTCTCTTACAACATTTTATCGAGTCTTGATTTACCATTCTATCGACTCACATATCAGCAGTCCACCGCTGTTTTCGCTTTTGAGCATTCACTCAATTCCCCAAAAACATCTACAAGACTTCTGAAGACAAGGAAGAATTTTGAACTTCGATCAATTTAATTTGGATTCCCGCTTAATGCAGGGAATCAAAGTCGCGGGTTATGAGATCGCGACTCCCATTCAGGAGGCGGCCATCCCCGCCGCATTGCGCGAGCGCGACATCATCGGCACTGCGCAGACAGGTACAGGCAAGACTGCCGCGTTCGTCCTCCCTATTCTTAACAAACTCCTCGATGGACCGCGCGGGATGCCGCGGGCGCTCATCGTCACACCGACGCGTGAACTGGCTGAACAGATCAACCAGGTAATCCGCGCGCTCGCAGTCGGGACAAGGCTGCGAAGCGCAACCATTTACGGGGGGGTCACGGCCAGCCGCCAGATCAAGGCATTGAAAGATGGCACAGAGATTCTCGTCGCATGCCCGGGTCGCCTGCTGGACCTCATCCAGCAACGCCATGTAAGGCTGGAGCGGATCGAGATCCTCGTGCTCGATGAAGCCGACCGCATGTTCGATATGGGTTTTCTGCCGGATGTAAAACGGATCATTAAAGCTGTGCCTGCCCAACGACAGACTATGCTCTTCTCCGCGACCTTCCCTGCGGAAGTCGAGCTGCTTGCAGCGCAATCCCTCAAACAGCCGCAAAAGATCGCCATGGGTATCAGCAAACCCGCGATCACAGTGACGCACGCCCTCTATCCTGTGCCCCAACATTTGAAATCTGCTCTGCTGCTGAAACTTCTCAAGCAGACCGATACCGATTCCGTGTTGATCTTTACCCGCACCAAACACCGCGCCGATAAGCTGGCGCGTCAGATCGCCCACGCAGGTCATCGCGTCACAAGCCTGCACAGCAACCGTACCCAGGGACAGCGCGAGCAAGCCCTGCATGGCTTCAAAACCGGACACTTCCGCATCATGGTCGCCACCGATATTGCGGCGCGCGGTCTGGACATTGACAGTATTTCGCATGTGATCAATTTCGACATGCCAGACACTGCGGATGCTTACATCCATCGCATCGGTCGCACGGGACGCGCTCAACGCACCGGCGACGCGTTCACACTCGTTACGCCGGAAGATAACGACATGATCCGGTCTCTCGAACGCATTATGGGCGGACCCCTCAAACGAGAGACGTTCACAGATTTTGACTATACGGTCGCCGCACCGCCGCGCTCTGGTCACGAAAGACATGAAGGAAATCGCCCTCCACGCCCTGCGCCTACGCCCAATCACTACGGGCGGAATCGTCTTGCACCGCGACGCAGAAAATAATTATCAAACGGAATCAGCCCCGCTTCCCTGACGATGGAGAGCGGGTTTTTCATCCATACCAGCCTGGATATTTAGGTCAGCGTTATAATGATCAGCATGGTTTCATCGTTCTCTGCAAAAGAAAATGGGGATGGCGCATACCAAACAGGCTTTTTCCGTTGGCGCGCCGCAGACAATGGATTTGAGGGCTGGTCGCTGAATGGCGTCAAATTGAATAGCAGCGCACTCGAATTCGACCCGGCGACGGCGATAGCAGATTCCGACCCCTATTTAGCCCGAACGTACAACGGAGGAAATTACTATAACGGCGGCTCCTTCTTTGTGGGCGAAGCCCTTAGCCCGCAGATCAACACTCCATTCAACTACAAAGAGGCGATCGCTTCATGGAATGCAGCCACGCCCCCAGGCTCCTGGCTGGAAGTGCAGTTCCGCGCTCAATATGGCACGCGCTGGAGCAAGTGGTATGTACTCGGCATTTGGGCAGCAGATACGTCAACGATTGCACGTCACTCGGTCGACGCGCAAAAAGACTCAGACGGTTCGGTCGCAGCCGATACGTTTAATGCTTCAGCCGAAGATGCAGCAACCAATACATTCCAGCTCAAACTGCGCCTCTTTAGTGCGGACGGTGTTTCAACGCCATGGGTCAGAAATATTGCAGTGGCATATTCCACATCGATTCCGAAATCAGGGAATGTTTCGGCGGGCAATCCTGCTCTGTGGGATCGATTGATCGACGTTCCCAAATTTTCGCAGATGGTCTATCCAGATGGCGGCAGCGTATGGTGCAGCCCCACTTCCACTTCGATGGTGCTATCTCTTTTGGACAACTATCAAGGGGATTGTGCACCGCGCGTCCATGCGGCAGTGGAGGGCGTATTCGATTGGATCTATGAGGGTCACGGCAACTGGCCGTTCAATACGGCTTACGCCGCAACCTTTGGCTATGAAGGTTATGTCGCTCGTTTCACGAGTCTTGCAAAGGTAGAAGAATATGTGGCAGCCGGCCTGCCTGTGATCATGTCGATTGCATGGAACAGGGGAGATCTGACGAACTCAGGTGTCGACTCTACAAATGGTCATTTGCTTGTGCTGGTTGGCTTCGATGCGGAAGGTAACTTAATCGTCAACGATCCAGCTTCCCCTACGAATGAAGCGGTCCGGCGGACGTATCTGCGTTCTGAGTTCGAGCCGCTTTGGCTGAAATCCTCGGGTGGAACGGTGTATTTGATCTACCCGCAGGGATCGGGAACACAAGTTCCTGCACTCCCGTAAAAAAGGTAAGCTCGTCTCTCAATCAGACGGGCTTTTTCTTCCAATTTGTATTAGGGACGTCAGGAAAACCCTACTTAATTGGGGATTATTCCTCATTTCATTTGCCAAAAGTGTGAGTTATATTAATTTCAGGAACACTCTGGATGTGTTTCAACGTCTTTGTAATGTATAGAAATTGTAATGTCTAGAGATATGATAAATGGGAGAATTGATCCATAATTAGTGAAAGAAGGAAAGATGGAACGATTTACCGATCGTAGAGATGCAGGCAGGCTACTCGCCCAAAAATTATCGGCATATGCGGGTCAGACAGATGTGATCATATTAGCTTTGCCGCGTGGGGGCGTTCCTGTGGCTTACGAAGTGGCTCTCGCCTTGAATGCTCCATTAGATATATTTCTCGTTCGCAAACTTGGATTACCAGGTCGTGAAGAATTAGCAATTGGCGCCATTGCCTCGGGCGGCATACGGGTATTGAACGAGGATATTATTCGCATACTGGGGGTTCCTGAAGAAGTGATCAATATCGTGGCCCGCAACGAATTGCAGGAATTAGGACGTCGTGAGCATAACTATCGAGGAGATCGCCCGGCTCCAGAACTTCACGACCGTAAAGTTATCCTGATCGATGATGGGTTGGCAACCGGCGCAAGTATGCGCGCGGCAGTGGTTGGAGTGCGCGTCCAGCGTCCGGCGCGGATTGCTATCGCTGTCCCCGCGGCTTCACCGGAATTATGCAATGCCTTCCAATTTGAAGTGGATGAAATGGTCTGTGCCATGACCCCTGAACCATTTTATGGTCTCAGCCGCTGGTACGAAGACTTTTCTCAAACAACCGATGCAGAGGTGCGGATGTTCTTAGAGCAGGCCAATCATCAAATGCTCCATAGATAGTCTTTTACGGAGTATCGCATGATTTACTATACCGAGCTAATGATAGTTACTCACAATATTTGTCAGAAGGTTCATTAATTTATGAGACAAGCACTAGAAGAGGTATGATGAATAATATAAATACGGAAAACCGCTCTGTTCAGATTCTAAGCATGGGTGTCCGTTTGGAGGGCTTTATCAGTATCCCAGATGACCCGAAGGGACTGGTCGTGTTTGTACATGGGAGCGGCAGTAGCCACCACAGCCCGCGGAATCAGTATGTTGCGCAGACACTCCAGGATAGCGGATTAGCTACCTTGCTTTTTGATTTGTTAACTGTTTCTGAAGAAACGACTGACTGGCGAACACGCCATCTACGCTTTGATATTGACTTGCTTGCCAGACGAACCACTGGCGTGCTGGAATGGCTTGATCTACAACCCTTTGCCTATGGACTCAAGAGAGGTTTATTTGGAGCGAGTACCGGTGCAGCCGCCGCTTTGATCGCTGCCGCTGAACTTCCTGAAAAAATAGAGGCTGTTGTTTCTCGAGGCGGTCGGCCGGATCTGGCTGGGGAGGTCCTATCAAAAGTAAAGACGCCAACTTTATTGATCGTGGGGGGTCAAGACGAAGTTGTGATTGATTTAAATCAACAGGCACTTGCACGGCTGCAACCCGGAATTGATAAGGAATTGATCATTGTGCCCGGAGCCTCCCATCTCTTCGAGGAGGTGGGAACACTTGAGCAAGCCGCGGAGCTTGCTAGAGATTGGTTTCTAGCACATCTGAGCCCTGTGAGTGTTCGTTAGTTAATAGTAATTGATAAAAAGAAGTGCTGGTTGAGCATGACGAAATCAGCCCGCCTCCCCGAACGGGAAGGCGGGTTTTGTTTTGGAAAGATGTATAATTTTTGCATACCTTTAGAAGGGAGTTACTTATGAATAAACTAATTCTCGCAACCAAAAAAGGAATTGTCATTTGCGAACATGATGGCAATGATTGGCACGAATCTACGCGCAGGCTGACAGACCAACACAACACAAGCGTCATCGCCCGCGAGGGCGTGATCCTGGCTGGGACGGAAAATGGTGTCTTTCGCTCTGACGATGAAGGCAAAACTTGGGAAGAAGCCAGTAATGGACTGATGACGCGGCACGTCCGCTGGATGGCATTTCACCCGGATATTTCCGATTTTGAATTTGCAGGAACGGAACCTGCCAATATTTTCATTTCCCACGATGGAGGCGAATCCTGGCGCGGTTGTCCTGAGGTCGCGGCATTGCGGGATCAATTCAACTGGTCCCTGCCATATTCGCCGGAGGCGGGTTGCGTGCGTGGCTTTGCCTTTCATGGGTCGCGTGTCTATGCCGCGGTGGAAGTCGGTGGTGTGCTGGTTTCGGATGACAAGGGCGAAACCTGGAGACTTGCCGAGGGCAGTAACGGGAAACCTGATCTCGAAGGTCCGCCGGAGCCATTTGTCTATCCCGATGTTCACTCCCTGGAAATCCATCCTTCCTCGCCTGATCTCGTCTATGCGCCGACAGGTGGTGGCTTCTATCACTCGAACGATGGCGGCAAAATCTGGAAGCTCTTCTATGATTGCTATTGCCGGGCGGTTTGCGTCGACCCAAATGACTCTAACCATCTGATTTTGAGTCCTGCCGATGGCGTGGATCGAAATGGTCGCATAGAAGAGTCTCGGGATGGCGGCGAGAGTTGGTCGCTTGCCTCAAACGGGCTCCAAGTCCCGTGGCGGCGCGGCATGGTTGAACGTTTCTTTCAAGCGGATGATGAGTTGTTCGCCGTGCTATCAACGGGTCAACTTCTTAGTGCTTCTCTTTCTACTCTCGAATGGAAACGTATCCTGCCAAACATCAATGATGTGAACGCAATTACAAAAATGGTTTAACAAAGAGGAAATTTATTATGCGCGTCGCTATTATTTCTGATATGCACGGAAATGACTTCGCCTTTCAAGCGGTCGAAGCCGATATTCAAAATCAAAAGATCGATCAAATCGTGTGTCTTGGCGATGCCATTCAAGGTGGCCCCCAACCAGCGGAGGTCGTTCAACGTTTGCGCAGATTGAATTGTCCCGTAGTGATGGGAAATGCCGATGCCTGGCTGATCAGTGGCGAAGAAACTGCGGACGAAGGGATTCCGCCGGAGCGACTCAAAAAGATGGGTGATGTTCGAGCCTGGTCCTTATCTCGACTGACTGAAGAGGATCGTGCTTTTATTTCAGATTTTCAACCAACTGTCACACTCCATCTTGAAGATGGCATTGACCTGTTATGTTTTCACGGCTCTCCCACCTCATTCGATGACGTGATCCTGCCCGCCGCGCTCGAGGAGGAATTTCAAAAATTTCTTGGCTCGTACACGGGCCGTATTTTGACCGGTGGTCATACGCACGCCCAACAGATCCGCCGGATTGGCGAGCTTTTCTTCTTCAACCCAGGCAGTGTCGGTTTTGCTTACAGTCATAACCAACCGGAGAATGATTTTCATGCCGACCCCTGGGCGGAATATGCGATCTTGACCGCTGAGAACGGTCAGACTAATCTGGAGTTTCGCCGCGTCCCGTTTGACGCACAGGAACTGATCCGCATTTATCGCGAAAGTGGGCGACCGTTTGCTGAAGAAGCAATCGCACAATATCAAATGCAAGCCTGAGAATCAAAAAGAGCCCCGCGAAATCGCGGGGCTCTTCTTCGTCTACGACTAGTTGCTCATTGTGACGTTGGTCGCCTGGGGTCCCTTGGGACCTTGCTCAACCGTGAATTCGACTTTCTGTCCTTCTTGCAGATTACGGAAACCTGCGCCTTGAATGGCGGAGAAATGGACGAAAACGTCCTTTCCACCTTCGCGTTCGATAAAGCCGAAACCCTTGTCACCATTGAACCATTTGACGGTACCAGTTATACGGTCAGACATTATATTTGCCTCCTTTGGCAATTTGAAAAATATTAAGGTGTTCTGTTTAGTTCCATCGGAGGGTAAAACAAAAGCAACCCACGTATCTAACCGTGAGCTGCTGGTATTTGTACTTCCAACACGAACTTACTGTTATCCTACAAAAAGAAGGATAACACACTAGCACGGATGAGTCAATCAATATCCATTAGCAATCTCTAGGGCCATATAGGCAACAAAGGATAAATACTCTTAGTGCTATAATCCCTCTCACTTATGAACTTTCTTATCACTGGAGCCGCGGGATTCCTCGGCTCTTCTCTTGCCAACCAACTGGCCCGTGAGGGACATCAAATCCGCGGGCTCGACGATCTTTCCACTGGCGACCCTCAGGCACTCGGACCGGATGTCCATTTCACGCGCGGCGACATGAGCGACCGCCCCAAGCTGTGGACGCTCCTGCAGGAAGTGGATGTGGTCTATCATCTGGCTGCGCGCGTTTCCGTGCCTGAATCTATTCTGTATCCGCGCGATTACAACAACGTTAATGTCGGCGGGACAGTAGCCCTCATGGAAGCCATGCGCGATGTCGGTGTGCGGCGCGTCGTGCTGGCTTCATCCGGCGCGGTGTATGGCAATCTTGCGGAACAGCCGCTGCGTGAATCGATTACACCCAATCCGAGTTCACCCTATGCTGTTTCGAAACTCGCTGCAGAATATTACGTTCGCACGATCGGAGGACTGTGGGGCATCGAAACGGTCAGTTTGCGAATTTTCAACGCCTATGGACCCGGTCAGCATTTGCCTGCCTCACATCCGCCGGTGGTGCCACATTATTTGAAGCAGGCCCAACGTGGCGGGACCCTGGTTGCGCACGGAGATGGAAGCCAGACGCGTGATTATGTCTATGTGGATGACGTGGTCAGCGGTATGGTCGCGGCCGCGACGGCACCCAATATTGATGGAATGGTGATCAATATTGGCTCTGGTAAAGAGACTAGTATTCGAGAATTGATCAGGTTCGTGCAGGATGTGACGGGCAGCAACGCAGAAGTGATCTACAGTTCCCAGACATCGGGCGGCGTCTCCCGTCTCTGCGCGGACCTAACGCTTGCGAGCCAGAAATTAAATTATCGTCCCTCCATTGAACTCACCGACGGATTACGATTGACGCTTAGACGTGATACAAGATCTAAATAAACCACCTTCGTCGGGAGGAGATTGCCTCGCCGCGACGCGGCTCGCAATGACATGATAGTTCTATGATTCTTACCCGAGATTTTTACAACCGTCCAACCTTAAAGGTAGCAAGGGATTTAATTGGTACCCGTCTCGTCCGTATTCTTGAGGGGCAGAAACTTGTTGGCTTGATCACCGAAACCGAAGCCTATGTCAGCGGAAAGGATTTAGCCTGTCACGCCAAAGCTGGACTCACACCACGTACGGCTGTCATGTTTGGAGAGCCCGGGCACGCCTATGTTTATTTCACGTACGGCAATCACTGGATGTTGAATGTAGTCACGGAGCGCGAAGGTTTCCCTGCGGCAGTGTTGATCCGTGCGATACAACCAGTTGAAAGAGTGGATATTATGCTGGAGAAGCGAAATGGACGCGATACGTTTGGGCCCGGTAAACTTTGTCAGGCAATGGGAATTACCAAAAGTGAAAATGGCGTTGATCTAACAAAAAAAGCTGGCGGCTTATGGCTCGAAACAGGAGTCAAAGTCCCGAATTCCCTCGTGACGAAAGGCCCACGTGTGGGTTTAAATAATACGCCAGAACCATGGCTATCGAAGCCGTGGAGATTTTTGGTCAAAGGCTGGAACGTACCAAAAGAGGAGATGCTTCGTCGAGACGATCCGCGAAGCGTCCGCGCAATGACATAAATCATTTGGAGGAGCAATGGGTTTACTTGAAGGCAAGAACGCACTGATTTTTGGTTTAGCAAATGACAAGTCGATTGCATGGGGCATCACCCAGGCATTTCATCGCGAAGGTGCCAACATTGGAATTAGTTACGCAGGTGAAATGCTCGAACGACGTGTGAAACCTCTGGCCGAAAAAGTGGGTTGTCAATGGGTCGAGCAATGTGACGTGAGCAAAGACGATGAAATCAGTGGCACTGCAGAAAAAGCTGCACAGCATTTTGGTAAGATCGATGTGCTCGTTCACTCGATTGCTTTTGCAGGACGCGATGAATTAAGCAAGCCGTATTATCAAACCAGTCGTGACGGATTCAAGAACGCGCTGGATATATCTGTCTTCTCATTTGTTGCCTTAACGAATGCCTTCCATTCCATTTTGAATCCTGGCGCCTCGGTGATGTGTCTCACTTATTACGGGTCAGTGAAGGTCGCGCCGCACTACAACGTAATGGGCGTGGCGAAAGCTGCCTTGGAATCATCGACACGTTATCTAGCCTATGATCTGGGGCCAGAAAAAATCAGGGTGAACGCCATCTCTGCAGGACCCATCCGCACATTGGCCGCCGCAGGTGTAGGTGGCTTCCGCGATATGTACAAGCATTTCGCAGATGCCGCACCGTTGCGCGAGAACGTGACAATTGATGATGTAGGCAACGCGGCAGTCTTCCTGGCTTCAGACCTCTCAACCCGTATTACGGGTGAAATTCTGTATGTTGATTCGGGGTTCAATACCATGGGTGTTCAAATTAGTGCGAAAGAAGAGAAGAGCGAGGGGTAATAAACAGATTTTAGTGATCGGTGTTAATCGGGGGCGGACGGCTGTCCGCCCTTTTTGTTTTAACGGTAAAATACTCTCCATATGTTCAGGCGTAATACTACCCCTGCCGAAACCCAACAGCCTGTGCAGGCCGTTGAACGGATCACATCTGTGCTTGGCTCAGGCGTGATCTGGCACGGCTCCATTAACGGCTCAGGTGGCGTCCGCATCGAAGGCGCGTTCGAGGGCGAGATCGCTTTGCGTGGCATGTTGGTCATCGGAGAGACGGGACGCGTTACCTGCCAGAACGTGCGCGCCAATACGGTCATTGTGGCGGGCGCAGTGCGGGGAAATATCACTACTCAAAAGCTGGAAATCCGCGGTTCCGGTCGTGTCTGGGGGGATGTGGTCACCACCGCGTTCGTGACCGAGGAAGGTGCTTTCCTGCGCGGTCAGATCCGAATGGAAGAAACAGTCGAGCTGGACCTCGAGCCTGCTCCCGAGACCACACCATCCGAGGCGGCTCAAGCCGAATCCATCGCGTCGACACCCATGGTTATCCCAGACCAAATGTCGGAGGGAACAACCAGAAAAATTACGAGAAAGAAAAGAGAATAAGGAAAATACCCCTCTCCCTAAGAGAGGGGTAATCATATAGTATGAAGTATCGCGACCTCAACATCCAGACTCAACGTGAGGCTCCCAACAACGCGCGAACAGAGGGATTCGCCTTCCTCGTCCGCGCAGGATATTTGACGCGTGAGAATACCCCGACTCAACTTGGAGGAGTTACGCTTAACCACTTGCGTAATTTATCCAGCGAGTCATCTTTCCTTTCTCAGCTTTCGCTGCCGACTATGGGCAATGACAGTGAAAGCTTCTTCCCTATTGCATCTGGCCCCATTGAAGTCGTACATTGTCCAAACTGCAAATATACAGAACGACTCGAATTGGCGCGCTTTGTAAAAACTCCATGGCCGAAAGAAGATGAGCTTCCACTTGAAAAAATCTTGACTCCTGATTCTCACACCATTGAAGCATTGGCAAATTTTCTTGGTGTTCCAAAAGAGAAAACTGCCAAGGCATTGATGTACACGCGCGTGAGCGACAATCGATTCATCTTCGTCGTCCTGCGCGGGGATATGCAGCTCAGCGAAGCAAAATTAAAACTACAGGTTGGTGATGTCCGCGCTGCGACTGCCGAGGAGGTCGAAAGATCAGGCGCGGCCGCAGGGTATGCGTCGCCCATTCGGTTAAAAGATGCAATGATCGTTGTCGATGATCTAATTCCCCAATCGCAAAATCTTGTGGCTGGCGCAAACGAAACAGGCTACCACCTCAAAAACACAAACCACGGACGTGATTATTCCGCCGAAATTGTCCAGGACTTGATCCAGGCCAAGGCAGGAGATGCTTGCATAAATTGTGGNAATCCACTTTCTGTTTTGTCTACCATAAGTCTGGCTACCCGCANAGATTATGATTTTCAAAANATGCTGCTTGCCCTTGCCGAGACTCATCATGATGGNAAAGGATTGACTCTCCCCCATCCTAGCGCGCCATTCGATGTGTATCTCATGCAAGTCCCTGGCAAGGAAATGGACACGCGCGCCAAAGCTGAAGAGATTTACAACAATTTGCAGAACGCAGGGATTTCAGTCTTATTTGATGATCGCGAGGAACGCGCAGGCGTCAAATTCAACGACGCGGATTTGATCGGCTTTCCCATTCGAATCACGGTCGGGGAAAAAGGTCTCAAAGAGGGAATGGTAGAATTAAAACCGCGCAAGGAAAAAGAGAATCAACTTGTGCCACTTGAAAAAATCCTTGAAAAAACAATTTCAATTTTGAATTAAGACGTCAGGGTAACTCTCCGTCAAATACTCAGCACAAAGAGTAGACCCTGCAAAACCTCGAATGATCAACACAAAAATCGGACATTTTCCTCCTGCCAAGCAATTTGGGATGATCCTGCATGGAGTCATTATCATTGCTCTCGCAGGTATTTCCATTTGGGGCTTCGCCAATCTTACGAACGCGGAGGTTGGACCAGCGTTTGTCTCCTATTTATTGACAGGTTTACTTGCCTTCGCACCCATTCCTTTTCTGGGTTATCGCGCCTATGCCTTGTTCAAAGCAGATTATTACATTGACCGCGACAGCCTTGCCATCCTTTGGGGACTGCGTGTTGAAGACATTCCGCTGACAGATATCGAATGGGTGCGCCCCGCCTCTGACCTTACGAATCCATTGGCACTGCCGCGCCTGCGACTGCCAGGGGCCGTGCTTGGTACGCGCCGCCATCCTGATCTGGGCGCCGTGGAATTTATCGCCTCGAGCGCGCGGAATTTGATCCTCATCGCCACATCCAAGCATGTCTTTGCGATTTCGCCAAAAGATGCAGCTTCCCTTGTTCGCACGTTTGCGCGCGCCACCGAATTAGGCAGTCTTACTCCAGCCGAACCAAAATCGGTGTACCCATCTTTCGTTATTACACAGGCCTGGGAAAGTCCTTTCGCGCGCTTTTTATGGATGACGGGTATCCTTCTCAATCTCGGTCTGGTTGCCTGGGTTGGACTGCTTATCCCTTCGGTCTCACAGGTTCCGTTTGGATTCAATCCATTTGGTGTGCCCAATGTAACAGCACCTTCCGTCCGTTTAATTCTTCTGCCTCTCATCAGTGCCTTGATGTTTATCACAGGGCTCATCACAGGGTTATATTTATATCGCTGGGAAAAGGAGCGTCCGCTGGCATTTATTATCTGGCTTTCAAGCACGCTTTGCGCAGTCTTGTTCCTCATGGCTGTTCTTTTCCTTGTCAGCACACCCGTCTAAACCGGCTGGTTTC
>Ga0065704_10000286_pt1 | contig 40140 bp, 19 predicted proteins | sample SwiRhicommuniRL2_FD_59091 | JGI IMG/M metagenome (GOLD analysis project Ga0065704, IMG submission 59091) | Switchgrass rhizosphere bacterial communities from Rose Lake, Michigan, USA - RL2 v2 (version 2) | ecosystem: Host-associated > Plants > Roots > Rhizosphere > Soil | place: East Lansing, MI | reverse complement strand
TTATATTGTTATTAGTATTAAATTATAAAAGATATAATAGAAATATGTCATATTTAGTACTATAACTCCTCTTGTCGCAAAAATCGGTGTTCTGTCGCAAAAACGGTGTTCTGTCGCAAACCCGCGACATTCTATTTCTCAAATTATCCAATCACTGCGTGTAAAATCTTGCTGATCCAAATGGAGCAGACAAAAAAAATCACAAATGAAAATCTATACCAAAGTTGTTTATCCATAAGATGTATTCATTAAGCAGAAGATCTATATTGAATGTCGCAAGGATTCCAGCGACCAGACCGGTAGCGATTATGGCTAGTCGTTTTGTATCCACAAAGGATCTCACACCAAAGGCCATGCCTACCGACTTTCCATTAATGTCAGAAAAGACCGCCGACAGTGCCCTCGATTACGCATTGACTTCATTAGATAGTATTGCCAACTGGGCCAGAAAATCGTCCTTCTGGCCGGTTACCTTCGGTTTAGCATGTTGTGCCGTAGAAATGATGCATGTTTCTACTCCAAGATACGATCAAGATAGATTGGGGATTATTTTCAGAGCCTCTCCTCGTCAGTCCGATATCATGATTGTTGCCGGTACTGTTACTAATAAGATGGCTCCTGCCTTGAGACAAGTTTACGATCAAATGGCCGAACCAAGATGGGTCATTTCTATGGGTTCTTGTGCCAACGGTGGTGGTTACTACCATTACTCATACTCTGTAGTCAGAGGTTGTGACAGAATTGTTCCTGTTGATATTTACGTTCCAGGGTGTCCTCCAACTGCTGAAGCTTTGATGTACGGTGTTTTCCAATTACAAAAGAAAATGATGAAGACCAGAATTACAAGATTATGGTATAGAAGTTAAGCTGGTTCGATATCAGTCTCACACAACATATCCACTTGGACCACATGCTCAGAGAAGATATATTTATTGATTGACAGAAGACCTGAATTGAACGGTCTCAGACACTGCTAGATCTTCTAGATCTGTTTGATTGCTATATCTTCACGGAGACCTGTAATTATATGAGAGTCCCATTCTCAGGAGAAACTCGAATGTTTCAACTTCTTGTCGTTGAGCATACTCTAATCTGTTCAATGAGCATGCTCTAACTATTCAATATCCGACCAACCAAGTGATCCATTATAAATTTTGCATTTGTATATTAATACACCCACATTCTAGTAATTCTGATAAAATAGTAGGAATGAAATCAGCTCTGGATCATTAGTTACTGAATGATCAACTATTGATATAAATAAAAATCTCATAGAAATTATATGTAGGGCAGAGCAACCATGATCTTGATAGTAACCGTACCATGCTTCAACTATCATAGATTTGATCCATACATCATCATTTTCTGAAACTATATACTTAAACTAGTGCGCTCCTCTATATCAATAGATGGATGATATGAAAAGTTGGTGAAAATGCTCAAAATTCAGGGAAATACTTCCACACAACATCTTTTACCTTTTGACACCCCTGTACCAAGTCTCTACCCTATTTCTACCGTATTTCCAGAATATTACATATTCTAGTACTAACCACCTCCCGCGCGCTATATAATTATTGTTGGTGCGTCGCACTAATCGGTTTACACACACCCATCCTTTCCCACTAATCGCACACGAAAAATCTCACTCCCGCACATTCCTCACTTCACAATTATTAATTTTCGGGTGTTAACTATGGCCAGTTTTAAGCTCCAGCTCAAAAGGGCAAAAGTTGATCATTTCTTTTTTCTTTGCATTTAAAGTGCAAATTTGCCTCAAAAAAAGTTGCTCCGTAATATATATAATGGCAAATCCACATTTTTTCTCAAATTTTGAAAGACTCTTTTCTTCTCAATACTTGTAAAATGGCTAGAACTAAGCAAACTGCAAGAAAGTCCACTGGTGGTAAAGCACCAAGAAAACAATTGGCCTCCAAGGCCGCCAGAAAATCCGCTCCAGTCTCTGGAGGTGTCAAGAAGCCTCACAGATATAAGCCTGGTACCGTTGCTTTGAGAGAAATTAGAAGATTCCAAAAGTCCACTGAGCTTTTGATCAGAAAGTTGCCTTTCCAAAGATTAGTTAGAGAAATCGCCCAGGATTTCAAGTCTGACTTGAGATTCCAGTCTTCTGCTATCGGTGCTTTACAAGAAGCCGTCGAAGCCTACTTGGTCTCCTTATTTGAAGACACCAACTTGTGTGCTATCCACGCAAAGAGAGTCACTATCCAAAAGAAGGATATACAATTAGCTAGAAGATTGAGAGGTGAAAGATCGTGATCAACTTAATGTTTGGGCTATGATTCTAGTGATTTGGATGAATCTAGTGATTCCACTAAGTTGGCTGATGCTGGAACACTGCGGTGTCCCGATATGCCGGAATAAAGATGATTCTGCACATGTCGGACTTAAGTCTCATATGCCGGAATTGTGAAGTCGCATCTCAGGAGCTTGCGATATCCGGTGATCAAGTCACTAAGTTTAGTCGCTATGTCAAATCGCTTATCAAGTCTCTTATCAAGTCTCTTGTCGCTCTGTGTATCTCGTTGAGGTACTTTTTATATCTAATATTTTGTTTGGTAAGGTTTATATCTATGAAATGTATGTTTCCCGTTTTAGTTAAATTGCGTGCATAATGCGACAATGTCGCATCAACTTAAATGATTGATTGCCTGTCGGTGATATCATGCTTGTAATGGTGGTAAATAAACTGTAGATCGTTCTTTGTAATAATACAAGTGAACTTAGTGACGTCGCTGTAGAAGAATCATATAACACTAATTCTATAGCGAAAGATCGCGCTAGCAGCCGTGGTTATGGTGTGTCCAGCAATCCAAGTCCTGAATTAGAATATAATTGGGATCCAAATGACCCTCTGAGTAACGTTTGGGCAGTTTTTTATGGTTCTATCTGTATGCAACTACTTGTTAACTAATTTTCATGAGATGAAATCACTTACTAAAACTTATTCTTCTAATTTAGTCAGTCAAAAAGGACGCTACCAATTTCCGCTTGTAAACAAGATTAAGGAACTTTCTAGTATCTTCTGATTAGTATTCAGGAAATCGTGAATATCAAGGAACGGAGCTAGTAAGCTAACTATATCGAGATAGACATATCACGTTCTTCTATATCTTTACCTAATTCTATCATGTTTTTCTCGATCTTTACCAAATTCAATACTAGTTGTTTATGTAATAGTCCTAATTTTAGTACAGTTTAAGGCTTTCTAGGAAAGATTGTTTTTAGTGATTATTTTTAGTTTTTGTCGGGCTCAAGGGATCATCAAGAATGTACTTGTTACTAACTAATCAAGAGTAATTACTAGTAACCTCTATAATAAGTATTGTAGAATGTCGCAGATTTTGCGACACATTGTGCGACAAATTTTGCAGCCATTACCTGAATAAAACTCCTAAATCTAAACCAGATAATCTCCGAACTGGAGAATCTTAGCCTATACTACTCTAGAGCTTGGAATACTTAACTAGCGCATTGCTCTACATCTTCATCAAAACATTAATCATATATAAAGAAAGCAATCATTTGCGAAGAATGGATAATAAAATGGCAAAGTGAAATATAAAGAGCAAAGAATCAAATGAAAGCGCAATTGAAGCGTAATAAGTTAAACCAACTAGAGATCCCAATTGTAGATACTAATGGTGTCCCTGCAAAAGTGCAAAAGCTAAAGAACTAATAAGACCAACTAAGAATTTCAATCGTGCAAAAAAAAAGCGTTTTAAAGGGATTTTGGTATTCATGGAGACCATATCAGCCTCCTGTCTGGAGCGTATTAACAGTGTCATCTTTCTGATATCAAAATGTGATGCCTGATTAAGATTTATCTTGCGATTCTTCCTCTTCTTCACGGGAAATTTCCTGTAGATGATGGTCCTCTCGAGGTTGTTGATGACGATGGATATGAGGAGGGTCTGGCATAAATTGTTGGTATTGCATGTCTGGTAGTGGGTATCCTCCATAAATTGGAGGAACCATGTATCCCGGATTCATATATTCTGCGTTAATGTCGTGTTCGTTTCCACGTCCTATATTCAAGTTATTCATGGCTTGAATGAAATCTTCTTTGCCATGCGGAACATTGAACTCGGCCCCTGGTGGGAGAGGATGCATAGGCATGTAGAATTGCGGACTTTGGATTCCTGGTGCAGAAGTATTGTCAAAGGATGAAGATCTATCACTTCCTTGAGTGTTTTCAAATTCCTTGTCCAGATATTGTGATGCTCGGCTGGGGTTTCCTTCAGGTGGTCCTGGATAAAACCTACCAGGAGGGGGTGGAGGAGGGGGGGCAATGCCCATTGGAGGCATTCCACCTAGCTGTGGTCCTCCGTGATTCGTGGGTGGAGGGTATCCAGCAGCTGCGGCTGCGGCTGCTGCAATTGCAGAAGCAGGATCCATACCTAAAGATAAAGCCGCTGCAGCTTGCATTTGTGCTGCCTGAGCAACGTGCTGTTGTTGTTGACGGAACTTTTTATTATTCATAGAAACTCTGCCCCAACTCAATCTGACTCTATTACCACCTATAATGAAACCTTGCATCGCGGCTATGGCATCCTCTGCCTCTTCACGCGTGGAGTATTTGATAAATCCGCAGTTCTTTCCCGGTGGGATCTTGACCTGCTCGATAATCCCGAAAGGTTTGAACAAAGTGAATAATGTTGCTTCTGATACCTCTGAGGACAACCCACCCACAAATACAGTTGTGTTGTTTGGATCAGCATATGTTTGACCTGGTGAATTACCTACTGGTAAGGGAGATTTGATCTGGGGGATGCCTCCCTTGAGATCTGCATTATTCTCCATTTCATGGCTTAAGCCGTGACCATTTCCATGGTTTTCAAACTGTGGAGGTTGAGGAGGACCCCTGAAATGAGGTGGTGGGATCGGTGAGCTACCAAAATATCCATATGGAGAAGCACCACGCATTGGGTTGGGTTGTGGTGGACCCATGTACATTAAATCTGGTTGCAAGTTGGGGTCAGAACCAAAGAAATCATTGTTATTTGAAGGGTTGTTTGGGGACATGGGATATTTGCTTCGAGGATTATTTCTCGGAGTGGCCAAAGCCACCCGCAACGGTCTTCCGCCAAACCATACGCCGTTCATTTCAATCAATGCACGTTGTCTTTCCATTTCGTCAGTAAACCTTACAAAACCAAAACATCTTGACTTTCCTGATACAGGATCTGTCATGACACGAACGGTTTTGATGGACGTGGGAAAATGCTTTTGAAAAAATGCCAACAAATGGGCTTCTGTCGTTGAGGCTGATAAATCCCCCACAAACAATGAAAACTCTGGAGTTTGAACAATTGGAGCACTCAACGTAGCACCACTAGCCCAGTTAAGTCTAAAGTACTTTTTCTGATTATCTGGGTTGTTTGGAAATTGTTGTTGAGACGGGATGGCGATATCAGGAAGCAATTGTCCGTTCAAAGACAACGCTTGTTGCGCATCATCGAAAGTTTCAAACTCCACGAAACAGTATCCAGAATGAGAGAGTCCGCCGTAATTGTTATCTAACCTTGTATTCTTTGGTTTAATGATCTTGACGGTAACCCTTTTCTGAATGATTTGGCTCCACAAGTCAGCAATTCCATTTTCATCCAACCAAGGATCCAAGTCGCCCATCCAAAGCGTACGAGGCGGATCAAATTGTCCCGTAGATAAACCTCCAGATTGTTCTTTTTCAGCTGCAACACTAGATTGTTGAGTAGAAATTGGAGGGTTGGGGATGGTAAACGATGAAAGAAGTGCTTGTTCTTGTTGGTGTTGATGGGATGCAGTGCTAGAGGTGGTTGTGTTTGCATTGATAGTAGTAGGAACCGAGATCGCAGCACTTATATTACTTCCAGAAGAACTGCCAGGAACACCACCACGTATGATTAGGTCACTCTTTTCAGAAATCCCCAAATCATTTGAGTCAGGATCCACATTCCCACGTACAGAATAATCCTTGTAGGACATCTTTAATATATATAGACCCTCGCCAATAACTTTTGTATCTTATGTTGAATTTTTCACTTCCAATAAGATCACTCTAAAATTTCAACCCTAACAAAATATGGGGAACCAAGTGCGTTTAGGACAAAATGGCACAGGTAAAATCAAGGCCAACAAGGAGAGATTGGTAATTTCAAACCAGGATTACAATCACTTAGAAAGAAAACAGAAACAATTAATTGAATGCAACTGAACAAAAATTAGCTAAATGTAACGGAACAGAGTACCAGGTGAAGAAGAATGGAACAAGGAACGAGTTTGGTGAACTAATCAGTACAATCTGAATCGGTGTAACTTGAAAAGAAAAAAAGGGGCAGATTCTAGAACGATCCAATTGATAGATGGATCAACGAATATATAGTGGGAATAACCTAAGAAAGTTGAAGGGTTGTTAAAGAAAAGAGGCAAATAAAATATGTTTTTTCAAGTCCCTCGCTTATTAGTACTAGCCAGGATCAAAGATAGATCAGAGGGTTTGGTTGCAGATTGGTTTAATTAGAGATTGCGTCACGGGAAGTTAGCGAGGAGGTACGATTTATGTTGGTATATGTTGAATCGGGACATTCTGAAGATTTTCAATGGGAATTGTTTTTTAGTTTATCTACAAAGTGGTGAGGATTGATATATGGAGTAGAAGAGATTGATCCATATTGATGGAATTGAGTAAATACTGAGAACAGCGAAGCATTTAATTAGAAGTGTATTCAATATGTTGCCAATTGTCACTAATATTGACACATAGCTATTAATATTCACTTATAGCCACTACTACTCACTTGTAGCACTAATATTCACTTTAGCACTAAATCTCCACTAACATTCATTAATAATCACTAAATCGCACCAAATCTCACATAAAATCACTAAATCTCCACTAATTTTCAAAATATTCTTCTATATCTCACTAATATTCAGTACATTTCTCTAAGTCTCCACTACTATTAAATATTTGGAGTGCCCTGTATTCAATATATTTTTGTGTAACATAAAGTAGACAACACTCCATGTTGAATAATGGGGGTAATTACTTTCTAAAATTTCCTAAAAATTTGTATATGATATAGTGGGGTCTATTCTGGTTAGCTTAGATGTTAATTTAGTTGGTAGAGACAATTTTGGTCAATTTTCCACTAGCTAAATCTATTGATGTTTGTGTACTGCATATAATATTTATATATAGAAGGGCTCTTAAGGAACTAATAGTAGCCCAAGACAATTGTTACAGCTGCAACCCCGGCATTGATTATGTAGCAGTCAGCTGATCTCGGGCCACTAAGTAGTATTAGTATAGGAGTTATAAAGCATTTAGTGCCCTAGCATTGCTAGAGTTGATGAGGCCCTAGGTATTGCTGGTTAGACATTTCATTCTACAAGTTGGAAACACAATTTCTTCACTTGATATTTAAGCTATAGTCTTGAGACTATGGAATCAAAGTCAGTTCTTTTCTCTTAATTACCAAAGCTCATCATAGAACATATTTCTGCATTCCGTTATCCTGCAGATCTACGGAGGATAAATGATAATGCACAGAAATAATCTCGAAAATGCAGGTTGTGATAAGTGTATGTTAATAATGTGCACTTTGATCTTCTTTATTTTGCAGGTTGGACGTTTGTTTGGGAATCAAAACATAAACATAAACAAGACTCAAATCAATTATTCAAACTATACAGTACCACCGGCGCTTATATAATATGAGCAGCAGAACCCCTCTGGAAGTATCCTCGGGCCAGAATTCGAATGCTAACCATATAAAAAAGTTTATTAAGGAAACAGACTTAAGCGACCACCATCAAAGCAGATCTACCACACCAACATCTGCAGAAAGTACCAAGAATCTTGCAAACCAAGGAGATTCGCCCTTTAACTTCAGAAGCAATAATCCCAACCATGATCTAAACCCAATCTCTGAAGAAATCAATGGGCCTGAATTCGAACTAATGAACTCGTCATCTCCAAAACGTAATGTTAAAGACAGCCTGTATCAAAAGAAACTATCGTATCAACCTAACGTAGACTTCCAACTTGATCATAGTTTTCAGTCCAATGCATATTCCCCAGTACAATCCATACCCAACACTTTTAAGTACAAATCACACCCAAATGCCAAAACTAAGTCTTCATTTGGGGTTAATCCTCCTGAAACACATGTTGTCGAACATGATGAGTCCAAAAGCTCCAAAGATACTCCACCAATCAAGACTTCGACAATTAGAGGTCCTATTGATTTCAATTCCACCCCTGAATGGATGCCATCTGAGCTAGAAGATAAATGGGTAGCCCATCAAGAGATCGAAAATGACTTCTCTTCCTCCGTTAGAATAACAAAAAAGACGAGTGATCTTAACCAAGATCCTCTATTAGATGACCTTAATCTACAATTCAATTCTGGTAATACCATGATTCATAATCAAAAGTTTGAATCAAATGAAACACCAATGTGGAAAAGAGCTTCCAAAGATTATGAGTTTCAAAAGAACTCTCAACCCAATTTCCAAAACATATTTCAGTCACTTGATTCGAATGCTAAATCCTTCCAAAACAATATTAAGAACAACAGCAATAACCATTCGTTGTCATCGACCTTATCCACTCCTATGGCTACGATGTCCAATGCACGCAGTCTCAACAAGAATGACTTGCAAGAGTTGGAGAATATCTTGGAAGACGACAATCAACAATCCTTCCGATTTCCCAAAAACCCAGAATCTCCTTTGAAATTATTCGGCGACGACTACAATACCTACACAAAGGAAATGTTGAATGGGGTATTGCAAAAGATAAATATCTATAAACAATCAAATCTCGGGACACCTACTCCAGAATTGCCCATTCTTAATAATGATAATCTTGACTTGGGTCCCGTCAAAATGCTCCATCCTGAGGGATTCGAAAGTTCCAATGATTCTAAAGTCATCGAACAGAGTGATAAAGAGAATCTTGAAAATCTTCCATCTAGTAATGACTACGATATTGCCAAATCTCCCGTGGGTCCTAGTACGAGACCCTCCAAATTGAAAAACTTCACCACCCAAGAACAGTATCTCAAGAATGCAAATAATGTTTTCAGCAACCTCCAAAAGCGTGGTTTTCCATTAAAACAAGCCAACACAAATAGAATCAATTCCAATTCTCATACAACTGCAACATCTACTCCAAAGAACTTAAAAGTTGTAGATATGAATCCTGATCTGATTTCCCAGAATGATTATTCGTCATTTACCTCTGAATTTGGAGAGGATAGTTCTGACAGTAATTACCATCAATACAACACTGATGAGCATCAAAATAACGATTACACATCCTTTGACCACAGCTCAAAGGGTGAACCGACCAACGACATACCTCATAACTACCATGAAAAACACAGCAGCTATGATAGCTCGTACACTTTTGATGAAGATTCAGATGCAAATGAAAAGTTGGATGCCAGTCAAAACTACGAGTCACAGTCTACAAATAATATGGATGTACCGCCTACTCAATCTCCAGCTGATAGCGCTTTAAATACTGGTTCTGATAATGATGTTAATGGTAGACTAGCAGAACTTGAAAAGTTGGTGCTCAAGTTCAACTCTACTAACTTGATTCAAAAGCTAGAGAATCTAGAGGATGAAAATGCTCGTTTAAGGCAATCAATTCAAAGTCAAAGCACACAGGCAAAACAAGATGAAAGTATCATATCAATAGATAATCCTGATTTTGACTTTACTGAAGACGACTATACCAGGATGCAAAATTTGATTAAATGGAAGAGAGCATCCCAGTTGAAATTACAACAATCTCAGAAACCCCCAATAAGTATTAACCGTGAGCGAAACTCAAATGACCAATCAATAATTCGAGGACGAGTTAAGCCGGGAATTGAGTTACCAGTGGCATATGACAACATGATCTTGGATGAAAAGAATCAAAGATGGATTAGAAATGATCATATTGACAATCATCATGGAAGTCTTGATTCTATAGAAGATTTGGTATCAGACTCAGAAGATTTTGATGAGAATACAATGAGTAAACCGGTGTATAATCAAGGTCAAAGCTTGAAATCAAGATTATCCTCGAATCCTAGAAGAAACGGTAGTAAATTGGAAGTCTCATTCCATTTGCCCCACCTGGAAATGGAAAAAGGAGACGAGAAAAGTCCTTACAGTGACGTAACACAAGTGTCTCAGTTGGATGATGTCACATTCTCACAAACTCGAAAGAAATTGGTATCTGTGATAACTGATATACTTTCCATGGATGATAATCAAGATGCTGTATCATGGTCTTTTGTGAATGATATCTCTTTGTCTGGATATGCATTAGACAGCGTAAAGGATTTAAATAAATTCTTGCCCAATTTACAAAGTGTTGATGCTTCAAATAACGAAATCAAGTTTTTGGATGGTCTTCCCAAGCACATTTTGAATGTCAACTTATCTCAAAACAATATTGAGAATATTACTTCGTTCCATCAGTATCATGATTTGCAACGTTTGGATGTTTCCCACAATCGACTCGTAAACCTTTCAACTTTTAACCGCAATATTCATTTAACAGAATTGAATGTGTCTAATAACAGATTGACGTCTATTAATGGAATAAACAGTCTAGTCAATTTGATATCACTCAATGCCTCTCAGAATGAAATCGCTGGAGAATTAAACTTCAGAAATTTCGAATTGCCAAACTTGCAAGAATTGAATCTTTCCGAAAATAAAGTGCAAACAGTTTTGGGATTAGAAAACTTGCCGAGCCTTAGGGTATTAAACTTGAATGAGAATAAATTGAAAACATTATCTTGTAATGGAAAGCATCTTCATTTAAAGAAATTGTTAGTTAAATTCAACAGTCTTCAGTCGATCCGTTTCGAGTGTTTTCCATTCTTACGAGTATTGAGAATTGATGGGAACAGGTTGAAAGATGTAACAGAATTCAAATATTTGAGATATTTAGATGAAGTCTCGTGCAAGTCACAATCTTCTTCTGCAATCGTCAATAATGTATTGGAAGAATCACGGGATGTGAAAATAATAGACTTGTCAGGTAATTCATATAACGATTTGACATTTTCATATAATGTTAGAGTGAACCCATTCTTGAATTTAAACAAATTGGTACTCTCTGCTATGAACTTGAGTAAAATTCCTGACACGTTCTCTAGCCTATTCCCAAACGTTAGAGAATTGAATTTAAATTTTAATAAGTTAAGCACTATTAATGGTTTAAGTGGATTTCACAATATCAAGAAGCTATACATGGTGAGTAATAACATTAGCAAAACTGAGGTCATCATAAAAGGCTTAGCCGGAGCTAGATCTACTTTAAAAGTCTTAGATTTGAGACTTAATTCTTGCAATATCGAGCTTTATCCATATGTTTTCAATCCACAAGAGTTGGACTATTCAAACTTTCAAAGGGTTGATGATATAAGTCCTATTCAATTGGAAACTCTAGATGATATTGAAAGTTTTGCAATCCATTATCAATCCTTGAGCAAAAGCGTGGAAGATTGGACAGAAAGAGATACTAAATTTATTCATCAGCTCGGTAATGAATCAAATAGTAAGGTTATACAAAGATTAAATTATGAAACGTTGTTGATCAACTTTTTCAAAAATTTAAGAAGGTTAGATGGTGGATTGATTAACAATCAGAAAAGAGGAATGTTGAATAGAAGGCTAAATCAAGAAGGAAGTGAATTGGAAAAATGATAGAATATAAGAATAGAAATGTTGAATAGAAGAATACATCAAAATGAAAGTGGAAAAAGATAGAATATAAGAATTAGAGAAAGTCGAATAGCTACACGTAACTACAATAATTATTAAAAGTTTTAGCTCAGAGTTAGTGCAATCGAGTGGAATAACTATGAGCCAGTTCATTGAAATAGGTTGTTTATTACTGAAGCTACTTGGAAACTACCTTATTAATACTACCCGTCTTCACATCATAAACATATCCAGAGACTGGAGTATCCAAAACCAAAGGACTTGATTTTATATAATCAACATCATCACGAACACTCTGTTCTACATTCAGAAATGGTAGAAACGCAAAGTGGTCCACATTGTGGCCAGTATCCTTTTGAACAATATCTCTCAACTGGACATCAGTGAATGTCAACATTCCACAATCCGTGTGATGAATTATTACAATCTCTCTGGTCCCCAAGAGTCTTTGAGAGATGATAATGCTTCTCAATGCATCAGAAGTCCTTCCTCCGGCATTTCTTATAACGTGGGCATCACCTTCTGAAAGTCCCAAGGCCGCGGCAGGATCAATTCTTGCATCCATGCATACCACAATAGCCACTTTTCTTGCTGGAGGTAAGGCAAGATCGCCCTTGGTGAATTGGCTTACGTATTTTGTGTTTGCTTGTTCAAATTCTTGTGCAACAGTCATGATGGATGCAAAATCATAATTAGGAAATGCCGTGCTTATAAACGAATTTGGAAAGGTGGCTGCGAAACAAATGTGAGCCACACTTTGCAATCATTTCTGATGAAACTGCACGATTTAACGTTGCTCTGGTGATACAATTGGAAGTGACGCTGGTTTCCCGTATCTGCAGATCTTTACCCACATATAGCTCAAGTTGCGGAAGAAATCGTGATTTAAAAGAAAAGGCTAATCGTCCAAAAGAATTATGAAGTTATAGTAGTCATAGAATTGTGTCTGCTGGATTTAGTTCAACGAGTTTGTAGTTATTGGAGAAAGTTTCTCCTAGACAATTCATATTAACTACGGAGCGCAGCCACTTAGTACTGAGGTGAGTTACTTTGCAGTGTTTCTTAGGACCGTAAACTTAGGACCGGAGACTTAGGAGCGTAGGCTTTGTGGGCTCTAATTACAATCACTCTGCTTCTAGTGATCAATTAGCTCTTAGTTAGGATCTCAGAACCTGCAGTTCTTCTCCATACTTTGGAGAGTCGCAATCTGAGATGGCTGGTTACCTCCTCTAATTTCATCTATACAACTTCCACGTTGTTCAATTTTCTAATTCTACTAAAGCAATGGGCAGACATGTCTTCTCCGAGCTCCTGGGTCTTGTGGAATCCTCTTGCATCAAATCATCATCAATTTATATCAAATCATCTTCAATTTATATCAATTCATCATCAAATCATTAAATCCGCATCAAAATCACATCAAAATCCGCATCAAAATCACATCAAAATCACATCTACACAAATTATAAATCCCATTAGTGGACCTAATAAATAACTCTTGATATTTAAACAGATTCCTTTATACTCTGTAATAACTGCTGAAACAGCTACGCAGAGTCCCGCTCCAGTTTGACCTAATTATCGGGCGTAATTGTATATTTTAGTTCTCAATTGGGAAATAAATTCCGCTCGATAACGGTTTATAAACCGATCCCCGACTCGACAGAATCGATTTCTCTATAGAACCCACTTCTCAACAGAATCCACTACTCTTTCTTCGTACCCCACAAATATGACATTATCTACCAGAGTCAGCATTCAATGGCCACCAGAATTAGCTGGTGAAGACACCAAAACATTAATCCTAACTTCGCCAAACGGACACTTTGTAGATATCCGAATTTTCAAGGACAAACTTCCATTTGTGCCAGGGCCAGAAGTCCCGTTCTTTGCAGATGTTTTTGAATGGTGTATGACCGGTAAGGAAGTAGAGATCCCCAATACGAATTCCATCAGTTTCCCGCATGTTATCGATTCGCACGCAATTGCAAAATCCATATCCCAGGGCCAACCACTTGAAGACGGCGAAGCAGACGTAGGACATTTCTTCAGTATCCCAGGCAGTGACGACAGAAAAGAGACGGGGTCCATGACCAACCTGGCTACAGGAAAAGTTCAAGATTATGTCGAAATATGGAGATCGTTGGATCCATTGACTCATTCTCCAGATCACGAAGTCCGTCAAGTGAAGGGAGGAGCTCCAGTTCCAGTATGCGTGCTTGAAGTGGTTGAAAATGTTCAGTACCAAGGAACGTTGATAAAGTACGGTAATTGGATCCAGGGATTGATTTACGATAAGAGTGACGATAAGGTTCCTTTACATGTAATTCAAAGATATTGTCCCGAAAACGGAACTGAACAAACTGTAATTGAGTTTGGTGATATCAAATTGTTTCCACTTGACTTTAAAACAGAATTAGATGAGGTTCTGGTAGTAAAGGAGAACTTATGCTGGAAACGTATAGAATAATTATATAGGTACCTTAGAGGCCATAGAATATGGTAGTTTAGATGTGAAAAGTATGAATTTGCAGTATGAATTCAACGGAAAGTGAGAAATAAAAGTGTAACACGTTAGTCTAAGTACAATAGTTGTAATTAGTGTGCATTAGTTGTATGTAAAGTAATTCGTCATTACTGAGTGCTTTAGTCGTCACTCAATTAACTATGATTAATTATACTAATTTCGCTTGAAATATACTACCTGATTAGGAAGTCTACTCTCGATCAATCTACACGACCTCATTTTCACTCTCTAGAACAAACAGTCGAGCGATAGTAAGATTAAGATCCCATCGAATATATTCAAAATCACATAGAAAGATGTCTGGAGAAAGTTGGTATGTATAATTAAAATGAATAAACTGAGCTTATAAGTGGAAGGGACGTTTTCTACGATGGATCGGGCCGTTGATCTAACAAGATGGATCAGGCCATAGACCCCATCGTGTACGAGCAAAGGCGGACAAGGATCTTAAAATTTAGTGGAAGTTAGTGAAAGTTGGTGGAAGCTAGTTGACTCATTGCGATTCTACCCCGGGATAACTTACGTTCTACTTTATCGCCAAAATCATTGTAGATCGTCGGTTGCCTCAAATACGAAGGGCTGGCAAAGTTAGGACGATGGAAGAAATAAATTGTTATTATTTTAAACTATTAGTTCTGAATTGATACTATTAGTTAGTCAGCATCTGACACTCTTAGTTTATTATTCTGATCTATTAGTTCATTAGTTGTTCATTATTCTGATATAATTAGTTCATTATTCTGCTTTTTAAGTGAAGATCGCTGATCATGACATTCTGAGCTTATCAAGACGTTCTGAGATTTATATCATGGGAGTTCTTTACCGATGATGTCGTCAATAAATGCTTGCTAATAACTACTGAACTACTCAACAACTCCATCAAATCTCTCATGGTGATCAACTATCACTGCTTCTTCCATTCCAGCACTATTCTAATCTCTACAATCAATGATTCCCCATCACTCCTCGTCATGGCTCTATATTGATTACCACAGTACTAACAAAACAGGTTATTTATCTTAGCGGTTATCGTTAACGCTATCAACTTGTTTTCACAAGTTTTCTTTACAATCATGTACTCTGACTTAGAATGTGACTACATCAACCCTATTGAATTGTGTAATAAGTTAAATCCATGGTTTATTCCAGAAGCCGGTTTGCATGGGTTCATTACCGTCTTGTTCTTGGTCAACGGCTACTGGTTTCCATTCTTGTTGAACTTGCCTTTGTTGGCCTTCAATATCAACAAGTTCATCAACAAGAACCATTTATTAGATGCTACGGAAATCTTCAGAACTTTGTCCAAACACAAGAAAGAATCGTTTGTGAAGTTGGGATTCCACTTATTGATGTTCTTCTTCTACTTATACAGAATGATCATGGCTTTGGTTGCTGATGATAGTTAGATGTTTGGTGTTCTGGTGAGTAAAAATGAGTAATAAAGAAGCACAAACATATGAGTGAACTCTAGTGAACTCTAATGAATTCTAGTGAACTCAACTACTAATCTCTTTTAATACGGAGAGCAGCAAAGTACTTGATTTGGTGGAGATTGGTGTAAATTCTCACTTCACTAATGACTCACTTGAATTACTAACTATTGACTCTTCTGAATGTACTCGTTTTATGAATCATTCTAAATTCTATATTTTAGACAGACGAGCTTATCAGTGTCTGCAATCTTTATTCAGTCTAAAATTTTGCTATCTCGTTCTAATTCACCAACTCAGAATATTATTGCAGACTATTTACTTCAAGTCCATAAATTGCACTTAAATAGCTCTTGCCATTACCTCTCTAATTCCTGATCCGATATCTTTGATTTTGATGTGGTTATAATTAATAGAATGGAGATTTACTTGCAGTTATTGTTGTGTAACTTGACCTGGATGCTAATGTTTTGTATTTCATATTCGTGTTCTATTTGTTGACTTTGTAACTTTTCGTGGTCAAACGTTTGTTCTTTATACATTATAACATTTGATTAAAGACTTGTAGTGTAGTTGGTTAACGATAAGGGATAGTAGTCGAATAGTGATATTGAAGGAGCTTTAACAGTAACTTTTGAAGATTCACTAGGATTACTGAAAGAACCTTCTTTCCTGGCTCATCATGAAAGACAGAGCTTCCACTAGATAATTTTGGAACCTTCTGTATACCTATAAGTCTGCCATTAACTTCAGTTTCGACTTATAGGCTTCCTTTTGCCAGCTTTTGATATTGTCGACGAAATTAGTTTATAATGTAGTTGGTTTAAAACCCCACTTATCTAACATTTTGGTACTGTAAATTATGATCAATATTGCTCAACCGTTCATTCACCACTGTCAATTTCTTATATATCCCTGAGTTGGGGTTAACAACTCTGTTCAATCGTCTCAATTCACTGTGAACATGTTTGCTGAGTCCACTCTCCGTGGACTTTGTGTTCGCTACATCTTTCAACTGGTCAAGCTGTTCATGAATCAAGTTAAACTCCTCATGTCTGTCTTGTTGCGATCTGAATTCTGATCTCAAATTATTCAACTCGTTCCCAACTCCAGTGTGATCTTGTCTCAACTGATATATCTTACTTCTGAACTCATTTTTCTGCTTTTGAACCTGAGATATCTGCAGAGATAAGTCATTTATACTGGAGTGGATATCCATCAAGTAATCCAAATGGTGGAGCACTTGGAGTTTGAAATCTTCCTGGATTATGGGTTCGTTGATGATTTTGGAGTCGGTGTCTTCAGGCTCAAATTCTTCTGCCAAGTGCTTGATTACGTCGAGAGTGTTTAATTTTGTACGCTTGTCTCCGTGTGAAAGTCTTTCGATATTTATAGTTAACGGCCTTTGTTTCTCGTTTCGTTTGGTTTTGGTTAGTGGAACTGGTGGTATGTATATGGCGGGAGATTCACTTATATTTGAACGAAGCATTCGGGAAGGTTGTTTAGTAGAAGAATGTTTTTTTGATGATTCTTGTTTTGTCCTTTGTGATGATTGTTTTGTCTTCCTTGAAAGTTCTTGTTGTCTTTTTTGGACGTTCTTTGCAATTTTTTTGATTTTGGTATTTGGAGACTCAAAATCTGAGTTGGTGAAGGAAGGAGATTGAGGTGACTCTTCCAGGTATGTTGGAGAGTTTAGCTGTGATAACAGCACAGGAGACTTAGCATGAGATTTCAAATCTAAAGACTTTACTTGCAGATTAGTCAATCTGTCCTTGAATGACGATTTTAACCTGTTTTGAACGAATTCTTTAGTATACTCGATCTTGTCGTGTTCGATAGAGTCTTCAAGATCATCATCACTAGGGATCTCCTTGATTTTTGTAGGCCGGCTTTGTCTAGAGAGAGATATTCTTCTTCTTGCCTCATTGATTTTCAATGTTGGACGGTAGGCGTCCTCGTCTGTATTCGTTGGAGACTTGGAGACCAGTGATTTTCGAGATATCTTCCCTGGAGATTGGGAGACCAGTGATCTACGAGATCTCTTTCTAGGGATGGTCAGCGGTTCATCGTATATTGAAGATTGTATTAGATGAGATGGCGTGACATCTTTTTGTGAAAACGTTTGTAAAAGTTTGTTTCGAGGTTCTTTAGATCTTCTATTAGTTAAGGTGATTGTTTTATCGTCTGTACTTTTGGTCCCTCGCGTCGTGTTAGCGACATTTGTTTCCTTTTGACTTAAAACTGGCAGTCCGTGTAATGACCCACGTAACCTTGGAAGATTTTGAATGTCTTCTGTTTTGATAAGAGCAGACTCTAGATATCGTAAGGAACGTTGTTTGGTGTTAACAATCTCAAAGTCCGCCACTTCGATCTGTCGTTTTCTAGAATGTTAGTATGTGAGTGTTTTAGGAAGTAGAGTTGGACGTACCCTGAACCTCGTATCCGTGACTGCTTTCGAACGTGTCGTTCAGACATATTTGATCTAGAGAGTGGTTGCAAGTTCTGTTTTGAATTGTTGTTTATAATCGCGTATGATTTGGTCACGTGATGCTAATGCTCGAGCGAAGCGGGTGTATTAGTGAAGCATCGGTGAAGTATTAGTGGAGTATCTTGTGTAATCTAATACTTGATCTAAAACTCTAGCGAAGCGAGAGTCTTGGTGAAACAATCTCCTGGATCTTCGCTCAAGTATCACAAGTGTAATTGGTAATCCTGTGGTATAATAAGACTTTTTTTGATTACTTAGTACAAGACTCAGTTATAATAGAGCTGGAATCGTCTTGTTAAAAGACTTGAACATAACATAAACCTGGCAAGGTCATAGTTTAATATCTTATATTATATTAGCTAATGGTCAGCAACTTCTTGTTAGTATTGAATTTATAATACTACATTAGTCCCACTAATAACTATTTAGACTGCTACATTAGTCTCGCTAATAATTTAGACTGTTTGTAAATAGGAAATTTATATTATTATACATCACTACTACATGTTTGTTAGTTAACAAACATTAATAGATCATGATATTATCAATAAATCAAATAATCTATTGTTGGGAGAAGTGTTCCAACAAAATGTTTCTTTCATCGGAATCAGCACCCCAGGACTTGACAACAACACAAGAGGCACCAACGACCTTTCTGGCGTTACCTTCTTGGTCTAATTGACATAAACCAGCCCATTCACCTAATAATTTGGCGTCAGAGACCTTGATCAATGGGATCTTTTCTTCTGGTTCGTTACATAAAGCTTCGACCAACTTGATGATGGATTCTTCGGTAACAGAGTCACATAAGACACATAATTGGGCTTCTCTTCTAGATAAAGCCTTGGAAGCTTCTCTTAAACCTCTGGCTAAACCATCGTGAACTAAAGAAGTTCTCAAGACAACCTTTAAGGCATCTTCGATGGAGATGGAAGTGGATTCTTGTTGTTCAACGGCAACTTCTTCGACAATTTGTTCTTGTTCAACGTCAGACATAATGATAATAATAGACTTCTTCGACAGGGGGCTGCTCAGTAAAGAACTTCTACAAATAAGTCGAGAGTTAGTCTAACAAATTTTTCAGCTCGCCGATGCGGGAGGAATGAAAATGTTTGGTACTGTATGTAGTGTAATTTTTGGTAAGATTATAGGGCGCGTGCCCTGTATTGTGTATATGCACGTGGTTAAATTGAGACATACAGTATCATTAACTGGTAATACAAGACACTGATATATCATAAACTACTTTATATGATGTCATAATTAGAAAATGAACGAATATTAATCTATACATTAATGAAGTAAATATAAATGATCTTATAGATTAAAAAGCTTCAGAAAATGATATCTTTAAAGATGAATTGAAAATTATATAGAAATAGTAAATGTTAACTATTAAAAGATGTAAGAAACGATATTGTAAAGTTTTATACGATTAACGTCTCTACTAGACACTAACATGTTCAGGTTAAAGAATAAATAGTATTTTATATAGCTAAAAAAATGTTTATAAGGTACTTGAAGTACTGAACGAAATTAGAAGTGATAGTAGAATTAAATATAGGACAACATTATCATTAATTGGAATGATTCGACTAGAGAGTCAGTAACTAGTTAGTGATAAGCATGTCTGGTCACAGATTAGCAATGGTTGATTGATATGTTAGAATTATGGCTGGAGGTAGTAGTTTATAGGTAGATTATGTCAAGCGACAGATTCTGGTATTTCTAGGTTGAGGAAGCAGTAAAGTCTCATTAAAGCTCCATTTCATCTGCTCTGAATGGTTTATGATCATCGTCACTGTCGTCATCGATTGCGTTCTCGTTGTCCAGCATTATAGCGTTCTCATCTTCTCCGAGAGTGGAGGAAGGACCTGAAGTGGTACTAATACCACCGCCGATGGCACCACCGGAAATGCTGTTATGGGCACTCGGGTGTGGGGCGCTTTCGTAGGTTTCATCATCGTCGTCTTCAAAATCAACATCGAAGAAGTCTTCGTCAGATCCTGTAATCTTTTGATAAATCAATTTAGCTTCGCTGATAAGACCATCGTAACTTATTTCTGCCGAAGGCATGTTGGAAAAGACAATGTCGTCTTTTGCATCCACTAATTTCTTGAATATTATGCTGTCATCGGCAGTAGGATGGAAAACGTTTTTCAAATCCGGGTTGACATACGTCTTTTGAACATATCCTAACTTACAAACGATATCCAACGATTCCTTGGGAACGAAGTTTTGCAACGATGCACCCAATTTGAAAGAATTGACTAATACTGGTGTTCCTTGGGCACTCATAACAAAGTCACTGTTATCCAAAACATCATCCAACTCGGAGCTAGAAGTAGATTCACGCAAGAGAGACTGTTCCATTTTCTCGTAAGCAGCTTCCAAATCAGCCTTTGCACGATTTAAATCTTGTTCACTGGTATGACTGAACCAAATGGCCTGGCCATCGGGGCATACACCAGAACCACCGTTTTGAATAATTACTTGTACGGAATTTTCATTGTGAGTAGGCAACGATTGGGGTGGGAATACGACTATTGCAGACGATTCTTGATCGGACATCCATTCCTTGCAATCTCTTCTGACAACCGTTATCAATCTGGTGATACTGTATGACTTCAAGTTCTCTGTTACCTCAGCATAACCGGATTGTAAGAATTTGGGGATTTGCGTAGGAGATATCACCAACTTTTCATTGATTTTCACATGACTGCCATCGTTGAAACGAGCTATCTTGGAATGGGGGTCGTAGTCGGTCAAGGATGTATCTAACTTATAAGTTGTACCAGCAACTGCAGCACTACGACAAAATCCTTGCGAAAGTTCACCTGGACCACCATATTTCGACACCATTACAGGGAAGTTCCCATATGTATCGAAAGAAACCAAAAACCGTTTGATTTTAGCCAACGCAATTGGAGTGGTAGTATCATCGGCAATACATAAACCGATAGAAAAAACCAATTCGTTTACTTGAGGCAACTCCAAATTGAACTGTTTTATCAAAAACTCTTTGATCGGAGTCTTTGCATTATCATGAATGATTTTTTTCTTGATAGGATCGGAATTGTCCTGTAAAATGAACTTCAAAAATTTCATCAAATATCTCTTGGTGATCAATGATAACGATTTGTCGGTGAAGATGTCTTCTTTGGTTGTGGAATTTGAGATTCTTTTGTTGAAATCGTCGTTTTCAAATACATGGAAGTTACTTAAACTTTGGAATTCCAAGTACTTGTAGACTCTGGATTTAATTAAAAGTGCCAACAAATCTGACTTGCAAAACATGATTTTTGGTGTGAGATCGATCCCATAGTCTTTGCTATTGAACTTGTTGGTATTCTTGCCTCCAGGAACATATATTTGAGCATCTTGGAAATGTTGAATCTTCCCCAGGTTAACTTCCATTACCCATTTTTTTAATTGTTCAATAGTTAAGGTCGACGAGGAGTCACCGTAATAATTCTTGTTATCGATATGTAAAACCTCAACACCCTGCCACGATAAAGATGCTGCCAAAATACTTTCAACTAAACCAGTACCCATAATAAGTACGTCACATTGGTCTATTTTCAAGCTATGATCTTGGGGCTTCTCTAATCCTGCTAAATGAGGGATAACTGGTGGAGTGTAGGAGACACTGGGTCTTCTTTCAGCCATAGACTTACGTCTTTCTGTTCTGTGATTAAATGGGGCCATGATATGATTAATGGATTAGTTGGTATTATGACTGGTGGATTAGTGAGTAGTAATAGTTCTTGGAATAGTTTTTGATATAGTTATTGATAAGTCTTGTTATACCGACAAAGTATTTCTTGTAGAGGCGAGAATTCTTGATATTGAGTCTACTCTTGATTGTAAAAGTTGGTTTCTAGATATAATATTGGAGCTTAGTATACCGTCGGATTATATCAGTTGTCTGTTATTAAGATGAGTTTTTAATACTGTCGATCTTAGTCTGATGTCTGGATTTCTTAATGGAACAACTTAATATCACTCAACAAGTTTTGAATGACTTCACAATAGTTAATAGTACGGGTATATATATCGGAACCGCCGCTTTAGAGATCAATTAGACCGAGTAAGTTACTAGTAAAGATCTTGTGTAATTCAATAGGAGGTTGTTTCTGGAAAGATAGTTTTGTTGACTTGGAAAGGTTTTTCTTGAAGTTCAAATCTTAATTTTTCCGGAACTCGTTTTGACCGGAACTCTTCTGAGATATGCGTTTATGGATGTTAGAGGAAAAGAGAAGAACTTGAAGTATTTTATGTGTTTGATGTATTTCAAGTATTTGAAGCATTTCAAGTATCCAGTATGATAACTATATTCATGGATATATCATGACAGTTGAGTAGAGCTTGTCACTCCATTTTGTTGGGGTTCTAGGTTCTACTCTCTTACCTACTGAGACCGGAATTTTCTCAGGGTCGTATCTAGAATCGACTGTTTTACCCCGTAAATTGAAGCAACGAGGTGATATTATAAGATAGTGTCTCAAAAGTACGCTCGGAATTATCGGTTGTGCATGTAAAATATTTTACGGTGAAAATTTTTACTCCTAGTATGGCCAGGGTGCTGGCTCGGTGTAAAACACAAAACCCATCGGGGCCACGGATTTGCCACTTTCTAAAGACTCCCACATAGACACATGGAATTCCGGAACAACATAACATCTGCTAGTTTTGTTAGGGCCCGCTTGCAACGACTTTAATTGTTTGCTTATGTCAGGGTGAAAATTTTTTGTCGTGTCATGCAAAGGGGAAAGTGTCTGCATAAATTAATGTCGCGACATTGAAACGTATCTTATCGAACGTAGTGAAGATTCCTAGTCACTAAGAAGCGTAGAGACTTGGTGACAATCTCGTGAACATTCCAATCACTAAGATTCGCAGTGACGATCTCTTTAATATCTATTGAGGATTTCTGAAGAGTTCCACTAGCGATCCCTTGAAATTCTTGTAAAGATTTCTAGTCACAAGTATTTGGCCGCAGTCGAGTATTTAATTGATAGTCACTACTTATGGTGAGACATGTTAAAATTTAATACCCAGTGGTGTTATAACATTCTCACAGACTCTGTATATCTTAAGGTGTAGTTAAATCTTCTGAGATCATTAAGAGCTATTCTTTGGAGACTCTATACGTTTAATTAATAATTATAGAGTAATTTAGAAATTTCTCAATTTGTTATATTTTGCAGCCAATTTTAAAGGAAATACACCTGAAAGCAACTAATTGCAAAACCAAAGATTGATTTTAAGTGATAGTGCGACAAATAGGCCATATCTACTATTGTAATCTAGAATACTTCTTCATAGAGATTCTCATTCTCACGATAGGCTCATTAACATCTATATTAATCCTAATACTAACTAGTTAAATCGTATTTATATATACCATTTCTTCACATATAATCGTCAGTATACTTTATTACTATATAAACCACTTCCATGCTATCCTGAACTTATTAATATTCTTTCTATAACTTTCTAATATCTCTTTATCTCTCTTTTAACTTTTGCAATACTGACTTCATTAATCTTGGTCGTGTATTATCAAAATTTCAAAAACTATTGATACGACTATTCTTCTCCAGATAACTCTTCTCCATATGTCGAATAGTTATAGTGGAGAGAAACCAAAAGGTTCACTCTTGTTAGCATGGCAGGTTAAAGACAAGCACTGTCTCGTTATTGGGTCCGGTGAAGTTGCTTTAAGTAGAATACTCCATCTCATACGAGCAAATGCCAAAATCACCGTCATTACAGGCTCCAGTAAAGAGATTCATCCTGAAATTACAAAACTTAATGGTGAAGGAAGTATCCATAGGCTTCTAGAACGTGATTATTTATCGTCAGACTTAACGATTTACGAAAACATCCATAATTCCGTCGCTGACTTTGAACTTATCGAGCCGTGTCATTATAACCAAATCGAACAACAAGTCAAGAATGAAATATTTGCAATTGTATGTTGCTGTGTAGACGACTATGAGCTTTCTACCAAGATCTATTACCAATGTAAGTTTCTTCGTTTACCTGTGAATATTGCAGACAAACCACCGCTCTGTGACTTTTACTTTGGAAGTATGTTCAACCAAGATAACTTGCAGATTATGATATCCACCAATGGAAAATCGCCGAGGTTATCGAAACTTATAAAGGACAATATAGCCAAGGAGTTCGAGGGTATCGATATGAACCATGCTGTGGAAAATTTGGGTCTTATTCGTTCTAGACTTCGTGAGTTGATTTTGGTGGATGACGATTTGATCACTATAGATACGAGGATGAATTGGATCAAGACCTTGACGGACTTCTTTTCTCTTAAACAATGGAGTGAGCTTGTCCTTGTTCCTCCAAGTTCTGCTCCTCCTTTTGATAACAGATATATGTATATTGATAAGATTATCAAGTACTTTCCAGAATACCCACCAAAAGACTTTGAAGAATTCAAAAAGGCCATTAACGAGTAAATGGTGGTAAAAGGTTGATGAAATATTATGTTAATTAGCTGATGTGAATATTTTATGAATCTGGGATTAACTTATAGAGAGAGGTGTGATTCTATAAAATCTGTATAATTGCATGCACTCTAAACAATCTATGGTGTCACGGTTCTTGATTATATAAGTACATTTTCTACATAAATTGAACGATACGAATCATCTATGCATCACAAATCATCTGTATATGAACATCTATGCATATGAATATCTATGCATATGAATATCTAGCATCATAAATCTTTGTGGTGGAATTCCTTTTCTCCACCACCACCAACATATTCACCAACAATATGACCGTCTCCTCTCAATTGATACTGATAACTCATCAAACCTTCTAATCCTACAGGTCCACGAGCGTGGATTTTGTTGGTACTGATTCCAACTTCGGTACCAAACCCATATCTGAAACCATCAGCGAATCTGGTTGAACAATTCCAGTATACACCAGCAGAATCAATTCCCTTCATGAAAACGTCAGCTCTTTCTTTATTTTCAGTCACGATACTTTCAGTATGCTTGGAAGAATGGATGTTGATATGTTTAATGGCGTCTTTAACAGATTCCACAAACTTGACAGAAATATCAAACGACAAATATTCCTTGTCAAACGAATCTTCGACGGTATCCTTTATATATTCTTGGTCAAGTGTGGTCAATTTGGATTTCACTTCTGGTGTAACGTGCACGGTGACTTTGGCATCGATCAAGGCTCCGATCATATAGATAATATCGTTGTCATCAATTTTGTCATTAAGTAATAATTGCTCAACAGCATTACATCCAGCAGGATAGTTTGTTTTGGAATCAACAATGACTCTCACAGCCTTGACTATGTCATAATCGTCGTCAACATAGATTGAACAAATACCATCGGCATGTCCCATAACCGGAATCTTGGTGTTGGCCTTGATGTTTCGTACCAATTCGTTGGATCCTCTTGGAATAACCAAATCAATGTATTTGTCTTGCAGCAATAAATCACCCACTTCCTCTCTAGACTGAATCAATTGGACTGCAGCTTCAGGGACTTTGGTCTCTTGTTGTAACGTCTTGTTGACGATATCACTCATTATCTTGAAAGTCTGATAAGATTCTTTACCACCCTTCAAAATGGCAGAGTTTCCAGATTTGATGGCCAAAGCAGTAATGTTGGCTATGACTTCTGGTCTGGATTCAAAAATGATCAATAAAACTCCGATCGGAGCACTAACTCTATACAAATTCAACCCTTCATCCAATTGTCTAGCTAAGGTGACTTTTCCAACAGGATCTTCCAACTTTGCGACGTCTAAAATTCCTTGCAACATGCTGTCGAATTTGCCACTATTGCTCAAATCTAATCTCTTAATCAACGATGACGACAAGTTGTTATCGGCAGCATTTTTCATATCTATCCGATTAGACTCCAAGATCAGATCTTTGTGGGCTCTCAAGGAATCATGGATTTTTTGTAAGGCAAACGACCTTTCTTCGTTTATTAAAGTCTTTAACACTGAAAATGCAGCATTGGCATCTTTAGCTATGGTTTCTGCTCCTGACATTTTCTACGGTGAGTTGCAAGAGTTAATTTCTTCATGACTCAATCTGAAAATTTATAAAATCTCCAATTCAATATACTGCATATAAACCAAACCAATCTGCCTGCATACAACAATATTCAGGCTGAGGATCCGGTCAGTAAAAAACATCGAATTCAATTGTTGATGTTACACGTACAAAGAGGCGACGCAAGTTACATAGTGAAATATAGCGATATTAAAGGCGCATATCGACACTAGCGACCCATATCCACATTCCAGTAAACGACTGCCAATTCTACCGGTGTATCCATAAATAATTGACGATACACGTCTCATAAATAGAACAGAATGTCGAATCCTTTCGCTGATAATCTTATAGATTTAGATGCGGAAGATCAACACAAAAAGTCACATCGTCCTAATAATAGCGTCCATGAAAATCCCTACAACGATATAAGTTTTGACCAGAATCGCCAGAATCCTTTTGACGACTTCGTTCTAACCGACGACGAATTTGACCACGACCACACAAATTCACCTAATGCATCATATAACAATTCCAGTCATAGGCAAGTGCCTTTATTGAGCACTTCCAATCCCATACCAAAACTGAAAACAGGACTTTTCGGAGCAAATTCAGACTACATCGACGTGAATAACAACGAATTGAAGGATACCAACGAGACCCTGTCCGATTTTGATATTAGAAAGATATTTCGTAAAGTCAAATCGAAATTGCCAGGGAGCAAGCATAAATATGTCGAACCAGTCAATAAAGAACCAAGACATGTACATATTATGAATCATTCTCAGAATTCATCATTTGGTTATTTTGGCAACTACATCTCAACCACAAAATACAACTTTGCAACGTTTCTACCAAAGTTCCTTTTTGAACAATTCAGTAAATATGCCAATTTGTTCTTTCTTTTTACTTCCATTATACAACAGGTTCCTCATGTTTCACCTACGAACAGGTATACTACCATTGGGACGTTGTCAGTTGTTTTATTGGTTTCCGCGATCAAGGAAATCATGGAAGATTTGAAGAGAGCAAATGCTGATCAAGAATTGAATAATACAAAAGTGTTAGTATTGGATGTCAACACTAGTACTTTCGTTTTAAAAAAATGGATTCAAGTCCAGGTTGGAGATGTGGTGCGAGTGAACAACGAGGAACCATTCCCAGCCGACTTGTTATTATTGAGTTCGTCTGAACCTGAAGGTTTATGCTACATTGAAACTGCAAATTTGGATGGTGAAACTAATTTGAAGATAAAACAAGCAAAACCAGAAACTGCATATATGGTAAACCCTACAGACTTGGTAGCAGACTTATCAAGATCCAGCATTCTTTCGGAACAACCAAATTCTTCTTTATATACCTATGAAGGTAATTTAAAGAATTTCGGTTCCAATGGTGATCTTCCTTTGACACCTGAACAATTGCTTCTCAGAGGTGCTACTTTAAGAAATACAGCTTGGATACACGGTGTAGTCGTATTCACAGGTCATGAGACCAAATTGATGCGTAATGCCACTGCTACTCCTATCAAAAGAACAGATGTTGAAAGAATTATCAATCTTCAAATCATTGCCTTATTTTCCATTTTGATTACCCTTTCAATTGTCTCCTCCATGGGTAATGTTATCAAAGTCCAGGTTGATAGCCGTTCTTTGGGATATTTGTACTTGGAAGGAACTAGCAAGGTTAGTCTATTCTTTTTGGATTTGTTAACTTATTGGATTTTGTTTTCAAATTTGGTACCAATTTCTTTATTCGTCACCGTGGAAATTATTAAATACTACCAAGCATACATGATTGGTAGTGATCTTGATATGTATTATGCTGAAACAGATACACCTACTGGTGTTAGGACATCTTCTTTAGTGGAAGAGTTGGGCCAAATTGATTATATCTTCACTGACAAGACCGGTACTTTAACCAGAAATATCATGGAATATAAATGCTGTTCTATTGGTGGTAGATGCTACATAGAAGACATTCCTGAAGACGGTCACATACAAGTAGTTGATGGTGTTGAAATGGGTTTTCACACCTTCGAAGAGTTGCGTGCAGATTTAAGGGACACCACACTGCAGCAATCGGCAATCATCAATGAATTTTTTACCTTGTTGAGTACATGCCACACAGTTATTCCCGAAGTTAACGAGCGTACTGGTGAAGTGAAGTTTCAAGCGGCTTCTCCTGATGAAGGTGCACTTGTGCAAGGTGCTGCGGATTTGGGATATAAATTCATCATCCGTAGACCCAAGGGTGTCACCATTGAAAACACAGACACCGGCATCAAATCTGAATATGAATTATTGAATATCTGTGAATTCAATTCGACTAGAAAAAGAATGTCGTCAATTTTCAGATGTCCAGATGGAATTATTAGACTTTTCTGTAAGGGTGCTGATAACGTTATTTTGGAACGTTTATCGCAAGATGAACCTCAACCGTTTGTTGACTCAACTTTACGTCATTTAGAAGAATTCGCAGCCGATGGTTTAAGAACTTTGTGTATTTCTTCAAGAATTGTGAGTGACGAAGAATACGCAGCATGGTCTGTAAAGTATCACGAGGCGTCACTTTCTTTGAACGATAGAAGTGAGAGACTTGATGAAGTTGCTGAAGAGATCGAAACCGGCTTATTTTTATTGGGAGCAACTGCTATTGAAGATAAATTGCAAGATGGTGTCCCTGAAACAATTCATACATTGCAAGACGCTGGTATTAAAGTGTGGGTCTTAACCGGTGATAGACAAGAAACTGCCATTAATATCGGTATGTCGTGTAAATTGTTAAGTGAAGATATGAACTTATTAATCATCAATGAAGAAACCAAAAACGATACCAGATTGAATTTGGAAGAGAAATTAGCAGCTATCCATGAACATCAAGTTGATGGCGAGGACGGTACGTTGGATTCTTCTTTGGCATTAATCATCGATGGACACTCATTATCATTCGCATTGGAACCAGAACTCGAGGACATGTTTATCCAACTTGGGACCCGTTGTAAAGCAGTAATCTGTTGTCGTGTTTCGCCATTACAAAAAGCATTGGTTGTTAAAATGGTTAAGCGTAAGAAGAAAAATTCCTTATTATTGGCCATCGGAGATGGTGCTAATGACGTGTCAATGATCCAAGCTGCACATGTTGGTGTTGGTATCAGTGGAATGGAAGGTATGCAAGCAGCAAGAAGTGCCGATATTTCTATTGGACAATTCAAGTTTTTAAGAAAATTACTTTTGGTACATGGAGCCTGGGCTTACCAGCGTATTTCCAACGCCATTTTGTATTCATTTTACAAGAATATCACTTTATACATGACTCAGTTTTGGTTTGTATTTGCAAACTGTTTCTCAGGTCAATCTATTGGAGAGTCGTGGACATTAACATTTTACAATGTGTTATTTACAGTCTTTCCTCCATTTGTGTTGGGTGTTTTTGATCAATTTGTTAGTGCAAGATTGTTGGATCGCTATCCACAATTGTATCAATTGGGACAGCAAAGGAAGTTTTTCAACATGACTATCTTCTGGAGTTGGATCATCAATGGGTTCTATCATTCAGCCATAATTTTTGTTTGTTCTTTCTTCATTTATATTCATGGAGATACTTTGAGCAGTGGGTTGAATTCAAACATTTGGTCATGGGGTGTTGCTGTTTATACAACTTGTACATTAACAGCTTTGGGGAAGGCAGCATTGATAGTCACAATGTGGACCAAATTCACAGTCATTGCTATACCCGGTTCGTTTCTTTTGTGGTTATGTTGGTTCCCAGTATATGCCACCGTTGCTCCACTAATTAATGTTTCAAAAGAATACATTGGAGTTTTGAAAGCCACGTATCCAAGTTTGACATTCTGGAGCATGATCTTTGCGGTGTCTATTTTATGTCTTTTACGTGATTTTGCATGGAAGTTCTTCAAAAGAAGTTACAGTCCCGAAAGTTATCATTATGTTCAAGAAATTCAAAAGTATAACATCCAGGATCATCGTCCAAGAATGGAACTCTTCCAAAGAGCCATTAGAAAAGTCAGACAAGTCCAAAGAATCAAGAAACAAAGAGGTTTTGCATTTTCACAAGTGGATAATATGGATCAAGAAAAAATCGTTAGATTATATGATACTACGAAGAAGAGAGGAGCATTTGGAGAGTTATCAGAGAGCAATTAGAATAGTGAGGTTTATGATAATTAGCTGAGTGAGGTTCATGATAATCATCAGACAAAGGTTCCTGAAAATTATCAGGCTAAGACTTCATAACACTCAGCATATTAAGGTTAATGATACTCTCTCTACACGACTCTCTACACGAATTTCAGAGAGTGATTAGGAAATATACAATAAACACAATTGGCTAGAACGATCAATACTTATATTTATTCAGCCAATAGGGCCCATCATGACTTTAATGGTCCTAAATGACATTTCTAGGCCTTCACCCTCAAGAATCACCTAAATCAATCCTTTTAATACATATATAGAATTATAATCATACAGACTCTAAGAATATTGGTTGGCGCACGCGTTGTCCATCGAATACCAAAAAATTTGAATCTTAGTCACCAAATAGATTCTGAATCATCAGGGATGAGTGAAGACAAAAAATCAGATATTGCTGCTACTACAGTTGCAGCGGTAGAACCCGTAGCACCCGTTAATCCAGCAGCAGCAGCAGCAGCAGCCACTGCTTCCCCAGCCAGCCCAGCTCTGACCGCTCTCTCCAACAAAGAGCTCAAGGAACTCAAAAAGAAAGAAAAGGCAGCCAAAAGAGCAGCCCAAAAAGAAGCAATTGGTATCACCGCCGAACAACAAGAAAAGATCACACAACAAAAGATCGACAAGAAACAACAAATCGCCACCAATACCAATTTGAAAAAACAATTGAACCAAACATTAATCAAAGATGTCGGAGCCAAAAAAATGATTCCGTCATTATTCAGTCATCTTGAAACGAGAGAACAGAGAAACGCTTCATCACCATCCATATCGCACATTGTCCATCCAGCAATCCTCTCGTTGACTCTCAAGTATTCAAACTTCAAAATCGTGGGTTCAATTCCAAGATTAAGAAACATGTTGGAAGTGTTTAAAATTGTAATTTTGGACTATAAAACACCGGAAAACACCACCTTGACTAGACATTTGACTGGTCATTTATCAAATCAAATCGAATACTTGAAAACTGCACGTCCATTATCGATTTCTATGGGAAATGCTATCAGATGGTTGAAACAAGAAATCTCTCATATATCAATCGATACAACGGAGCAGAAGGCCAAAGAAGTTTTGTGTGAAAGAATCGATGATTTCATCAAAGAAAAGATCGACTTGTCTGACCAGTTAATAATTGAGAATGCTTCTAAACATATTACAGAAGGCTCCACCATTTTGACTTACGGACATTCTCACGTTTTGGAAGAATTATTCAAATACTGTGTTGTAAAACAGCACAAATCATTCAACTTAATTATTGTTGATTCTAGGCCACTTTTCGAGGGTAAGAAGTTGTTACAAAACTTAGTTAACACCAGCTACGATCCTGAAGAAACTGAAAATGGTACTGAGACTGAAACAGAAAATGAAACAGACTCTGAATTCGAATCAAATTCATTTAGAACCAGATCTCCAATCACTAAAGACAACCTAAAGATTCAATATGTATTGATAAATTCATTATCGAGCATTCTAGATGATGTTGATTGTGTGTTTTTAGGTGCCCACGCCATGTTATCTAATGGACGTTTGTTCTCCAGAGTAGGTACTGGATTAGTTGCCATGATGTGTCACACTAGAAACATCCCCGTCTTAACATGTTGTGAATCTATCAAATTCTCAGACAAAGTCCAATTGGATTCGGTTACAACCAACGAATTGGCAGACTGTGAAGACTTGATTCAAGACATAGATTCAAAGAAACCACCACAAAAGATGTCTTTTGCTTTAGAACAATTCATTAAACAATGTGAAGAGGAGAGTAAATCTTCAGACTCCAATAATAAATCAAAACAACCTCAAAAGGGAAAGAACCATAAGAAAGACGATGAACCACTTGAAGTCAGTAATGTTTCTCCTTTGGCTGACTGGAAAAACATACCAAACTTGAACATCTTGAACATCATGTATGACTTGACCCCTCCAGAGTTTATAAAGAAGGTTATAACTGAATTGGGTTCATTGCCTCCTTCTTCGGTTCCAGTGATTTTGAGAGAATATAAGAATACATAGCAATATTAATAGAAGTCATAGCTATTGGCCAAGATAGTGATTAAGATTGAATGATAGTCTGTAGTAGATCTAAGAACTGTGAGGAGTCTTTTGAGTAGCTGTAAGATCTATATAATCGTTGAAGCTGTGTGATCCTTTTACTAATAAGAACTGAATCTATATCTTTTGTGTCGCGACATTACTCTAATTTTGCGACTTAGTGATTTAAAGATTGAATTGATTGTCTGTAGTAGATCTAATAACTATGAGTATTGACTTGTGAATCTTCTCTTTTCAGAGTTTGTGTCGTCTTGAAGGAAATCGTCGAGTTATTAGGAGAGGCCTATAGTATTTTCTGAGTATTCACTCATTGATCTGATCGTTCTCTCATAAATCAGAATGTTAATTTGTTAATTCATTAATTCGTTAATTTGTTAATTCATTAATTCGTTAATTTGTTAATTCGTTAATTTGTTAATATGTTCATTCGTTAATTTGTTCATTTGTTCATTCGATCATTGGATCATTCGTCCATTCGATCATTCGTTACCTCATTCGTTACCTCATTCACTATATTTTGTGTCGCGACATTATCCAACTTTTGCGACTCTCACTGTCCACCTTCGTTAAATCTATATTTGCCACCACTTCAATTCAATACCTCCAAACATTCCATTCTTCACTATCAACATCAATTGAGTTATTATGAGTGATGCGGAATTGGCTCTAGTCAACAAAGTCGAGCTTCGAATTGCTTTAGCTGGAGATGATAAACAGTTTGAAGCTGCGTTGAAATTATACTTAACACCTGTGTTATTGAAACTTTCTAGCCCTCATGCTGAAGTAAGGAAAGCAGTGTTGAAAATCATTCAACATCTTATTCCGAGAATATCCGCTGCAAGAGAAATCAAACTTCCAGTGGAATCGTTGTTGGAACAAGTGAAAGATCCAAAAGTACCAACCAATTCAGATCCTGCCTCTGTCAGATTATATTCGTTGTTGTTCATTTCTAGATCAATAGACAGATTATCAGACGAAGAAAAGCGTCTTTTAGTACCCAAAGTAATTGAAAATATCAGTACATATCCCAGCAATGTTTCTGCTAGATTGTTCAATGTCTTATGTAAGTTGTTGGAATCTTGGAAATCTCCAGAGAGAGATTCAGTTGCATATAATAACATGAATGAATTTTTGGTGTTTACTGCTCATCCAGACGATGAGACGTACCTTTGTTCAAAATTCGCCAAGTTCCTCTTGTTGCAGGCAAACGGTGGACCTCCGGTACAGTCTCCCGGGTTGAGTGTGAATGATTGTGCGTACTTTACGCAAGAAGCAGGTGTGAGTTATAAGACTCCTAAAGAGATATTTGAGGTAAAAGTGAATATTCTTAGATTCTTGAAAGCAGGGTTTAAGGATACGAATTTGGCAATTCCATTATTGATAGCCTCTGTGGATTCATCTTCTTCTATAAGAGACCCTTCCGAGATTTTGTTTAGGAAGTTAAAGGTGGATATTGATAGCGAGGAATATATAAATAAGTTGGTTGGCTTGTTTATAGGATCCAACGAAACTCCACTGGTTAATACGGCACTTCAAGATCGAATTATGCAAATTTTTATGAAAAGTAAAGTCGCTGCTGCACACCTGGAAATTTCCCACATATCAAGCGTTGGGTTAGAGTCTGACTATACAAGATTGAAGCAGAATACAGTACATTTCATTAAATGGGTCAGTAGTCAAAATGAAGTTATGAAGGTGTCTCAAAACAAAGCATTGTTAGAATTCAATATTTCAATGACTGGCCAACTTAGAAATAATCTCTTGAGTGAAGGATGGCCTAAAATGGATATTTCGAGTCTGACAAACTATTCGGCAAGTTTAAATCAAAGGATCCTTCAATATGAAGCACTTGGAAATATTCTTCGGACTAATCCTGACTTATTCTTAAATGATTTATCCTTTATTGAATTCTTGTTCGAGTCTCTAGAAGGCGAAATCCCCGATTTAAGATCTACTATTCAAGATTCTCTTTCTAGTTTAACCGTTCATTTGCCGCAGTTGTCCAAGGAGTCCAAAATAAGACTCAAAGAATTGACTAGAAGGTTCTTGGTACGTCACGACCACTCAAAAGAAAATTTGCATTCATGCCGTTATGTGTCTATTAAGTTTATCAATTGTGCATATCCTTTTGAAGATCCAGAAGCAAGGTATTTATGTCTTCTCGGTACTGCTAAGGAAAACAGAGCTGATACTATCGAGGAATCTATTAGAGGGTTACATCCTCATTGGTTTAACATCTTACAATCTTCCAACACCCTCGAGTTCAAATCAACTGGTGATTTACTAGGTGAAAATTCCGAGGTGTCGTTTCCATCGTTCCAAAGTTTCGTGATTCTCTTGAATTCTGAAATTAAATCTCTCAAAGACGTGGCAGACGCCACGATATTTCACGCCCTTTCAAAGTCGATGCAATTTGCATTGCAAATACTTGTTATGCAGGCTGTCAGAGGTAAAAACACCGTTGTAGTGGCAGATGAAGATTGGTCTATTAGATTGGAAAAGGCTCTAGAAGTCGATTCTACTGTTCAGAATTTCTTGAAAGAAGAAATCGTCTCAGTCGCTACTGTGGACGTTGATATGAATGTTCCCAACTCGGAATTTAATTCGTTTATGCAATTTTTAATGATCATTTATGAAACACTTATTGGTACTACCTCTTCGGTAGTTAAGATTCCATCTGATATCACATACTTCAACACCTTCACCATGCTTGTGTCCTTATCTCCTCCTGAAATCGTTGGTAACTTACAACCCACAATTGAAGGCTTATTCGGATTATTAGACGGGAAAGTCTTGAACGACATATCATTAGCAAAGATTTCCCAGGCATTTGGTATTATTTCAACGCACAGTGTAATGGATGATAATTCAGTTCTCGCATTGTTGGAAAAATTGTCACCACAAAATGTCGCCTCTTACCTCTTGCCAGGAAGATTACTAGTGACGAGTTATGTCATTTCGAGATTATCATTAAGACAAAGAATCGGAATATTACCAACAGAATTTCTCGTCAATTATTGCGAACTCTTGTTGAAACATATAACCGACCCTTCCTTGTATTCAATTGTTCTTGAATGTATTTCACAGTTGTCAATTTTTGGAGTATTGGGACCAACCATTAATCATTCATTGAGACCACAACTCGAATCTTTTATGGAAGCGATCAAACCAAAAGTAAAAAAGTGTGACGAGAAATCTGTTTTGACATTTGCTTTCTTAACCCTTGCATTGGAGAACAAAGTGGTGGATGTAAACGGCGATGGGATATCTGCGAATGAAATCCTTGTTTATGAAACACATATTTCAAAGCAAATTGAATTCACATTCTCTAGTGGTGAAGCATTTCTGGTTATAACTGGAGGTTGGCAATCTAAATATCTTGCGAGGCATCTTGATATTCAGGGTGAATCAGTTGCGTATATTCCTGAAGATATATCAAGATTAGAGCCAATTTTAAATTTGATCCTTAAATCTTGTGCAAATACCAAACCTTCATTAAGAAAATCAGGATGTATTTGGTTGTTATCATTAATTCAATACTGTGGACATTTGAAACTTATCAAAGATAGAGCTCCAGAAATTCATGTTTCTTTTATGAGATTCTTAGCAGATAGGGATGAATTGGTTCAAGAATCTGCCTCTAGAGGATTGAGTTTAGTATACGAATTAGGAGACCATGATTTGAAAGATACTTTAGTACGAGGCTTATTGAAATCATTTACGGATTCTAATTCAGCTGCAAAACTTACTGCTGGATCCATTGAAAATGATACTGAATTATTTGAACCGGATTTATTAAAGACCAACGATGGATCTGTTTCAACATATAAAGATGTCTTGAGTTTGGCATCTGAAGTTGGAGATTCTAGTTTAGTCTACAAATTCATGTCGTTGGCCAAGTCGTCTGCTTTATGGTCATCAAGAAAAGGTATTGCTTTTGGATTAGGATCAATTTTGTCAAAATCATCTTTGGATGAATTATTATCAACCAACAAGAGTTTGGCAAATAGATTGATTCCAAAATTATTTAGATACAAATATGATCCAACCACTTCAGTGCATACTTCGATGAACGAAATTTGGAATGCATTGGTCAAGGATACTTCGAAAACTGTCAATGACAACTTCACTATTATTCTTGAAGAATTATTGAAAAGTATGGGAAATAAAGAATGGAGAGTTAGACAAGCAAGTACTGCGGGTTTGAATGATTTACTTCAAATTGTTCCCTTGGAAACATATGAAAATAGAATGGAAGAAATCTGGAATATGAGTTTCAGAGTAATGGATGATATCAAAGAAAGTGTACGTAAGGAAGGTACTAAGCTCACGAAATCATTAGCCACGACCTTAACAAAGACCATTGATATCAAGGCAGGAGGTTCTAAAGCAAAGGCTACTCAAGTACTTGATAATTTGATCCCATTCTTGTTGGGAAATAAAGGGTTATTAAGTGACTCTGAGGACGTTAAGAATTTTGCTCTCGAAACAATTTTGAAATTATGTAAAGTTGGTGGAGAAGCAATTAAACAATTCGTGCCAAAGTTGATTGACAAGTTTATTAACCTCATGTCAACTTTGGAACCAGAAGTCATCAATTATTTGATTTTGAATGCTGATAAATACAACATCAAGAACAATGATATTGACGCGAAGAGACTTCAAAGTCTAGGACAATCACCAATGATGGATGCAATTGAAAAATTGATGAATTTACTAGATGACTCAATCATGGATGAATTTATAACCAAGTTAGAGTCGTCCATTAAAAGATCAATTGGGCTACCTTCGAAAGTCTGTGGATCGAGAGTTTTAGTACTTTTGATCACCAAACATTTTGAATTAGCAAAGCCTTATGGAGATAAATTATTAAGGATTTCTATCCAACAATTCAATGATAAAAATGATACGATTGCGTCTTCGTATGCAACGGCAGCAGGATATCTATGTAGGATATCATCCATTCCATCCATCATCAATTATTCTATGCATATTAACAAATTTTACTTTGAAAGTGAAGATGACAGAAGTCGAGAGATCTCGTCAATTGCAAGTGAATGTGTTTCGAAGTATTCTGGCGATAAATTTGAAATGGTTGCAAGTGCTTTTTTGCCGTTGGCATTTATTGGGAAATATGATTCAAACAAAATTGTGAAAGCAAATTTTGAAAGAGAATGGATCGAGAATACCAGTGGTAACAATACTTCGATCAAGTTGTATCTAAATGAAATTCTTGAATTCTTTAGAAAGTATATTAATTCCAACAAGTTTGAAGTTAGAAAGATATTGGGAAAATCTATCTCCAACATCTCTAATTTGATAGATAATTTAAATCATCTTTCGCCTGAATTGATCAAGGAAATTATCGAAATGTTGATAGAATCAAACAAAGGAAAATCCTGGGAAGGAAAAGAATTGTTGCTTGAATCATTAGTTTCCTTCTCTATCAAAGCAAAGGAATATCTTGATCAAGATCCAGACCTCCAAGACAGAATTGACAGAGTTGTAATCGTTGAAGCAAAAAGACGCAACAAGGAATACCAAAAGCATGCTGTAAAGTATTTGGGGCTCTATTTAAATAAATTTCCAAACTCTGACCTTGTTGAGGTTTCTATGGAAGTTATGAATCTTGTACTCTCAGATAAATATTATAAAATTGACGAGGACGATGATTCTGATGATTCTGACGACGAAGATAAAATGGAAATAGATCTCAAATCAAAGGTCAACGCGAAGTTGAATGTTGAGTTGGAGGACAAACGGTTGACATTTATCAAAAACTTGACAGACTCGTTTTATGTTGAAGGCTCCGAGTATAACCATGAGTTTTTGAAATTTATCTTGAACAAATTGTATCAAGTTTTCCATTCAAAATTGATCGAAAACACCTGGAGATCAAAATTGGCCATTTGCGAACACATCAATCTGTTAGTGAATAATCACTTGAAAGATAAGCACATTGACGAAGAGGAAGTAAACTTGATTTTCAAAAATTGGCAACAGTTGAAGGACAGATGTTTGAATTTAGATAACATTGAAAATGTCAGAATTCAATTTATAAGATTATCTAACACTTTAATCGTTTTATTCAATTCACTTAACGAAGTTGATAAGAGCAAAGTATTGTATTCAGCTTTGCAAGAATATGAAAAGTTGGAACTGTCAAGTGTGGTTAAAATGGAGCTTTCAAAAGTTGAAATTTAAGACTGCATTATAAGGTCGAATTTAAAAAGATGCACTTGTTAGCGCTACGATCCGGCCTTCAATTCCTTACGCTAGTAGTCTATCATTTGACATCTTCTTGTTCATAATAGTTGTTTTACGTTTTGTTTGTATTCTGCATTAACTATATCATATTTTAATTAAAATTGGTTTACTTTCTCACTTCTCATGTTTGATAGAGATCAAGCATAGCTTCGTAGTCAGGAGTAGACGTTGTTGAGGAAGAATAAACTGCTTGGTTCGGGTTCGGAAGTTGGGATTGCAGCCAATGCAACAGAAGCATGCAATATGCACACCCAACCTGCACAATGATGCACAATTGATGTTTCCCAAACTGTAAAAAAATACATAGAAGAAACTCCAAGACAAACAGACAAATTAGAGTACTTCAAATAACGGCTTCTTCATATTCGGTAAGTACTTCCTAAAGCTACTAATTTGATTACTGTGCGCGATGTGATGAAAGACCTTAAAGCAATTTTATTCCAGTTATACACTTATATAATTTCTTTCGAGACTTAGCAACAAACTTAGTTTCCACCTCTCAATCTTAAGACTAAATGGAGAGTAGATTCCTTTTGAATGTTGTAGTCAGATAAAGTTCTTCCGTCTTCTAATTGCTTACCAGCGAAGATTAATCTTTGTTGATCAGGTGGAATACCTTCCTTGTCTTGGATTTTAGATTTAACGTTGTCGATAGTGTCGGAAGATTCAACTTCTAAAGTAATAGTCTTACCGGTTAAAGTTTTAACGAAAATTTGCATACCACCTCTCAATCTTAAGACTAAATGGAGAGTCGATTCCTTTTGGATGTTATAGTCGGATAAAGTTCTTCCATCTTCTAATTGTTTACCAGCGAAGATTAATCTTTGTTGGTCAGGTGGAATACCTTCCTTGTCTTGGATTTTTGACTTAACATTGTCAATGGTGTCAGAAGATTCAACTTCTAAAGTAATAGTCTTACCGGTTAAAGTCTTAACGAAGATTTGCATACCACCTCTCAATCTTAAGACTAAATGGAGAGTCGATTCCTTTTGGATGTTGTAGTCAGATAAAGTTCTTCCGTCTTCTAATTGCTTACCAGCGAAGATTAATCTTTGTTGATCAGGTGGAATACCTTCCTTGTCTTGGATTTTAGATTTAACGTTGTCGATAGTGTCGGAAGATTCAACTTCTAAAGTAATAGTCTTACCAGTCAAGGTCTTAACGAAAATTTGCATACCACCTCTCAATCTCAAAACCAAATGGAGAGTTGATTCCTTTTGAATGTTATAGTCGGATAAAGTTCTTCCATCTTCTAATTGCTTACCAGCGAAGATTAATCTTTGTTGGTCAGGTGGAATACCTTCCTTGTCTTGGATTTTTGACTTAACATTGTCAATGGTGTCAGAAGATTCAACTTCTAAAGTAA
>Ga0065704_10070279_pt1 | contig 40685 bp, 62 predicted proteins | sample SwiRhicommuniRL2_FD_59091 | JGI IMG/M metagenome (GOLD analysis project Ga0065704, IMG submission 59091) | Switchgrass rhizosphere bacterial communities from Rose Lake, Michigan, USA - RL2 v2 (version 2) | ecosystem: Host-associated > Plants > Roots > Rhizosphere > Soil | place: East Lansing, MI | reverse complement strand
TTATAAAAACGGTTCGCTATTTTTCCAAGCTGCGCAACGAGCATCCGGCGCGACGAGCGTATTTCCATCAATCAACAAACAAGTGCCTATGAACGGCTCAACCGATTATATTGAAATTTTTTATCAACATGCGGCGGCGGGCGGCACTGTTTCCGGCGGCGTTGAAAGCAGCGTTTTCGAAGCATTCTTGCTCTAGAAGGAGAACCCATGCCAGAAGTTACAATTCAACTTTCCGAAGAAGCTGCGACAGAACTTGCGGCGGCTTTACAGGCCCCCCCGCCTGAACCCACTGCGGCAGCATACGACGAGGCTATAATTTCCGTTTCTGGCGGCGTCATGACGACGCGGAAGCTTGATGGCTTCGTGGGCGTCACTCGCGTCTCGGCTGGCGTGTTCGATTTCGAGCTTGTCGTTGACATGCCGAATTTGCATTACGCGCCAATCCTCACTGGCCGCGTCGGAACCGGATCACCCGCGCTTCGCTGCGAAGAACCCGTGTCGACAAAGGTTTTTCGCGTGACATGCTGGAATAACACCACGGTGGCCGATCCGAATTTTCTTTCCGCAAAAATCTTGCGGTGAAGTCATGGGGAAGATCAATCTCACATTAAGCGAGGCTATCGCAGACGAGCTGTCCCAAGCACTTGAGGCGGCTCTTGCACCACCTCCACCTATCCCTTTAACACTTGAGGAGAGAGTTGCGGCGCTAGAGGCGCGCAAGTTTCGCCCGTTACGCACCCCATTTAATGCCGAGCGAGTGCAGACCATCGTTGCAACACAAGGTCATCCCTATCAATATTACGTTCTGTACTCCCTGCCTCTGCCCGACATCAAAGCCGGGGATATGATCGAGGCGTTCTGTCAATTCCAGATGACCCACATCGAAGCAAACGCGGATGCTCGGTACATGGTGGGAAAGTTCTTGATGATCGGGGATAGCCCGACTGATGCAGCGCTATTGAAGCCCAAGCTCAACAGCCCTACTGCGCTCAACATTGAGCGTCTACGTGTGCATGAGCCAATACATCACTTCGGGGATTACATCGCGCCGCAAGACCTGACCGGCAAGCATCTAAACGCTGTCGTTTATTCGCAACGTCTCGGTGCTGCTGGCAATGGCACGATCCGCGTTGACCAGGGATATGGCCATCTGTCGGTGAAGATATGGCCTGCGTCAATGATATCTTAGAGAACGGAGAAATTATGAACCGCGCCAAATTCTACGAATCCCTTCGCGCCCGTGGTTCGGGCGTGTTTGGCACGTCTCTCTCCGCTTCCCAGGTAGAAGGCATGGAGGGCATTCTTGACGCTTTCGTTACCCACGGTGACGGTAGCGGAAAAACTCTGGCCTACGTCTTGGCGACAGCCTACCACGAAACCGGCGCTAGGATGGTTCCTGTTCGTGAAGGATTTGCAAAGACGGATGCGGGCGCAAGGAAGGCCGTTAATGCGCTCGCCAAAAAGCGCGGTCCTGCAAGTGCCGTTGCTCGATACTCTCAGCCTACGGGAAAATATGGGCATGTGTATTATGGCCGGGGCCACGCCCAGCTTACGTGGATTGAAAATTATGAGAAGTCCTCATTGGATGCTGCATATGACCTTGTGGCATACCCCGATAAAATGCTTGATCCGGTCATCTCTGCCCGCGTCCTTATCCGTGGCTTGATGGATGGCCGATGGAATGGGCAAGGGAAAGGAGTTGCGTTCTATCTCGCCAAGGATGATCTCAAGAACGCCCGTCGCACGGTCAATGTCACTGACAAGTGGGAATTGATCGCAGGTTATTACAACGCGTTCCTGAAAGCCATAAAGTCAGCGGGAGGCGTACCGGAACGCAAACTAGTGGTGGTTGACGATCCAGGCCCCAAGCCCGCACCGCCGTCCTCTCCTGTACCGAATGCCGCCATTGCAGCCGGTGGGGTCGCAGCGGTTCTTACTGCCGCGTCTGCATTTTTCTCAAACCTGCCGTGCCAGTGGTTCGGCCTAATGTGTGGGTGATCACATGGTATTCGCATTCCTCGCCCGCTGGCGCACATGGGTAGTCAACACTTTCCTTGTGGCACTGACGCTGGCCCCGGAAGTTTTCAATTCTCCGGAAATCCTTGCCATTGTTCCGCAGGATTACCAGCGGTATTTCCTGGCGTTCCTGTTCATTCTTAACATTTGGATGCGCCCTCGCCCCGCCGTCTTGCCATCTGACCCGGAGGCGAAGAATGCTAAGCTGGCTTAATATCGGCATTGGTGCAACCTTGGGTGCGCTCTTGGCCTTTGGTCCTGCGTTTTTCTATGGTAAAAGTGTAGGCAAAGCGGATCTTGTGGTTAGCCTGCAGGAAGATCGGGCCAAGATAGTCAAGGATGGGAAACAGATCGATGAAAGTGTTTATTCGGCTGATGATTCTAGCCTCTGCGTCCTTCTTGGTGGTTGCCTGTCAAACGACGCCGAATCTCACAAACCCATGTGACGTATTGGTGCCAATTAACCCAAAGCCTCAGACAAACACATATCTTGTTGAAAATGATCGCCCTACAGCCGAAAGTATAGCCCGCAACCGTGGACGCTATGAGCAATATGGCTGCATATAATGGATACATTGATTCAAAGACTCGGTGAGTTTTGGGGCGCAGCTGGAATTATTTGCGCCCTTCAATTTATTGCCATTGTCTACCTGTTAAAGCGCGGAGATGCTGCGCAACAGCAAAACGTCGATAATCTCAAGGCGGTACTGCCCTTGATGGAGAAATTCGAATCCACGATGAAAACCGCCCTGAATGTCGTCTCCAAATCAGGAGGTGACAGGTGAGTGTATTGTCATGGATTTATCCAAAAGCGGGAAAGCTTGAGCGGGAAAAAAAGCAACTGCAAGGCCAGTTGGCGCAATCCTTCATGAAGATTGAGCGCACTAAATCCCAAGTGGAGCAAGTGGCCCGTGACGTTATGTTAGTTATGCACAAAGGCCGCAATAGTGAAAAGAATTAAAACCTCAATTGTGGCATGGTCAGGGGCTTTTGCTCTTGCTGCTTTTGGTATTCTCTACCAGGTCCTACCATACGGGCAAATGCTTGACCTAGCCTTGAGCTTGGCCCTTGGCGCCGCTTTGGCGACGGTAATCAGGTACGTGATTGATGCCGTGAGATCTGTCCGCGAAGGACAGACAGGAACTCATTTTCTAATTGCGGCCATCTTCTCTATTGCGCTCGTGGTTTTAATGCAGCGCGTATGGGGTATAGTTCTCAGAATCTATGACAGGCCATTGTGGCTTACCGATTCCGCAATGACCATATTCATCCCTTGGATGCTAGCATGGTCCGTTTCCCTGGCATTCATAGCCCCTGACGTTGACGATTACAACGCGGGATCGAGAGGGGGAATATGGAAGAGCGTGGCTCTATTCATAGGCGGGGCTATAGCTGGATTTGTTTTAGCGGCATCATTTCGCGTTGACGGCATTGTTGATGCGTCAATTTCCATGCCATCGTGCCATTCGTCTTTGCCCGTCATGGTTTCTTCCAAGGGTGTTTATCATGACGCGGCATCACCATATCGTGCGCTAGTCGTCCCTCGCCGGTGCTACAAGACGGTTGAGGAAGCGCAAAAGGCTGGCTATCGCGCTCCCGGGGGTTAGGGTCATGGCTTCTCCTTCAGGGCGCGGATGGCGGCAACCCAATGTGGCGCGCACTTATCGCCATTGTCCCAATATTCCCACCAGTCTGCCGCCTCCTTCAGCAGCGCCTCTGCGGCTTCTGCGCGGTGTGCATTCTCTGCGTTGCGAATGTTGTTCTGCGCGAAGTCGTGCTGTTGCGCTTCAATCAGTGCGTCGGCCTCGGCAAGCTTGGCCTCCAGTTCCTTCACGCGGGCTTCGGCGGCGTCGGCGCGAGATTGATGGAAAAGAGCGAGTTGAAAGGCTTCCTGACCTTTTGCGTTGGCTTCAGAATTTCTAGCTAGCAATCGTTCATTCTCCTCCATCAAGGAGGTAAGGGCGGAGGCGGGGTAGAGTGGTTCGGCAGCTTGCGCAAACCGATGACTTGCCTTCCCGCTCCAAACGGTCGCAGACGCAACCGGATGCTTCTCAAGCTCTGCCAATGCGCCTTTATCGATGTACGCCACCGGCTTTGTCTCACTCATGGCCGTTTCCCTCCTGTACCTCCGTTTTCGTCTCGGGCGATGGGGTCTTCTTCACCTGTGGCGCAAGGGAGAGGGCTGCGGCGAGGGAGGCCTTGGCGCGCAGGATGTAACGGTCACGATCCACGCGGCCCATGCACATGAAATTCCGACCGTCAAATTCTGCGTCAGACAATGCCGCAGCCTCGATCATTTCATCAGTCACGTTCATTCCGGGTTCCTTTCGTACAGCCTTGCCGTTCACTTCCATGTTGCTGTGGCCTCCTGGTTGATCATCGCCTCAGCGCGGTAATGGTCATCGGCCTTCACAGCCGCCGCCCCGATGCAGCCCATGACGGCAAGGGTGAGCAGTCCGTAGACGGTGATGCGGAGGCGGGTTGCTTGGGCTTCGAGGAGGATGGCGCTCATGCCCCGTCTCCCAGCGCCTTGATGATCTTTGCCTCGACCATTGCGAGACTGTCGGGGGTGGGCTTGAGGTTGCCAGCTACGTCGGCTTGCCAGTGACGAACCCAGCCGAGGACTTCGCGGAGGGCGGAAACCAAATCGTGGTGCGCGTAAGCCTTCTGCATCAGACCTAGGTCGCCACCGAACTGAGCGTGAGCGTTCAGAACGTCCGGGTGAATTCTCATTTCGCCACCTCACGGGCTGCGAGGGCGCGCGTCATTTCTTCGTTGATCCACCGAAAATCCCAATAACCGGCGATCTCCACGCGACCCTCGTCGCCGATCTGAGGTGCAACCCAGCCAAACTCAGCCCAAACATGCTGGCCGGTCTGGAAGCCAGCATTTTCAGCCGCATCCAATATGGCTTCTGCTTGCCCCGTTAGGTCATCTTCAACGACTTCAAATGATCTCGGGTAGCTAGCCAAGACGTGTGCGCCGTGTTCATTTCGGCCATCTAAAAACAAAACGCAGAATGGCGTCTTTAACGCCTGGACCATGCGGACAACGTCGCTCATGCCACGCTCCCGTTCACGGTGCTGTAGGTGCCGTAATGGCGGCGGGCGTTGAAACCCTTCTCAATGCGCTCTTGCTCGCACCAAGCCTCATAGGCCTCTGACTGGGCGACGAAATCGGGAACCTGATCTTCATCCGGATCGCCGTTCCAGCCGTCGAGGAAAACAGTCGCGGCTTCTTCCGTGATGTCCTCTGCCTTGAGGGTGTCGGTATCGAACAGAAGCACCTGAACCGTGTTGTCATCCAGCAGGCCTTTGAGGGCGTCTGTGAGGCTTTCACGAACGCGCTGGACGATTGCCTCGCCATAGGCTTCGAAAGGCTTGTCGCAGTGCGTGTACTTGCTCTTGATCAGGATGCATTCGCCGGTGTTCACATAGCGGATCATTGTCGTGCTCCTTGCTGAGAGGGTCAGGCGGCGTCTATCAATGCCTGCTCATCGGTCAGGATGGCCTTGACTAGATCCGCGAGCTCGATGGCCGCAGCGTCGTCGCTTTGTTCAGCTTTGCCGGCGAGGTCGAGAAGCTTATCGCGATCTTCCGGGTACGTGCTGAAAGGCTTCAAATCGCCTTCTTCATTGGCAACGTCGTCCATCATGCTTGATGCATCCGACATCTTGCCAATCATCGAATTGTCGAACCGGAGGGCCATTCCAATCGCCGCATTCAGGGCCGACTGGATCGCTTCGAATTGTTGGTCGTTGAATTTGTAGATCGCCATCGTCATTCCCCTTGCCTCTGGTTGCCGGGGACTTGCCCCGTTTTTCTTCAATAACAACCTTATCTCACACTTTAAACAGCACGTCAACAAGAAAAAAGCCCCACGGCAGATGAGGACCGTAGGGCTTCAGGTGCGGAGGAGTTTCTGGGAGGAAACAAGGAAAACATAATTCATTTCGGCTTTCCACGCAACTTACCTACCGTGGAATTTTGTAAATTTCGAATCACGGCTAAAACGATACCACGCGCAATTGTCTTTGCCACTCGTATTTGTTCCCGGAATCCATATCAGCCTTCCCACTGAAACTATGTCACTGCACCATTTCATATATGGAGCGCTCTGTTTTGTGTGTGCCCAATCGGCATCAAACAAAAGCCAAACAGGCGCTTGCAAACTCAAAAAATCGATAAGAGGGTGCAGTATTTCTCTAGACCAAGGGGGATTTGTAATGAAACAATCAATGTTGCCTGTAAGAGTTGTTAGAGCGTCTTTTCGCTCTATGTCCTCTCGCTGTGGGTCTATATCTCTAGCTCTAGCGCAAACATGGCCAAGAGCCGTCAACTGATCCATAAGATCGCCAGCGCCCGCGCACGGTTCACAAAATCGAGTCCGTGGCAACAGGTGCGGCGCTAGAGCCTCAACCGCCCTCTTATCTATTGTGCGGTAATAGTCTTTATCTATGCGTTCGAATTCACTTCTCTTTCCCACTTCTCTCTCTCCATATCCTGATAACCTCATCCTCGATAAAAGGCCTGATCAAAGGCGGCGCTTTTGACAGAGCGTGTTTCCTATCCACCTTTGGCAAAGACAGGATCTCACAAGCCTTGTGGTAAATCGGCAGTCGCAAGCATGACTGGATGGACGGGTCCGCATCACTCAAAAGAGTGCGCCCATCCAGTACGTCGTTGATGGCGTTAGCTATCCTCATTCTCTAGCACCTCAACAAGCTTAACCCATTCCTCAAACGCTTGCCAAGCCGCAACAGCCCCTAGTGCCACGCATACAAACGCGCCCGCCTTTTGTGCTGCCTCAAGATAGGCGATTTGCCCGTCCTGCCATTTGCTTTGCGTATGGTCCTGGCGTTTTATTTCACACACGAACGCAGGGCGACCGGGGATGATTAAATCGCTGGCCCCACGGGTCATGCCTTCCGCATTGTGCTTCATGACCGTGGAGAATTGGCCCCGCTCTTTGAGGCCCTCATTCCTAGGATGGAATGCTATCCTCCCGTATGTTTCCGGGTATTCACGGCGGATTCTCCCGATGACTGATATTTGCTCCAAATCCTCACGCGGGCATGTGCCACGGAATGATTTGTCGCCGTATACGGGGATGTGGTCGGGGATGATCATGTCATCACCTGAATATTATAGCGCAAGGCGGGAATCTCACCTCTGATTACAGTGCTGGTCATCATACCAATTGCGGGGCTTGAATAAGCATCAAAACGGATAGGAGGCGAATTCCTACGTGATGATAGAACTTTTTCAGCCGCCTCACGTAAAGCTGGAGCATAAGAACGGGCAAGCTCTCGGCATATTTCCTTAGTGGCATAATCTACATATTCGCCATTTCTGACGAAATCTTGGTATGCTTTTGAAACTGCGTCAGAGGCGGTTCTTTCGGCTCTATATGCCCGAAACTCTAATTCGGACAGCTCCTTATTTAGCCGTTCAATCTCTTCTCTGTGCGCTCGCTTTTGATTTCTTCCGTATCTATTGCCCACTTTTTGCTCCTTCACCGTAACTTTAAAAACCTTATCCCGCCCGCCTCACAATGTCAATCGTCTCCACCTCATCAGCGGGCAGATTGTACGAATGTACCTTGAAAAATCGGTCATCCGTCTTGCGATAGCCAACCGTTTTCGGTTTCACGTTGCCGTTATCCGTCACGTCCATGAAACGTTTGTGTTCTGGGCTTCCCGGAAATAGCCATACCGAAAACTGCCTGTAAGGCGTTACCCAATCGACGCGCAACGTTTCCTTTCCTGATCTTGCGGAAATCGTGGCCTTACATTCCATCGCCAAAACCTCATCGCACTGTGGCAAATGGGGGTCGCGTTTCATGGCTTTGAATTCGCCCCGGAGCTTTTCATTGGGGTCTACTATCTCCGCCTTGCAAACATAGCAGTATCGGGCCGCGATATCGTTCGGCTCCTGGCATTCAGGGCACGGCTTGCCGCTCCAGCGGTACGAACAACGGTCAAGCTTTCCTGCCCCTACAGAAACATACCCAAAGCAGCGCCGCCCGTGGTGCGCGGGCATGGGACCATATTCTGTCTCGACACGCGCCCCAAACACGTCAAGGCAATAACCATTCTCATCTACGGGATAATCCTTGTACTGCTCTTGGCAACTGAAGGAATTTTGATACTGGCAATCTGGACATACAGCCGTCAATGGCTTACCAGCCTCTTTCTTCATACTTGCCTTGATCACGGGATTATAGATGTCGCCGTCTGGGAAGTGTGATTCGAGATTTCCCGCATAATCCAGGCAGACGGAATATTCCTTGCCGTCGTCCAATCGCCAAGCGCGCCCTAGGATCTGCTGCAAAAGCGCGGCGCTTTCCGTCTTTCTCAACAGCGCGATAACCTGCGTGTGCGCGACGTCAAAGCCAGTGGTTAGCGTTCCAACCGACACAAGGTAGCGAATCCGACGCTCACGGTATGCCTTAATCGTTTCCTTGCGGTTCTCGCTCTCACCCGTCACCAAAGCCGACAGCGAAGGCGGCAATGACGCCATGATCTCATGAGCGTGGCGCACAGTGGCCGCGAACAGCATAACCCCGCCATCGTAGCCCCTGGACTTCTCAACAACGTCAGCAACGATTGCAGCGGTCTTTCTGCCGTGGCCCACAAATGCGCGATCCACCTCGTCTGCATTCCATTGGCCCATACGGTTCAAGTGCAGGCCGGAAGTATCGTATTGCTCGTGACCAGTCGCGCCAATCTTCATTGGCGTGATGAACCCCTGGTCAAGCATCTCCCTCGCAGAAACGCGGTGGACGCATTTCAGGAAATACGGGTTCTTTGACACGTCCTCGCCCAATGAGCGCCCATCCGGCCCGATCCGGTAAATGTAGCCATCCCCAAGCTTAAATGGCGTCCCTGAGAAACCTATGACTCGCAACATGGGATTGCGTTCGCGCATCTGTTCGATGATATCGCGGATGGTCGGGGTGATGCCGTGGCACTCATCGACAACCACGCCTGCATAACCATCTTTAAACCTGGATATCGCATTCTTCACGGTTAACGGGGTGGCAAACACGACTTTGTGCCGCGTGGATTTCGCCCCCGCGCTTGCGGAGAATATGGAACAAGCTTCGCCAGTCAGCTTGAACTTCTCCGCGTTCTGCAAGACCAGTTCCCGCGATGGCGCAAGGCACAAGACGCGCTTTCCATTGCTGACTTTGTAGAGGAAATCAGCAATCATTGCGATGAGGTGGGACTTACCTGCGGCGGGCGCTGCATCGATCAGGCAGGGCTCAACGCTGGAGCGGAGGTATTCGGTTAGTTTTTCGTGGCATTTGGCTTGGTAGGGGCGGGGGGAGAAGGTCATTTTGGCTCTCCCCAATATTTTGCAAACCTTTTTGCAATGAGTTCTGGGGACTGTTTTTTTCCCTTTCTGCTCGCGGACATTTTTCTTCTTGCCTCTTCTGAGCACTTAGGTTTGTTTTTTGCCGCTTCAGACATTTTCCTTCTGCTTTCATCGCTTCTCTTCGAGCCTAAGTGAGCAAGTCTAGTTTTTTCAATAGCTTCAGGAGGCATTTTTTTGCCTCTGAGTTTTTCAGCGTGTTTCTGAATCGCTTCTGGTGATTTAACATGACCTATTTTGGCCAAAGACATTTTTCTTCTAGTTTCTGGTGAAGGATTACTGCACCCATCGCCGCCATCAGTATGGTTGCAAAGGTTATTTCTTCCTATTTCTGATATGAGCTTTTTCTCTAAATCAAACGCATCATTTTCAGAAAGACCAGATGCATATATCGAAACAACGCAGCCGTGCTTAGCTGTGATTCTGCTCCACAGCGAAGAACGCCCCTTAAAAAAATAAGGGCGATTTTTCTTTCCTTTTCCGACATAGAAAATTTTCCCGTCACTTTGACGGCTATGCGTGTAAACGCAATAAACTTTATCTGACATTAAAACCCCGCTAAGGTTTCGCTAGAATTATACGCGGCAATCCATCAGCGTAATGGACTTTCGGGAGCTAACCTAGCCGCGCAATTTCATTTTAACAGATCACCACCCACACGCCAAGAACCGTTTATGAATTTCACGTACAACACGAACATCATCTGCGCAGTAATCAGAAATTTCATCATGCAGACCTTGTTGCCACATGAAATTTACCGCGCCTCCATTTCCGCTTTTTCCTCTGATTCGTAGAGCTTTGGCTAAATTGTCTAAGGACACCCAATCCTTTCCGCCAAGAGCCGTCATAGTGTCAAATACGGACTTATCCCAAGGCTTCAAAGCACGTGGCCATATGTATTCATATGGAAGCTCAACACCCAAAACCAGGGCGCGGCGCGTCAGGAATTGAATGTCAAATCCTATGATGTTGTGACCAACTAAGACGCATTCTTTCATGCCAGTGAAAAAGCGCTCCAACAGGTCTTTTTCTTCTTTAACGCTGCGCAGGATGTAGCGAGTTTGGTCCCTGACAATGCAGCACACATGACCCTTGAAGCCGTCCAGAGCTGTCTTTTCCCATGCTTCTTGCGCTTTTTCGTCCTTGTATTTCTCTATTGTCTCTTCATTCTTGTAGTTGGCGGGGATAGAGACGCCTTCCCTTGCTCGCTCTAGTGCGCCTTCGGATTGGTCGGGTATTGTTTCGATATCAAGGTAAGAGAATGGTCCCGCCATCACTCCCCCTCCCCATCCAAAAACTCAGCCAATTGATTGAACAGGTGCGCGGCTTCTCGGAGTTGATCTGCCGTTGGAGCCGCATGTATATAAATACTTCCCGCTTTGTCTCTTACATCCACAATCCCATAAACCCCCGGAACGATCTCACGGCGGCGGATTTCACGGATGGGGCAGTTGTCTTCGGAGGGCCATTCGGAGATGATGTCTTTCTGGGCTTCTCTATTTTTATAATAAGAGCCATCGGGCCACCATGTGCCTTCCTGATCGGCCCTCCAGTAACCGCCTTTAGGATATACATAAGATTTTCCTGTTTCCTCCCACTTCATAGGCCCAACCTTGCGCCCCTCCCGCGTCTTGTAAAACTTGCCTTCTTCAATCTTAACCATCGTCTCTCTCCGTCTTCCTCAGTTAGTAGGACGCGCCACCATAGCGCGCCCGTTATTTATCGCAATGACTAAAATGGCAAATCGTCTGCAATATCTTCCTTAAACGATGCCTTACTCACCGGCTTCCCCGCCTTCACGGCCCCCTCCTTAAGCTCGGAATTCTTCTCACCGACGAAATAAACCCAGTTGCCGGAAGCGTCGTCGCCCATGGCGTTCTTTGTTTCCCAAACGCGGACGCCAATCACCATCATCTTGCCTACCAGTGCTGCTGCCAAGTCGTCGTCATCCGGCTTCTCGCGCAGCTTGGCGAGCTTTCCGCCTGCATTGGCGTCAATGACAGAGAACATGCGCAACGCCTTGTCACGCTTGGCGACAGCCTTGTCCTTGTCCTTCACGGATGGGTCAAGATCGCCAACCCAAAGCTTCTGGAATACCTTGCGGTTTGCGTAAGGTTCAGGCTTCAGAACGTCCCACTTGATGTTGATGTAAGTCGCGTCCTTGTCCCTCGTTTCTGCCCATTTGGCGTCGGCAATCATGGAAAGCACATGCGCGCCATCCGGGATTGGGGCCATGTTGCCGCCGCCTTCAATCTCAAAGGACTTGGTTTCGGTGATGGCGGATTCGCCGGTTGATGTGGACCAGAAGCTCATGCTGATTTTTCCTTATCCGGGAGTGTGTTGAATTCTCGTGTCAGCCATTCAATGAAGGCTGGCATATCTTCAGGCTCAACCAAAAGAAGCTCATCAGTAACAAGGCTTCCGTCGCTATCTACCCTAAACGTGTATTCTTCAGACGTGCTGAATTCTGACAGTTTCCTGATTGTATGGCTCATCCCTTCTCCTCCTTCTTCGCCACGGCCTTCACCATCCAAGGCGCAAGCGGGTTTTCCCCATGCTTGACGTCCAAATCTTCCTTGATACCCAAGCGGTTCTTCGACACGAAAGCAGGCGTCAAATATGTCACAAGGCTGATATCGCCTGTGGTTTTTGCCTTCTTCGCCCCTTCCTCGCCGGTCAGGATGGTGGATTGTTTCAGGAAGCCAACAAGATCCACGCTGTCCACGTATGGAGCAACCGACTTGTTGGACAGCCGCAGCGAATACTGGCTGTAGCCTTCCGCGTCCGGTGGATCGATGCGGGTGATATCGGCATGCGCCAAGAAGACGGTATTCATGCTGCGCTTGGTCTTAAGGTATTCCACGGCCTTCCGGACACGCATATGCATTGCAGCAACAGCTGCAGGACCAGCGCCATAGCCGCCTAGTGCTTGGTTCAGGCCCTTGGCCTTTCCGTCAGATGCAATGACTTCCTGCGTGAACATGCTTTCCAGTCCTGAGACTGAGTCCACAATCAGCGTTTGGAAATCATGCGGATCATGCAGCAAAGCCTTTAGCTGATTCCACAAACTCTCACTTGTTTCAGTAATACCCACGCTCTTAGGCCGCTGAGGCGCGTCATCTGGTACGCGTTCACCCTGGGTTCTGATCATGAATGGTTTCGGGAATGTTGCGGCAAGACTTGTCTTGCCAGTGCCCGCCGCACCTACAATGGTGCAGATCAATGGGCCTGCTTCATCGGAAGCAGCTTCATCAAGAAGCGACATATTCGCTCTCCTTTTCTCTTCAACGCTTGCACTATGGCGGTGATGCGTGTTAGTGTCAACGCATAAATTTAACACGCAGGAGAAAATTTGCATGTCCCTAGTTGTAAACGGTATGACCGTTGATGAAATCATTGAAGGCCTCAAGATCCGGGGTGGCAACACTGTTGCCAACGCAACCGGCATCAGCTTCGTGACCATCTCGCGCATCAAGAACGGCCATCGTCGCGGCATTCCTCGCTATGACACGCTGGAAAAGCTGTCACGTTATATGAAGGATAACCCGGAAGAGGTTGAGGTTTTGCGGGCGCGGTTGGCTCAGGGTGGGGGTGCGTGATGGGATATTGGCGGTTCATAAAGCTCACGGAAGACGGCGAATATATTCCGTATGCGGTCGGAACCGTCTGCCGTCACACTGGATACGAGTACGCGCCGAAAGACGGATATCCGTATTGCACAGACGCGGAAATTCCTGATGCTTTGAAGCGACTGAATAAGCCGCGACAGCCATACCCTTGGGAGCGTCGAGCATGACAGCTTATCCTGAAGATATTCTTAGAGCAGCGGAAGAGGTAGCGGCGGAGGGCGCATGGAACGGCGTGGCGGAAAAATCGTGGACCTACATCATCGCCGCCGCCCTTGCTGCTGAGAGAGATAGATCCTTGCGCGAGGGCTATAAGCTTGGTTTCATGAACTCTGGTGAGGGCTATAATGGCGAATACCCGTTTGAGTTCAAGTCATACGATGAAGACCCGTATTTTAGGCAAAGGATGGATGAGACTGTAGCCGCCGCCATCCTAGGAGAGAAGCCATGAACTCCACCCTGGCAAAACTCGCCACGCTATCGGCGGTCATGATGGTGGTTGGGGTTACGGTTTGGGAGGTATTGATGTGGCTAACTTAAGGGAAAAGGGCTATCGCTTTGACGGCCCGGATGGGCAATATTACATTCTAACAAGGAATGTAAATTTAGGAGATTACATTTTGACTTCAGATTTTGAACCGCATGGGGGCGCTCCCAATCCAAAAGACGGGGAGCGCCTAGTTGAATGGCTGCATGTTTCTCTTTTTGGCCCAGCAGGGGCGAAGAAAGGAGGTGATGCCAAATGACGGAAAATCAAAATCCGAATACTCATACATTCTTGTAAATTGGCCCGCCTAGTGCGGGCCTTTCTCATTTCGGATGGTACTTAACCACCTTCTGCTTTGTCTGAGAGTTAACCGACACGTGCGCCGTCACCTTGCCTTCCTTCACAAGGATTCCAAGGATAGTGTTGACCTTCTCCCGGTCCATGTCTCGCAAGGTGCGGTTGCCGTTGCAGATCTGCCCCACGGCCTGCCCTGGCTTTTTGGTGATCTGCTTTACCAGCATATCTTTGATGTCAACGCGCTTGGAATATTCAGGGTCATATTGCTTGATCATTTCGATCTTGGAATTTGCGTCTTTCCATGACGCGGCAATGGCCCATCTGGCAAACTCTTCCGTTACGATCTTCTCTTCCATGGCCAAAGTGAGCGCGATCTTCTTCGCCTTCTCAGTCATTCTGTTGTAAATAGGACCGAATGGCCCGCCGAATTCCATCTCCTGGAACTCTGCGTAGTTCTCCTGCCATTCGTTGAATGTCTCCAACAAGGCGGCGGCTTCCTTAGAATAGGCAATAGGCACCATGTTAGACGGCGATTCCACGCGCATGGAATACATTTCCAGGTCGCCGCCGTTGGCGATATTACAAATCCGCATCATCATCCCCATTGGCATAGACGGCGGCGAAAAGTTCTTGCGGGTTCGCGGGTGGTCATCGTCCTCAGCGCACAGGAAAGCACGGCCAAGCAAGCCATTACTGGCGTTGTGAAGATTCATTGTCGGGCGCAACTGCCCTGGCGTCGTCACCCCGAATATGGAGAGATATGGGCAGTTAAGACTTTCAGCATTTAGCCTTGCCTTCAGGTTTTCAAGCTTTCGTGCTGAATATCCGTTCTCGTCTTCGTTCTCTTCCACACGCTTTTGATGCTGCGCGTATTCCGCCTTGATCCGTTCCCGCAAGTCACGACGATGCTTGCCGTTAAGAGGATGGTCCTCGCCAGACTTGGTGAACAGATCAAGGATCGCCTGTATGGTCCCGATGTTGTAGCTGGCGACGTTTGCCTTTGTGGATGACACGTTTCCAAGCTTGTCCCCGATTTCGTCCATGACGTAGTTTGCCGATTGATGTTCGATTAGATTGTCAATCATCTCGCGTTCTGATGTGATACCGCCATAGGTGGTTTCACCCAACCCAGCCGCAGAGATAATCGTCCTGACCGCTCCAAGCACCGGACCCTTGCCGGATGCCGATTGCGCGGAACCTATCACGATCATGTTAGACCGCGTGTTCTGCCCATCAGTGCCAGCGTGTCGCAATCCACCGATAACGGATAGTGCATAGACGGCCCCCATTGCCGATAGGTATCTTCGCGGCTTTGAACATCTTGCATCGATCCACCTTGCAAGTTCCCCGGCAAACCCTGGAGGCTGCGTAATGTCGATATCGTCAAGTGGTATCGGGAAGTTGTCGATTTGGGCAAGACGATAATCAACTCTGGTTTCTTCCTGAATAGGATCTCCAGCCGCTACCGCTGCCTCAAACTCTTCTGTTGCTGCTTGTTCCTTGTATGCCCATGAATACCATGCTTCCGGGATGACGACGTTTTCCAGTTCGTCATAGGGGCGTTTCCAGCCGTTGTCAGCTGCGAGTTTGAAGATTGTTCCGGCTGTTACAGGTGCGACACCTACCTTGCCGAATCCGCCCCATTTGTAATTCACGTCACGGGCGGAATATTCCTTACTCTTTGATGACCATCCATCCCAGATCGCCAGTCCATCGCCATTCGTGGCATGGTGAATAGCCATGCCGATGTTGATCCATTCATGGTAGTCGTCATAGCAGGTGACGTGCTCCAGTGCCGACTTCAGCAGGAAGTCAGTCACTACCATGTCTTCGCCGTCGTGCTGGATGCGTTCGTAAGCTTGGGGCTTAAGAAGTTCGACCAATCCGTCAGGAGCTTCGTCTATGTCTTCGACTGAGCCTGATAGAACCGTGTATGCACGGCCAGAGCGATGCATAGAGCCGGGGCCGACGACCATCCCAGAGTGCTTGAAGTCGATACCAGGGTATTCCTTGACGTTCTTGGAAACTCTAACGCTTGGATCAAGTTTGAAATAAAGATGCCGAGATCCGCCGCCGCTGCCGGTTTCGACAATGAGGCCGCACCCTAATATTTCTGGGAATTGCTGAACCAGATTTTCATACGATTCGACGCCACCATTTCTAGCGTCAACGTCGATGACCAGGAGGTTGCTAACAAGTACGCCGTAGCCGCACCCAGATAGCTCCACGATCTCAATCATGTCTTCTAGGTCATCTGCGTCAGGCACGCTTGAGGCTTGCCATTTGGACTTGAGGGGCTGCTTACCGTTAACGGGTGAATCGTATTCTGGATCAATGGCCTTAAGCAGTAGAACGGCAATATCGTTCTCAGCGAAGGAGCGCAGGAGTTCTGTTTTTTTCATGATGAAGCCTATTCTACGCGAGTGATAAGGATGCCGTTAGGGCGACCAAATTCGTCTTCGCGCTGCCTTATCTTAAACTTCTTGCCAGTTCTGTAGGCATACGAATAAACTCTTTGAGACACCTTGATAGTGTCTATGCACCGAATCATGAATTCGCCGACATCAAGTTCGTCTATGAAATTTTTCCGCCTTGAATTGTCTTCTTGCGGCCACGTCTCTGATTTGATAATTTGGCTATCAGCCATTTGACACTTCCCCTGTCATCCTTGGTTAGAGGCCCGTCGAGCGCACCACACGCTCCGGGCCTTGTTCTTTTGTACCCCCAACTTCACCCGATCGCAAGTGGCCACCTCCTGATTTCAGGATTGGGGGAGTAGCATAGTACATACAATAGGCGCACTTGACTATCGTTTAACATGTTGAAAAACAACGCTGATTTTGCCGTTTTGGGATGGATAGACGGGTAGGCTATAACATACATATAGATAGGTAGGAGATAGGCCCTTAAGATGGGGTAGGGTAGCGGGTAGTCTTTAAGGTAAAATCTATCTATATCTATATATTTTGATATCTATTAAGGCACTGTATTTCCTTCACTTTCTCTGATCTTAGGGGGCGGGTGTCTATATGGGTGTATATGCCTATCTGTCTATCCATCTAAAATCAGGGAAATTCACCAGTTATTTCAACATGTTAAACGATAGGCATGGCGGTCTATTGCGTGTACTATCCTTCAAAGAGTTAAAATCTTTATCTTGCCCGTTGACATCCGCCCGTTATGGCGTATCGTTGGGGCATCGAACGAGATGGAGATGAGAGATGAGTGAGATTAAAACGGGTGGGCCTGCATATCCGGTCAGCATACCGGGCTGCGGAGACAATGGGATGAGTGGCATGACGTTGCGCGATTGGTTTGCGGGGCAGGCGATTGTGGCCGTAACAGATGCTTTACCGCACGGCGCAAATCTTTCTCTTAGTGAACTAGCTTCTAATTCATACGCAATCGCAGACGCCATGCTTGCCGCTCGCGAAGGAGAACCAAAATGACCCCCTCAACACACGCATGCCCGATCTTTCGGGACACACAAGGTTATTGCTGCTTTGGGTCGAATGACCCATGCGTTTACGATCACGTGGACAATGCCAAGCCAGCGGAGCCGGACGTGAGATCAACACCAAACGGCAGGCGCGCTGGTCTTGTGATTGGATTGGCCAGTGCGGCAGTTGTCGTGTTTGCCGCGTCGTATGCGTTTTCTCAGGAAGCGACAAAGGCACTCGTTAACGTGATTGTTGCCGAGCAATTCTGCGGGATCAATGCGCCTACAGACTTGGCAAGGTTCATCGCAACCAATGCCATGAATGAAACGGGCATGAATGGCCAGCAGCTAACGCAGGCCGGTTACGCTGCAGCCGGTGAGATCGGCAGGGCGTACGCCAATGATGGAACGTTGGGCACATTCTGCCAGACGATGGCTAAGGCGTTCTTTGCGCCGGTGGAGGGGCAGTGATGGGGGAGTGGCAGACAATCGACACGGCTCCGAAGGATGGGACTCTCATCCTCTGTGTTTGTATGAAAGCTTCCAACGGAAGTGAAGACCGGATCGGCACAATGCAGGTGGATAGATGGGTGCGCGAATACAACGGGTTCGGTGCGTTCAATAACCGGTACTGGCCTCCAACACACTGGATGCCCCTACCAAGCCCTCCAAAAACCGGAGACACCCCATGAGCACCCCTACCGAAAACTGGCAAGGAGATGATCTCACACGTGCATCCGAGATGTGGGGCCGTGGTATGTCATGCTCCGAGATCGCTTCAGCATTGGGGCATACGTACACAAGAAGCATGATTGCATCGAAGGCCAAAAGGCTTCGGCACATGTTTCCAGCAAGAATCGTGCAGTTGCAGCCGGATCTTGAGGCAATGGCCACTGTCTGGAATGGCACGACTAAGTCATCAGCCGAGATTGGCAGGCAATTCGGAATTAGCCAAGAACGTGTGAGGGAAATCGCGTCAAAGCATCCAGGCATGTTTGAAAAGCGAAAGGCAGGACCTAAGTATCAGAACAAACCACCCGTGGCAAAGAACCTGTCAACAGGGTGGCGCTCAGCAGGGCCGGTATCGGTTACCGCATACACAGAGCCATCACTGGACGATTACGATCAATCGCGATTGCCTGGGTTATTGCTTTGGGAAAACGAGGGTTGCAAATACCCTCTCACTCAAACGGGGCCGCATAGATTTTGTGGATGCAATAAGCTTGAACTAAAACCTTATTGCGCTTATCATGCCGTTAAAGTCGCAGGCCCCGGAACGGTTTCCGAGCGAAGGGCTGTTCGTGATGCTAGGAAATTTCGATGACAACCATCCTGATTATCATTCTCGTTTTGCTTCTGGTTGGAGCTTTGCCCTCATGGCCTCATGCTGCAGGTTGGGGCTATGGGCCTTCTAGTGCTTTAGGGATTATTCTTGTGGTTCTGTTGGTGCTTGTGCTTTTGGGGCGTGTGTAAATGGCAGCGCGGAAGCAGCTTTTTCATCCAGATGATGTGAAGGCTAAAATTCAAACTAGTCAGTTGATTAACCGATTGACGGAACACGCACTTTCCGAATTGCCTATTATGGATGCATCACAGGTTAATGCTGCTAAAATCCTCATCGGCAAGGTGTTGCCTGATGTTAAGGCAGTAGAACATTCTGGTGAGCTTAATCTCCGTCATTCCCTCACCGACATGAGCGATGAGGAATTGGCCGCGATTGCGGTTGGTAAAGCTTAGGGGGAGTTCTTTAGCGTCTGAACCGGCCCCCGATAGCTGCATTCATCCGGCAATTCAGATGCGAGCCGCGTAAATTGTGTGTTGACATGTTTCTTAGCGTGTGAGATAAGTAAGTCACAAGAGAGCGAGGCAATCACGCCGTCGCCCATCGCGCTAAGGAGGCGCTAAAATCATGGCTTACGCTACGGACGCAGAACGTTTCGCCCTCGTGCAGTCTTCTGCAATCTTCAGTGCTTGCCCGTTCGTTGTTCGCGTTAAGACGCAACATGGCGAAAGCGAAATTGCTTGTGATGATTTTGATCATGCTTTTGGCACTGCGTACGACTGGAAACGTCGAGGCGCGGAATATGTCGAAATGTTCAGAGTATGTGAACATGACGGTTCTCTTTTTGGTGGGATTGGGGCGCTTTAAGCACCCTATTTCTGTTTTTTGCTGTTCTCAAATGGAGATTGAAGTGAACAACCTTTTCTGGAGTGAGGCGGGGCCGTTGGTTAAATATGATGGTGATTTTATTTACATTGAGGATTTAAATCCTCACATTGAAACTAAGTGGCGCATGAGCCGATGGGAAATGTTTGTATTTGGAATTAAGGCTATCAAATCCTCCCTCGTCTCATGACCACCCGCCAACAAGCCGCCGCCGAACTACTGGCACGTCGTCGCGCTCGCTCCTCACTGGTGGAATACGCCCGTTACATCGACGTGCCGGGCGCTCCCGTATCTGAAGACGGCGACGATTGCGCACGCGTCGAGACACCGTTAGCAGCGCACCATGTCCTTACGCTGGAAGCCCTGCAGCGGTGCATTGAAAAGCCGCACGGTCGGCTCATGATCTTCATGCCTCCAGGGTCGGCCAAGTCCACATATGCGTCCGTTGTCGCGCCGTCGTGGGCGATGGGCAAATGGCCAAACTACCGCATGATTGGCGTGTCGTATGGATCCGATATGGCGAAGAAGTTTGGCCGTCGTACTCGATCCATCATCAAGCAATCGAAATACAAAGCTCTATTCGGCACTGGTCTTTCAGGTGATCAGGCGGCGGCAGATGAATGGGCGCTTGAGAATGGTAGTGAATACATGTCAGGCGGCATTCTGTCTGGCATCACCGGCAATCGTGCAAAGTTCGTGGCCATTGATGACCCTATCCGAGGAAGGCAAGACGCTGATTCCGAAGTCATCCGACAACGCACATGGGATGAATACGAAGAGAGCGTGAAGACGCGTCTTATTCCAGGCGGATCGCTCGCCATGATCCTTACCCGCTGGCATAACGATGACCCAGCTGGTCGCATATTGCCTGAGAACTACAAGGGCGAATCCGGTATCATCATGGGCCGCGATGGCTTTGAGTGGGAGGTGATTTGCCTTGCCGCTGAGTGTGAGCGTCACGATGATCCGTTAGGGCGCAAGATCGGTGATATGATATGGCCTGAATGGTTCGATGAAAAGCACTGGTCAAACTTCCGCAAGAACCCGCGTACATGGTCCGCTCTCTTTCAGCAGCGACCATCGCCCGACACTGGTGACTATTTCAAGCGCGAGTGGATCAAGGCTGTCCCGCCTGAATCTGTGCCGCCGCGCGAGACGCTATCGATATACGGCGCGTCCGACTATGCGGTAACGGCTAACGGCGGCGACTATACCGTGCATGTTATCGTTGGCGTGGATTCTGAGGGGCGCTTGTGGCTGCTCGATATGTGGCGCGGTCAAACGGCATCTGACGTATGGGTTGATGCGTTCTGCAACCTTGTGCGCAAGTGGAAGCCTATTGGATGGGCTGAAGAGACTGGGCAGATCAAGTCAGGCGTTGGGCCGTTCCTTGTCAAACGCATGATGGAGACGGCGTCATATGTGGCCCGTGAGCAGTTTGCCACCCGTGGTGACAAGGCCGTCCGCGCGCAGTCTATCCGTGGCCGTATGGCGCTATCTGGCATGTATGTGCGGGCGGATTTTCCGGGATTGTCGGACTTGATCAGTGAGATGATGTCATTTCCTGTTGGTGTGCATGACGATATGGTCGACAGTTTAGGCTTGGCGGGTCAGCTTATGGATCGCATGGCGACGGGGCCGGTGCGTAAGGAGCCTGAGAGGCAGCTGGAGATTGGGGCTATTTATGCTCCTGCGTTGCCTGGGGGTAGACGAGGGCGTTGATATTTGGTGTTGACATGCGTTTTAACGTGTGAGATAAAGGGTCATCGAAACGAACCAAGCACCACGGAGAACGAAGATGACCAAGGAACTCAAGGTAGCCCGCGCAGAAGTCTCCAACCACAAGTTCGGAACGCCAGCTTGGGAAGCCGCAATGGTCGTCGTCCGCAAACTGGTAGACGAGCAGAACGCCGCCGCACCGAAGTTCGCACACACAAGCGTGGACGGCGATGTCTGGAGTGTATGAGATAAGAATGGGCGCGATCTACAGGTTCGCGTCCAAGCGCCGCCTAAGCCGCGAGGCGACGGAAAGCCTTCTTGCCGACCGATGCGCGATGAAGCCAGAGTCTGCACAACAGCTTGTCGGCCACTGGTTTACGACAGAAGTTTTTCGAAAAACAGGTGCACGTTAATGAGCTATGACCCAAAAGAAGAAACGTGGAAAGAGTATCGGGAAGGGATTTATGTCAAGAAAGCAGGCGATCAACGATCAGGAGAAATTCGAGACGCCCTGATTGAGCTAGAAAGGTGCGCATCCGGTGTGAGTCGTTTGGGCGCAATTGCTGGGCCGCATTGGCTTCGACTGAACCATGCATTGATAAAAGCAAGATCAGTCCTCCACAATGGACCAACCTAGCCCGCCACTGCGCGGGCTTTTCCTTGCCCCATTAAGGAACCCAAACCCCACAATCCTAGTTACACCCAAACCCAACCCTAGCTAGGAGAATCACCATGTCGCGCAAGAAAGATCCGGCTATCGAAGCCGCAGCCAAGGAACGTGAAGCCGAAATGACGCCGAACCCTGTCATTACCAACGGCACGACTGAGGTGCCCCTAGACCAGCGTGAGAGTGAGCGCTTCGAGGAAATGGAGCGCCAGAAGGAAGAGGATATTGCCCGTCTTCAGAAAGAGAGTGACGGGAAGCCTAAGGTTTGATAAATACTGGTGGTCAATGCCAGTCTAATGTAATTGCTTCTAGGAATTATCAATCTAGCGGCAAAGTTCCAATGCGGAGGCCCGCGCGATCAGCCCCTTGTAAGGGTAGCCAGAAATGGCTGGGCCACTAATTCGACGCATAGCGTCAACACAGATCGGGAAAGCGGATTGATCGCAAGTACTGGAACACTTGAAAGCCGAATCGTGGCCGCGTCCGAGCCGCATGAGGCATAAAGTGGCCGCAGAGGGTTTCAGCCCCGTACAGGAATATGCAGGACTGCTGATGCCGTACGCTTAGAGCGCTCAGGCCGAGGCATCTCCCGACACTCTCTAGGCCCCGCCCTGCACCACGTAGCGGCGGGGCTTCCCATTTCCCCACGCCCGCGCTATAACTACCCCACACAAAGCGAGGCGCGCACCTTGGACGAAGACGAAATCCAGCCGGAAGATTCCCTGAAGGATCAGGAAGATGCGAAATCATCCCGCGTTATCCTTGCGGCGCTTGAAAATTCCCAAAAGGCTTTTCGCGACTGGCAGGATATCTGCAACGAAATCGATGATATCTATTCGCGCCGCGATACTGAACGCCTGGGCAAGATTTCGCCGCTTGATTCCACATGGGCTGATGCTGAGCTAGATCTGTTCTGGGCATCTTATGAGATCCTGAAGCCCGCTATATATGCCCATGCGCCAAAGCCCGTTGTTGCGCCGCAGTTCAAGGACAGCCGCCCGCTCAAGAACAAGACCGCTGAGCTATTGGAGCGCACTTCTGTTTCCGCGCTTGATCGATCCAATATTGACGAGGTCATGTGTGAGATCCGCGATGATCTGATTTTCACCAATCGCGGTGTGATGTGGATTCGCAAAGAAGGCCAGAAGGTCTGTTTTGAGCACAAGGATCGCACAGACTTCCGGCACGAGGTCGCCCGTAAATGGTGCGAAGTAGGTTGGGTGGCTGGCCGGTCATGGATGACGCGCAAAGACATGCGCAAGCGGTTTCGCAAATACAGCGGCGATGCCTACAAGAATGCGGCTCTCACCACCAAGCGCGACGATTACGAACACGGCGCGACCGACAACAGCAAGAAGGCGTCTGTCTGGGAAGTCTGGCACAAGGTCGATAACCGCGTTTATTGGGTATCCGAGGGCGTTGACGTTCTCTTGGATTCGTCCGAACCAGACGTAAAGCTGGAGGGATTTTTCCCTTGCCCGAAGCCAGCCTATGGCACATTGCAGCGCCGCTCTTTGGTCCCGGTCCCGGATTACGAGCGCTATGCCTCGCATTTCAACAAGATCAACACGCTAACCAGCCGCATCTATCTCTTGCTCGACAAGGTGAAGATGAAGGGGCTTATCCCGGCTGGTGGCGACGTTGGCAACGCCATTGAGGAGCTTATGCGCTCCGATGATGACGAGATCCTGATTCCGGTTCCGTCCGCGTCCCTGTCTGGCGACATGTCCAATTTTGTGCAGTGGTTGCCTATCGACATGGTGGCCACGACAATTCAGGGGCTTATTTCCGCTCGCTCGCAGTTGATTGATGATTTCTATCAGCTATCGGGCATTTCCGACATCATGCGAGGTGCTACCGAAGCGGAAGAGACGCTAGGTGCGCAGCAGCTTAAGACGCAATATGGTTCTGTGCGTGTTCGCGAGAAGATTCAGGAACTACAGCGCATTGCCCGTGATGCTGTGCGCATTGCTGCCGAGATTATTGCGGAGACGTTCACTAAAGAAACCCTGCTGGATATGTCGCAGCTTGATATCCCGTCCAAGGCGGATATTGAAAAGCGCATCAAGGATATTGAAAAGGCCGCAGAGCAGGAGCTTAAGGCTCTAGGCCAGAAGGCGCAGGAAACCGCACCACAGATCCCGACTGAACAGGCTCAACAGGCGCAGCAGGAATTCCAGCAGGCACAGCAGGCCATCATTGCCCGCTACGCGCCTATGCTGAACGAGATGCAGAATGAAGTCCCAATCGAGGACATCATGAAGCTGTTGCGTGATGACAAGGCGCGCAGCTTTGCGTTTGAGATCGAAGACGGCTCGACCATCTGGGCCGATGAGCAGGCGGAAAAGTCCAGCCGTAATGAATTCATGTCGGCATTCGCGACCGCATCCCAGGCGCTTCTGCCATTGGTGCAGACAGGACCGCAGGGCGCAAAGCTCGCTGGTGCCATGCTGAAATTTCAGCTTGCGCCGTTCCGCACGGGCCGCGAGCTTGAAACGCTCATTGACGATTGGATTGATAGCGTTGGGCAGGCTCCACAGGGTGAGCAGGCAAGTGATGGCAGCGCAGAGCTTGCGGCAGCGCAGATGGAGCTTGCCAAGGCTGAAGGTGTGAAAGCCCAAGCCGCAATGGCCACTGTACAGGCGCGGGCCGCTCAGGCTCAGGCCGAGAACGAACGAAAGATGGGAGAATTGCAGCTTAAGGCTCAGTCTGACGCCGCGAAGGCTCAGGCTGAAAACCAGAAGCTTCAATTGCAGCTATCAAAGCAACAGCAGGATTTCGCCACAAAGATGGCTGAAACTGATGCGCGGATCAATAAGATGCAGGCAGAAACCGCCAAGATCCTTTCTAGCATCGGCCTTGACGCACGTAGGCAGGATCTTGAAGAGTACAGGGAAGCCCGCGCAACCGAACAGAGCCAAGTGGATACGGCGCTTAAGATCAGCGGCGAAAGCCGCGCTGAACGCAGCCAAGGTTTTAGCGAACAACAAGCGATGATGGAGACGGAATAATGCCTATTGGTGGAGCGCCTGTAACTTTGGTTGATCGTCAGGGTAATGATGTTGGGGGTGTTTCTGCATCGTCTCCGTCGTTCTCTCGTTCGGTTGGTTCTTCAGCTCTTGCAACAGGTCAGGCGGCTAGTTCCATCTCTCCCGCTGCCGCAACCTTGATTGTTCCCGCCCGCGCTGGTCGGCAGTCGGTGGTAATTTCCAATATCACCGGTACCCAGCCTGTGTATCTTGGCACGAGCGCAGTTGCGGCGGCGACGGGCTTGTTTGTTGCCGGTGCGGTAGGCGCGTCCGTTTCCATTCCAACTGCTGCAGCCATTTACGCAACCTCTCCTACAGCGGCTCAGACGCTTTCATACATGGAAACGTATTGATGCCAGATATAACCGTATCTTATCCGCCCTCAGACTTGCAGGCTCTTATTCCGCAGCCCGCAACCGCAATGCCTCCCGGCGTTTCCGACAGTGGCGCGGTTGGGACAAGCCAGAAATATGCTCTGGAGAATCACACTCATGCCAGCAAGGCCCGCAAGCAGCGGGTCACCATGGGCAGTGCTGCGTCTACGTACACGTGGGTTTATCCGACTGCGTTTGCCTCCGGCATAGTCCCCATAGTCAGCGCCATTGTGCAGGTATCTGCGGGCAATCAGGACCTTTTCAATGTTCAGGTCATTGGCCAGCCAACAAACACGCAATGCGTATTTCAGATCAATCGTGTCTCTTCTGGTCTTTTGTCGTTGTTGACAGGCGCTTTATCCATCAACCCTACGCCTGTGGCGGCAACTTTACACTGCATTGCTCTTGAGCCGTGACAGTGTTAAACATGAACAAACATAGGAGAAATAAATATGGCTACTTCTTACCGTGCGCTTGCTGAAGCAGGCATGGTTCCGCCTCTTGCAAAGATTGTTGCAGACAACCTTTCTGGGTCCAACCCTAATGTCGCGGCAATCACGGCTATCTCTACGGCTGATGCAACTGATCTTGCCACGGCGATTACTCTTGCCAATGCGACAAAGGCGAAGGTTAACGCTCTTATTGCGGCCCTCAAGGCATGATTGAAAAACGCTGGTACACGCTTGCAGATGGGCGGCAGATTTATCGTGCCGTCCCTCAATCGCGTTCTGCCGGTTCAGGATCTTCATTCCCATGCCCGCGCGTCGTCAACGACTCCATAGAGCCAACTTGGGGCGCGGATGGTAAGCTATACACAAGCATGTCAGCTTATCGCGCTACCCTGCGCCCATCGGGAAACCCCAAGGGCGAAGAGTACATTGAGTACGGCAATGAGCCGATTCCTGAATATGTGCCGCCCGCGATTGATGAGGCCGCACGGGTTGAGGCCATCAAGCATGCGATTCATGACGTTGAGACCGGCAATGTTCCAGTGCCGGAATACGTGCCTTTAGACTAAACCCACACCACCTCTCAGACAGGTAGGAACCCATGACCGAACTATCTCCCGTAATCGATACCCCAGATACAAACTCAACCGTCCTTGATGCCGAGATTGATGGTGTCAAGTCAGGCGGCGGTAAAGTTGCGCCTGAACCTGTACCGGAAAAGCCGGAGCCTGCCCGCAAGTCCGAAAGCGTTCGCGATAGCCTGGAGGCCGAGGCCAAAAAGCTTGCTGCCGAACCGGATAAAGGTGAAGACGACGACAGCGAACCGGCACCAAAGGCCGAAAAGAAAGCTCCTCCCGCAGTAGAGGAAAAGGAATCCGAGGCGAAGGCCAAGGATGAGAGCGGGCAGGAGGCCAAGACTCCTAAGCCGTCTGAGGGCCGAAAGATTATTGAGGCACCTGCCCGCTTGCTCCCTCAGAACCGCGAGCTTTGGAAAGGTGTAGCGCATCCAATCCGTGAAGAATGGGTGCGCCGTGAACAGGAATACGAGCGCGAAATATCGCAGTACCGCGAATCTCATCAGTTCCGTGAGGAATTGAAGGAGTTTGACGATCTGGCAAAAAGCACGGGGACAACCGTTAAAGAAGCGCTGTCCAACTACGTAACGATGGAAAAGGCAATCCGCCAAGATCCGGCAACGGGTCTTAAACAGCTATTCCAGAATTTGCAGATGGACCCGCCAAGGGCAATCGGTGCAATTCTTCAGTCGGCAGGCGTAACACCGCAGCAGCTTATTGAGCATATGCAGCGTGAACCGCATCGCTACAATCCTATGGCATCGCACAATGTACCCCAGATGCAGGTTCAGCAGCAGGCACAGGCGCAGCCCGCTCCAGATCCGGAAATTTCCGGACTTAAGCAGCAGCTTGCACAAATGCAGGCACAGCAGGTTCACGCCACGGTTATTGCGCCATTCTTTCAGGATTTCCCGGAAGCGCAGGACGCGTGGCCCGCTATTGAAGAAATTCTACTATCTGGTATAGTTGAAAAGATACACGGCTCTAGCTTGAGTCCGCGAGACAAACTTGAGGCTGCATTGCGAATGGTTAACCCAAACGCAGGCGCTCAAAGGGGCGAATCGGTTCGGCAAGCACAAGCTGACAATGACACGCCTGCTGGTGATCTTCGAGGCGATAGATCCATCAAGTCTTCCCCTGGCGCAGTTACCGAAGTTTCGGAGCCGCATCGGAAGATGTCAATGAGAGATATGCTCGAAGAGGAAGCGCGGAAGCTGTCCCGCCGAGCCTAGCAGGAGTTAACAGAAAATGCCTATCACTACTGATCGGCAGTATCGCCAGCTTCTCACCGCCGCCGTTGCACGGCGTTCGCGTGATGTGCAGGATATTGTCTACAACGCCACCCCGCTCACCCGCATTCTTCGTGATGAGGGCCGCATTCAGTCCAAGCGGGCAGGAGGCCCGGAACTTCGTGTTCCGATCATGTTCGATAAGCTCAATGCTCAGTGGTTCACTGGCTATGACAAGATCGAAATCACGCCCAAGGAACTGCTGAACTCCGCAGTTTACAACTGGTCGCGTGTCGTCTCCATGTTCTCCCTGACCGGTACGGAACTGCTCTATACCCGTGGTCAGGAAGAAGTCATCGACCTGATGCAGACCTATCTGAATGCGGCTGAAATGTCCGCTAAGGAAGAGTTTGAAACCTCTATCGTCGGTGACGGTTCTGGTTCAGGTGGTCGCCAGATGGTCGGCCTTGGCGGTGCTATCCCGATCCTGCCGAATACGGGTGTTTACGGTGGCATTGACCGCGCAACCGTTCCGGCATGGCGCACGTCTACCTTCAATATCACCGCTGGCGATGTTGCAGGGTTCACGACCTGGGACGTAACCACTGTTCGCCCGATCATCGACCGCATTTCGCTTGCCCGTTCGCGTAACGGTCGCTATGCCGATTTGCTGATTGCGGATTCGCGTTCTTATGAGCCGATTGCGTCCAGCTTCGTGGCGCATCAGCGTCTTGGTTCGGAGCGTCTTGCCCGCCTTGGTTTTGCAGGTCTGACCTACATGACTCCGGCAGGTGCCGTTGATATCGTCGCTGCCGGTGGTATCGGTAACGTAATGCCGACGAATACGGTTTACGGCATCGATAGCAAGGGCCTTTCCATCTACACCTTCCCCGGTCAGGAATTTGTTCCGTTCCACTCCGGTGACGGCATGCGCCCGATCAACCAGGATGCCGTCGCACAGGGCATTGTCTGGTCTGGTCAGATGGTCCTTGAGAACCCGCTGTTCTCTTACCGCATCATCACGGCATAAGGAGGAATACCCATGCCCCAGGCACAGCCTTTCCGCACTACCCCGCAGCTTGGCCAGCAGCTTAACGAGGTCTCTACGGTTCTGCCGTATTGGGATGCTCTTGCTGGTATCACTTCCCCTTCGCCCAAGCTGGGCAACAAGGAAGTGGGCAATGATGGCGCTGATTACGTCTACGTTCAGGCTTCTGCGCTCATCGCTGCTACGGCTACGACAGGCACTCAGGTAACCGTCACGTTCCCCGCCTGGACCGTGGCAACCGGCGCCGGTGGTTACTACACCCCGGTTAATACCGCCGTTCCTTCCGGCGCCTACTTCTGGGCACGTAAGGGCGCTTACAACGCGGTTCCGTAATAAGAAGGGGCTTCGGCCCCTTCCCCCTTTCTCAGACAAAGGAAAACACAATGGAAAGAGAACTCTACAAAGAGGCACGATCTCAAGCTGAAGATTTTTATAGAAAAGACATCGAAAGCTTAACATCAAGAATTTATTCAATTCTCGAAAAACAAAGACGAACAATTGGAGCCATGGCGGAATCACTTTGGGATGACGCGCGTAAGAGTGAAGATTATAACTCTGCGGTCCTTCACGTGGCGGCGCTAATTCGTGATGGCGAACAGAAATCGACCGCACAATATCCAGGGCTTTCCCTTATGGAAGAGGGAAGAGTTTCTGTAGTGGCAAAAAAGAACTAAAATCTGAAACCTTTCTCAGACAAAGGAAAAAAGCATGGCAAACGTTGCAGAAATCGATCCGCGAGATATTACCGTCACGCCTATCTTTCGCATGATGGAAATCGAGAATGTTCCTAAGTCCGAAGAGGCCGGTCATCTCGTCAAGGAATTGCATGAAGTGGTTCAGGTCCGCTTTGCAGGATCTAACAACTACTCTCCCATCTTCCCAGCGCATGCATTTTGGAAGCGTGAGGGCAATCAGGTCATCACCTATGCCGAGCGCTGGAAAGACCAGTATCGCGACTTCAAGGAAGGCAATTCGCAGCAGGTGACAGGTACGCCGCTGGAAATGCTTATGCCTTATGGAATCACCCCCGAGCAGCTTTCACTTTGCCGCGCCATGCGCGTTTATAGCATTGAAGCAATGCATGCTCTTGAAGGTTCAAATCTCAAGAATCTTGGCATGAACTCCAACCGTCTCAAGGAGATGGCTAATAAGTACATGTCTGACCGCATGAGCGGCAAGCAGGCCTTGGACCGCATCGCGGAACTTGAGGCCAAGCTTGCGGCTATGTCCCGCGTTATACCTGTTGATGAGCCGACGCCGGAGCAGGCGGCAGAGGTTGTTGACATCGCCGATACCGAACTGCTTGGCGCGATGACTGAGGACGAGTTGCGAGATTTCATCTTTGATAAGACCGGCACTAAGCCAGATGGTCGCCTGAAGCATGAGAGCCTTGTTAATCTGGCGAAGGGGCTCTAATGCCGATATTATCCGCAATGCAATCTGCCTCCTTGCGCCTGAAGGGTGAAAAGCCTTCTGTATTTTTTGGTTCTAGCGATACGTTTGAAAGCGAAATCGTTGACCTGATCAATGAGGCGGCGGCAGACATTACGGATTATCAGGATTGGCAATCGCTGATTACGCAGGCAACCCTGACTGGAGACGGTATAAAGGAAGCCTTCGACCTTCCAGCTGGCTACAGTCGCATGATGCTCACAGCCGACGTTCAGGATACGAACAATTGGGTTTGGGGCTATCAGGCCGTAAACTCGATTGATGATTATATATGGATGAAAGCGCGGGGGTGGGGGCCGTATCCTGGCGTTTGGGCAGTCTTTAACAATCAGTTCAATTTTTACCCTGTCCCGGCATCGGGGCAGGTTGCGGTGTTTCCATACATAAACAAGAATTACGCCTTGGGGCAGGACGGCACCGCCAAGCCTGCATTCACGGCAGACACGGATGAATTCCGCATTCTGGGTGGCGAACGCTTGCTGACACTTTGGCTTGTCTGGCGCTGGCGTGAGAATAAGAAGCTGGACGCGACAGGAGATCAGGAGAACTTTGTGAAAGCTCTTGATGAGCTTGCCGCCAAGGATCGCGGGTCGCGTGTTTTGCGTTCACGCGCCCGCTCCCGTTGGGGTAATGTCAGGACGGCTTGGCCTTATCAGTTGGGGTGAATGCAGTCTTCCGTACTTTTCGTAAAGTTCATCACGCTTTTTCCAAAGAGCTTCGGAAGCTTCTTGATCAGAATTATATTGAAAATATGTACTTCCAGAAGGCTCACTGATCTCCAGAGATGAGCCGTTGGTGTGTAACGAAACTCCCTCGCATGGGCCGCACAGATAATGGTCTTGCATTGATATCTCCATATTTCACACACAATCCTTATCCCCCAAGATAAATGACAAGTCAAGACCCCCGTGCTATATTCTCCCCAACCGGAGACGCCATATGTACGCCAGACCGTTATTGAAGCCCCGCATTCCATCCCCACGGGCCTCTGAAGTCAAAAAGTTTGATTCCCCCGTTGCAGGCTGGATCTCCAATAGATCCTTGTCTAGCCCCATGGCGCTTGGCGATAAGCAGGGCGCGGCAATCCTTGACAACTGGTTTCCGACTGCGACCACGGCCATTCTGAGGCGGGGTAAAGAGCTTTACGCCACTCTAGGCGATGGCAGCGAAGATGTAACGGCGCTGTTTTCATACGTGAACGGTGCCAACCGTCGCCTGTTCGCCTCAACCGCCATGACAATATACGACATCACCAATGTTCTTGTGCCGTACAATTGGGAATTAGGCACTGAAGACGGTGATATTATCGGTGACGGCCTTGGGAACACGATTGGCCAGCTATCGACAGAAAACCTAGAGGTTTTTGAAGATGCGCTTGGCGGCAATTGGGTGGTTGTCCAGTTTGCCACGACGGGGGGTATATTTCTTGTCGGAGTAAATGGGGAATCCGATGGGTTTATTTACGATGGTGCAAGTTTTTACCCTTACGTCGAGGGTGGTATATCAATCATATCTTACACCACGCTTGTGACGCCGTTTACGGTTGGCGCAACACTGACAGGCGCAATTTCCGGGGCCACGGCAACAATCGTTTCCGTAGAGCCAGGAGGCGCACTGACTCTAAAAGATGTAACAGGCGTATTCCAAAGCGGGGAAGGACTGAGCGATAGCAGCGGCGGCTCGGCTACGTCCTCCAGCGTTGATACGGTTCTTGCCCCCGGCATTACCTTTCCCGGATCGCTGACTACCGCCAATATGTCTTATGTTTTCGTGTTCAAGAACAGGCTTTGGTTCCTTGAGAAGGATTCTCTTAACGCGTGGTACATGGACGAGATTGACGCCATCGGTGGAGCGCCTGTTGTCTACCCATTGGGCGGCATCGTACAGCGAGGCGGTTCATTGGTGTGGGGGGCTTCGTGGTCGCTATCAAGCGGTGCGGCGGGCGGCCTTTCCGATCAGTTGGTTATGACCACTTCTGAGGGTGAGGTTGCGGTATTTCAAGGCACATTCCCGGAAGATACGGCTTCCTGGCTCCCTGTTGGTGTATACAGGATTGGCAACCCGCTTGGAAATAAGGCGTTCTTCCGGGGCGGTGGGGACATTGCCGTTGCCACTACGGTTGGCCTGATCCCTCTTTCAAAGGCAATATCCTTGGACGTGACGGCGCTTTCCCCTGCCGCCGTTTCCTACAATATTCAAGACGCATGGCAGGAGGCGATTGACACGCGTGGATCGGCGGATTGGGTTTGCGCCCTTTGGCCGGAACGCAAGATGGCCGTCGTTTCTCCTCCGTCGCCATCCGGAGATTATAGCCCTGCACTGTATGTATCCAATACAGATACAGGCGCATGGTGCCGCTACACCAATTGGGATGCGCGGGCCATGGAAGTGTTTCAAGGTCAGCTTTATTTTGGCGGCCCTGGCGGGAAGATCTATCTAGCCAACGTCACAGGCAACGACGACAGCGAGACATATACTGGCATCTTCTTGCCCCTCTTCGATGACATGGGATCTCCGTCAAACCTAAAGGTTCCCAAGATGGGCCGTGCTGTTGCCCGCGCAAAAGCCAAGCTTGAGTATACCTTAAGGTTCAAGGGTGACTTTGATCAGAATCTAGGTGCGGCACCCACCGCAACGCCCGTTGCCGGTGACAACTCATGGGGAGCGGGCATCTGGGGGCAGGCTGTATGGGGCGGGACGACTGCAAGCGAGGTTACGCAGTCATGGAAATCTCTTGGCGGCACTGGATACTCATGTTCCCTTGCTTATCAGGTCACATCAGGTTCGCCCGTGCCGGTTGACGCCGAGATTGTGCGGCTGGAGTTTACGTATACGACGGGGGAGGTGTTGAGCTAACTGAAACTTTCTCCTTTGAATTTATTAAATAAAGGGTTTGATGATTCTATAATCCTAGCGATGTGTTCAGCGCTGTCGATTCCTCCCTTTACTGGAAATCTGTGTCTTACATAAACCGTTTGCTGGTTGTGCCTCAATCCAGGGATTGGCTCCCTAACCTCTATGTTTTTTTCGCCGCGTGTGAAAATTATAGAAGCTACAATTTCTCTATATGAGTAAACTTTCATCTTGAACCCTCTCTTTAATCCTCAAGGATTATCCCACAAGATAACCACCATGTCAATAACCACCGCATACCACGGCCCTGAATCATCCCCGGTGGAAAACGCCGTCGTTGGGCGGTTTGTCTCCATGGGCATTTGGGGAGATCCTAAGGCCATCCGAGACTATTGCAGCATGGCGGTTTTGGATGGCCCTAGCCTTATCGCTGGTACGCTCTATCACGAATGGCAACCCGATGAAGGCGTTATTCAATTGTCCTCTTTTAGCCTTAACAAAAGATGGCTGACACGTCCTGTCATCCGTGCTATGTTTCACCTGCCATTCGCGTGTCTGGGCTGTCAATTGGTCGTATTGAGAGTTTCGGAGCGCAACACGGGAATGTGCCAAATCGCCAGAAAATTCGGGTTCTCTAAGGTCTATATTCCACGCTTGCGCGGTCGGGATGAGGGCGAATTCATATTCTCCCTGACTGATGACCAGTGGAAGGAATCCCCATACAATGGGTAAGAAACAACCCAAGGCACCAGATCCCGCACAGACAGCCGCAGCACAGGGCCAGTGGAATTCATTCACGGCGCAGCAGCAGCAGGCCATGAATATGACGGGGCAAAATACCCCGTGGGGTTCTCTTGCCTATCAGCAGACCGGAACGCAGACCATCATTGATCCTAATGGCAAGCCCGTTAAGGTCCCAATGTATACGGCGAATACTACGCTGTCGGCAGGTCAACAGGCTATCTTTGACCAGCAGCAGGCGGCGGACCTAAACCTTGCTACCATCGCGAATACGCAGACGGACAAGCTTGGTGATTTGCTGAATGATCCGTTCCAGTACACCAACAAAGATGCGGAGAATTGGGCATTTGACCTTGGCTCACAGCGCATCCTTCCGCAGCAAGAGCAGAATCGCAAGCAGCTTGAAAACCAGCTTGTGAACTCTGGTATCCGGCGCGGCACGGCTGCTTGGGATTCTGAGATGTCGCGCCTTACGAACGCCAACACGGATCAGCTTAACCAGCTTGCATTGCAGGGCCGCTCTCAGGGCTTCAATGAGGCCCTTACCGCTCGTAATCAGCAGTTCAACGAACCGCTTGCACTTGCCTCTGGTACGCAGATTCAGGCCCCGGGCGCTACTTTTGCACAAACGCCACAGTCTCAGGTCGCAGGCGTCGATTATTCCGGACTTGTTCAGAACAAGTACAATGCGGACATGCAGGCGTATAACGCCAAGATGGGTGCGCTTGGCGGCTTGTTTGGGGCTGGCTTGTCGCTGTTCTCGGATGAGCGGCTTAAGACTGATATTGTCAGAGTAGGCAAGACAGAAGGCGGGCAGCCGATTTACACCTATCGTTATGTATGGGGCGGGCCTATCCAGATGGGCGTTATGGCTCAGGAAAGCCCGCGTGAGGCTGTCTCTATCGATCCTGCTTCCGGCTTTATGATGGTTGATTATGGGAAGGTTCATTGATGGTAGCGAGGAACCTAGCCGAAATCATCCCGGCAATCTTTACCGGCCCGAATGGCGAGCGCCTGACCCCTGAGCAGATTGCCCGTCGGCAGGAAGTGGCGCAGTCATTGCTAGCGCAGGCAACGGACACCTCCCCCAATGCGGGCGGCTGGACTTCTGTGCTTGCCAAGGGCGCGATGGGTTTTGCTTCCGGCTGGAAAGAAAAGCAGGCGGAACGGGGCGCGGCTGCGAACGCAAAGGCGTCTTCGGCTGATACTGCGGCGCTGCTTGATGTTTTGGGCGGCGGGATGAGTGCGCCTGTGGCTGCTCCCAGTCCTATGGGCATGAGTGGCCCGGCATCAGTGCCTCCCGCCACAAACATGTTTTCAACCCCCATGGCGGCTAACCAGCCCCCCATTCCCGGCCTGCAAGCAAGCGGCGAAGGCGGGGAAGCCTACATTCGTCAGGGCCTTGTCCAGCGTGGTTTGCCTGAGCATGTGGCCGACGCCTTCGTAGTCAACTTCAAAGATGAAAGCGGCCTAAATCCAGGTATTAATGAGCAGAACCCTATCGTTCCCGGCTCGCGTGGAGGCTATGGCCTTTACCAGCTTACAGGGCCCCGCCGCGTTGCTTACGAGCAGTTCGCACAGGAACGTGGCGTCACGCCTGATAACATTGATGCGCAGTTGGACTTCCTCATGATGGAAGGTCAAGGGCCTGAGCGTAAGGCGTTTGAATCCATCCTTTCCGCGCCTGACACTTCGACAGCAGCACAAGCGATTGTGAAGAACTTTCTTCGTCCATCCCCAGAATACCGCGATAGCCGGATGGCTAAGTATGCGTCTCTCCCTTCATCGGGGGGCGGCGGTTACACAGATCCCATGGTATCAACGCCTAACGCACCCCGCGTTGAGGTAGCGCAAGCCCTCATGCCTCAGGCTGGCCCGCAGACCATGACCGACGCAGCGCCCCAAGCAGGCGGAATTAACCCTGCCGTAGCCCGCGTGTTGAGCGATCCTTACGCAGATCCGCGTAATGTCCAGTTGGCCCAAACACTCCTTACGCAGCAGCAGGCACAGGCGCAGGCGGCGCAAGAGCGGGCGCTTGCGGAACAACAGCGGGCGGCTGAGATTCAGCGTAGGCAGCAGGTCGCGCAGCAGACGGGCATCGACCCCGCCTATGCTGTTGATGACGAGCTATGGAAGGGTGCGACGGGCAACGTGTTTGCGGCTCCTTCGACGTCTACTGTTGGGACTACTGTTGTTGACAATCGGACTGGAAAGCCGATCTTCACTGGCCCTGAGCAGATGCCCACAAGCGTCCAAGAATATAATTTCTATGCCAATCAGGCGGCGTCAGCAGGGCAAACACCATTGCCTTACAATGAATGGTCATTGCAGAAGGCTTCCGCATCGGCCCCGTCTAACATTGGCTCCATTCCCCCGGGCATGGAACTTGTACGCGATGGAAATTCTTCACGCCTTGTTGCTATCCCTGGCGGTCCTGCCGATATGGACGCAGCAAGGACCGCCGCCGCAAACGATAGGGCAGGTGGACAGCGAGAAGTTGCGAGCAGCGTTGTGACGAATGCGGCAACCCGTGCCATGGAAGCCATGAAGGCTGAAGGGCTTCCCGCAAGTGGTGTCCTTGGCGCTGCAATGTCGTATCTGCCAGAAAGTAATGCGGCGGAAGTCCGCAGGCAGGTTGACGTTCTCAAGGCAAATGCCAAGGTCGAGAACCTTCAGGCAATGCGCCAGTCGTCTCCGACAGGCGGCGCGCTTGGTGCCGTTTCGGATTCGGAAAGCGCAATGCTTGCTGCAAAGTCTGGCGCTCTTGATCCTAACAGCCCTAACTTTGAGAGGGATCTTAAGGATTACACGCGCACCATGCTTGAAATCATCCACGGCCCCGACGCAGGACGAGAACTCTTCAATTCGCAGTTTGGCGGCGGTTCGGACGCGCCCGCTCCCGCGCAAGATGGATGGACTGTCGTTGATGGCGTCAAGATCCGCACGAAAGGGGGCAACTAATGCCCATCTTTGAAATTGAGGGTGCAGACGGCAAAATTTATGAAGTTGACGCTCCCGATCAGTCTTCCGCTATTCAGGCGTTCACAAAGTTTCAGCCGCCAACCGTAACGGAATCAGGCGTTGCGGATCAAGGCCGGAAGCTTGATGATTTCTATTCGTCTGGCATTTATTCTGGTCAATATAACCCACTTGGACCAATCGCCCAATCTATCGGCGCGGGCGCATCTGGTATTCGTGACACGGTAACTTTTGGATGGGGTGACGAGCTTTTTGGAGCGATCACTCCCGGGTCATCTGTTGAGCAAGAGCGGGCGCTTATGGAGGCGCAGCAGAAGTCTAACCCTATTGCGTTTGGCACTGGTCAGGTCGCGGGCGGGCTCGGCATGGTTGGCGGGGCCATGAAGGCTCCCGGCATAGCAACCCGTGGAGTTATGTCTGCCCTGCCATCTGCAAATATGTCTCCAGGCGCTTCATTGCTGTCTCGCGCTCTTGTGGGCGGCGCTGAAGGTGCGGCGATGGGTGGCGTGTATGGCGCAGGATCTGGTGAGGGCTTTGATGACAGACTAGCGGGCGGCGTCATGAGCGGCATCGCGGGTGGTGCATTAGGTGCAGCCGTTCCCGTTGTGGCTTCCGGCATCTCCGCTGGATACAGGAATGTTAAGGATGCGCTTGCAAAATCAGACGTGGCAAAACAGGCGGGCGTCCGTCCAGAGGTGGCGCGGCTCCTGGCGAATGTAACAAATGCGGATCAGACACTAGGGCCGACAGGTCGAGCAAACATGGCGCTTGCCGGTAATGAGGCTATGCTTGCGGACGCTGGACCGAACGCGCAACAGGTACTTGATTATGCCATCCAGCGGCCCGGCCCCGGCTCCGTTCTTGCAAGACAGCGTATTGATGAACGCCTAGGGCGTGATGCGGCTGCAATGACTGGAATGCTTGACCAAACGCTAGGAACACCGGAAGGTATCTTGGCATCACAAAACGCGATTCGTCAGGCTTCCCGCCCCGGTGTCAACGCAGCGTATCAGGCAGCGGAAGCGGCACCAATCAACTATGCCACGCCAGAAGGCGCAGCGGTTGAGGATGTTATTAACCGCATTCCCAACCGTTTCAAGTCTCAGGCTATCCAGCGGGCAAATGAGCGTTTGGCATACGATGGGACGCCAAACCTTCAGATCATGGCTGACATTGCCGACGATGGTTCCGTTGCATTCCGTGAAATGCCCAACGTTGCACAGGCCGACGCCATAAAAAAGGCCTTGGATGAGATTGCAAGAGATGGAACCGATATCGGCGGAAAGATGAGCGCAGAGGCTTCCTTTGCGTCTCGCATGGCCCGCGATCTCCGCGATGCTGTTTCATCCGCCGTTCCCGAATATGGCCAAGCTTTGAAGACTGCCGCAGATCCATTGCAGCGTGTGGCCGCCACAGAGGTTGGCGGATCGCTACTGTCTGATCGTGTAACTCGCGACCAGGCTGCAATAATGCTTGATCGCATGTCAGACGCTGAAAAGACTGCAGCTAGGCAAGGCGTTCGTTCATTCATTGATGACCAGATGGCGCGTGTAAAAACCGCCTTCACAGATCCGAATATGGACGCTCGCGAAGCGGCTTCGGCCATCAAGAGCCTGTCGAGCCGTGCAAACCGCGATAAGCTGACAACGCTTCTTGGTGAAGCAGAGGCGAAGAAGCTCTTTGATGAACTCGACCGCGTGTCTCAGTCGTTCGGACTTAAGGCTTCCGTTGCTCAGAACTCAAAGACAGCAGCCCGTGAGGCAACACGCGAGATGGTGGAAAGCCAGACAAGCGGTGGCGTCCTCAACACGCTCCAAGAAGGTGAGCCGCTTAACGCTTCCAAGCGTCTTATCCAGGCCCTTACGGGTCGCACCCCGGAAGCTATTCGCGGGCAGCAGGATATGGTTTATTCTGATATTGCGGACTTCCTGACCCGCCCCTCTGGCGTGGCCATTCCGGCATTCGAAGCGGTGCAGAACTTCGGCGGTCGCATCGCCGCTAATGACGTTCGCGCAATGGAGATTGCTAGGATATTGGGCATGGGTAGAAATGTGGTATACCCAACGGTAGCAGCTACCCAAGGAGGGCAGTAAGTGCCTAGAGATATAAACGGCAACACTTCGCCGCCTTCTGGAACCATTGTCAGCACTGGTGAAACGGTTCTGCCGTCGCAGCATAACCCGGCGATGCTTGATATATATGCGATGATGACGCAATCCCTTAGCCGTGACGGCCAAGGAGGTATGCGAGCTAATCTGGATATGTCTGGATTTCGTGTAAGCAATTTGGGTGCGCCTACACTGCCGACTGACGCCGCCTTGTTTGGTCAAACTGAACCGGCCAAAACATTTGCCATTCGCGTTGCCAATTACACGATTGTAGCAGGCGATAAAAATAGCTTGCAGCGATTCACGGCTACAGTGACTTGCTCGCTTGATCCTGCCGCAACCTTGGGCAATGGGTTTTATTTCACAGCTCAGGCATCGGGAGGCAATGTCACGATTGACCCAAGCGGCGCTGAGACAATTAACGGAGCGGCTACAATCGTAATTCCGGATGGGTATTCAACACTTGTCTGGTGCAACGGAACGGCATTTTTTGCGCTTCAAGATTATGCTTCTGTGCAATCTCTTGCAACGCCATCTGGTCAGGTCGCATCCTTCGCAAGGCAAACCGCACCGACGGGATGGCTTAAGGCAAATGGTTCTGCTGTTTTGAGGTCTACATATTCTAATTTGGATGCAGCAATATACGTAGGAGATGGTCTCAACGCTACAGCCTTGTTTGGTTACAGGTGCACCAATCCCGGTAGCCCATCTACTAGCCGTTCAACAACTGGCAATTTTATTGTTTTGCCTGATTTGCGTGGGGAGTTTGTCCGTGGGTGGGACGACGGCAGGGGCATCGATAGCGGTAGAGTGTTTGGCACGTTCCAGGCGGGCCAGTTGGAGGCCCACGCGCATATCCAAAGATATTCTGTTATCTCAAACAGAGACGCGGGCGTAGGAGACTGGTTTAGTGTTGCTGCTGGTGCTGACACCAACGGTTCGCAAACTGCACAAGCAGGCGGTAGCGAAACGAGACCTAGAAACATCTCACTGCTCTATTGCATAAAGATTTGAGGGGCAAATGGCAATCCTGAGACCTAATCAACTTCCTTCTGCATCTACTCCGCTTAGCGTAACCGATCTCGTAGTCGTAGATCAAGGCGCTGGCGGTGTTAACGCTGCTGACCCACAAGACGTTGTTGACGCTGCCGCGCCGGTTGTCTCGCAAGCAAACGCAGAAGCGGGTTTGAATAACAATGACAGAATGACTGCTCTACGCACAAAGCAGTCAATCGCGTCTGAGGTAGGCGTAACTATAGCTAGCGCAGCGCAAGGCATTCTAGCCTCTACGGCCGTCCAGCCGTCCAGGCAGGTTATTGCCGGTTCTGGGCTAACTGGAGGAGGGGCGCTTTCTGCCGACGTAACTCTCAACGTCGGGGCTGGGACTGGCATCTCCGTTGCGGGAGACACCGTAGGTCTCGACGCAACTGCACAAAGTCGTCTTTTGATAGGCGGTGGCACAACGTCACAGGTTTTGCAGAAATCTTCGAACACTGATTATGATGTCGCTTGGGCTACGGTAGCAGCGGCAACTGCGGTTTCTTATGCGCCTCAAACTCTTACGAGTGGTGAACAGATCCAGGCCAGAACAAATATCGGCCTTGGCAATGTTGACAACACCAGTGACGCCAACAAGCCGGTCAGTACAGCCACGCAGACCGCGCTTAATCTCAAGGCTAACTTGGCAAGCCCTCCTTTGACGGGTACACCTACTGCGCCCACGGCGTCCGCAGGCACTAGCACAACACAGATCGCTACCACGGCGTTTGTTGCGAACGCTCTCAACGGGGTCCGGTTCAGTGCCAACAAAAACGGGACTGATCAGACTGGACTTGGAACGACCCCCACAAAGCTGACATTCACGACTGAAGTCGAGGACGTTGGTGGGTATTACGACGCCGCGAACTCAAGATTTACGCCTCTTGTCGCCGGAACGTATCAAGTGAACTGCGTCCTGTTCGTGGCCGGAACGGTTTCCGACGGCGCTCTGTATCGTGTGTACATTTATAAAAACGGTTCGCTATTTTTCCAAGCTGCGCAACGAGCATCCGGCG
>Ga0065704_10070278_pt1 | contig 40699 bp, 40 predicted proteins | sample SwiRhicommuniRL2_FD_59091 | JGI IMG/M metagenome (GOLD analysis project Ga0065704, IMG submission 59091) | Switchgrass rhizosphere bacterial communities from Rose Lake, Michigan, USA - RL2 v2 (version 2) | ecosystem: Host-associated > Plants > Roots > Rhizosphere > Soil | place: East Lansing, MI | reverse complement strand
GCTCCGGCGTGGCCGTCGCGGGGGCGGCGGCGGCGGCCTGCTGGCCCGACTTATCAATCTCGCTGTAGGCGGTCCGGAACAGGAAGAACCACGCGCCGCCGAGCAGCAGCACACCAGCGCCGCCGATGATGATCGCTTTCTTGACCAGGGCCGGCATGCGGTACTTGATCGTGTGATCGCTATTCGCCGACACGTAGAGCTTGCCGGCGGTCTCGATGGGAAACCGAAACGTCTCGGTGTCCGCTTTCGAGCGACCACGCGGGCTGCGCGGGTCTTCCATGATTTCGTCGGTACGGTACAGCTTCGACGACAGCTTGCCGGACTCGCGCAGCAAGTGTTCATGGCAGCCGACAAGATCCTTGATATGGCTATCGAGGTACTTAGGGTGCTGGGTCAACAGCACCATGCGCACACCTTCCTCGCCGCGCATTGTGTTCATCGCTTTGAGATAGTCCGGCGCGTAGCCAGAGCGGCGCTCACCAAACCACTTCTGCGCCTCATCGACAAACAGGATCGCGCCGGCCGGCAACTGCTGCCACTCGCGCGGGTCTTCCCAATCGATCACTCCGGACACCGTGAGGCCCTTGAACCCGGACTGATAGACCTTTTCGCCCTCTTTGACCGCCTCGGTCATCAACTGCACCGCGCGCAAGGTCTTGCCGCTCCCGAGGATGCCCGTCAGCAGCGACATGGCTGCGGTCTTGTAGATGCTCATGGGAGGTCATTCCGCTTGCGAAGGAAGAGGCGCTCAGTGCCCTTGAAACCGTAGGCACTGAGCAAGATGGAGACAGCTACGTCGATGCCGAGGGCATGCAGCCAGCCGGCAATGTTGCCGGGCATCGATTGCCACTTGACCAAAGCCCAATCGAGGAGCGGTTGCAGAATTAGGGCGTAGCTGCCAAACCCGACGCCGAGGCCGATAAACGTCTTGGTCACCCAGCGCGCCGCCTTGGTGATGATGATCTTCGACAACCAGACGCCGAGGCCATCCGTGAATAGGCTCATCCGTTCCCCCTCATGATGCCGATCGCTGCAAGCGAGGCGGCCGCGATAATCAACACGCGCAGAATGGGCAAGAAATCCAGCACCTGCTGCGGAATCTTGAAGCTCACCCCTTCCACATCAAAGTCATAGCCCAGGGTGCCGGCACCATAGGTCACAAGACCCTCATTGAGCGATGCGCCAGGACCATCATCGCGGATGAGGATCGAGCCTTGCCCATCGTCACCGTCGCCCTGCCCCGCCTCACCCTCAATACCCTTGCGGATCGCCTCACCGTCGCAACGTGCACGCCACTGCTGCAGCAGTTGGGCGTATGCCTCCGCTTTGCAGCTTGACCCGGCACACACGGGCACATCGCCAGCATCGCACCCATCACCCTTGGTCACTTCGTTGTGCGTGGTGTTGCACTGGTTTTTCCAAGTGAATTTGAGGTGCAGGCACTTGAGCGTGTCACCGGTGCAAGTCGGTGGCGTCGTGCAGTTGCCGCTATCGGACGCGCTATCACCGTCGCCGTCGTCGTCACCGTCTTTGGTGCCCTTGCCCGGCGCTCCGTTACCGGACGTGTTGCCGCTGCCGTCTACCGTGTTGTCGCCGGTGCCGTTCTTCGCGGTCCCAGCGGGCACCGATTGATAGTTGGTGACGTTGTACGTAATGCACGTGGTTCCAAGGCAAACGGTCTGCTGATGACCCTGAGTGCGCTGCCAATCCTTATCAGGGATGCTCACATCGGGCGGCGTCACCGCGTCGCCCTTTTTTGACTTCACCTGAGCATCCACGCCGTCAACTTTCTTACCGACCTCCGTTGGCGTCCAGCAGAACGTTTTGCCGGTGGACGACGTCGTACAGTGATCGCCATTGGACGCGAGACATGCCGTCATGCCACCGCCGAGCGCGGTGCACTCAGGCTGTTTAGGCTTGGTCGCATCCTGCTGCTTTTGAGCGCTATCAGCGTTCGAAATCGGCGCGTTGGCGTCGATGACCTGCGGAGAGCACACCTGACCGCTGTACGTACGATTGCGCATGCCGTAAGCAGTCACTGACCCAACCGTTTGGGTGATCGCCTCGCCCTGCACCTGACACCCGGAGATGCACGTGGGCGCAGGGGTGTACCACATCTTCGCATCGGCAAGCGCCGCAGCGTTACGCGCGGTGCATGTCTTGCCCACAGGCACCTTGCGAGACGCCAGCACGCCAGATGAGCCGCAATTTCCGCCAGTCATGCGGACAAATATTTCGCCGCTGCCGACGCCGGTAGGCGCATTGATGATACAGGTGTCGTAATAGCCCTTAGCGCCAGCCTTAGACCAGGCCATATAGCTGTAGAGCGCTGAGACCGCCTCACCTTCATCACCGCAGTAATACGCGGTGTTGGACTTGTCAAAGCAATGGCTGAAATCAATCTCCTGCGCACGCGCGGACTGCGAGCAAAGCTGCAACCCGAGCGCGAAAATGCCCGCCACCGCGAGATACGCGAAGCGGCGAACGACTGCACGCGCAAAGTAACGTGCGACCCAGCGCATCACACCCTCGCCGCAACAGAACTGAGGATGATCCACCACAGCAACATGATCGTGCCTTCCATCGAGATTCCCCTAGAAAAAGGGGCGGTCGCCCGCCCCTACTGAATCAATCGTGACGCATCACGATTACTTGCGGCCGATCAGGCCGGCCGCACGCAGACCCCACACCGCAGCCGCGAAGGCCAGGATGATGACCAGCGCATAGCCGGAGTACGTGGCGACCTTGGTGACGATGCTGCTGGGGTCGAACGCCGCCGCGTCCTGGGCCATCGCGAAGGCCGGGACCAAGCCGAACGCACCGACCATACCGACGGCGCGGTTGCGGAACGAACGGGCGGCGGCCTTGGCGCGGATCAGAGCGGTTTCACGGGTGTTCTTGTTCATCGAATCTCTCTCTCTTCTGGTGGGAAAAGCAGGCGTTTTGCGACTGCGATCGTCATCACCGAGGTGAAGATGGCCGCGCCCACTTCGTTTGCCTGCGCAACGGTGGGCAGCATGTCCACCCAACTGGACTGGTCCAGCCAAGCGGTTTGGGTGCACGTGCCGTCCTGCGCCGGCACTGGATCAATGCAGGTCAGGACGCGTGCCATGGGTTACGCCGCCGCGCGAGCGACGGTCTTGGCGCGGAGCTTGGTGAACTTGTCCAGGCTCAGGACGCCCTTATTCACCTGGCCCATGGACTCGACGTCCAACTCGTACTCGCCAGCCGCATAGCCGGCCTGACCGTCCTCCAGGCGCACGTCGAACGGGTACGCGAAGCCGGCCATCTCGATCTTGGCCTTCTGCTTACGCGTGGTGAATTCGCGCTGCTGGCCGCTGTCATCTTTGAAACTGCCCTTGCGCTCGATGACTTCCGCGTTCAGCACGGTGACTTTGATTCCGCTCATTGCTCTAACTCCGGTTGATGCCCGCGATTTCGGGCCATAGCTCTGCTGCTTGACCCGTTGCCCACGCCGGCAGCTTGTTCGACGTGCAGGTATGAATCACGGCGTGCAGCGCCTCGGGCGTCTTGCAGTGCCGCGCAATGAAATTGAGCGTCGCGCCGTACTGGCGCTTGAGGTGGCGGCGGGCGCTTTTCCACGTCGCTTCGACTGCCGCTTTCGTGATATCGATCTGTGACGCCACGCAGTGCAGGAACCGCAGCACCGGGTAGGCGCCGAGCAGATAGCCAGCGGGATCGCGCAACAGATCAAGCGGCAGTTCCTTGCGGTTGGAGGCTCGGAACTGCGCTTCGTAGCGCACCCACTCAGAATGCCTGTCGCCCTGCTCCCTGCCCTTCTCATAGACGCGCAACTGCTGCTCGGACTTCTTGCCGCCGACGTAAAACGTCTTGCCGTCGCCGCTGTCGTAGTCGTCCACTAGCTGCGCTTTCGGATGCTGGCCGCGACGGTCGAATTCACCATCGGCGTACCACTGTTGCGCGAGCCTCAGCGGGTACTTGCCGAGCAGATCATCTGCAGCAACGTCCACCCGCGTGAGTCGTCCCGCGCAGCTTTCGAGCTTCGCTCGAAGCTCCAGCCACCGCTGCGCATGGCCGCAGCGCGCTGCGCTCAATGTCTTGCACCCGACGCCGGTCAACTCGATGCGGGCGGTGTACGTGCCATCGGAACGGCGGCAGTTCTCACCACCGAGTTCGACCAGGCCAACGTGCTTGCCATCGGCATCGAGCACGCGCACACGCCAGAGGTAGAACTGCCCTCCCCTCGCCTGCTGATCCAGTTCCAGGCCCAGGCCCGCGAAGAACCAGCAAAACACCTGCAAGGCGGCGATGCGCGCGTTCTCCGCGCTGGCGTCGATCCAGGCGCGGACCTCATCGGCCGCGTCGCGGTCGAGGAACCCGATATCGCGCAGGACCGCGAACAGATCGACCGAGGCGGAAAACCAGTCAATGCCCACGCTGAGGGTGCCATCGGCGTTCCTGAATTCACTGACTCCCCTGTTAGACGAGGGGAGTCCCGCCGGCACTGCGGACCCGTCAGCCATGCTTGCCACCCATGAAATCCGAATGGCTCCACATGCCCGGCAACTCGCAGTCGGAAACCTGAGCTGGCGCGGCGGCCCACTGCGCTTCCAGGGCGCACACAGCGCGCTCTAGCTCGGCGTCGCGGCGAGCCTGACGCTTGGCTTCCTCGACCATGACGAAGGCGCGGTACTCGGCATGGGCGCGGTGAATGCGCCTATCGCGATGCCAGCAGACAACCCCAATCACGCCGATCAGGGCGACAGTGGCGCACGCGGTGAACGAGGCGACGAAGTCGAGCAACACGGACGTGTCCATCAGCCAGCCTCGCCGAGGCGGAACAGCTCATAGCGGCGCTCGATGGCCTGGTCGAGCTGGTGCACCAACCGGAAGTCGGCGCGGCGACGTGCGACAGCACGCGCGCGGAACAGCTTGCATAGCGGCATCGCCGCCAAGCGCTCGATATCGTGATGCGTCATAGAAGCCCCTACCCCCTGCGCCCCGTAGAACCCGCCGGCGGACAGGGGGGCCGGCCGGCGGGTGTCCCGTGCTTACGGGACAGCGCACATGTAACCTGATTGCGGGACAACCTGTCAACTAGGCACGGGACATGAGCATCGTAGCGACCCTGATCGACAAAGCGCGGCAACGCGGAAACATCGCGTCAGACAGCGCGCTGGCAACACTCTTCGGGGTGCAACGGCAAGCGGTATCGAAGTGGCGTAACGGGGATGCATACCCCGACGAGGACCACATCGCAGAGATGGCAGTGATGGCCGGAGACGACCCGGCGCAGTGGCTTGTGGCTATAAGGGCGGTGCGCAGCGAAGGCACCGCAGGCAAGTACTGGGCGGCGCTGGCTAAGCGATTGGCTGCGACCGCAATGACCCTAGCGCTAGGGGTGTCGTTCGCCCTTCCTGCGCGCGCTCAGGACGCCATGGCGGCGTTTGACGGGTCGCATCCTATACATTATGCGAAATAGCGTACAGGGCGGCGCGGGTCCGGGCGCGCTGGGTCTGGCTATGGATCAAGTGATTGCCGCGGAGGAAATGCCCCCGTTCCAGCAGACATACACCCCATTCGCCGCGGAAACTCGCCCCACATTTCGCGGAACCCCGGACAAGTCGCCCCAGCGTTGATGGAACGACGGAAAAACCGCCCCGGAGTTGACCAGCACTCCAATGCTTTGCCCACGCACTCAATGGTGATCTTCATCAGCGAGCATCTATCGCTTCGCGGCGGCTTCGATCGCAGCGTGTGCCCGCGCCATCACTTGGTCGTGCGGAATCGTCGGCCGCGTGTCGGCCACGGCGCGCTCGATCTTCGCCCGGAACCACCGGTCGTAGTCCTCGGCGGCTTCGGTGGACTCAAATTCGGAAACACGGGGATCGAGCTTGGCCATGCCTACTCCAAGATGGAACGATCGAAACGCTGCCCCCGATTCGCCAAGATGGCATACCGATGGCGGCGGTTGCGAGTGCAATGACCTCCTTGCGGCTAGATCGGCCTGGTGTTCCCAGACCTTAGGAGAAGTCACTGCGGCCTTGTTGGCAGCTCTCGAAGGCTTGCTCGATCTCAGTATCAGTGGGATCTCGGTAGATCGAGCCACTGGGCTGTTGCAATCGATGAGTGACACGGTACCAGCCCCGAAAATCGTCGAAGGAAAAGACGAAGCCTGACTTGGCAACAATGTCCTCTGGAGAAAGCACAGGTTCGTCCTTTAGCCTTTTCACCACGCCGGCGGCAGCATCCGCTGCCGCGATTGCTGTGCCCTCGCCTCCATCAACAAAATGGAGGGAAAACCTTACCGCCCATACTTGAGGCACAGCCTGAGACAACAGCCATGATCGGTATTGCGGATCTAGGTAGTCTGCGAGGTCATTCATGCCGCTTCTCTCTCCACACGGTTCTGCTTGCGATGGTTAGCTAGGGTGTGCATTCACACGTGCCATAGCATCAACGCCCCATGCGGGGCATGGCACGCGACCGGTAGCGATATGCCATGCCACTCGCAGTGCCTCCGCATCTACCAAGGCATGGTGTCGTCTGGACCGAACTGCAGGATGAGCCTCAAAGTAGGCTTCCACCAATGTCGCCGTCGGCCTGTCGTGAATGATCTGCACATCCACTGGCCGAGGTGTCGGGCCGCACGCAGAGACTTGGGTATCGGGTAGATCGAAGCCCGCGAGCACGTAGTGGAGAAGCTGGAGATCGTTGGCGTAGTCCGCAAAGATCATTGGAGTACTTGCGGAGTTGAGAAAACCGCGTAAGCGCTTGGTCATTGCTTGATCCGTCAGGACCGACTTGTCCCGATCCAGCAGTGGATACACGACGCTTCGAACGAAGTCAGTCGGACATGCCGGCAAGATCTCTCGCTCGGCGTAGAGGTAGTCAATGCCGTTCTCCGCCACCAGGGCGATGCTGACGAGCTCAGAGCCTAGAGTGTCGGCCCACTCGGTATCTAGAAAAAAGCGCATCAATTAAATGCCAGGGTAGAAGCAAGGCACAGTCCAACGCGTCATCCGCGACGACGCGAACAGGTGGAGCCCCTGGCCGGGCTCGAACCGGCACTTGCCGCTTATCTGGCGCTGACGGGATATAAATCCGCTGCTCTACCAATTGAGCTACAGGGGCGTGATCGTTGCGATCACGCCGATATTCGAAAGCCGGGCTCGTAGCGGTGGTAGGCACTCATGGCTTGAGCATACCATGCGCTTGTTGTCTAACGTGCGGCGCGGCGCGGCTTGCGTGCCGCCGGTGCGGCCGACTTCTGGCGTGACGTGGGCCTCGCTGAGACGGTACGTTGTAATTCTGCTGCCAGGGTGTCGGCTCGAGCTCGCTCGACGGCAGCTTCTCGTAGCGCCTCAGCCAACGCCTGACGGGTACTGTCTTCTTGCTGGCGAGCGTGCTGTTCAAACGTCTGACGCTCCCGTTGTGCGCTCGTAAGCTGCTTTAGAAGTGCCTGAGCTTCCTGCCGTGCCCGATCGATCTCTGCGTGCGCCCTATCTTCAATTGCACGCACGTGGTCGGCCTGGCGATTGCGCTCGATGGTGATCACTGCCTCACGCTCGCTGTAGCGGCCCTGCAGCGCACCAAGCTCTTGCTCCATCTGGGTGTAGCGGTCGCGCAAGTCCTCGCGTTGCGTCGTCAGGTCGGAAATTTGAGTAAGCTGTTGATCGCACAAGCGCTGGAGATCGGCCAGCCGTTGTTCGGCGACAACCAGCGACTGCCGAGCTTGGTTGGCAGCAACGGAATGCTGATGAATCTGCGCTTGCCAAGCAGCCTCCCGATTGCCCAAGTCATCTTGTAGTGCGACGAGGTCGGCACGCTGTTGAGCCAGGTTGGCGTCAGCGTGGCGCTGTGCGGCCGCCAGCGCATGCTCCCACCACTGTGAGGCCAAGGTCGCCAGCTCCGCAGGGGCATTGGGTAGCTCAAGTTTGACCTGCTGCGCGGTCAGCCGCTCCCCCAATCTTCCCCACCAGGTTTCCAGCCAGCGAACCACGGTGTTTGGCGAGCCAGTGCCAAGATGAGCACGGATGCGTTCCACGGTCGGACGTTCGCCAAGCGCGACAAGCGTGTCGGCGGCGGCGTGGACGTCTGATTCTGTGATGCCTCTGGCCATTGAAGTGCCTCCCGGATTGACGCCCTGCCCTGCAGTTGACGTACTCGCGATAACTGATGATTATCGCTAGTGAGCACCTTGCTTCATAGTATAAATTACATAGTATGAGGCCAAAAAGCACATTGCCCGCCCTGCCGGCGACGGCCACCCATTTGGTACTGCCGGAGCAGCTGGCTCAGCAGGCTGCCGAGGCGGTGCGCGAACTGCTCGCCGAAGCGGCCGCCGCCAACACCACTCGCAGCTATGCCACCGCCCTGCGTTACTGGGCCGGCTGGCACCAAGCCCGTTACGGCGTTGACCTGTCCTTGCCTACGAGCGAGGCCTTGGTGATCCAGTTCCTGGTCGATCACATCCAGCGCAAGAACCAGACCGGCCTGGTCAGCGAGCTGCCGCCGGCGATTGACCAGGCGCTGGTAGCCGCCGGCCTCAAGGCCAAGATCGGGCCGTTGAAGCTGTCGACGGTGGTCCAACGTGTGGCTGTGCTGTCCACGGCCCACAAGCTCAAGCGCCTGACTAACCCGTGCGAGCTGCCCAGTGTCAGGACGCTGTTGAGCCGCGCCCGCCGAGCCTCAGTCAAACGCGGTGAGCGGCCGACCAAGAAGACCGCCATCACCCGGACCGAGCTCGAAGCCATGCTCGCGACCTGCGATGACAGCCTGGAAGGCCTGCGTGATCGCGCCCTACTCTGCTTTGGCTTTGCCAGTGGCGGGCGCCGGCGTAGCGAGATCGCAGCCGCGGACATGCGGGACCTGCGCAAGGTGGGCGAGGACGGCTACATCTACCGGCTGGAGTACTCCAAGACCCAGCAGACCGGGGTGAAGGCGGATTCGACCCCGGACAAGCCGATCCTGGGGCGCAGCGCGGAGGCACTATCAGATTGGCTCGAGGCGGCAGGGATCCAAGAAGGAGCGATCTTCCGGCGCATCTGGAAGGGGCGCGTCGGCCCTGCCCTGCTCCCCGGGTCGGTGGCGACCATCGTAAAGCGAAGGGCGCGCTTGGCGGGGTTGGAGGGGGATTTTGGGGCTCATAGCCTCCGATCAGGATTTGTCACCGAAGCTGGCAAACAAGGCGTACCGCTGCCGGCGGTGATGGCCATGACCGAGCACCGGTCTGTGGCGAGCGTGATTGGGTATTTCCAGGCTGGAGCTGCTGAAGACAATCCAGCCGCTCGTCTACTGAAATGATATGAGTTCGGCCAGAAGTGGCTATTCGCAATGCCTGACATAGCCGCTCACCGCGTATATCGTGCGGACAGAAAGCGGCCAGATCATCCATCTCCGCTGCACATGCGGCGCTTGCCCTCGCTCTGTCGGGAGCAGCTCGGGGCAGCGGTCGTACAAATCTAGCGGCCTAACCCACGACAGGCCTACAGGATCTGCCGAGCCAGAAGACAGCGATCAGGCTGGATACCCGGACACCCTAACCTATTCGTTGACGCTCGCTTGAAATTGATGGGACTGGCCTATAGCTTATGAAATCATGCGACGAAAAGGGATGTTTCGCCTGTGTCTGCTGACGCCATCACCTATTGTCTAGAGCAGCTCTCGGACTACAGACAATTCGAGCGACTGTGCTCCGCACTGCTCGCCAGCGCAGGCTATTCAACAATCGATCCCTTAGGCGGTACGGGAGACGAAGGACGCGACGCAATCATCCGTACCGACTCCGCGGGACGCACAATTTGTTTTGCATACACTGTGCGCGCCGACTGGCGTATCAAGTTGCGCAGCGACTGCAAGCGCGTCAGAGACGCAGATCATAAGCCAGATGTCTTCGTCTTTGCCTGCACAGAAGCCATCGCCGCGAGGGACAAGGACGCGGCGGTGAAGATGGTCAAGGACGATTTCGGCTGGAGACTCGACCTGTTCGATCTTGAGCGACTTCGCGTCCAGCTTTCCGGGCCGCAGCGTCATCTACTGGCACAGCACCCGTCCATCTTCGTGCCGCCGTTCTTCCCGCAGCGGGGCGGCGAATCGATCGCGGATAGCCACGATACGATCCTCATCGATCACGTCACTTCCGACCATGCGATAGCCGCCTGGCTTTCCAGGCGACTCTCCCTGTCAGGCTTTCGCACCTGGTGTCGAGGCACGGCACCATTGGCCGGCGAAGACGCCGACGAGACAGTGAGGATGCTGATTGCACACCGTGCCCACCGTTACCTCCCGATTCTCTCGAGCGCGAGCTTAGCCGACCCACTGTTTCTTGAACGCTGTGCGATAGCGACCGCGCGCAGCCCGGACCTCGTAATTCCCTGCAAGGGGATCATTTCGGAGGATTGGGTCTTGCCCTCACGCCTGACCAAGCTGGTCGCGGCCGACTTCTCCTCGTCGTGGCGCGAAGGTCTGAATGCGGTGCTCGACGCCTTGTCCTCGTCCGGCATCCGGCCTTCGCTCGCTGTTGAGCGCGGCACGCAGATCGCGTTGCGCGACTTTCTCCCATCGCAGGTGACCATCGCCAAGCCCGAACCGGTCTTCGCCAATGTCTTCGCCATGACCGTGCCCACCAGCATGCTCGACATCAGGGTGCCGCATCCGCTGACCATGGCCGAGCGCTACGAACTGTCAAGGAAGTGGGCGTTCTACATCGCCAACGAATGCACGCTGATCGCCTTCGACCTCCCTCCTTCCGACTCATGTCTAGGCGACGTGAGCGGCCGCTATTCGGAGTTCTCTTGGCAAGATACCGCGCACATACACGGACATCCCACGACTAACGTCGCCAAGTTCCTGCTGCGTCGCACCCTAGATGTCGCCTGTGAAACCAAAGGACTGGTGTTCTGTCACGACCGCAAGGGATATCACTTCACTCGCGATGGCGAGCAGGAGTTGGCGCAGGCTATCACCCACGTCGACGGACAGAAGACTACCGTTCAGCTCACGGGAAAACGCACTAAAGGCTACGGTGAGCGCGCCTCGGAATTCCGCTATCAGCTCGGCCCACGATTCCGTTGTGATCGGGACAAGCAGGGACACTGGACCGCTGTCATCAGGCTCTACGTCAGGGTCACCACACTCGAAGGCGCGATGTTCGAGGGCAAGGAGATTAACCGACGCAGAAAAGTGGTCACCAAATCCTGGTGGAACAAGCAATGGCTCGCCCGTCTACTCGGCGTCGTGCAGGGACTTGAGACCCATCCGGGCAAGGTGTCGGTCGGCAATGGCCACAGGGCCGTGACCATGACCACGGCGCCCATGCGATGGGAGTGTCCGGTCGGTCTGGATGTGTCTGCATCAATCGATGCATTGGAGATCGGTCAGGAGATGGCGCTGTATCGCGCGCACCAGGATGGCGAAGACGATACAGGCGATGCCGGCATGCCCGACCCCACTGCCATATTGATGACACCATGACCGACACCTTTCATTATCTCGGCGAACCCGCGCTCTTGTTTGGTAATGGCCAGACGGCTGAAGATCCTCATGATGGACTGGCCTTGTTCGGGCCGGCCGAACCCTGCTCACAGCTGCCTCAACACGTTGTCATGGGCACACCAGAAGGGCTAGCTCTTTGGAAGAGCTGGTGCGACGACCTCAACAGCCCGGCCGCTTGCGTCGACGAGGACCGGCACCGTGCTTGGCCGCCCTACCCTGGTTTCGATGTCGCCTTCGGAACGCGCTGGCCATCACCAATCCGCAACTATGAGGTGGATACTCAGGCGCTGTCTGAAGCCTCGCGCAAGAGCGACAAGCATGAGCGTGCCTATGCAGTCACCGGACTGTTCATGCAGGCGATCGAGCGCACCATCAAGCTCGATGCCAAACCCGCGCTGGCGATCTGCATCGTTCCCGACGAGGTGTATGAGAATTGTCATCCAAATTCGAGCGTTGCATTGGACGAACGCAGCGACACTCAGCGCACGCGAAAGGAAAAAATGTTCCTTGACCGAGCGCTGTCCGACCGCAAGCGCGGCCAGACCAGAATGTTCGATGATGCTGACAACAATGTAGCGGCCGCGATCGGCAACATTGACGCCTACGAGCAGGCGCTTGGACTATCACCGGACTTCCGGCGCCAGCTCAAGGCTCGAACGATGGCGCACGATCTGCCGGTGCAAATCATTCGGGAGGCGACACTACGCGTGAGCGCCCAGGTGCGCAATGGCGAGAAAGGCACCAATCCGCTCTCCGACCGCCTCTGGAACTTCAGCACCGCGCTGTACTACAAGTGCGGAGCCAAGCCTTGGAAAACGCCTTGGGCACGCGAGGGTGTGTGTTACGTCGGGCTCGCATACAAGATAACCGAGGACGGACGTCAGGCTTGTTGCGCGGCCCAGATGTTCCTCGATAGCGGCGATGGCGTGGTGTTCGTCGGTGAATTCGGTCCTTGGTACTCCAAGGAGCGCGGCGAATTCCATTTGCCGCCTGAGAAGGCCGAAGCGCTGCTACGCGGCACAATCGCCACTTACACTCAGGAGCACGGCCTACCGCTCAAGGAAATCTTCCTGCATGCTCATTCAGGGATCGATACCGACGAGTATCAAGGATTCCTCAATGCCTGTCCGCCGGGGGTCAAGCTCACCGCGATCCGCGTAAGACAGGATTCGCAGGGACTGCGCCTGTATCGTTACGACGCGCATCCCGATGCCACCAAGCGCGGCCAGCAACCGGTCCAGCGCGGTGTCTTCTGGCAACGCTCTGCGAACCATGGCTTGCTGTTCACCAACGGCTTCAAGGCTAGGATTGCGACCTACGATGGGTTCGAGGTGCCGGTGCCCCTAGAGATCACGCTGCAGCATGGCGAGGGCGACATTCTGGAGATCGCCAAGGACATCCTTGGTCTGACCAAGCTCAACTACAACGCCTGCCAATTGGGTGAGGGGCGGCCTATTACCATCAAGTATTCCGACCGTGTGGGCGAGATCCTGTTGGCAAACCGCGGGGTTAGTCCCGACAAATGGAAGCCGAATTTCAAGTACTACATCTAAAACTACACAGTGAACCGGCCTACCTGTTCTATGTGCCAAATGTGCAAGATCTGCCCTTCCCTACCCCCGATAAATCTGCCAAATCGACGCGCCACTCAGAACCAGCGGCCGCCGGCGCCAAGCTCAGTCGAACGATGTCGGTGATCCGGGCTGGTCTCGGCTCTGGGTCGTCTCACGAACGACCGCAATGAATGCCTTCAGCGGCGCAGGCACCTGGCGATAGCTGGCGTAGTAGAGGCACAGGCCAGGCGACGCCGGGGTCCAGTCTTCCAGCAGCAGGACCAGCGCGCCGCTGTCCAGGGCTGGCCGAGCGAAGGATTCCGGGACGAACGCTACGCCCAGACCATCGGCAGCCGCCTCGACCATCAGGTCATTGTCGTCCAGGCTCAGCATGCCGGGCACATCCAGAGCGAGTTGCTGGGTGCCCTTCTCGAACTCCCATCGATAGCGCTTGCCGCTGGGGAGCCGCTGCCGAATGCAGCGATGGGCCATCAGGTCGGTTGGCGTGGCGGGCGTTCCGAACGCCTCGACGTAACCCGGCGCAGCCACCGCGACGAAACGGATGTCGCCGCCGAACGGCACGGACACCATGTCCTTCGGGACCGACTCGGCCAGGCGCACGCCGGCATCGAAACCTTCGCCCACGATGTCCACCAGTTGCCCTTCGGCGACGAGATCCAGCGCGACGCGCGGATGACGCTGGTGGAAGATCGGGACGGCGTGCCTGAGCAGCCAGCGTGCACCGCCCCTGTTGGCGTTGATGCGCAGTGTGCCGACCAGTTCGTCCTGGCCATGGCTGACCGCATCCAGTACGTCGTCCAGTTCCCGCAACAGGGGGACCAGGCGCTGCAACAGTTGCTCGCCGTCCGCCGTCACCGCAACGCTGCGGGTGGTTCGATGCAGGAGGCGGACGCCGAGTTGGCGCTCGAGCCCCTTCAGGGCATGGCTGAGGGACGACCGCGAGACGCCAAGCGCGTCGGCCGCCTTCTGGAAGCCACGGTGTCGCGCCACGAGGGCGAATGCTTTCAGATCGGATAGGCTCACATCCGTCATTGGTGAATTTCCATCACCAGCTTGTTCGTATTGGTGCGACTTATCATACGTCGCCCGGGTCCTTACCTTGTATGCATCCCCCTACAGGAAGCTCACGGTGAAGACATGGTTGATCACAGGCGCGTCGTCCGGCCTTGGGCTGGTCATGGCCACGAAACTGCTGGCGCGGGGCGACCGGGTGGCGGCGTGCGGGCGACGGGCGACGCCGTTCGAGGCGCTCCACCGAACGGCGGGCGACAGGCTGCGTGTCGCGTGCTTCGACCTTGCCGACACGGCCGCGCTGCGGCAGGAAGTGGATGCCGCCTTCGCTGCGTTCGGCCGGATCGATACGGTGGTCAGCAACGCCGGTTACGGGCTGTTTGGCGCCGCTGAGGAGCTCACCGATGCGCAGATCGAACGCCAGATCGCCACCAATCTGACCGCGTCGATCCAACTGGTGCGCGCTTCGCTTCCCCATCTGCGCGCGCAGGGCGGCGGCCGGATCGTGCAGGTCTCGTCCGAGGGCGGACAGGTGGCCTATCCCAACTTCAGTCTCTACCACGCGACCAAATGGGGCATCGAGGGCTTTCTCGATGCGGTCGCCCAGGAGGTGGCGCCGTTCGGCATCGACGTCGTCATCGCCGAGCCGGGGCCGACCGCGACCGGGTTCGCCCATGGCCTGGATCACGCAACGCCGATGGAGGTCTACGATGCGACGCCGGCCGGCGACGTGCGCCGCGCCATCTCCAGCGGCGCGTTCGAGATCAAGGGCGACGCCGAGCGCACGGTCGATGCGATGATCCAGGTGGCGGATTCGGCGCAACCGCGGCGTCGGATCGCGCTGGGCAGCACCGCGTTCGAGAACATCCATCAGGCATTGACCGCCCGTCTGGACGATCTGGTGGCGCAGAAGTCGCTGACGCTGACGGCGGACAAGGTATGAATACGAAGTGGTGGTGCGCGCTTTTGCTTGCGGCTCCCATCGCCGTCGGAGCCAGCGAGCCTGTGCCCTCCCCTTTCGAACCCAACCAGGTTGCCGGCACGTGGCGCATGGTCGCTGCCAGATTGGAGATCGAGGGCAAGACCCAGCGACCTTATGGCCAAAATCCCCAAGGCCTGCTGGTCTTCACTACCGACATGCACTTCGTCGAGGTACTGACCGATGGCGACAACCCACGCTTCGCGTCGAACGCCCGGGGCGGCGGCACCGACGATGAAAACAGGCGCGCCATGGCGTCCAGCATCGGGTTCTTCGGGACGTACACGGTGGACGAGCACGGTCGTTTCGCCGGCAACCGCGTCGAGGGAGCCACGTTTCCCAACTGGGTGGGCGCCGTGCGAACCAGGCGGGACCTGCAACTGACGGTCGAGGGTGATCGGATGTACGAAACGTTCACTCGCCCGGACGGAGGACGGGTGAGCGCGCAGTTCGTGCGGGTCCGTTAGTTCGCACCGGATGCCGGGAGACTCTACGCGACGACGCTCTCCGACGGGGCTGCTCCCCTGGGCGTCCTGTCGGCGCCTGGGCCATCCTGCGCAACCTCCCGGCGTCACGGAGCTTGCCGTGGAGGTTTGTACCCCTCGCGTGCCTTATCGAGATTTCCTCGACCTACCGCCTTCGCTCGCAGGCGCCGAGCTCGGACCGGCCGAAGAGCAAAGCCGCTTTCCACGCATGTGATTGCGCGCCTTCGCGCCCCGATGCAGTCTGTTCGCCATGAAAATCGCAGTCGTCGGGCCGGGCGCCATGGTTCGCCGTGGCACGACGGTCAGCGACCCTGCCTGGCTTCCCTGTTCACGGCAGCCGGCATTCCGACGGTAGCCGCGGACGACATGCAGGACTGGCTTCGCTCGCACGCCGCGATGGTCCTGCCGCTCAGTCCATGGCGTCCGATCGTTCGCACGCGGCGCTGGCATTTTCTGGCGAGAAGCCGGAACGCACGTGGATGCGTTCGGCGCCGGCATGCGTATTGTTGCCCGTTTTTGAATTCAGTTGCCAACTCAAGCTGATTTATTTGGCCAGCAACAACAAGAAGAATGCCCGTACCCTGCGTCCCTCCCCCCTGGCGCCCCACGGGAGCATGAAATGACCAGCACCACCCGTCAGACCCATCAGCCAGTCCCCCGCGGCCCTGCCGCACGGGTCGCCATCATCGCCGGCGGCTCGCGCGGCATGCGCGCCAAGTTCCTGCGCCGCATCCAGCCCGGCGATCTGTTGGCAGCGCACGATCACGCTGCGCCAGCCGAGGAGGTGTCCCGTGCCGCATGACGCCGGTGTTGCCACGGAGTTCAAGATCACACTGGGCGAATCCGTCGTCGCAACGGTCGCGGCAACGATCAGTGCGCTGGTGCTGGAAGTTCCGGTCTGGGCGATGTTCGTCGGATGGATCTCCTACTTCACGCGGGGTGTCAATCTTCGCCAAGGGCTGATCAATCTGACCTGCGTGTTCACCGGGCTCGGGCTGGGAATTGCCGCAGGCGCAGCGACGCACGCACTCACGCCCCACCTCGGTTCGGCCACCCTGACGGTCGTGGTGTTCGCCATGTCGGTCGTGGTGCTGTCGTTGCGGCATCTACCGGTGTTCAACAACCTGCTCGGCTTCTTCCTCGGGCTGGTCGCTTTTTTCGCTTCGCACCAGCCGCCCTCATGGAGCGCATTCGCCGACCTGGGACTGGCCGCCGGCATAGGCACGACGGCCGCCTGCATCGCCACCGTGCTTCAGCGTCGCGCCCTGCGCACCGGCGCCCGAGCCTGACCCGCCCAAAGGAGATCCCATGTCCATCGTTGCCATCGCGTCCGCATCGAGGAACTCGAGCAGCCGCAAGCGGACGGGGACGGCACATCGGCTCCTCGGCCTGAAGCGCTTTGCCTACGTGATGTTGCTCCACCGCAAGCATCCGCTGTTCGTCGATGTCCGGCCTGCGTCGCGCGCCGCATCGGCAACCTGAAGGCACGCGTCGCATCCGCCACACCTACCTCGGCCACACCACACCCTGACCCTCAACGCGACGGCCCTTGGTCGTCGCCTCCCGGAGAACACGATGCAGCTGCCTCCCTCGCGCCATGCCATCAACCCAGCCGAGGCCGGCTCGCACCCGATCGTTCCTTTCCTGCACGGCCTGTATGCACGTCTCGAACCGTTGGCCTATGCCCTGTTGCGCGCCGTGTTTGGCGTCGTGCTGATCACCCATGGCCTGCCCAAGCTGCTGCGAACGTCGCACGGCTCGATGGCCGATCCCATGGCCGGTTCAATCAACCTGATCGAGAACACGCTGCACCTGCCGGCAGCGCCCGCGCTGGCGATGTTCGTCGCGTTGCTCGAAGGCGTGGGGGGCGCCCTGCTTGCCATCGGTTTCGGCACGCGCGCCATTGCCGCCATGGTCGCTGTGCAGATGCTCGCGATCTGCGTGGCCTTGGGTCCGACTTGGCCCTGGATCGATCGCGGCATCGAGTTCCCGTTCCTGATGCTGTTCCTCGGAGTGTTCATGGCCTTCAAGGGGGGCGGCCATTGGTCGCTGGACCGCGCCGTTGGGCGCGAACTTTGAGATCAGGAGGGTACCAGGGAGGCCAACGTTCGCATCCTGCCTGGTGCCGGGCGGACTGTCGCAACGCGGGCAATCGCGCCTTGGGCTCCGATGTGCGCGACCGGATCCCCAATCCGCTGCAGATCGAAGGTGTTCACGCACTGGCAGCGCGGCGGGAGTGGCTACCCCTGTCTGGGTCAATCGCCTCCGCCGGGGCGATGCAGCATTGGCGGATCAGCGGCCGGTGCCTGCGGATCGTTTTCAGGGCGCGATCAAAGTACGGATTTGAGGCAGTCAAAGGCGTTGCGCAAGAACTTGGCGGCAGGCTTGCGCTGGCCGGTCTGTTCCCGCCATGCCTGAAGCGCGATTTTCATCACGCCGATGGACACCATGGCCACCATCCGAAGCGACGCGCGACGTTCGGGCTGCCGCCAGACCTCGCACAGTGCGTTGAAGAGCGCCTGTTCCTGTTGCGCATAATGCGCCTGCTTGCGCGCAAGCAGCGATTCGCTCGACAGCATGAGATTGTCGACAGCGATCATCTGCTCGGTCGTGTACCGCGCAATGTGCTTGATCATGACATCGCGAACCGCGTCGAGCGGTTGCACGTCGGGCGACGTTTTCAGCAGGCTGGCGATCAGGCTCGCCCCGTCGGTGTCCAGCCAGAAAAATATGATGTCGTCCTTGGACTTGAAGTACGAGAAGAAGGTGCGGCGCGAGATGCCGGCCTCTGCCGCGATCGCGTCCAGCGTCGTGCTGTCGTAACCCTGGGTGAGGAACAGCCGCTGACCGACCTCGGCGATGCGCTGCTGTGTCTGGCGGCGCTTGCGTTCCCGCAAGCCTTCTGTGGGCGCAATGCCCGCGCGGGTACGGATTTCCGACATCGTGGATGGGGCCCATTGCAGGATTGCACTTGGCGCAGAATTCCGAGCACCCAGTGCATTGATCTATGCGCCTAGCTTACCAGAGCGCATCGCCATCGAGCGTTCTCGAATATGCCTCTCGCGGCGGCCCACACCCGTGATGCGGGTGGCCGCATCTGCTTTTTATCGTGGCGCCGCCGGTGCTGCGGTCGCTCGCAGCGACCTACGCCACAGCTACTGGCAGACCGCGCCTGGACCTTCGCGGGTATTGCAGCCCGGGCGCGTAGCCGGCACACAGGCCTGGACTGTTTTTTTTTCGTATGCGCTACGCGTCGTGGCCGCTGTGAAAACCGGCGCCGGGGACGGCAGGCAACCGGATCTCGACGCCAAAGCCGCGGCCGTCGAGGCCGGCGCCGCAACGCAAACGCCCCCGATGCGAGGCGACCACGCGCTCGACCAGCGACAGCCCCATGCCGATGCCCTGCGCGCGGTGGCCAGTGCCGGCACGGTAGAACCGCTCGAATACCCGCTCATGCTCGTCCTCGGCGATCCCCGGACCATCGTCGGCAACGGTCAGAATCGCCGTCCGCGCGCGCCCCTCGCCCTCGATCCGGGTTTCCAGTCGCACGCGCGTGCCAGGCCCTCCGTGACGCAAGGCGTTGTCGAGCAGGTTCCGGACCAGGATACCAAGGTCGTCGATGTCGCCATGCACCGGCGCGTGCCCGCCTTCGACCTCGATCGCCTGGCCGGCGCGCAGCGCGAACAGCTCGAACTCGTCGGCGACCATTCCCACGATCAGCGCCAAATCGACGTCCGCCGCGCGCGCGATGCCACCCCCGCCCTCCACCCGCGCGGCGTCGAGCAGTTGCTGCGCCAGCCGCGAGGTGCGCTCGATTCCGGCAACCAGATGGTCGAGCGCCTCGCGCGCCTCGTCGCGGTCGCCCGCGTGCTGCAGCACCTGCGACTGGGCCAGCAACGCTGCCAGCGGCGTTCGCAGTTCGTGGGCGGCCTCGCCCAGGAACTGGCGCTCGTGCTGCAGCGCTTGCGCCAGCCGCGCCAGCAACTGGTTGAACGAGCGCACCAGCGGCGTGAACTCGTCGGGCAACCCGCGTTCCGGCAGCGGCGCCAGGTCCAGCGGCCCACGCGTGGCGAGCGACTCGCTGACCTGCACCACCGGCCGCAGCGACCAGTGGATCACCAGCCAGATCGCGATGCCGATGCAGACCAACAGCAGCAGCGCGCTGCCGAGGCTGATGCCGAACCATCGCCGCAGTTCCGCCCGCAACGCGGCTTGCGGCAGGCCGACCTGCACCTGCACCCGCGCGTCCGCGTCGCTGAGCGCGTATACGCGCCAGGGCGCGCCGGCGATGGTCGCCTCCGAGAAGCCGTCCGCGAAGTCAGGCACCAGCGCATGCGCCGGCGCCGGCCGCGACGACATCAATCGCCGCCTGGTGCCGTGCTCCCAGACCTGGAAACCCAGCGCCGCGAACTTGCCGCTGGCCGGCGTCGCTTCGCCGCCAAGCGCGAACTGCCGCTGCTGGCCCGCGGTGGCGATGTCCGCCGGCAGCGAATACAGGATCTGCTCGGCGACATTGCGCAACATGCCGTCGACCTCGCCGCCCTGCCGCGCCGTCATCTCCAGGTACTGGATCAGGAACCAGCTGCCCCAGGCGGCGAGCAGTACCGCCGCCAGCGCGACCAGCAGTCGCGTACGCAGTGCGCGCATCAGTCCTCGCTCCCCGCGCGGTAACCGAAACCGAGTTCGGTCAACACCACCTCGTCGCCGAGCTTGCGCCGCAGCTGATGCACGTACACCGCGACCGTGTTGCTGCCGATCTCCGCATCGCCGCCGTAGAGCCGATCCTGCAGTTGATCGCGGCTGAGCACCCGGCCGCGCGACTGCAGCAGCGCCACCAGGATGCTGTACTCGCTCGCGCTCAGGCTCACCCGCTTGCCGCCCCGGGTCACCGTCCGCGCGGCGGGATCGACCTCGACATCGCGCCAGCGCAGCACCGGCGTCACCGCGCCGCGGCTGCGGCGCAGCACCGCGCGCAGCCGCGCCAGCATCTCGTCGCGCTGGAACGGCTTGACGATGTAGTCGTCGGCGCCGGCGTCCAGCCCGCGGACCCGGTCGCTGAGTTGATCGCGCGCGGTGATGATCAGCACCGGCGTGGGGTCATAGCGGCCGCGCATCGTCGCCAGCACGTCCAGTCCGGATCCGCCCGGCAGCCCGAGGTCGAGCAACACCGCGACGAAGGCATGGTCGACCAGGGCGGCCCGCGCCGATGCCGCGTCCTCGCAATGGACCACGCGCCAGCCTTCCTGGCCCAGCGCGGCGGTCAGCGCACGGCCAAGCATGTGGTCGTCTTCGACGAGGAGGAGTGCATCCATGGCGGCGCAGGCAGAAAAGGGCGATCGGCGATGTTGCGACGCCGGCATTAATACCGGATTAAACGCCGCAGTCACAACCCGTTGGGTCCATCGCCCGCCGCGGCAGGTCCGCATCCGCTGCGGCAGCGCGCTCGCCTTAAACCCAAATTAATCGCGCCTGCAGAAATTGGCGACGTCCACCACGCCGATGCATGGACGCATGCGCCCTCTCCCTCTCCTCCTCCCCCGCAAGGCACCGACCATGGCCCACTGGACAGCTAGCGGCACTCCCTCTGGACGCGCTCGCGCTTCGGCCGACACCGCGAGCCACGTGCGTGTTGGGCGTCCCCTGCCGGATGCGCGCGAGCACGTCTTCGCCCGACGCCGGCGTGTTGTGCGCCGCAGCCTGGGCGGACTCATCCTGCAGCCGGCTGCGCTGCCGGCGCTGCACGCCGCCACCACGCCCGATGCACGGTGCGGACGCTACTGCGGGCCGACCGGCGCGGTGGAACTGCGCGGCCCACTCGGCTTCGCCGAGGCGACCGCTTCCGCAACCGATACCCAGGCCGCCATCCGCCTTCGGACCGTCAACGAACAGCTCAGCGGTGCGCGCGCTCCATCGCGCCTGACCGACTGAATTGCCAACGCACGCCCGCGCGGCGTGCACCGACCCAGGACCCCACTCATGAGCCGAACCACGACTCCGCCGCCGCGCCGCCCGCGCCCGTTGCAGGCCCTGTTCAATCTCCGCCGCGAGGAGGTCGGACCGGCACTCATCGCATCCCTGTTCTTCTTCTGCGTGCTGACCGCGCTGATGCTGCTGCGCCCGGCCCGCGACGCGCTGGGCATGGAGCGCGGCATCGAGGGCATCCGCTGGCTGTTCATCGGCACCGCGGTGGTGACACTGGCGGTGAACCCGCTGTTCGGCTGGCTGGTCAGCCGTCTGCGGCGACTGCAGTTCATCGCGGCCACCTACGGGTTCTTCGTGCTCAGCCTGGCGGGCTTCTGGGCATTGCTGGCGTTCGCGCCCGGCGCGATCGGGCAGCGCAGCGGGCAGGTGTTCTACGTCTGGTTCAGCGTGTTCAACCTGTTCGTCACCATGGTGTTCTGGGCGCTGCTGGCGGACCGTTTCAGCCTCGACCAGGGCAAGCGGTTCTTCGCCCTGATCTCGGTGGGCGGCACGCTCGGCGCGATCTTCGGGCCCTGGCTGACCGCGCGGCTCGCCGAGCCGCTCGGCACGCCCAGCCTGCTGCTGGTCGCGGGCGGATTCCTGCTGCTGGCCCTGGCTGCCGCCTGGTTGCTGCTGCGCGTGGCGCCCGACAGGACGATCACCGCGGCACCCGGCGCCGCAGACGGATCGGCAAAGGAGGCCGGGCCCATCGGCGGCAGCGCCTGGGCAGGCCTGCGTGCGGTGTTCCGGTCGCGCTACCTGACCGGCATCGCCGGCTACATCGTGTTGATGACCGTGCTGGCGACCTGCATCTATTTCACCCGCCTGCAGATGGTCGCGGCAGCGGCGGACGGGCTGGACGCGCGCGCGGCGATCATGGGCAACGTCGACATGTGGACGCAGGTCGCGGTGCTGGCGCTGCAGTTCACCCTGACCGGGAAAATCATCCAGCGCTTCGGCCTGGGCGTGACGCTGGCGATCCTGCCGGTGGCTACCGCGCTCGGCTTCGTCGGGCTGGCGATCTACGGCTCGTTCGCGGCGCTGATCCTGCTCGAGGCCGCCAACCGCGCCGTGCAGCGCGGCATCACCCGACCGGCGCGCGAGGCGCTGTTCACCGTGGTCAGCCGCGAGGAGAAATACAAGGCCAAGGCCTTCGTCGACACCTTCATGTACCGCGTCGGCGACGTCGTCGGCGCGCAGGCCGAAGGCGTGCTCGGGCGGCTGGGCCTGGCCATGGGCGGACTGGTCGGCGCGGTCGTTCCGCTGGCGCTGGCGTGGGCCGCGCTGGGCCTGTGGCTGGGACGCGCGCAAGCCAGGCGCAGCTCGCCGCCGGCGCAAGCCGCGCCTGCGCCTTCCGGCAATACGCACGAAGGTCCGGGCATCCCTGCAGCGCATACCACCGCTTCTTCCTCGCCCTAACCCGAATGTCCGCGCACCACCAACCCACCCACCACCACGGCAGCCATCGCATGAACACGACAGCACGCAACCTCGCAAAGCTCGCGCTTCTCGCGCTTCCCGTCACCGCGCTCGGCCAGCAGCCCGCGTCTGCTTCCGGAACGTGGTCCATCGGCGCCGGCGCCGCGGCCATCGACAGCCCGTATGCCGGCGAAGGGACGCGGGTACGGCCCTTCCCCCTGGTCGGCTACGAGGGAGAACGCGTATTCCTGCGCGGCATCTCCGGCGGCGTGCACCTGTACCAATCCGACCAGTTCACACTCGACGCGCTGCTGTCCGCCCGGCTCGACGGGTTCGACATCGGCGATCTCGGGCGGAGCGAACTTCTCGCCAACGGCGTGGATCCCGACCTGCTGAGCGACCGCGACGACGGGATCGATGCCGGCTTTCGCGCCAGCATCGGCGCGACGTGGGGCACGATCGCGCTCGAGGCCGTCCACGACATCTCCGATACCAGCGACGGTTTCCAGGTCTCCCTGGACTATCGGTATACGTGGCTGTTCGAGCGCAGCACGCTCACGACCAACGCAGGCGCGAGCTGGATGTCGTCGGATCTGGCCGACTACTACTTCGGAATACGCGACGAGGAGGTCGCGCGCGGTGTCGCCGCATACGCCCCGGGGTCGGCCCTGATCCCGCGCGTCGGAGTGACGCTGATGCAGCCGATCGGAACGACGCAGTGGCAGCTGCTCGGGTCGGTCGAGTATCGGTTCCTGCCGAGCGAACTCAGCGACAGCCCGTTGCTGGAACCTGGACGCAACGGACTCGGGCGCGTGGTGCTCGGGCTGAGCAGGCGCTTCTGATCCGGCCACGCGAGGCGACGCTGCATCTCGACGAACGGACAGCGATGCCCCGCCCGCCTGGCGACTCCAACCCTGCCGATTCACACCCTGGGATTCCGTATCCACGGCTACCGAATCGGTCCGTCCCGCCACGCTCGAGGGATTGCACGCGAGCCAGCGGCGCGGCGCGATGCGCATCCGTCGCACCCCAGCTTCGGATGGCGTTTGGCCACCTTGTTCAACCACGCGCCTACGCGATGCCGCCATCGCAACTCGGCGCCTTCTCCCCTTCGCTTTAGGAAGACGATCATGACCAACTGGACATTTCGCACGATTTTCTCTCGACGCCAGCGCTCGGTGCCGGCCACCGGAACCGGCAGCCACAGCTCCCAGGGCACGCGTGCCATGCGCTACGGGTGGCGGAACCGCCTCGCCGTCCTCAGCGTGCTGTTGAGTGGCGCGTTTTCGACGGGCAGCGCGCTTGCGCAGAACCCACCGAAGGCCGATTGGGGCCCGGCCGACATTCCCTCGCAGAAAGGCCACATTTTCCTGGTCACCGGCGGCACCAGCGGCATGGGGTATGAAGATGCCCAGGCCCTGGCCGCTGCGGGTGCCCAGGTGGTGATCGCGGCACGCAACCCGCAGCGCGGCCAGGAAGCGATCGATCGGATCAGGCAGCGGACGCCCGACGCCCAGGTGCGCTTCGAAGCCGTCGATCTGTCCGACCTGTCATCGGTTCGCGCACTGGCACGCCGCCTGGACACCACCCTGCCCCGGCTCGATGGCCTGATCAACAACGCCGCCATCATGGCGCCGCCGGAGCGCGGCACCTCGGCGGATGGCTTTGAAATGCAGTTCGCCACCAACTACGCCGGGCATTTCGTGCTGACCGCCGAGCTGTTGCCACTGCTGCGCAAGTCCCCGTCCCCTCGCGTGGTCACGGTGTCCAGCATCGCAGCGCATCGCGGCCGCATCAATTTCGACGATCTCCAATCCAAGCGGGCCTATGACCCGATGGGCGCCTATGCCCAGTCCAAGCTGGCGTGCCTGATGTTCGCCTTCGAGCTACAGCGGCACAGCGATGCCGAAGGCTGGGGCATCCGCAGCATCGCCGCCCATCCCGGCGTCGCGGTGACCGAACTGGTTGCGCGCGGTCCCGGTCTGGACAGCGCACAGGGCCGCCAGTGGTCCAGCAACCGCCAGCACATGCAGACCGCCGCCCAGGGCGCGGTGCCTACGCTGTACGCCGCCACCGCGGCCGAGGCGCGAGGCGGGGCCTACTACGGCCCGACCGGACCGAACGAGTTCGCCGGCCCGCTCGGCCTGGCGGCCGTTCCCGCCGCAGCCAACGATGCGACGGTGGCGGCCTACCTGTGGACGATCAGCGAAGAACTCACCCGCGCGCGCTTTCCCGCGCGCGCTCGCTGATCCCATCGGCCCCCGCGGGGCGACGGCCGTACGCCTTGGACTTCAGCGTCCGAGCATCAGCACGTCGCTCACAGGAGAAGGTCGCAGAACGCTATCAGCGCGTGTCTGCACTCCTGTGCGGAGCCTGCGTTTCGTTTGCGACTGCGTCCTGCACGCATCCGGCAAGGCCGCCGTGTGCCTGCAGCATCGATCGGCCGCCCGTGTCCAAGGCCCGGCGCGTCCAGGAACCACCAGGAGTCGGACCGACATGCCCAACCCGCGCCCGCACCTGTGGGAGGCCACGTTCAATCTCCGCCGCGACGAGCTCGGGCCGGTCCTGATCGCATCGCTGCTGTTCTTCTTCGTGCTGACCGCATTGATGGTCTTGCGGCCCGCGCGCGACGCCCTGGGCATGGAGCACGAGATCGAAGGCGTGCGCCGGCTGATCACCGTGACCGCGGTATTGACGCTGGCGGCGAACCCGCTGTTCGGCTGGCTGGTCAGCCGCTTGCGCCGGCTGCAGATCGTCGGCGCAACCTATGGTTTCCTCGCACTGTCGCTTGTGGGCTTCTGGGGCCTGATGACGTTCGCACCAGACGCGGTACGCCGGGGCGCCAGCCAGGTGTTCTACGTCTGGTTCAACGTGTTCAACCTGTTCGTCACCATGGTGTTCTGGGCGCTGTTGAGCGAACGCTTCAGCAGCGACCAGGGCAGGCGTTTGTTCGCCCTGATCTCGATCGGCGGCACGCTTGGCGCGGTCTTTGGTCCTTGGCTCGCCTCGCAACTGGCCGAACCGCTGGGTACTTCCAGCCTGTTGCTGGTCGCCAGCGGCTTCCTGCTGCTGGGCTTGCTCGCCGCCTGGCTGTTGCTGCGGATCGTGCCCGACCGTGCGGCCGACACCGGCCTGGTCACGTCGGTGCGCGCGGACGAGGCCATGCGCATCGGCGGTAGCGCCTGGGCCGGCATTGGCCTGGTGCTGCGCTCGCCCTATCTGGCCGGCATCGCCGGCTACGTGGTGCTGATGGCGGTGATGGTGACCTTCGTCTACTTCACCCGTCTGCAGATGGTCGCGACGATCGCCGACGGCATCGATGCGCGCGCGGCGATCCTGGGCGAGATGGACATGTGGACGCATGTCGCCGCGCTGGCCCTGCAGCTCACCCTGGCCGGGCGGATCATCAGGCGCTTCGGCCTTGGCGTCGCGCTGGCGATCCTGCCCGTGGTCGCCGCGGCCGGCTTCATCGGCCTGGCGATCTACGGTTCGCTCGCGGTGTTGGTGCTGCTGGAGGCCGCGACCCACGCGGTGCAGCGTGGCATCACCCAACCGGCGCGCGAGGCGCTGTTCACCGTGGTCGGCCGCGAAGGCAAGTACAAGGCCAAGGCGCTCGTGGACACCTTCATCCACCGCGCAGGCGATGTGGTTGGCGCCCAGGCCGAAGGTGCGCTGGGTCGGCTCGGGCTGGCGATGGGCGGGCTGGTCGGCGTGGTGGTGCCGCTGGCGCTGGCGTGGGTGGCGCTGGGCCTGTGGTTGGGCCACGCGCAGGCGCGCCACGGCCGTCCCGTGCCGTCCGATGGCACGAACGATCGCCCCGTCCGACCCGTTGCGTGATCCCGCGCTCTCCCCCCGGTACCGCGCTGCTGTCCCCCGGAGCGTCCATAGCGTTCGAACAAGCCATTGCAAAACCGCAATCGGATACCTACATTATGCACTGAGTGCAATTTTTAATGCACTTAGCGCAACCACCTCAAAGGCGACCATCATGACCCACTGGAAAGCTCCGGACACCCTCTCTCAACGCGGCCGCATCGCCGTCGTCACCGGTACGGGAGGCCTCGGATTCGAGGATGCATTGGCGATGTCCCGTGCCGGTGCGACCGTCATCATTGCCGGTAGAAACCCGTCGAAAGGCGCGATCGCGATCGACCGGATCCGCAAGAGCGTTCCCGATGCAAATGTGCGGTTCGAAGCGCTGGACCTCGCCAGCCTCGATTCCATCGAGGCATTCGGGGAGCGGCTGCGCTCCTCGATCGACCGCCTCGATCTGCTGATCAACAACGCCGGCGTGATGACGCCTCCGAAGCGGCAGCTGACCGCCGACGGCTTCGAACTGCAGTTCGGTACCAACCACCTGGGCCACTTCGCCCTGACGGCGCAGCTGCTCCCGTTGCTGCGCCGGGGCAACCAGTCGCGCGTGGTCACGCTCTCAAGCATCGCCGCGCGTGCCGGTGCGATCAACTTCGACGATCTGCAGTCCGAGCGCGGGTACAACCCGATGCACGCCTACAGCCAGTCGAAACTGGCCTGCCTGATGTTCGCGCTCGAATTGCAACGCCGCAGCGATGCGGCTGGCTGGGGAATACGCAGCGTGGCTGCGCATCCAGGCATTTCGCGCACCGATCTGTTGCCCAATGGCGCGGGTGCAAGGAGCGCTGCCGGTCTGGCTCGTCGCTTCCTGTGGTTCCTGTTCCAGCCGGCCGCGCAAGGCGCGTTGCCCACGCTCTTCGCCGCCACTTCGCCGCAGGTCCAAGGTGGTACGTACTACGGCCCGGACAAGCTAAGCGAAACGCGAGGCCATCCCGCCATCGCCAAAGTGCCTGCGCAAGCGCTGGACACGGGCGCCTCCGAAAGGCTGTGGCGCGAGTCGGAACGATTGGCGGGAACGACTTTCCCCACGGCCCACGCGCAGGATTCCAGCGTGGCGCGCATGAAGGAGTGATCCACGCACCACACTGCCATCCCTGCGCCCGATTCCTTCTCCGACAACCGCGCAACTTGGTTACCTACGCCGGTTGGCGGCGCGCCGACACGCAGGGCCGCAAGGCAAGCCGCTCGCCACACCGATCCAGGAGAGCCAACCATGCACAAATACATCGTCTATGCGGCCTATGGCTGGATCGCCCTAAGCGGGGCACTGCATTTCGCCATCGACGTGGTGTCCCAGTACCTGCGCGGGAAACGCGAACCGAGCCTGGAAACGACGTTGTACTACGGGCTGAACTCCGCCTTCTCGCTGGGACAGGTCGCCTTCGGGCTGTTCGGGATTTTTCTGGCCTGGAAGGCCATGTCCCTGCTCAGCGAAACACCCGTGCTGATCCTGTCGGTCGCGGCGGCACTGGGATGGCTCGCAATCACCTTCATGTTCATGGAGTACTGGGAGCCCAGGCTCAACGTCGGGATTTTCCTGGCGCTCCTTGTAGCCGCATTCGTCACTCGGTGATGCGGCTGCATGAAGGGACGCTTTCGACGAGCGAGTCCGTGCCGATGGGATTTGCCTTCCGCGCTGCTTCATGCCTGTTGCGCTCTTCAGCCCCGACCAGCACGTGCATGCGCATGTCCGCCGCCTATCTGGAGCGTGATGCTTCGATCGCACGAACAGGACACATCCTTCCTCCGCCTTACCCATGGCAAACACAGGAACTACGGTCATGAAGCACGGCATCGTTCGTCAAGTCGCCAATCTTGCGCTTCAACTCGATGGCAACCCGGAACACGTCTATCGCTGGATAACCGAAGAGCAGATCCCAGCTCTCGATGATAAAAGGCCGATAGAGCTGATCTAGGAAGATAGAGGCGAACTCGTGCTTTCCTTTCTGTCAGATCTCATCGACAGGAACGTGCCACCCCAAGCGCTCGCGTCCGTGGCGCTCCGGACCACCAGGTGAACGCTGCCGGAAGTTGTTCGTAGCCATCGGCGTTGAGCCGTTGAAGTTTATGTTTCGAGTGGCACCCGTCTTTCTCTAACCACGATAACGCTTCCTAATCGTGCAGTGTTCCCGCTACCGCATCCGCCGCGCGCCAAGAGATCCGGAACAACCCTCACCGCGTCGTCAACAATCCCTGCCCACCCGCCCATTGGTTGATGTCGTCGCGGCGGATCGCGGCGGCCATCAGCCCAGGAAAGGCATCCGGCGTGCACGCGAACGACGGGACGCCCAGGGCCGCGAGCTTGCCGGCCAGGTTTCGGTCGTAGGACGGTGCGCCTTCGTCGCTGAGCGCCAGCAGGACGATGAACTGCACGCCGGCCTCCAGCAGTTCGCGGGCGCGGGCCAGCAGGTTGTCTTCCACCCCGCCCTCGTACAGATCGGAGATGAGCACCAGGATGGCGTTGTGCGGTTCGCGGATGATGCCCTGGCAGTAGCTCACCGCGCGGTGGATGTCGGTGCCGCCGCCCAACTGCACGCCGAACAGCAGATCGACGGGATCGTCCAGTTGCTCGGTCATGTCCACCACTTCGGTGTCGAACACCACCAGGCGGGTGGCGATCGCCGGCAATGAGGCCATCACCGCGCCGAAGATGCTCGAATACACCACCGATGCCGCCATGGAACCGCTCTGGTCGATGCACAGCAGCACTTCACGCTGCGGCCTCCTTGCCTTGCGGCCATAGCCCACCACCTCCTGCGGCACCACGGTGCGCAGGTCCGGCTGCCAATGCCGCAGGTTGCTGCGGATGGTGCGGTGCCAGTCGATCTCGGCCAGGCGCGGGCGGCGGTTGCGGCGGGCGCGGTCCAGGGCCCCGGTCACCGCGGAGCGCATGGGTTCATCGAGCTGGCGCAGCAGTTCGTCCACCACCTTGCGCACGACCATGCGTGCGGTGTCCTTGGTCTCCTCCGGAATCACCCGGCTCAGGCCGATCAGGTTGGCCACCATGTGCACGTCGGGCTGCACCTGCTCCAGCATTTCCCTTTCCAGCAGCATCTGGGTGAGGTCCAGCCGCTGCAGGGCGTCGCGCTGCATCACCTGGACCACGGATGAGGGGAAATAGCGGCGGATGTCGCCCAGCCAGCGGGCCACATTCGGGGAGGACGCGCCGCGCCCGCCGCGGCGCCCCAGGCCGCCGGGGCCATCGGGCTCGTACAGCGCGGCCAGGGCCTGGTCGATGCCCTGCAGGTGCTTGGGCAACGCGCCGCAGCTGCGATCGGCCTCCTGGCCCAGAATCAAGCGCCAGCGTTCTTCGCGCGAGGGCGAGGCGTTCGGTGTGTCGGTGGTATCGGTCATGCGGGCAGCCCGAGCAATTCACGCAACATCGGCAACGCGCGGTCGGCGCGAGCCTGGTTCCAGTCCGGGGCCAGGACGGCCGCGGCTTTCTGCATGGGAGGCCGCTTGACACGCGTTCCCAGGTCGCGGCGATCGGCCGCCTCGAAGGCCGCGAAGGTGCGCCGCACCAGCGGGAGCACGCGCACCAGTTGCGCTTCGTCCAGGGTCAACACCCATTCGTCGATCATGCGCCATACCGCATCGTCGTGCAGCAGAACGGTGGCGTTGCGGTTGAGGAAGCCGTCCAGCCATTGCGCCGACTGCAACGGCTCGGCACCCGGCGAAAGCTCCTGCTGCAGTTGCAGGTGTACCGTTTCCGACGCCACCGCCTGCATGTCGAACAGCAGGCGCAGCGCGACGCCGCGCAACAGCGCGCTGCACGAGGGCGACAGCGCCACCCGCTGCAATGCGTGCTGCCAGCCGGCGCTGCCGCCTGCGTTGTGGCGCAGGCCGATGGCGCGATCGGCGTCCAGGACCACGTTACGCGCGTGTTCTGCGCGCGCGTCGTCCAGGCTGGAAAGCGCCAGCGGCAGGCCGATCACCGCGCGCTCCAGCATGCTGTCGAACAGGTGCGCCACCTGCACGCCTTCGGTCTGACGCACATTGCCGTAGCGATGGATGTTGGCCAGCGGTGGCAGCGCGCCAAGCAGCGCCAGCGGATCGGCATCCGTCGCCGCGCGCGCCTCCAGTTCGGCGGCGATGGCGCGCACCGCCTGCGGCAGGTCGGCCAGCAGCACCTGGTCCACCAGGTCGGAAAGCTCCGGCAACGCCTCGGCCTTGCGCGCCTGGGCGATGGCCTTGTTGGACGCGGCGTCCAGCAGGGTCTGCCCGTGGCGGCTGGCCTCCACCAACTCCACCAGGAACTGCGGCTGCCACGCCAGCTGCCAGATCTCGTGGAAGGTACCGCGCGCGGAATGCCCCGTGCGCGCCAGCCTGCCCCAGTCGATGCCGATCAGCCGCAGGCGATGCAGCAAGTGGCTTCGGGCGAGGTCGTTCTCCTTGCGCAGGTCCAGATCCAGCGTCTTTTCCAGGGCCTCGGGCTTCAGGCGCAGGCGCTTCTGCTGGGCTTCCAGGTCGCGCTGCAGCGGTACCACCGGCACGCTGTCGGGCACCCGGCCCAGCGCCTCGCCCACCATGAGGCGTTCGCGGATGAGCCGCATGGGGGCGTCGTCGCCATTGCAGATGACGGCACGGCTGGCCTCGGCAATGTCTTCCAGCCCAGGCGCCGGATGGCCGCGCAGCGCGGCCAGGGTGCCGGCCAGGCGCGTGGCTTCGATGAGATGGGCCGGCGAGCAATCCAGCCCGTGCTCGCGCAGCAAGCGGCCCACGCGGGCGTACCAGCCCACGGTGCGCTGGTTGTGCGCGCCGGCGTTGCGCCACAGGTGGTCGTACCAGCCGGGCGCGTCCACCCCGGCGCGGTATCCGCTTTCGGCGCTCAGGTGGCGGTAGGTCCACGGCACCCAGGTACTCTGGGTCTTGCGCTTGGGCATGCCCTTGAGCAGGCGATTGTCGGCCATCGCGCTGTTGGCGCGCAGCGCGGCCGGCTGCAGTGCCGGCACGTGCCAGGCGCCGCAGACGACGGCGACGCGTGCGAATTCCTTGCTTGCGCCGCGCAGCGCGGTACGCATGTGCGCCTCGCGGACGGCCTCGTGCTCGCCACGCAGGCCGGGATGTTCGGGCGTGTGCTCGCGCACCGCGGCCATGGCCTCGGCAATGGCATCGAACAGCCCCTGTCCGTCGCCCCGCTCTTCCACCATGTGGTTCCACCAGGCCTCGCCGTCGGCGTGGCCGGCGGCGCGCGCCAGCCAGTCCAGTGGATCGGCCGGGCGGGCTTCGGCGTCTTCCTCGGCGTCCGCGTCTTCCTCGGCGGCGGATGTGACATCTCCTTGGGGTTGCATCGCGGTTTCGTCCGCCGCATCCAGTGCGTCCGTCGCCTCCGGCGCCGGGCGGTCCGCGCGGGCCTGCGCCTGCCATTCCAGGGTCAGCGCCGGCGGCACGTCCATGAAGCGCACCGGCACGCCGTTGCGCAGCGCCCAGTGCATGGCCTGCCATTCCGGCGAGTACAGCGCGTATGGATGGAATACCGCCAGCTGCGGGTCGTCCACGCTGTAGGACAGCAACGCCACTGGCGGTTGCATGCCCGCTTCCACCACGTGCGGCAGCAGCGCCTCGGTCCCCGCCGGGCCTTCGATCAAGACGCAGTCCGGCCGCAGCGCCTCCAACGCGGCCAGCAGGCTGCGTGCGCAGCCCGGGCCGTGGTGGCGGATGCCGAACAGGGAGATGCCTTCGCTCATTGGCGCGGGCCGCTCAGACGTGATCGCGAAACGCGCGGTACAGGTCTTTCCAGTCGTCGCGTTCCTTCACCACGGTTTCCAGGTATTCCTTCCACACCAGCGCGTCCTGCACCGGATCCTTGACGATGGCGCCGATCATGCCGGCGGCCATGTCGCCCGGGCGCAGCACGCCATCGCCGAAGTGGCCGGCCAGGGCCATGCCGTTGTTGATCACCGAGATGACCTCGGCGGTCGACAGCGTGGCGGTGGGACTCTTGAGTTTGGCCTTGCCGTCTTCGGTCACGCCGTTGCGCAGCTCGCGGAAAATGCGGACCACCCGCGCGACTTCCTGCAGCGCCGGCGGTTCGGCCGGCAGCTCCAGCGCCACGCCCATTTCGGCCACGCGCTTGACGACGATGGCCACTTCGTCCTCCTCGCTGGAGGGGACCGGCAGGATCACCGTATTGAAGCGGCGCTTGAGCGCGCTGGACAGTTCGTTCACGCCCTTGTCGCGGTTGTTGGCCGTGGCAATCACGCTGAAGCCGCGCACCGCCTGCACTTCGCTGCCCAGTTCCGGCACCGGCAGGGTCTTTTCGGACAGCACGGTGATGAGCGCGTCCTGCACGTCCGCCGGAATGCGGGTGAGTTCCTCGATGCGCGCGACCTTGCCCAGGCGCATGGCGTTCATCAGCGGGCTGGGCACCAGCGCGTTCTCGCTGGGGCCGTGGGCCAACAGTTGCGCGTAGTTCCAGCCATAGCGGATCTGCTCTTCGCTGGTGCCAGCCGTGCCTTGCACCAGCAGGGTGGAATTGCCGCTGATGGCCGCGGTCATGTGCTCGGACACCCACGACTTGGCCGTGCCCGGCACCCCGAACAGCAACAGCGCACGGTCGGTGGCGATGGTGGCCACGGCCACTTCCATCAGGCGTCGGTCGCCGATGTACTTGGGACTGACCACGAAGCCGTTTTCCAGGGTGCCGCCCACCAGATAGGTCACCACTGCCCACGGCGAGAGGAGCCAGTTGGCCGGTCGCTGGCGGGTGTCCTGGCGGCGCAGTTCTTCCAACTCTTCCGCGTATTGGTGTTCGGCGTGCTGGCGCAGGACGGCAGTGCTCATGTGGGCTCCAATGAAAGGACGTGATGATCAGATAGCGGAATGCAGGGTCTGGCGCAGGACCAGAAGCTGGCGTGCCTGCTGGACGCAGTCGCGCATGGCCTCGGTGGCATCGGCCGGCGCCTCGGCCACCTGCACATGCGGCAGCGCGGCGGGGTGAAGCACGGCCAACAGTTCCAGCAGCGTGTCGCGCAGGGTGTAGTCGTAACGCAACGATTCCTCGCCGAACAGCGCGCCCAGCCCGGCAGCAAGTTGCCGCGAATAAGCGGCACTGAGGGTCTGGCCAGGGCCCGTGCTGTCCAGCACGTCACCGAACAGGCGTTTTTGTTGAAGGTCTGCGGCACTGGCCGGCCAATGCCGTTCGCGCTGCGCCGGCGGGAGCATGGCCAGCAGCTCGCCCAGGCGCATGTGGCGCTGCTCCACAGCGACCAGGGCTTCCACCCATTCCGGTTCGCTGGCGTCCACGCGCTCCAGCCAGGCGCGCAACAGCGCGTCGTACCAGTCCGTGGTGCGCGCCCAGGCCAGCACCTGCGCTGGCGCCTTTTCCAGGGTATGGCACCACCATGCCAGCGGCAGCTGGCGCGCCAACTGATAGAGCCACCAGGCACGCTCGCCCAACAGATCGGTGTTGGGACGTTTGCCGTCGATGGCAGCGTCGGCCCAGCCTGCATCCGCCGCCGCCGGCGCTTCCAGTTTCCAGCTCGTCCGGCGCAGCAGCCCGCCCGGCTGGTGCTGCAGCAGGGCGAGCATCTGGGCCTGCACGTACTGCGCGTGCGGTGTGGACGGCAGCCGAGCCAGCATCGGGCCCGCCAGCATGCGCACTTCGCGGCTGCGGTCCTTCAGCAGGGACAGCAACAGCGGCGCGTCGGCCTCGCTCAGTTGCGGCTGCAATGCGGCGACGAAGTCCACCCGCTCGCGCGCGGAGAGGTCCTTCAGGGTGGCCTGCAAGCGCGCACGGGCGTCCTCGGCGTTGTGCGCGCGCAGTTGCTGAAAGGCTCGCAGGCGCGCATCGAAGGCGCCTTCGTTCCACAGCTGCTCCAGGTCCGTCGGTACATCCGCCTCGATCGCTGTCTGCGCCGCGTAGGCCCAGTCCGCATTGCGGGCCGCCAGCCAGCGGCCACGCACGCCCAGCACCGGGCGCAGGCACGGGCGCAACGCGCCCAGGCGGGCACCGGCGTCCAGTGCCTGCGGCAGCACCGCCACCGGCAGATGCCGGTGGCGTGCAGCGAGCTGCAGACAGGCCTCGTAGCGGACGCGCCTCATCCATGGCGACGGCTGCCCACTGGCGAACAGCGCCTTCAACAACGGTGCCCAGGCGTGGTCGCTGGGCAGCACCAGCGGATCGACGTCCGCCGGCGGCGGCAGGGCCACCGGCGCGACCATGCGCAGGGCCGCGCGGCGGCACGCGGCCAGGACGCCCACCTGTTGGCTGTATCCCAGCGCGGCGTCTTCCTGCGTGGCCACGGCGGCGAGTACCTCGCCCAGCGCGCCTTCGGCGGGGATGGTCTGCGGGCGATCGATGCCCAGCAGCGCCGGCTTCAACCATGCGTCGCTCATGCCCCGCTCCTGTCCCAGCGCTCGCCCGCCGCGTTCCAGGCGGCAAGCGGCAGCAACGCCTGGCCATCCCATTCGCCCATCAGGCACAGCGGATGGCCGCCGGCGAACGCCATCAGCGCCCAGCCCTGCAACGTGGGCAGCCGCAGCGGCAGCGTGCCTTCGGCATGCTGCACCCAGGCGTTGCGGCCATCGTGCGCCACATGCGCCTCTCCCAGGCGCATAGGCACCTGCGGCAGCCATGGGTTGGTGGCGTACGCCTGCGCGGCGGCATCCAGCGTATCGTCGCGGGGCACCGCGGTACCGGCGTCCGTGCCCGCCGCCATCTCGCCCGGCACCGCGCGCAGCGGGACCGTGCCCGGATGGAAATGCAGCGTGCCCGCATGCACATGGCCGTTGCGCCAGTGCTGCTCCCAACCGCGCCCGCCATGGCTGTAGTCCTGCAGCAGTGCGGGCCGCCCGCTTTCGATGCCATGCAGCCACACGCGGCGCTCCACCAGGTTGCCCGGCTGTTCCATCACGTGTTGACCCTGCACGTGCCAGCGGTCGCGCACGGCCTCGCCCTCCCGTTGCACCGCGTCGCGCTCCATCGGCCAGCCCAGCGCAGCGCGCAGGTCCGCCTGCCGCGCTGCGCCGAAGGTCTCCATGCGTGGCACCGCCTGGGTGAGCAACTGCAGCAGCCCCAGGCAGTCGCCGAGTTCGGCCAGTTGGGCGAGGTCGCGACCGCCGTCGCCCAGCGCGCGCTCCAGCCGGCTGGCGAGTCCCGGGGCCTGGGCATCGACCATGCGCGCCATCATCCGCTGCGCGTCCTGCTCGAAGCCCGCGCCCAGGTTGGCCAGCCCCTGGCGGAACTGGTCGGCCACCCAGCGCTGCAGTTCCGCCGCGCCGGCTTCCATGCGCGACCAGCGCGCCTGTTCGCGCTTGGCGGCAGCGGCGGCTTGCGCCTGCGGATCCGCCGGGGACACGCTGACGGCGGCCTCCTCCTTGCGGATCGCACGGGCGCGGCGGCCCTGCATCCACTCGTCCACCCAGGCCGGACGCTCGCTCGGTACGCAGCGCGGGTTGCCGGCGGCATGCAGCAGCATCAGGGCCAGGCCATGCTTGCAGGGGAACTTGCGGCTGGGACATGAGCATCGGCTCGCCAGCGTGGTCAGTTCCACCTGCGTCTGGTATGGCTTGGCGCCGCTGCCTTGGCATTCGCCCCACAGGGCATCGGCGTCGGCGCCGAGCAGGCCCCACTTTCCGTCCGTGGCCAGACCGCCGGCCGCCTTGCTCGACGCCGCATCGGGCGCAAGCGCGAGCACCTGCTCGCGCGTGAGTCGCACTTCCATATCCGTACTCACCTCAGATTGGGCAGGATGATAGCCGAGGTTGGATAGCGTTGCAGGACGCCTGGTCGTTGCGGGCTGCAGTGATTGCGCCGCTCCGCGAACTCGGCTACGGCACGGTGCGCGCGTCGAGGGCACGCTGTACGCTGATGCATGCCGGCTGTGGACGGGCTTGCGCCTCCTGGCTGAAACGCAAGCGTTACAGCATCACCAGACTGGCCGACATGCCGCGTTTGCTGGTGCGGTGAATCAGTACCAGCGACACCGGCAACATGCACATGCATGGTCGCCGGGCTTCCCTTTCCCAGCCTTAGCAAGGATGTCCCCGTGCCCGCTTCGTCCCCTGCCCGCACGTATCCCGCGCGCCGCTCCTTCTCCGTCGCCCTGGCCTGCCTGCTGCTGTCGGCGGTTACCGATAGCGAAGCACGGCCGCAGCCCTCGCAGTTCCAGATCGTTGAAAGCGTGCCCGACGCCAGCGTCTACGGCGAGCCTGGCGTGCCGCGCACCCAGCAGACCTGGCTGGCGATGATCAACGGCGCCAAGCGCCGCATCGACATCGCCGCGTTCTATATTTCAGAAAAGCCCGGGACCGGCCTGACCCCGGTACTCGACGCGCTGGCCGCACGCGCCCGCGCCGGCGTGACGGTGCACCTGCTGGTCGACCACGCCTTCCTGGCCAAGAATCCGGACAGCGTCGCCTGGCTGGGCAAGGTGCCGGGCATCACCGTGCGCGTGCTGCCGGTCGATACGCTGACCGGCGGCGTGCTGCACGCCAAGTACATGGTCGTCGACGATGCCAGCGTGTTCGTCGGCAGCCAGAACTGGGACTGGCGGGCGCTGGAGCAGATCCACGAGATCGGCGCGCGCATCGACGATGCGCGCTTCGCCAGAACCTTCGCCGCCAGCTTCGATTACAGCTGGCGCCTGGCCGACGAAGGCGACCTGGCCAAGGCGCAGGCGCGCGGCGTGCAGCCGCCGGACTTCGCCCCGGCCACCGCCGCCGATCCGGTACTGCTGGATGCGGCCAGCGACACGCCGTTGATCGCCTTTCCCGCGTTCAGCCCGCCGGCGCTGCAGCCGGCCTGGGTCGCCGCCGAGGAGCCGGCCCTGGTCGACATGATCCGCTCCAGCCAGCATGCACTGCGCATCCAGGTGATGACGCTCTCGGCGATCCGCAGCTTCGGACCCAAGGGCTGGTGGGCGCCGGTCGACAGCGCGGTGCGCGATGCCGCCGCGCGTGGCGTGCAGGTGCGCATCATCGTCGCCGACTGGGCACTGCGCGAACCGATGCAGGCCTATCTGAAGAGCCTGGCCGCGCTCCCGAACATCAGCGTGAAGTTCAGCAGCCTGCCGCCAGCGCCGGAAGGCTTCATCCCCTATGCGCGCGTCGAGCACGCCAAGTACGCGGTGGCCGACGGCCGCAGCAGCGTCATCGGCACCGGCAACTGGGAATGGAGCTACTTCAATACCGCGGTGGACGCCTCCGTGTTCGTCAAGGGCGAAGGCCCGGCCGAGACGCTGACACGCATCTTCGACCGCGACTGGAACGGCCCCTACGTCACCACGCTGCAGGCGGGCCAGGACTACGAGGCGCCGCGCACCGAGTAGCCTCTGGCGCCGCTCTTGAGACGCTCGCCCTCAGGACTCGAGTGGGTTGCCGGCCGGTACGCTTCCATCCCGCGACGCGACCCATCTTCCTGACCGACCTGCCGTTGCCGCCCTGCCCCGAAAAGAACCGCCGTATCCTCCGATCAGACCTCTTTTTCGACATAGCCCTTCTGAAGCTTCTCTTCCGTCAGCTTCCTCAGCTCTCGCGAGGCGCGCTCGCCAGTCTCGAACGTCTTGATGATCGACTGGCCGGTTGTTCCGATCCGGCCATAGGAAATAGTGAGGTCTGCGCCGGCACGCGACACGCGCCAGAATTTCTTTGACGCTCCTTGCTCGAAGCTCAGGCTTCGGACCTCGTCTGCGACCCGCGAAGCGTCGTTGCGCGCCGGCACTGGCGCAGGTACCGGGGCGTCGGCAGGCGCGCTTGCGGCGTTCGACACATCCAACGGGGCAGTTTCGAGTTCGAAGGCTTCCTCATCGGCTTCCTCCGCACCGGACAGGGCCAGCTCAATCCGCTCGATCACCGCCCCAGGGGCGCGCAGCCAGTCGCGACCGGGCACGTCCAGCACCCGCCAGCCGAACCGGCGGAGCACGCCAGGACGGAACACGTAACGCTCGCGGGTATCGGCCACGGGCTGATCGGGCGCATCCAGCAGGACGGCCAGCGAGTAGTCGCCGCGATGCGGATCCACGATCGCCAGATCGCAGCGGAACTGCGAGCGCCCCACGTCCTCATCGACCAGATGTCCGCGCGCGCGCAGAGCATCGGCCAGGGCGGTACGCACCGGATCGAACGATGCAGGCCGTGCGAAGGCGTCGCGGGCGCCTGCGTTGAGTGTCCCGAGGACGTGCTGGGCTCGGCGGTGGTCGCCGACCGCACTGGCCTGCGCAAAGCGCAGGAATGCCTGCAATGCGGCGGCACCGTCGTTGTGGACGTTGGTGATCGCCTCGGCCTGAATCGTGGAGACCACCGCCATGCGGTGGCGGGCTCGGCTGAAAATGACATTCAGGCGCTTTTCGCCTCCGCGCTGATTGATCGGACCGAAGTTCATCAGCATGCGCCCGTCCGGCCCCGGGGCATAGCAGATGCTCAGCAGGATGACGTCGCGCTCATCGCCCTGCACGTTCTCCAGGTTCTTGACGAACAGACCGTTGAACTGGTCGTCGTCCTCGCGCACGTATTCGCGATCGAGCCGAAGCGCAAAGTCCGCATCTTCCGCGGCGAGCGTCTGCAGCGCGCTCTCGATCTCGTCCTGCTGGGCCTCGGAGAAGGCCACGATGCCAAGGCTCAAGCCCGTCTCGCGGCGCAGCATCTCGCGCACCGTTTGGGCGATGTAGCGCGCCTCGGCGCTGTTGCGCCGCCCGAGGTAAACGCCGTCGGCAAGCTGGTGGAAACTGACCGCGCGCGCCAGCACGGCATCGGTGCCGACAATGCCGGCGTCGGACTGGTCCGAACGCAGCAGCGCCGGCGTGTCGTCTGCCGGCTCGATGCGGCGGTCGGGAATGGTCACGAGCCGTCCATCGTAGAAGGCGGCATTGGAGAAGCTGATCAGCGCCTCATGGCGGCTGCGGTAGTGCCAGGCCAGCAGCGTGGCCGGCAGATTGCGCGCGGCCTGATTGAGCAGGCTCTCGGCATCCATGCTGATCGCGATGCGCTCGCCCTCGTCTTCCACCACCAGTTCGTCGTCGGCTTCGCCACCGGCCGAGAAAAAGCTGGTCGGCGGCAATTGCATCTCATCGCCGACCACCACGATCTGTCGGGCACGACTCAGCGCCGGCACGGCCTCCTCGGTCGGAATCTGGCTGGCCTCATCGAAGATCACGACATCGAACAGGTCCGGCGAGAGCGGCAGCGTGTCGGACACCGAAAGCGGGCTCATCAGCCAGATCGGTTTGAGGTCGTTGATGACCACGCCGGTTTCGTCATCGGACAGATCGCGGATCGAGCGATAGCGCATGCTCTTGGCGAATTCGTGCTCGAGCTCGCGCCGACCGGTGGCGTAGGTCTTCTTGAACGCCTTGCCTGCCGCGTCGAGCTGGGTCGCCGAGAGCGACGACAGCCGCACGTGTTCGGCGAACAGGCGGTGCTGGTTGGCCTGGATGACCTGAGAATTCAGCGCCAGCAGCTGCGCCTGGCCACTGGCCAGCGTGCGCGCATGGCCAGCCAGCGCCGCTCCGTCGAAGCGCGCCAGCTCCGGCGCGGCCGTCTCCAGCCTGCGCCAGGCCTCATGGGCGACCGCAGCCTCCATGCGTTCGGGCGGGCCGGCCAGGTTGAGCAGCACGTAGGCACTGCCGGGGTCCGCCGCGTGGACGCCCCGCAGCAGCGGCAGCAGATCGGGAAGATCGTCCAGCGACTCACGCAGGTCACGCAGGGACTCGGCGAGCGCATCCAGGCCAATCCCCTGGTCGAGGTCCAGCGACTCCTCGATGCGAACGGCCAGCTTGTCCAGCGGCTCGCGCGCATCGGAATGCGTCCGCGCCGAAGCGAGCGGATCGACCGCGGCGCGGAGGTGATCGACCAACTGGCGCGTGGTGGCCGAGGTGGCAAAGCGCTGCCTGAGCTGCTCCACAGCCTGGATCAGGTCCTGCAGGCGCGGCACGCCATAGCGCTGCAGACCCGCCGATTGCTCGGCCTCGACGGCGGCGGCC
>Ga0065704_10000441_pt1 | contig 40721 bp, 39 predicted proteins | sample SwiRhicommuniRL2_FD_59091 | JGI IMG/M metagenome (GOLD analysis project Ga0065704, IMG submission 59091) | Switchgrass rhizosphere bacterial communities from Rose Lake, Michigan, USA - RL2 v2 (version 2) | ecosystem: Host-associated > Plants > Roots > Rhizosphere > Soil | place: East Lansing, MI | reverse complement strand
TTAAAATCCCTCGGCGTTCGCGCTGTGTGGGTTCAAGTCCCACTCCGGCTACCATGGGAAAAAGCAGAATAATCAAAGCAATAAGCAGTGTCGTGAAACCACCGAAAGGTGGTTTTTTTGTGCCTGAAATCCATTTTCCTAACATGACTTGTCATTTTTGCCCACCAACCACCGGAACGATCTTCACTTTTCGATCGTAACGGGCCGTCTGGGTAATAGTTTTGTGCCCAGAAATTTGCTGCTTTTCCTGCAGGCTTCCTTCCAAATCAGACACACCTTTCGCCTTCGAATCGTCAAAAGTAAAATCAAAAAGCAGGTGAGGGTATTTCTTCTGCGTCTCTTCTTTTGCCTGCTGCCAGCGGCTGTTGAAGCCATCATGCGAATATCTCTGTCCATTTTGTTGGTGGAGAACGTAAATACTCGACACACCGTTTTTCAGCGGTAGTGAATTTGCCAGTTTTATGGTGGCTGCCAGGCGGAAAGAGCATGCTTTAATTTGCTTCGCGGCCGTTTTACCTTATCGTATAAAGATCTCTTCTGGCAGTAAATGCGCTTTTTGAACGGCAAGGACATCACCATGGCGGCAGGCAGAGATAAGTAATCTCCATCGCTACTTTCACGACAACCGGCGAGATCTCATAAAGCGCGTTATATTCCTGATCTGTAACGTAGCGTTCGCGTTCTTCCTCTTTAAATTGACGAACTCCCTTACATGGGTTCCCTTTCACTATCCCCCTTTCATAAGCCCATCCATAAACTCTACTTATGAAAGCCTTTTCCCTTTTTGCCTGAACAGGGGCAACTACACCCCGTTTGTCCATGTATTGTCGTATGTGCTGTGGTTCAAAGCTGTACGGATCCATCTTCCCGAATACCGGGACGAGCTTACGGACATATTTTTTATAATCCTTACGAGTTTCCGCACTATGCTTGTGATAATCCGCGCTGGCATAAAATTCATTGAATAACCCAGAAAGATTGGTCTTTTCCTCTATATCTTTTAGCGCAGCCTCGTACTTGGCCCAAACTAATGAAACAGATGAGTCGAGAGGGCATAGGGATACAGAACCACCGCTAGCCGGGTGAAATTCATATTTTGACTTCCCCCTGTAGACCCGCGGTGGAAGTATTGCGTCTACAGGATTTTTACGTTTGTCAGCCATTACATTGCATCAAAATTAGGGGGCGTTAACTCAGGATCAAGGTTATTCCCAATTCGTAAGAAGATAGGATTACTTACGTGATTCCAGGTCGTTCGTGGATAACTCTTACTCTCGATGATCAGTTGCATCATAGGCTATGCTGATCTGCTTAATACACACCGATGTCAGTAATATCTTCATAAATCATATGAGGACATCCCCATGGAGAAGCGTTTTTCCGACGAACAGATCATCAGTATCCTCCGCGAGGCCGAAGCCGGGGTTTCAGCCCGTGAGCTCTGCCGTAAGCACGCCATTTCCGACGCCACCTTTTACACCTGGCGCAAGAAGTATGGCGGTATGGAGGTACCCGGGGTTAAACGCCTGAAGTCGCCTGAGGAAGAGAACGCCAGGCTCAAGAAGCTGCCTGCCGAAGCCATGCCTGATAAGGAGGCACTTCAGGTGGCTCTGGGGCGAAAGTACTGACGACAGACCACAAGCGGGAAGCCATTAAGTTTATGTGTGATGCGACCGATCTGTCGCAACGTCGTGCCTGCAGGCTTACAGGTTTGTCTCTGTCGACCTGCCACTACGAGGCTCAGCATCCGGCGGCTGATACGCATTTATCAGGGCGCATCACTGAACTGGCACTGGAGCGCAGGCGTTTTGGTTACCGCCGCATCTGGCAGTTATTGCGCCGTGAAGGCCCAAGCGCGTTTACCGCCTTTATCATCTCAGTGGTCTGGACGTAAAACGCAGACGGCGTCGTAAAGGCCTGGCAACGGAGCGTCTGCCGCTGTTCCGCCCGGCGGCATCTAACCTGACCTGGTCAATGGATTTCGTCATGGACGCGCTGGCCACCGGTCGCAGGATCAAGTGCCTGACCTGTATGGACGACTTCACGAAGGAGTATCTGACAATTATCACCGCATTCGGGATTTCAGGCGTTCAGGTAACGCGTATTCTGGACAGTATTGCACTGTTTCGGGGCTATCCGGCGACGATAAGAACGGACCAGGGACTGGAGTTCACTTGCCGCGCACTGGATCAATGGGCCTTTGAGCATGGTGTTGAGTTACGGTTAATCCAGCCGGGTAAACCAACGCAGAACGGATTTATTGAGAGCTATAAGGGCCGATTTCGCGATGAATGTCTGAATGAGCACTGGTTCATCGATATCGTTCACGCTAGGAAAATCATTAACGACTGGCGGCAGGATTATAACGAGTGTCGGCCACATTCAGCACTGAATTATCAGATGCCATCAGAGTTTGCAGCACGATGGCGAAATGAAAAATGTGAAGGTAGACAAACCAACATTACTAACTGACGGTTGTATCTAATACTGGGAGCAGGTCACTGACAAACTTTGTACTATGTGGAGCGACTAGTGGAGGGGATGTTTTTCCTGGCACCAGCACAAGGAAGGTTACAGATACCATTTTTAAATTCAGAAATATCCAACTTCGGACGCACAGTCGTACAGAGTCGAATGGCTTCAACTAGATTAATGGACAATATGGATTTAAGAGCGGCGTAGGGGCATACGGCATAAATAACTGTAAAGTTGGATTTGGTGATTGCGTAAATCTTTCTCCTCTAAATGGCCGTGGTGCTAATGGTTCATTCCAGAGATTTACGTTGCCGGCACAGAGCAAGACTGCGGGGGCGACTGGTAAAATATAAATATGACAGGTGAATTCCAACATACAAATTGAGCTTAGTGGTGCGATGGAGCTTGTTTCTGAAAATTTCAAAGCACCCTGGAGATACTCTACATGGACTAAGAATCTAGTAACAACAGGCCCCACATTAAATATTTATCGAGTTGGAACGCTGGAGGCCATTACTTATAATGGTGGCGCGACAAATTTCTTAGCTCAACTAATGACAATAAACTGGACGACTAATACGAGTGACACAGGATGGTATAACGGGACTATAAGTTCAACGGAAAGCCATCTCCCGTATATATTATCTATACAGTGATAATTACAGGAGGGTTGGCGCCCTCCTTTTTTCATGCAACCAGTTCTTGTTTGATTCTTGCTTTCTGTTTGAGCCACGCTATCGATGGCTTCTCAATGTTTTTGTGAATGAATATGCCAACAATTACAGATGTGGCGATAAGAATGAAGGACATAACAATCGCAACATTTTTATCATTGCTGTTCCTGTCAATTGCATTATTTAACAAATGAGCGAAGTAAATATGAGAAATGTAAATGCTATACGACGCGTCTCCAATCAAATGCATGAAGTTGCTTATTGTCCCTTTCCCGTTTTGTGACAAGGTTGCAATAACAATTATAAAAAAGGCTGGTATCCCAAAGGATATAATTCGTGGGTTTCCAGAAAGCGAGAATAAACCGATATAAAGAAGAGTAAAAGTTGTGATGTAAAAAACTGGAGTTTTAATTGAAATAAACTCTTTCAGTTTTGGGTGGATGAGAGCATAAATACATCCGGCGGCGAAGTTAACCATCAACGGATCTTGCAAAATAAACCCTAAGTTAACCCATCCCCTTCTTTCAGTATTAAGTTCTAAACTATCACCTGCAATAATGCAAGTGACTATTATCGTGGATACAAAAATAGCAGCGAAATTTTTCTTCCTGCTGAAAATCAAAGTGAATGAGAACATAACATAGAAAATCATCTCATAAACCAGAGTCCAAGTTGGTGAATTAGCCATGCGCGCCCTGTAGTTATTTATCTCTGGAAGAAGTAAAAAATTAGCAACGAAGTTGTAATGCTGAATTACAGGAACGGTAGAAAGTATCAAAGGTAGAGAAACAATAATATATATAGGATAAATCCTTCTTACCCTGTCGCAGAAAAAACGGATTGGACCTTTACTGTCGTTCTGGGTGTAAACCATGAGGAATCCTGAAAGGACAAAAAATATATCAACACCCATCCCCCCGATTCCAAGGAAAAGCCATCCGAATACAGGCCCCCAGAAGTGATTTAGCACTACCATCATTGCGGCGATTGCTCTAATCACCTGTAAGTTTCTGAGCTCCATAAGCACCTGTTACAATAGAATTAATTTTATTAGAAAGAGCTAATCCCTTTAGGAGGGTAGTTTAGCATTTGTCATGGTTCTAATCGACCTCATCTATATGGTCAGGGTTCCGACCAGCCCTCGAGTTTACCCTCGGCTCACATAAAGATTTTCCCCATAAGGGGGGAGGCATGAGGATGAACAACCTATCAGACGTAGCGGCAGGACTATCCTACGGCGCAACTTTGGGTACTGACTATTGCAACTACTCGATAAAGTGAGACCCAGCCAGTGGGCCGCAATCGGCGTCCTTGCCAGTATTCTTTCTGGTTTAATGACATATCTGACCAACCTGTATTTCAAAATCAAAGACGATCGTCGAAAAGAGTCCCGCGATAATGGCTAACAGCAAGACTAAACTCAGCGCCGCAGTTCTGGGGTTAGTGCTTGCGGCTCACCTGCATCCGTCATCCTCGATCAGTTTCTGAATGAGAAAGAGGGTAACAGCCTGACTGCGTACAGAGACGGCTCCGGCATCCGGACGATTTGCCGCGGTGCCACGATGGTTGATGGTAAACCGGTGGTATAGGGCATGAAGACTGACGCAAGCAAAATGTGACCGGGTAAACGCCATCCAACGAGATAAGACTCTTGCCTGGGTAGAGCGCGACATCAAGTTTCCTCTGACAGAACCGCAGAAAGCAGGTATAGCTTTTTTCTGCCCGTACAACTTCGGCCCTGGCAAACGCTTCCCGTCCACGTTCTATAAGCGCATCAATACGGCTGACCGGAAAGGAGCGGGCGAGGCAATTCGCTGGTGGATTAAAGATGGTGACCAGGACTGTTGACTGACAAAAGGACAGAAGAATGGCTGCTATGGTCAGGTTGAGCGCCGAGATCAGGAAAGCGCGTTAGCGTGCTGGGGGATAGGCTGGTGACAATTAAAGCGAAGCTGTTATCGCTGGTCGTCCTGCTGGAGCTCTTTGCTGGCCGGTTACCTGATAGGCTGGTATGCGCACAGCGACAAGGTAAACAGCTAGCATACAGCAAAGAATAAAAAGGCGGAGAAAGCCATCGCCACTGGTGAGCAGAAAGCGGCAGCGGCCAGCGCAGAGGGAAAGGTAATTTACCGTGCCATTTACCGAGACGTGGTGAAATATGTTAACGACTCGAATCATATTAAGTGCGATTTTGACGATCATGCTGTGCAGTTGCGGCAGCAAGCCCTCGATGCGGCCAACTCCCTCAGCGGATTTGATGCAGGAGTCGTGCAAGGGAGCGAGTAAAGCCAGAACAGACGGCGTCGAAGAGCTGCAAGCGGACATCGAAACAGCGGGATGTCTGCGTCAGTTGCGGCTGGATAAGTATCCTTGACAAGCGCGGTACAGGGCTACGTAATAAAGCATTTTCATTCATCAATCATTCCGAAGATTGGTACCAAAGAGGCTGTAAGTGCATGTATTCAAAGTGGTGATATTTTTGTCTATGTTCGGAAGAATTTTATAATGCATTGATTTTGCAGGTTTTAACTACCAATTTAAAATCCCTCGGCGTTCGCGCTGTGTGGGTTCAAGTCCCACTCCGGCTACCATGGGAAAAAGCAGAATAATCAAAGCAATAAGCAGTGTCGTGAAACCACCGAAAGGTGGTTTTTTTGTGCCTGTTTTTCGCCGTATACCATAGTTTCACCCTTCAACTTCGCCACAATAAGAGGGCAATCATGCCCAACAATGGCCATTAGCGATAGGATCTGTCGGCGTCGGTTGTCAGCTGCGAAATCACGGTTTTAAATACTGATGGCACTGTCTCTCTGCGTCACCCGGCCCAGAAGGGTCCTCTAAACCGGGTAACGCAGTCGCACTACCAGGCGGTATGGTACAGCTCGCTAATATCTGCCAGGCTCGCTTCCCGTGGGTTGCCGGCAGTACAGACATCATCATATGCCGCCTGGGCCAGCATCGGGATATCTTCTTTTTGTACTCCAGACTCACGCAGATGGAGCGGGATGCCCACATCGTGATTAAGCCTGAAGACGGCATCCACGGCAGCATTGCGCGCGTCTGCAAGGCTCAGCCCTTCAACCTTCACGCCCATCGCCCGTGCAATATCGCGGAATTTATCGCCGGTAAAGTCAGCGTTGTAACGCATGATATGAGGCAGCAAAATGGCATTCGCCACGCCGTGCGGTGTGTCATAAAAAGCACCCAGCGGGTGCGCCATACCGTGAACCAGCCCCAGGCCAACGTTGGAAAAGCCCATGCCGGCAACATACTGGCCCAGCGCCATCGCCTCGACGGCATCTCGATCGCCCTTGACTGAATCGCGCAGCGCGCCGGCAATAATCTCAATCGCCTTGATGTGTAGCGCATCGGTCAAGGCCCATGCGCCCCGGGTAATATACCCTTCAATCGCATGGGTCAGCGCATCAACGCCGGTTGCTGCTTTCAGCACTGGCGGCATACCGTCCATCATATCTGCATCGATAAAAGCCACCTGCGGAATGTCGTGCGGATCGACGCAAACAAATTTACGCCGCTTCTCTTCATCAGTGATCACGTAGTTAATGGTCACTTCAGCCGCTGTTCCGGCTGTAGTGGGAATGGCCAGAACGGGTACGCTGGGGTTACGGGTTGGGGAGAGGCCTTCAAGGCTACGAACATCCTTAAACGCCGGGTTATTGCTGATAATACCGATTGCCTTACAGGTATCCTGAGGCGAGCCGCCCCCGATAGCGATAAGGTAATCTGCGCCGCTGTTCTGAAAAACACCCAACCCTTCCTGTACTATTCCGATTGTCGGGTTAGGAAGCACGCCGGAGTATATTTCCCAGGCCAACCCCGCCTCGTCCAGCTTATCCGTGACCTTCGCCACCACGCCACACTGTATCAGTGTCCTGTCGGTGACAATCAGCGCTTTATGATAGCCGCGACGCTTTACCTCATCGCAAAGCATCCCTGTCGCGCCCCGGCCAAACCAGGCCGTTTCGTTCAAAATCATTCTTTTCGCCATGGCATTTCTCCTGTTTGCTATGCGATGTCATTCTTCAATGCGCAGTCCGTAGGTTTTGAATTTTTCCAGCACAATGGCGATAGCATCGTCATCCAGTACCGGGACCGGATCCGTTATTGCCAGCGTGCAAAGGTACAGTTGTGCCAGTACTTCAACTTCATGCGCCAGCCACAGGGCTTTTTCCAGATTTGCTTCACAGGCAATTAAGCCGTGGTGTTGTAACAGCGTTGCTTTGCGGTTCCTGAGGGCAAAGGCGACATAATCGGACAGCTCGCGTGTCCCAAATGTGGCATATGGCGCGCAGGGTATGGAATTACCGCCTGCGGCGGCAATCATGTAATGAATGGCCGGGATAGGGCGGTTAAGAATAGACACGGCGGTACAGTGCACCGCATGGTTATGCACCACCGCCTGCGCATCCGGACGCGTCTGGTAGGCGGCCATATGGAAACGCCACTCGCTGGAAGGCAGTTTGCCCTGTTCATGCTGACCGTCGGCATCAATATAAACGATGTGTGACTCCGTCAGTTTTTCATAGGGGATCCCCGTTGGCGTTATCAATATCCCGTCCTGATAGCGCACGCTGACGTTGCCAGCCGTGCCCTGATTTAGCCCCAGGCGGGTCATTTCCAGGCAGGTATCAATAATCTGCCGCGCCAGTCTATTTCGTTCCATTTGTTACCTCTCTTGATGATCTAAAGCACCAGCAGAACAAGCCTGTTGTCCTGATGAATTAACCGTATATTTGCGCACCATCTTTATAGGGAATAACGCTAAAAAAAATCCGGTGGTTTCACTTTGTGATCACCGTCAATTAATAGTCTGGAATTGATCCTTATTCAATTAATTCATTTCGGTAAAAATGACCGATTCAGAAGATTTTTATTCAAACAGTCGTTTTGATGATTTTTACCGTGAAAATGCCCGTTTTCGGAGTAATACATTAAATCGGTCACTGGGGTTGTGGTTTTTCATGTTTATTTTCCCCGGTGGGGGGTGTTTTTATTAAATTTAAAGTGATAACGATCACATAAAGATATCGCGTTGCCGTTAAATGTGATTGTCATCATATTCGCCCCCCTTTTTTACATGAAAATGCATTCACGAGATCATTCCGATCGCCAGATTCGCGCCAGTAAGAGTAAAGCACCTTTTTATTTTTACCGTCTGGCAAGAAAGGAAAGTCACATTCTGACGCTTCTGACTAACGAGGGTGTTATGGGAAATACAACAATACCAACGCAGAGTTTTCGTGCGGTCAATGCCGGGCAAGCCCAGCGTTACATTATTCCTTTCGCGTTACTCTGCTCACTGTTTTTTCTTTGGGCAGTCGCTAATAACCTGAATGACATTTTACTCCCCCAGTTTCAGCAAGCCTTTACCCTGACAAACTTCCAGGCTGGCCTGATACAATCTGCGTTCTATTTCGGCTACTTTGTCATTCCAGTTCCTGCCGGGATACTGATGAAAAAACTCAGCTATAAGGCAGGTATTATTACCGGGTTGTTTTTATATGCCATTGGTGCTGCATTATTCTGGCCTGCGGCTGAGTTAATGAATTATACATTGTTTCTTGTCGGTCTTTTTATTATAGCGGCGGGGTTAGGTTGCCTTGAAACTGCTGCTAACCCCTTTGTGACAGTGCTGGGGCCAGAGAGTGGTGGTCATTTCCGTCTTAATCTGGCGCAAACTTTTAATTCTTTTGGCGCTATTATTGCCGTTGTGTTTGGACAAAGCCTAATTTTGTCTAACGTGCCGCATCACTCTCAGGCGGTACTCGATAAAATGACGCCAGAACAGCTAAGCATTTATAAGCATAGCCTGGTGTTATCCGTACAAACGCCTTATATGATTATCGTGGCAATTGTATTGTTGGTCGCCCTGCTGATTATGTTGACCAAATTTCCGGTACTTCAGAGCGATAATCACGTCGACGGCACACAAAGCACATTTTCTGCCTCTCTTTCCCGTCTGGTCCGTATTCGCCACTGGCGCTGGGCGGTGCTGGCGCAGTTCTGCTATGTCGGCGCGCAAACTGCCTGCTGGAGCTACCTGATCCGGTACGCTATTGAAGAGATCCCCGGCATGACGCCAGGTTTCGCCGCCAACTACCTGACCGGCACCATGGTGTGCTTCTTCATCGGGCGCTTTACCGGTACATGGCTAATCAGCCGCTTCGCACCGCATAAAGTACTGGCCGCTTATGCCCTGCTTGCCATGGTGCTATGCCTGGTCTCCGCCGTATTCGGCGGCCATTTCGGTCTACTGGCCCTAACGCTGTGCAGTGCATTTATGTCTATTCAGTACCCAACCATTTTCTCCCTTGGGATTAAGAACCTGGGTCAGGATACCAAATACGGCTCGTCATTCATCGTCATGACCATTATCGGCGGCGGGATTGTGACGCCGGTCATGGGCTTTGTCAGCGATGCTGCAGGCAATATCCCAACAGCAGAACTGGTTCCGGCAGTGTGTTTTGCCGTCATCTTCATCTTTGCCCGTTTCCGTTCGCAAGCGGCAACGAATTAAACCTGTATCCGAAAACGTGAGGGATCTGTCATGAAAAAAATCAGCTTACCGAAAATAGGTATCCGTCCGGTGATTGATGGTCGTCGTATGGGGGTTCGTGAGTCTCTGGAGGAGCAAACCCTGAATATGGCCAACGCCACCGCCGCGCTGCTCACTGAAAAGCTTCGTCACCCCAACGGCGAGCAAATTGAATGCGTCATTGCTGACGGTTGCATTGCGGGGATGGCCGAATCTGCCGCCTGTGAAGAAAAATTCAGCAGCCAGAACGTCGGCGTGACCATCACCGTGACGCCGTGCTGGTGCTACGGGAGCGAAACGATCGATATGGACCCCATGCGTCCGAAAGCCATCTGGGGTTTTAACGGGACTGAACGTCCGGGTGCCGTTTATCTGGCCGCCGCGCTGGCTGCACACAGCCAGAAAGGGATTCCGGCATTCTCTATTTATGGTCATGATGTCCAGGACGCCGACGACACCTCTATTCCCGAAGATGTTGAGGAAAAACTGCTGCGCTTTGCGCGTGCCGGTTTAGCCGTCGCCAGTATGAAAGGGAAAAGCTATCTCTCCATTGGGGGGGTGTCGATGGGGATTGCCGGTTCCATCGTCGACCCTAACTTCTTCGAATCCTGGCTGGGGATGAAGGTACAGGCAGTTGATATGACTGAACTGCGCCGCCGCATTGATCAGAAAATCTTCGATGAAACCGAACTGGAAATGGCGCTGGCCTGGGCGGACAAAAACTTCCGCTACGGCGAAGACCAGAACGCGCAGCAGTATAAGCGTAACGAAGCGCAGAACCGCGAGGTGCTGAAAGAGAGCCTGCTGATGGCGATGTGTATCCGCGACATGATGCAGGGCAACCCAGCACTGGCGGAAAAAGGGCGGGTGGAAGAATCGCTGGGCTACAACGCCATTGCGGCAGGCTTCCAGGGCCAGCGTCACTGGACCGATCAATACCCGAACGGCGATACCGCCGAAGCGTTGCTTAACAGTTCCTTTGACTGGAATGGCGTGCGTGAACCCTTTGTCGTCGCGACCGAAAATGACAGCCTCAACGGCGTGGCGATGCTAATGGGCCATCAGTTGACCGGCACAGCACAGGTGTTCGCCGACGTGCGCACCTACTGGTCTCCAGAAGCGGTAGCGCGCGTGACCGGTCAACCGCTCAGCGGTCTGGCTGAGAAGGGTATTATCCACCTGATCAACTCCGGCTCTGCGGCTCTCGATGGCTCATGCAAACAGCGCGGCAGCGATGGCAAGCCGACGATGAAGCCATTCTGGGACATTAGCCAGCAGGAGGTTGATGCCTGCCTGGCGGCCACCGAATGGTGTCCGGCGATACATGAATATTTCCGCGGCGGCGGTTTCTCTTCTCGCTTCCTGACCGAAGGCGGCGTGCCGTTCACCATGACCCGCGTGAATATCATCAAAGGTCTTGGCCCGGTTCTGCAGATTGCAGAAGGCTGGAGCGTGGAACTGCCGAAAGAGATGCACGATCAGCTTGACGCCCGTACCAACTCAACCTGGCCGACCACCTGGTTTGCGCCACGTCTGACGGGTAAAGGTCCCTTTACCGACGTTTATTCCGTGATGGCGAACTGGGGGGCAAACCATGGCGTGCTGACCATCGGCCACGTTGGCGCAGACTTCATCACCCTGGCATCAATGCTGCGAATTCCGGTCTGCATGCATAACGTGGAAGAGTCGAAGGTCTATCGTCCTTCCGCCTGGGCTGCGCACGGCATGGATAGCGAAGGCCAGGATTACCGCGCCTGTCAAAACTATGGCCCGCTGTACAAACGTTGAGTAACGTCTTTGCCCGGTAGCGTATGTTTACCGGGCCTGTAAAACACCGAATTGCAGGCCGGATAAGCGACACGTTAGCCGGCGACGTTTCAGGAGTTGCTATGAAACAAGAGGTTATTCTGGTTCTCGACTGCGGAGCGACCAATATCCGGGCCATTGCCGTTGACCGGCAGGGCAAAATTATCGCCCGTGCCGCTACGGCAAATGCCAGCGACATCGCCATAGAAAATAGCGCCTGGCACCAGTGGTCTCTCGAGGCCATTATGCAACGCTTCGCGGACTGTTGCCGCTCGCTGAAGACGAGTCTGGCAAACTGCCACGTTCGCGGCGTCACGGTGACCACCTTCGGCGTTGATGGCGCGCTGGTCGATGAGCACGGCAGGCTGCTCTACCCAATCATCAGCTGGAAATGCCCACGCACCATCAAAGTCATGAAAAATATTGACCGCTTGCTGTCACCTCAGCGGCTTCAGGACATTTCCGGCGTGGGGGCATTTGGCTTCAATACGCTGTATAAGCTGGTGTGGCTAAAAGAAAATCACCCGCATCTGTTGGAACAGGCACACGCCTGGCTGTTTATCTCGTCGCTGATTAACCACCGTCTGACCGGCGAATTCACCACCGACGTTACTATGGCAGGGACCAGCCAGATGCTGGATATTCAACAGCGCGATTTCAGCCATGAAATTTTGCAGGCGGCGGGTTTGCCGCGTCGGCTCTTCCCACGTCTGGTGGAAGCCGGTGAGCTCGTCGGTAATTTACAGTCTGATGCTGCCCAATGGCTTGACCTACCCGCCGGTATCCCGGTGATTTCCGCCGGACACGATACCCAGTTTGCGCTGTTTGGTGCAGGTGCCGCGGCGGATGAACCCGTCCTCTCCTCGGGAACATGGGAGATCCTGATGGTGCGCAGTGCGCAGGTCAACACGCCGCTGCTCAGTCGCTACGTCGGTTCTACCTGCGAACTGGACAGCCAGACAGGGCTGTATAACCCTGGCATGCAGTGGCTGGCATCGGGCGTACTTGAATGGGTACGTAAACTGCTTTGGACCGAAGAGACGCCCTGGCAAACGCTGATTGAGACAGCCCGCCGCATACCCATGGGGTCCGAAGGGGTGAAAATGCACTGTGATCTCCTCGGCTGTCAGCATGCAGGCTGGGAGGGCGTCACACTCAACACCACACGCGGTCATTTTTATCGCGCTGCGCTGGAGGGCCTCACCGGGCAGCTGGCGCAGAATCTGCGCACGCTGGAAAAGATCGGTCACTTCAATGCGACTGAACTGCTGCTGGTCGGCGGTGGCAGCCGTAACATGCTGTGGAACCAGATCAAAGCCAATATGCTCGGCATCCCCATCAAGGTACTTGATGATGCTGAAACCACTGTCGCGGGGGCAGCCCTGTTTGGCTGGTACGGGGTCGGAGAATTTACGAGCCCGGAACACGCCAGAGCGCAGATGCATTATCAGTACCGCTACTTCTTTCCGGAAACCGAATCTGCACCGATCGAGGGAGTTTGAGATGTTAAAAACGATTTCACCGTTAATATCACCTGAACTACTGAAAGTCCTGGCCGAAATGGGCCACGGCGATGAGATTATTTTTTCTGATGCCCATTTCCCCGCCCACAGTATGGGGCCGCAGGTTATACGCGCCGATGGGCTAAAGGTCAGCGAATTGCTGCATGCGATTATCCCGCTGTTTGAGCTCGACAGCTACGCGCCGCCACTGGTGATGATGGCTGCAGTTGAGGGTGACTCCCTCGATCCCTGTGTTGAGGCTCGCTATCGCGATGCGCTTTCACGTCAGGCACCCTGTCCGGCAATTACCCGCATTGACCGCTATGCGTTTTACGCACGTGCCAAAAAATCCTTTGCGATCGTTGTCACAGGGGAGTGTGCTAAATACGGGAATATTCTTTTAAAAAAGGGGGTAACGCCGTAATCTCATGCCGGTGCGCCCGCCTGCGCGGGCGTGTATCGAATGATGGGTGAGAAAAATGAAAGAGGCACGCCAGCAAACGATAATCGACCTGTTGATTCAGCATCATAGTCTGACGACGGACGTTTTATCCGTCCAGCTTAATGTCAGTAAAGAGACCATTCGCCGCGATCTCAGCGAACTGCAGGCGCAGGGAAAAGTGCTGCGCAACCACGGTCGGGCGAAATATATTCACCGGGAAAACCAGGACAGCGGCGATCCTTTTCATATTCGCCTTAAGAGCCACTTCACGCATAAAGCGGATATCGCCAGAGAAGCGCTGGAGTGGATTGAAGCCGGGATGGTCATTGCCCTGGATGCCAGCTCAACCTGCTGGTACCTTGCGCGTCAACTGCCTGACATCGATATTCAGGTCTTTACTAACAGTCACCCCATCTGCCTGGAACTGGGCAAACGTGAACAGATTCAACTTATTAGCTCCGGCGGTAAACTCGAGCGTAAGTATGGCTGCTACGTTAACCCCTCGTTGATTTCACAACTCAAACTGCTGGACATCGACCTGTTTATCTTCTCCTGCGAAGGGATAGACAGTCATGGAGGGTTGTGGGATTCCAACAGGGTCAACGCTGGCTTCAAATCGCTGCTACTCAAGCGCGCTTCTCAGTCTTTATTATTGATAGATAAGAGTAAGTTTAATCGTTCAGGGGAGGCCAGAATTGGGCACCTGGATGAGGTAACGCATATTGTGTCTGACACACAACTGAATGAATCAGGGCTGAGACAATAAGCCACCTGACACATTATGACGCAATTAAGTCTATTAGGGATGTGTTTGTTCGCGATAGCGTTAACGTATTATTCATTCCGTATAAGGTTTTTAACGCGGGGGAGGGTAAACAAAAGATGTTAGCAGCACAAATAAGAAGGGGATTACCCTTAAATAAGGGCATCTACAAGAACAGCCATACATTCAGAATAATTATAAATATTTCTTAGCCGCATCCAGAATTTCCTGAGAAGTCAGCTCCCTGTCCGACGCCACATAAACCACTTCATGATCGCCGGTCAGAGAAGGAAAACCTGCGGACATTATCTGCAGGTTTATCGCTTCACCATTCGGATATTCCTGCCGTATGGATGTAATACCCTTAAGCACGGTGACAACATTGCTCGGTTTACCATTGAAAAAGACGATGACTTTCTTCATATCTCACCTTGTTGGTCGTTATCTGCTTAAGCACCTTCTCTATGAAGGCGAGGGGAATCAGGACGGCGCGAAAATTTTTGTCTGGCTGTCAGGTCTGTCTGCGAATGTCATCGTCGATTTGCAGAAAATGCATTTAGCGCCATACGGATTTTTTTCAGACACATCAAAAATCGACGTTCTGTATTGGGAGCCATGACAACATGGGCATCTGAAGTGAATATTTAAGTTGATATCATTTACCTTTTTTAACATTAGCGGTATTTAATTTTCGAAAAAACGTTGCATTTGTACTTTCTTTGGTTTTTGCAATCATTCGGAAATAAAAGCAAGCAATCATCTTCGTGAACGTGTATGGTGACAGTCGTTTAAATCAGGAGATGCCTATGTCAGGACGTAAAAATACACAATTCCGTCGCAATTACTTAGTTAAATGTCCATGTCCAAACTGTTCAAAAGACTCTGAGCATAGTTTCAGCCGTGTACAAAAAGGGGCTCAACTTGTCTGCCCACACTGCAGCACTCTTTTCAAAACCGCTCAAAAATTCTAAAATGCATTTGCCAGATGATGAATTTGCGTCTTTAAAGACGATCTCATTTGGCAAAGCAACATTGAAGAAGTGATGCTTTTGGAGGTTGCCTGACCTCTTACGCACTTTGATATTTTACAAGCAGCTCGCTTCTGCTTTAAGACTCTTCGTGCAGCAGACCTGCACTTCATCACATCGGTCAGCACACTCTTTCTACGAGAAAAATATGCTGACCTGTTGCTCAGAAAAAGCCTTCTAATCCAGGACCCGTCTACTCAGGAAAAATCCATCATCGTGATCGCGGGTCCGTGATAACTTTATCTATCGCAAAGTATTACGCTTGCAGCAGCAGGGCCTTTTTCGCCACTCTGGATAGCAAATTCGACCTTCTGGCCTTCAAAGAGAGTTTTAAAATCATCACCCTGCAGAGCAGAAAAGTGCACAAACACATCTTTGCTACCATCGACAGGAGAGATAAAACCGAAACCTTTATCTTCGTTAAACCACTTAACCAAACCTATAATTCTTGAAGACATGCAGACTCCTTGTGAGTATTTGAAATGCTAAGAAACGTATAATATTAAACGTATGGACTCAAAAGGAGGGGATATCAGCGATAGCGCCTGGTTATGAGGACTGCCGGGTAAAATTTTTTACGCTCGTGTGTGGATTAAACCAACGACTTCATTAATGCATGAGGAGGGAGAATTAGCAATTTTTATTTTAGCCTTCCGGAAGGCTCACATAAAAAGTGTCACGCTGCATTAGCTTAAAATTAATTTGTGTGTATAGTTAATGCATGTTTTCTAAGAGGATCTTATTTGTCTCGTAAAATGACAGGAATTGTCAAAAGTTTTGATATGCACAGTGGCAAAGGCCTAATCATCCCTTCAGATGGTCGAAAGGACGTTTTTCTCCACATTTCAGCCTTTAATAACAACGAAAAAGAAACGCTCTTTCCCGGGATTCGCGTTGAGTTCTGTCGTATCAACGGACTCAGCGGACCGATGGCCGCAAATGTCTATCTTTCATAAATAATCAGCGAAGATGTTAATAGCGGTAAATTGAATCACCCGCGTCGTATCGCCTGACATATAGTTACATTTATGCGCGACATGCGTATGACACGCGTATGAATTACACTCCGCCTAAATAGGCTTTTCTTACCTCCTGGTTTCCCAGCAACTCCTCGCCGCTGCCGCTGAGGCGAATTTGCCCGTTGACCATGACGTAGCCACGGTCAGAAAGCTTCAGAGCATGATGCGCATTTTGCTCTACCAGAAAAATGGTCATGCCGTTGCGAGCCAGCTCGCGCAGCGTCTGGAAGATCTGCTTAACCACTATGGGCGCCAGACCCAGGCTGGGTTCATCCAGCAGTAGCAGTTTAGGGCGGCTCATTAGCGCGCGGGCGATGGCAAGCATTTGCTGTTCTCCGCCGGACATGGTCATGGCTCGCTGTTTACGGCGTTCTTTGAGGCGAGGGAACAGCTCAAACATGCTCTGCATATCGTCGGCGGCAAATTGATTGCCGACAGGAATGGTCCCCATCAGCAGGTTCTCTTCAACCGTCATATCCGGAAAAATACGCCGCCCCTCGGGTGCCTGCGCTATGCCGCCGGAGGCCACATAGTGGGTAGATTTATGGCTGATGTCTTCGCCGCAAAACAGGATTTGCCCGTTACGAATACGCGGTTGGCCAAAAATAGACATCAGCAATGTCGATTTACCCGCGCCATTCGCGCCGATAAGCGCCACCGTTTCCCCTTTATGCACTTCGAGGGATACCTGCTTCAGCGCCTGGATCACGCCATAGAACACATCCACCTCGCGAAATGCCAGCAGCGGCTCATTCATAGGGTGACCTCGCTTTCATCGGTGCCCAGATAGGCGGCAATCACCTTTTCGTCATGCTGGATCTGCTCAGGTTTCCCCCGGGCAATCACATCGCCATGGTCGAGCACAATAATGTCGTCCGATATTTCCATCACCATCCCCATGTCGTGCTCAATCAGTAATACCGTTATGCCGTGGTTGTCGCGCAGAAAACGAATAATGTTACTCAGCTTATGTGTCTCTACCGGGTTCAGCCCGGCGGCGGGTTCATCCAGACAGATCATTTCCGGGCCGGTGCACATGGCCCGCGCGATCTCCAGGCGCCGTTGTTGACCGTACGACATCTCGCCCGCCAGGCGGTTGGCGCACTCCACAAGATCGACCACCTCCAGCCAGTAAAAGGCCCTGTCCAGCGCGTCGTTTTCCGCCCGTCGGTACGCTGGCGTATTGAATACGCCAGCCAGCAGGTTGCGATTGACGCGCATGTGCTGGGCCACGAGCAGGTTTTCCACGACCGACATCTCGCGAAAAAGACGAATATTTTGAAAGGTGCGCGCAAGTCCGGCGCGGTTCACCAGGTGAGTGCCGCCGAACATTTTGTAGAACAGGCGTTGCCCAAACTGCGCAGGGTGGATCCAGTCTCCTGGCTGGAATTTTTGCCCGAGGATCTGAATGACGTTGGTCGTCTTATTGCGCGTATTGAAGAAAATATTGCCGCCGGAAGCCTTATAGAAACCGGTCAGGCAGTTGAAGACGGTGGTTTTTCCCGCGCCGTTTGGGCCAATAAGCGCAGTAATTGAACCGCGCTGCACGTCCAGGTTGACGTCGTTTAACGCCTTGATCCCGCCGAAATGCATCATCAGATGTTCAACGCTTAATATCGTTCCGTTCATGGCGCTACGCCCTTACGCACGGCAAACCCGCTGCGGTTAATGCGGATCAACCCGCGTGGACGCCAGATCATCATCACCACCATCAGCATGCCAAACAGCAAAACCCGGTACTCGGCAAAACTGCGCAGCAGCTCCGGCGTCACCGTGAGCACAAACGCCGCCAGCACCACGCCAAGCGTTGAGCCCATACCGCCGAGCACCACAATCGCCAGGATCAGCGCCGATTCAAAAAAGGTAAACGATGTCGGGTTGACAAAGCCCTGATAAGTGGCAAAAAACACCCCGGCGATACCGGCAGTCGACGCACCCAGCGTAAAGGCCGAGAGCTTGACCAGCACATGATTTAAACCCATTGAGCGACAGGCGATTTCATCTTCCCGCAGGGCTTCCCATGCCCGACCAATCGGCATCCGCGTCAGACGATGCTTGATATACAGCACCAGCATCACCACCAGGAACAGCACCGTGTAGATAAAGATAAACTTCATGTTCGGGTTGTAGGTCAGATGGAAAAATTCGTGAAAGGGTACGCCTCCTTCTTTGGCACGGCGGCCAAACTCCAGTCCGAAAAAGGTGGGAGGCGGGGCAGAAACGCCGTTCGGGCCACCGGTGAAGGTCAGCCAGTTGTTGAGGATCAGGCGAATAATCTCCCCAAAGCCAAGAGTGACGATCGCCAGGTAATCACCGTGCATGCGCAGCACCGGAAAGCCGAGCAGGGCGCCGGCCGCGGCAGCCATAATTGCCGCCAGCGGCAGCATGCTCCAGAATCCTAATCCCAGATACTGATACCCCAGCGCCAGCCCGTAAGCGCCGATGGCATAAAAAGCGACATAACCGAGATCCAGAAGCCCGGCCAGCCCGACCACAATATTCAGCCCGAGACCGAGAAGCACGTAGATAAGCCCAAGAATGGCGACGGTGAGCACGTACTTGGTAGCAACGAAGGGAAAGCAGATCGCAAGGGCGATAATCAGCGGGATTATCCAGCGCATGCGGCTTTTGTATTCCGGCGGCCGGACATAAACCCCCGCGCTGTCGGCTTCAAAACGTGCCTGGAAACGTGCACCCGGAGCGGTACCTAAAAAAGCGCTCAGCAGAAAACGGCCCAGCATCACGATGCCGACTATCCATGCGAGCCGCTGTCCGGCGAAATTAAAGCTGTATCCGTCCAGCACCACGCCGGCAATCGGGCCAAAAATTATTAACGCAATCAGCCCGGAAAAAATGGCGTCCAGAATGCAGCGCTTAAGCGAAAAGCCGTGAGAGGTCATCGTATTCTCCTTCACACTTTGGCGACAATCGGGCGGCCAAGCAGACCCTGAGGACGAAAAATCAGGATCAAGACCAGCAAGCCAAACGAGAACACATCTTTATAATCTGAGTTCACCATGCCGGAAAATTGCGCCTCGGCGACGCCCAGAATCAACCCGCCGAGCATCGCACCGGGCAGGGAGCCAATCCCGCCGAGCACCGCTGCGGTAAACGCCTTGATGCCAATGACAAATCCGACGTAGAAATCGAAAGTGCCGTAATTCATGGTGATGAGCACACCCGCCAGACCGGCCATCGCCGCGCCAATCACAAAGACCAGCGAAATGATTCTGTCGGTGTTAATGCCCAGAATGGAGGCCATTTTGCGGTCCTGCTGCACCGCACGGCACATCCGCCCAAGCCGGGTATTGTTGATTATCCATGTCAGCAACAGCATGCCGGCGAACGAGGCAACCAGAATAAACACTTTGGTGTAGGTTATCTGAACGAACCCCTCACCGATATGCAGGCGAAGTACGCCATCCAGCATCGTGGGCACCCCTTGCTGACGTGGCCCCTGGCTCAGCTGTGCGTAGTTTTGCAAAATCAGAGACATCCCGATGGCGGAGATAAGCGGTGCCAGACGGGTAGAGTTGCGTAGCGGCTTATAGGCAATGCGCTCGATAGTCCAGCCGTAAACACCGGTCACCACAATCGTGAAGATCAGCGTACCGAGGATAAGCAACGGGAACGACTGCAGGCCGAAGAAGGAGAGCAGCGCCAGGCCAATGGCGCAGAGGTAGGCGGAGATCATATACACTTCGCCGTGGGCGAAATTAATCATACCAATGATGCCATACACCATGGTGTAGCCGATGGCGATTAATCCATAGACGGAGCCCAGCGTTAAGCCATTTATTAACTGTTGCAGGAAGAATGTACTCATCATAGCGCGCTCGTTATTTTAAGCTGCGCGGCACGCGCAGCCTGATGTTTATTACGCGCCGACAGGCGAACCTGCCGGCGTTGAGCGTGACTCCGTCCCGTTACTGAACTTCCTTATATTTTCCGTTATCGTCCCACTGATACACCACGTAGTCAGACACTTTCAGATCGCCTTTGCTGTCCCAGGCTTTTTTGCCCATAACCGTGTCGACGGCATTGGCTTTCAGCCATTCGCTGGCTTTGGCCGAGTCTTTACCGCCCGTGGCCTTGAAGGCCGCGGCAATGGCCTGAACGGAGGCATAAGAGTAGAGGGTATAACCTTCAGGCTCGAATTTTCCGGCGCGGAATTTCTCAATGACCGCTTTCCCATCCGGGATCAGACGCGGGTCTTTACCAAAGGTCATATAAATACCCTTGGTATATTGTGGCCCACCCGCCGCGGTCACCATCTCTTCGTTGACGATACAGTCGCCGGAGAAGAATTTCGCCTGCACGCCCTGTTCACGCATCTGGCGAACCAGCGGGCCGGCTTCAGGGTGACAACCNCCGAAGAACACCACATCCGGCTTTTGCGCGCCGATTTTTGTCACCAGCGCGTTAAAGTCTTTCTCACCACGGGATAAGCCCTCATACATCACATCCTGAACCCCGCGCTTCGCCAGCGCAGCTTTGGTGGCGTCTGCCAGCCCCTGACCGTAGGTGTCTTTGTCATGGATGATGACCACACGTTTGGCTTTCAGCTTATCGATAATGAAATCGCTGGCGACCTGGCCCTGCTGGTCATCGCGACCACACATGCGGAACATATCGGTCATGCCTCGTTCGGTAATGAGCGGGTTAGTGGAGCCGGGGGTAATGGCAAGGATCCCCGCGTCGCTGTACACCTCGGAGGCGGGCATTGTGGAAGAGGAGCAGAAATGGCCGACCACCGCGTTGACTTTATCCTGGTCGACCAGGCGGTTGGCGACGGCCACGGCTTGTTTCGGCTCGCAGGCATCATCCCCCTGAACCAGCTTAATCTTCTCGCCGTTAATGCCGCCTGCGGCGTTAATGTCTTCAGCGGCCTGCGTTGCACCGTGCCAGTACTGATCGCCATAGGTGGCGTTTGGACCGGTAAACGGCCCGGCCACACCAATGACAATATCTGCATGCGCAGAAAATGCCGTCACCAGACAACCGGCCAGCACGAGAGAAAGGGGAGTTCTGATAAATTTCAGCGACATTATTATGTTCCTTAGCAAAGAGGTTTTTGCACCACGGCGTAAACCCGGACGCCGACGGCGCAGCCAATCCAAAAACACGAGCAAGAACAAAATGCACTAAACGAACAAGATCCAGACAACGCCTGCATAATACGGCGAGGTTTCCCTGCGCAGGTTCGCGCGAAGAACATTAAGCAAAATCGTTGCCAGAATGGTTAACCCATTGAGCGGGTTGTGACATGTTTGAGTATAGAGTGCGGTGATATGGCACCTTGTGGGACGCGATGAAATTACAGCGGAGATCACATATCGTTAACAACAAAGCCCATAAGTTGTGCAATGGTCACGATTTGCACGTTTTTGCAGCAATAAAGACCTAAACTTCAGATAGGAAAGCCGTGAGATATGTGTCAGGATCTTTTCCTTTTTTATCAGGAGTGTCAGCGATGACTGAAGGCCCATTGAATGAAAGCGAAATGGCGTGGCTGGAAGAGACATTAATGTCTTACGGTCATGACGATGCGTCCGTGATTGACGTGTCCGAACTGGACGGCATGCTTACCGCAGTCCTTTCCGGCCCTGTTGTCGTTGAGCCAGATACCTGGCTGGTGGCGGTGTGGGGTGGCGAGAAATACATTCCGCGCTGGAAAAACGATCGTGAAATGCACCGTTTTATCGATCTCTGCTTTAAGCATATGAACGACATTGCTGAGCGCCTGAGCGAGTATCCGGATCAGTTTGAGCCGATGTTTGGTTACAACGATGTCGACGGCGAGAGCTATACCGTTGTTGAAGAGTGGTGTTATGGCTATATGCGCGGTGTGGCGCTGACGGACTGGTCAACCTTACCGGAAGCACTGAAGGCCGATCTTGATGCGATTGCGCTGCACGGTACAGACGAGAACAGCGAGAAGCTGGATGAGCTGAGCGAAGACGAATATAAAGCCAGTATTGAGAGCATTCAGCCTGCGGCTCTGCGTTTGTACAATTACTGGGTGGACAACCCACAGCAGCCGGAAGCAAAAAAACCGATTGTTAACGGCACAAAGGTCGGGCGTAACGATCCGTGTCCGTGCGGCAGCGGGAAGAAGTTTAAGAGCTGCTGTTTGCACTAATAAAAAGGGGCTGATTTCAGCCCCTTTTTTTGTTATCCCACTTCCGGCAGCATCCCCGCGGCTATCAAGCACTGCACCAGAATAATCATCACTCCGCAGGCAAACACCATGCACAGCAGCGGTTTGCCGCCCATGACGCGGTACCCTTGCTGAGGATGCTGCTGGCGGCTCTTCCAGGCCAGCAGGGAAGGGAGCAGCAGGGCCAGCACGGATAACGCCACACCTGCATACCCCAGCGCCATCACGAACCCACGCGGGTAAAACAGTGCGAACGCCAGAGGAGGCAGGAAGGTGACTGCCCCTGTCTGTAAGCGTCCTGCGGCAGTATTACGACGCTGGAACAGATCGGCCAGGTAATCAAACAGGCCGAGCGCCACGCCCAGGAATGAGGTGGCCAGCGCCAGGTCGGCGAACAGATGGACCGCCAGCTCAACGTGCGGGGAGGTGACAACCTCGCGCAGTGCCAGCAGAAAACCGTTCAGGCCAGCGTGTTCCGCCATCAGCCCGGTAAAGGTCGACGCGTCAATGCTCCCCAGCGTCACCAGTTGCCAGAAAATATAGGCAATCAGCGGGATGGCGCTCCCCACCATAAAGACGCGGCGTAGCTTACGGATATCGCCGTTCATATAGCTCACGATGCTGGGCACGCTGCCGTGGAAGCCAAACGAAGTGAAAATAACCGGGATCGCGGACAGCGCCAGCCCTTTTTCCAGCGGCAGCGTCAGCAGATTAACCTTGTGAACATGCGGTGCCAGCAGAACCAGCATCACAATCAGGAACAGTATTTTGGCGCTGAACAGAAAACGGTTAAACAGATCGACCAGCGAAGTCCCCACACAGACCACCCCCCCGCCAATAAGCGCAAAGAAGATAACGCCCGTTGAAGGGGTGATATCAGCGTCGAACCAGTCGTTAACGCTGGAGGCGATTAACTCGCCGGCGCCGCTGATATAGGCCGCGGTCAGGGCGTACATCAGGAACATCATGCTAAAGCCGGTTATCCATTGGCCATAGCGTCCCAGGTAGCGTGCCGCAAGAGAACCCAGGCCGGTATCCGCGGGCACATGCTGATAAACCTCAAGCAACAGCAGGGCGGTGTAGCACATCAACGCCCAGAGCGTGCCAAGGAGCAGCAGTGTCATTCCAAATCCAACGCCTGCGGCAGCCAGAGGCATCGCCAGCATTCCTGCGCCAATCGTCGTTCCGGCGACGATAAAAATACTTCCCAGGGTTCTGTTTTTCACGCATTCCTCTACAACGATTCGTAATCGCGACAAATTCTGCGGCGCAGAGTAAGGGAAAAGCCCCGCTTCGTCAAATGACCGTTACAGTAGGTGTAATGAATTATTTACGATATTTTTCGACTTTAAGTAATTTACCCGCACCTGCCCCTTTGGGGGGGGATACCTACTTCGTAAGGGCACTATTTTTGCCGAAAAATCAGGCGTAATTTAAACAATAACTATAAGTTTTCAAATAAAGTGAGGGCAGATGGCGGGAAATAATCCCTTTACCGCGGCGTGGAGCCGGGGCGGTAATTTACTGTGCCATGGTCACTGGATAATCAGCTGGCAGAACCAGGCCCTGCAGCTTCCTGAATCGCGTCGTGAAAAGGATATGGGCACCTGGGCCATTTATTCGATCATCGATCCTGAGGACGACACCTTTGCGCAGGGGCTAAAAGAAGATGAGTGGATCATCGAAAACGTAGACTGGCTGACAGATGTTTTTTTTGACGCCGGTATTCCGCTGGAGACGGCTAACTACCGGTATTTTTACCTGGCGGTCAATACGCAGGACTGGCGGTGTACAAGCTGTGCGGGGTGTATGTAAATCTGTGCACGGAGAATAAAAAGTGCGGCGCTGAAAACAGCACCGCAGCAATATTATTTCTGTGTATCGAGGGTAGAAAGTTCTTTATCGATAAAGTAAAGACCTTCGCCTGTTTTCCCCACCAGAGACAATTTATCCAGCACGGATTTAAACAGTTTCTCTTCTTCGTGTTGCTCTGCTACGTACCACTGCAGGAAATTAAAGGTCGGATAATCCTGGCCGATCATTGCCGCATGAACCAGTTCGTTAATTTTTTGCGTAATCAGCTGCTCGTGCTCATAGGTCGCACGGAACAGCTCATCAAGCGAATTATACTCGGCAAACGGGGACGCAACGTTATCGATGCGCGGCAGGCTGCCCGTGTCAGTCAGATAATCAAACAGACGCTGCATGTGGGTCATCTCTTCCTGCGCGTGGCGGCGCAGGAAGGCGGCAGCGCCTTCAAAACTGTGGTAGCTGCACCAGGCGCTCATCTGCTGGTAGAGAAGGGATGAAAAAAGCTCAAGGTTCATTTGCGCATTGAGCTTGTCGATCATTTCAGTTTTCAGCACGGTGACGCTCCGGGTTATTAATTTTGGTTCACAATGAGCGACACTATAATTTGTTATTTAATTATTTGCAAAACGTAAAATAATTATTTCTTTTTTTAAAATACGAATGGGAATAAAACGCATTGCCGATTTATATTTTATTAATGAGAATTGTTTTTGTTCGTANTGAAATACACTGCCAGTCAATACTGGCAGCACAGATTAATACCACGGNTTANTTGCNTTAGGGTTTACGGCAAAGCCCATGCATTTATACTGGATCGTCACGCTCTCATTGAGACACAGAGAGCCGCTGGTCAGGGTGCAGGTTTTAATGGGCTGGCCATAGGCAGAGGCGGTGGCATACCCCATGCTCTGACACGCTTTAGCTGCGGTGCCGTTATTAACATACTCATCGGAATAGGCGTTTTGCAGCATTGCTTGCCCGTAGTCGAGGCGGACGATGCCATTTGGCGCGTCCAGGGTGCTGACCTCAGCCTGGCGATTAATGTTACAGCCCGCCAGCAGCAGGATCGTACCGGCGACGAAGACTCTTTTCATGGTTCGCTCTGAGTGAGTGGAAATACGTTATCGTACCTGCAGATGTGAGTCGCAATGCGAGGAATAGCCGGGCAATCTGCGCTTTCTCTTTGCGACGGGCCGTTTAGTCGGCCAGGCTGTCAAAAATGGTTTTAAACTTAAGATGATGCAGGCGAAACAGCGCAATAAGCTGCGGGTCAAAATGGCAGCCGTCACCCTCCAGAATGATTTTGCAGGCTTGCTCGTGAGTGAATCCCGGCTTATAGACCCGCTTTTGCCTCAGGGCATCATACACATCGGCCAGCGCCAGAATGCGGGCTTCCAGCGGGATCTGTTCTCCCCGTAGCCCCTGCGGATATCCGCTGCCATCCCATTTTTCATGATGGAAATGGATAATATTCTCCGCAACTGCGCCCAGCTCTAAGCCCTGAATAATCCGCCACCCTTTCACGGTATGAAGTTTCATCTCGGCAAACTCGTCCTGGGTCAGCGGGCCTTGCTTACGCAGAATACGCTCCGGCACGGCAATTTTTCCGACATCGTGAAGTGAGGCAAAATGTTCTATCTCACGGGTCATTTTGCGCGAAAGCCCAAGCTCACGCGCCATTAAGCCGCAATATCGGGCGACGCGCTGAATATGGCTGCCGGTCTCGTCATCGTGCGCGCGGTTTACCTTCTCCAGCGCCTGCACCATATTGCGGTTAACCATCCGGTTCTGGCGTAAATGGCGACGCATCATGATCAGCATACCGATGCTGAACAGGGCCACGATCAGCAAAATCACGCTGATAATCTTCAGCGTGTTTTTAGAAAAATCGGGTAAGTAACTCTGCTCATCCTGACGTTCTATTTGTGTGCGGTATTCTGACAGGCGATGAACCTGAGTCAGCAGATGAAAGAGCGGATGCTGCGGGTCCACCCACGGGCCAATAATAAATTCAGAGCGGGTGACCCCCGCGACTTTCAGCACCCCGCGAAACAGTTCGTTGCCGCGAAGCGTGGACTCCAGCGAACTGAGGTCGCCCAGAATATAGTCAATCTCATCGTTCTCAATCGCGTCGATAAGACCGTCAATGGTTGGCCGGGTCACGATGATCACATCGCTGCCAAAACGCTGGCGTAAATAGGCTGCGGCAAACGAACCGTCGAGTACGCCGACGCGCTGGCTGCGAATACTCTCTTCGTTCCACAAGAAGGGCTGACTGCTGCGATTGTAATAGGCGTTGTGCCAGGCGATGTCGGGGCCGATACGACCCTGTGCATGCGCACTGTCGCTTCGATCAACGATATCAATCAATCGAACCGCCCACTGCTGTCGCGGAAGACTCGAATAGTGATCGATAAAATTGACATCAACCTTCATGCCCAGTAAATCGCGCATGTCGTTAATCATATCAATGGCTGTGCCGTGGTAGCCCTTGCTGTCCCGCCAGATAAGCGGGGCAAAATTCTCGTTTTTGGGCAGGTTGATCTGCAGGCGGTTATGCGCGATCCAGGTTCGCTCCTCCTCTGACAGGGTGATACGGCTTAGCAGGTAATTGCGCTTGCTTTCCTCCAGCATCGTGTTGATTTCGCCGTTGCGATACCAGGTGCCAATCAGCGCATTGATTTTATCCCGCAGGGGAAGCAGGTCAGGGCTGAAGGCGAGGACGACAGGAATGCGTAGCTCAGGAAAGGGCCGGGAGACCAGATAATAGCGCTGGGTATTCTCCATCTCCGGAGCGTCATTAATATAGAAATCAGCCTGGTTGTCGCTCAGTAAGCGAAAAGCCTCGTCGCTGGTGGCGACGAGGCGCAGAGAACGAAATTTAAGGTCGGGATAACGTTGTTGCACGCTGTCGAGCGTCGCGTCGTCTTTACGGAACAGCACCCGGGCATGGCTGAGCTGTCCGGCGGTTGTCACCGTCATCGATGGACTGGCGGCCACCACGTCGTTATCAAACAAACGTGCTGAGAGAATTTTGGTTCTGGCTCGCTTCTCCGTGCGCAATACCCCGGCATACACGCCATACTCATTTTGTGCAAAACGCTGGCTAATATCGGCTCCGGAGAGCGGCCGCAGCTGCAGCTGCGTACCCGCCTGTTTATTGATGGCCTTAATCAGTTCAGGATAAAAACCCTGCCACTCTCCTTGCGGTGTGCGCCAGAATTCGAAGTTGTTAGCATCAAAGATCCAGACCGGTACAGGCTCTTCTGCCCGGGCAGGGGGGCAAACAAGCAACAGACCCGTCAACGCGAGTAGAAAGAGGGAGCGAAGCATCCGGCAGCGCTGATTCACAGGTCAACCCCATACGGTTTTAGCGTGTACTTTTGCAGTCTAGCTAACGGGCTGAAGCGGCAACAGGTTTGCTTTAACTTTTTAATGCACGTTTGGCGTACGGTCTCATTCTCGCTAAATTGTGAACCCGCCTTTGTTTTTTAAAACAACCTTTCATTTAATTTGAAAGGTTGTTTGTTTGATAGTAGGGTGAACAGGTAAAGGTATCCATAGCGGGATCTCCCGCCACGCATTCAGGAGAGATGAAATGAAAATTGCACTGATGATGGAAAACAGCCAGGCCGCGAAAAACCCAGTGATACTGAAAGAGTTGAAAACGGTAGCCGATGAAAAAGGGTTCCCGGTTTATAACGTGGGCATGAGCGACGAGAATGACCATCACCTGACCTATATCCATCTGGGGATTATGGCGAGCATTTTACTGAATGCGAAAGCCGTTGATTTTGTTGTGACCGGCTGCGGTACGGGGCAGGGNGCATTGATGTCGCTGAACATCCACCCGGGCGTNATCTGCGGCTATTGCATTGATCCTGCGGATGCGTTCCTGTTTGCTCAGATNAACAACGGTAACGCGCTCTCCCTGCCGTTTGCCAAAGGCTTCGGTTGGGGGGCNGAACTGAACGTTCGGTTTATCTTTGAAAAAGCGTTCACTGGTCGAAANGGTGAAGGTTATCCGCCCGAGCGCAANGAGCCGCAGGTGCGTAACGCNGGTATTCTGAACCAGGTTAAAGCGGCGGTCGTGAAAGANAACTATCTGGATACGCTGCGCGCAATCGATCCCGAGCTGGTGAAGACGGCCGTTTCGGGTCAGCGTTTCCAGCAGTGCTTCTTTGAGAATTGCCAGGACAAAGAGATTGAAGCTTTTGTTCGCGGGATCGTAGGCTGACGCTTTCAGGTGCCGTGAGCCCCACTTTTCAGGTTTGGCACGAAGAATAAAATTGTGATGCGCGTCACAAAAATATTGATTTTTGTGACGATGGTCATATTATAAGCACATTGACGATAAAGTTGTATAACAAGTTAATGGAGCTACCTGATGAAACTTCGCAAAATCCTGAAAAGTATGTGGGCTAACTACTGCAACACTTTTAAAGATGTGCCACCGGGCGCAATGTTCTGATGAAAAAAACCTGCTTCGGCGGGTTTTTTTGTGCCCGTAAGCGACGAGAGGGAGATGAATGGGCCTGCGTTTTGTTACTATGGCGGCCTTTAAATAAGGAGAAAGCCCCATGTCACAAAACCTGAGCGCCGATCAGGAGCTGGTGTCTGACGTTGTCGCCTGTCAGTTAGTTATCAAACAAATCCTTGATGTCCTGGACGTTATTGCGCCGGTTGAAGTGCGCGAGAAGATGTCCACGCAGCTGAAAAATATCGATTTCAACAGCCATCCCGCTGCGGCTGACCCGGTCACGCTTCGCGCTATTCAGAAAGCCATCGCGCTGATTGAACTGCGATTCACGCCGCAGGGCGAGTCTCACTAAAGCCCGCCTGACGCTAAAAAGGGCGACCGTTTGTCGCCCTTCGCTCACCTTAAAAGAACGTCTGTACCAGCAGATAGCTCGCCGCACACGCGCAGCTAACGCCAATTAATCCCGGCAGAATAAAGCTGTGGTTAATGATAAATTTGCCGATGCGGGTTGTGCCCGAACGGTCAAAGCCGATGCAGGCTAAATCGCTTGGGTAGGTCGGCAGGACAAAATAGCCGTAAGAGGCCGGGAAAAAGGCGATCAGCATTTTCGGGTCGATTCCCAGCATCAGCCCCATAGGCGCAACGGCCGTCAGGGCTGCCGCCTGGCTGTTCACCAGCTTTGATACCAGGAACAGCACAATCGCGTAGGTCCACGGATGGCTTTTCACCACGCCTTCCAGCGCCAGCTTTAACTCATCAAGATGCGCCTGGAAAAAGGTATCGCTCATCCACGCCACCCCGAACACCGAGAAGATCGCGACCATACCCGCCTTAAACACCGCGCCGTTAGAAATGGCAGACGCATTGACCTTGCAGGCCATCAGCATTACGGCACCGGCAATTAACATCATCATCTGGATGACAAGGTTCATCGACAACGCCGTCATTTTTCCTTTTATCTCAAATGCAGGGCGCAGGTCGGGGAATGCCCCCAGCAGGACAACCACGGCAATGCCGGCGAAGAAAATCCACGTGGACCAGTAGGCCTGTTTTGGAAAACGTTGATTCATTAACGTTTCCGTCCCGCCGTAGATGAATTCACGCTGCTTCGGATCTTTGAGCTTTTCCTGAAACTCCTTATCGTCCGCTAGCGCTTTCCCGCGACGCAAACTCCACAGCGCAGCAATCGCCACACCGAACAGTGAGGCAGGAACCGAGACGGCGAGAATTTCCAGTATTCCCCACGCGTGGCCGAGCCCATGCTGCGCGCCCAGAATGGAGACCAGTGACACAACGGCCACGGAGACCGGCGAGGCCGTAATTGCCATCTGCGATGCCACTGATGCCACGGCCATTGGGCGTTCCGGGCGGATCCCTTTTTTCAGGGCGATATCCGCAATGATGGGAAACATGGTGTACACCACGTGTCCGGTCCCGCAGAGAAAGGTCAGCATCCAGGTGGTAAAAGGGGCGAGAAGCGTGATGTGTTGAGGATGTTTGCGCAGCAGGCGCTCAGCAAATTGCATCATGACGTTCAGGCCGCCTGCGGTCTGAAGCGTTGCGGCACATCCAATGACGGCGAGAATGGTCAGCATCACGTCAACCGGCGGTTTGCCGGGTTGCAGACCAAAGACAAAACATAAAATAAAAAGCCCAATACCGCTTATCAACCCAAGCCCCATGCCGCCGAAACGCGTACCTGTCAGCAGGCAGAGGAGGATGACAATAAACTCAATGGTGATCATGATGCTCCCTCGTCAATGATAATGTAATTAAATAAATCATTACATGTTGTGTGGTTAATCATTGAGAGCGAGATCTGATTTGTTAAATCTTAGCAAAAGCAGAAGGTTGGCGACGAGAAGGGGAACCTGCTCCCGGTGGGCCGAAAAGCGCGCCTGGCCGGGAGCAGGAAAAATGATCAGTGGTGCTGTACCGTCACAAGGTCAAGCAGATGACGGTCGGTTTGTTCCGGACATAAACCCGCCTGCTGCGCGTTATGGATTTCGTCCGCCAGCGTTTTAAGCAGCATGCCGTCCTGCTGTTGCGCTTTATCCATATCGCGTAAGAATTTAAGGGTTTTGGTGTCGTGTTGTGCTCTGGCTTCATCGGCCAGCTTGTTAAGCGTGCTGCAACGCTGTTCGTACTGTTCCAGCGTTTTCTCAAACAATTCTTCCAGAGAAGAGTAGTTATCGTCGATCGTATCAAGCGCTTTTACGGTTGGGTTTGCCCCTGCGGCTTTCATGAAGTTAAAAACACGCATCATATGGGTGACGTTGCTTTGCGCCTGGCTGCGAAAAAAAGTGGCGGAGCCATTGAGACTGTTTTCGGAACACCACGAGCTGATATGCAGGTGCAGATTCGAGGCATAGAACTCGAGGTTCAACTGGGCATTGAGTTTTTGCATCATCGTTTGGGTAGTCATACTCATATCCTTATTGACTGTGGGACGTGATGTCCGCGGCTAACCTGACCCGGCAGGCACATATAATGGAATGCAGAAATGGCATTTCTGCGGCGACAAAAGTCGATCGAATATTCACTTCCTGTGTTCGATATAAATAAGCATACCCTTGTATTCTGTCTAAGAAAACTCTCAATTAGGCTGTGTTTACCATACATTACAAAATTTAATATAGTACAGAAATGAAAACAGGTGGATATAAATTAACACATTACTAACTGATTGATTTTTAAGTGTTTGTGTATTTTTTTATCTCGTTTTTTCAAGAGTGAAAATATTAAGGCAACAGAATCTTCTGTGACGATGTGAAAAACAGATCAATCAATCAGGATATATTTTGAGGAATAAAATTGCGCTAAATCAATTTATCGCTAAAAGGCGAGTGTGTGATCGCTGTGCAAGATTGTTCTTAATGATTATGTAAAAATGAAACACTGTTTTATCTTGTTTCAATCATTGAGGTCTATGATGGCAAAGGTTGCGGTGCTGTTGGCACCCGGTTTTGAGGAAGCAGAGGCGATTATCACCATTGATATTTTGCGCCGGCTGAACATCGACGTGGAAACTCTGGCCTGCGCGCAGTCGCGTGCAGTGGTCAGTTACCATAACATTCCCATGGTGGCAGACAGCACCTTATCAGAACGCAGCGATTCGCTTTACGATGCGATTGTTCTACCCGGGGGACCCCAGGGCAGCGCAAATCTGGCCGCGGATCCGCAGGTTATCCGTTTTATTTCTGCACATGACGCGCGCGGAAAGCTGATTTGCCCTATTTGTTCAGCAGCGGCGCGCGTGCTGGGGGGAAATGGGCTGCTTCGGGGGCGTCGCTACGTCTGCTCCGGGGATTTATGGGAGACGGTAAAAGACGGTGAATATGTGGATGCACCGGTCGTCCAGGATAAAAACCTGCTCAGTGGCAAAGGTCTTGGTCATGCTTTTGACTTTGCGCTGGCCCTGGCTGCTCGACTGTTGGGTGACGAAACGCCCGTTCGCGATCACGCTGACCACATCTATTACGCCTGGTAAATTTCCCGCCGGATGCTAGAGCGTCCGGCGCTCAGGGACTTCTTAGCTGATCTTATGGATAATTCTGCTTAACCCCGTTTCATTTGTCCGACAATTCCTGCCGTTTTTATGTCATTTTCCGCTGAATTTATGTACGCAATTACTGTAATTCTGCGGTGTGATGGCGCTCTCTTATGGATGATTAATTTCCCGCTAAAACTATCACCAGCAATAACGCTTATGACGAGGTAAGCGCTAATGCCTTGTTTTAAGTCCGATTAAATAAGAAGCACGCAAATATTCCCTACAGAAAAGAATGCTAAAGCTGGAGTTTACCATGCACAAATTTACTAAAGCGCTGGCGGCCGTTGGTCTGGCTGCTGTTATGTCACAATCCGCTATCGCAGAGAATTTAAAACTCGGTTTTTTGGTAAAACAGCCAGAAGAGCCGTGGTTCCAGACTGAGTGGAAATTCGCCGATAAAGCCGGAAAAGATTTAGGTTTTGACGTCATTAAAATCGCCGTGCCTGACGGTGAAAAAACCCTGAACGCCATCGACAGCCTGGCGGCCAGCGGTGCGAAAGGTTTCGTTATCTGTACACCCGATCCAAAACTGGGGTCGGCAATTGCGGCTAAAGCGCGCGGTTACGACATGAAGGTTATTGCCGTTGACGATCAGTTCGTCAATGCCAAAGGCAAGCCAATGGACACCGTGCCGCTGGTAATGATGGCCGCGACCAAAATTGGTGAGCGCCAGGGTCAGGAACTCTATAAAGAGATGCAAAAGCGCGGCTGGGATGTAAAAGAGACGGGCGTCATGGCCATCACGGCTGATGAGCTGGATACTGCACGTCGTCGTACTACCGGTTCCATGGACGCTCTGAAAGCCGCCGGCTTCCCGGAAAAACAGATCTATAAAGTGCCTACCAAATCCAACGATATCCCCGGCGCGTTCGACGCCGCGAACTCAATGCTGGTTCAACACCCGGAAGTTAAACACTGGCTGGTGGTCGGTATGAACGACAACACCGTGCTGGGTGGCGTGCGTGCTACAGAAGGTCAGGGCTTCAAAGCTCCGGATGTTATCGGTATCGGCATCAACGGCGTTGACGCCGTCAGCGAACTGTCCAAAGCGCAGGCGACCGGCTTCTACGGCTCTCTGCTGCCAAGCCCGGACGTACACGGCTACAAATCCAGTGAAATGCTCTACAACTGGGTGACCAAAGGGGCTGAACCGCCGAAATTTACTGAAGTGACCGATGTGGTGCTGATTACCCGCGACAACTTCAAAGAGGAACTGGCGAAAAAAGGACTGGGCGGTAAGTAATACGCTGTGATTGCGCCCCTCATTCACCATGAGGGGCCAGACGTACACACTACAGGAATCACGGAGACGTTATGCGACAGTCTGATCCGTATCTCTCATTTCGCGGCATCGGGAAAACGTTCCCCGGTGTTAACGCGCTGACCGATATCAGTTTCGACTGCTATGCCGGCCAGGTTCATGCCCTGATGGGTGAAAACGGCGCGGGGAAATCCACGCTGTTGAAAATCCTCAGCGGCAACTATTCCCCTACGACCGGCACACTGGCCATTCGTGGCGAAGAGGTGGCTTTTGCTGATACCACGGCGGCGCTTAATGCCGGGGTGGCCATTATCTATCAGGAACTGCACCTGATCCCAGAGATGACCGTGGCCGAGAACATCTATTTAGGACAGCTCCCGCACAAAAGCGGCGTGGTTAATCGTTCGCTACTTAATTATGAAGCAGGGCTGCAGCTTAAACATCTTGGGCTGGACGTCGATCCTCAGACGCCGCTGAAATACCTCTCCATCGGCCAGTGGCAGATGGTTGAAATTGCCAAGGCTCTGGCGCGTAACGCCAGAATTATTGCCTTTGATGAACCCACCAGTTCGCTTTCCGCACGTGAAATCGAAAACCTGTTCCGTGTGATCCGGGAGTTGCGCCAGGAAGGCCGCACGATTTTGTATGTTTCGCACCGTATGGAAGAGATATTTGCCCTGAGCGACGCCATCACCGTGTTTAAAGATGGCCGCTATGTGCGCACCTTTAGCGATATGGCGCAGGTGAACCATGACCAGCTTGTACAGGCGATGGTCGGACGCGATCTGGGGGACATTTATCACTGGAAACCGCGTGAGTACGGCCCTGAACGCCTGCGACTGGATAATGTAAAAGCGCCGGGAGTACGCATGCCGGTTTCGTTATCGGTACGCAGCGGTGAAATCGTCGGGCTGTTCGGCCTGGTGGGCGCAGGGCGTAGCGAGTTAATGAAAGGGTTGTTCGGCGGCACGCGCATTACCGAAGGCGTGGTGTCTATTGACGGCGCAGCGGTGGATATTCAGAAGCCCGCCCACGCGATTAAGGCAGGCATGATGCTCTGCCCGGAAGATCGCAAAGCGGAGGGGATTATTCCGGTGCATTCGGTGCGTGACAACATCAATATCTCCGCCCGTCGCAAATTTATCCGCGCAGGATGCCTGATCAACGATAGCTGGGAATCGAGCAATGCCGATCACCACATTCGTTCACTCAATATCAAAACGCCGGGACCGGAACAGCTGATCATGAATCTTTCCGGGGGCAACCAGCAGAAGGCCATTCTGGGCCGCTGGCTGTCGGAGGATATGAAGGTCATTTTACTGGACGAACCGACGCGCGGTATCGATGTGGGGGCAAAACACGAGATTTATAACGTGATCTATGAACTGGCAAAACGCGGCGTGGCGGTGCTCTTCGCCTCCAGCGATCTGCCTGAAGTGCTTGGCGTCGCCGATCGCATTGTCGTCATGCGTGAAGGTGAAATTGCCGGTGAATTNCTTCATGAACAGGCGAATGAACAACAGGCGTTGAANCTCGCCATGCCTAAAGTCAGCCAGGCTGTCGCCTGAGTAAGGAGTTAATGATGTCCTCTGTTACTACATCCGGAGCGCCAAAGTCGGCGTTCAGTTTTGGCCGAATCTGGGATCAGTACGGCATGCTGGTGGTCTTTGCCGCCCTGTTTGTCGCCTGTGCGATCTTCGTTCCTAATTTTGCCACCTTTATTAATATGAAAGGGCTGGGGCTGGCCATTTCCATGTCCGGCATGGTGGCCTGCGGTATGCTGTTCTGTCTGGCCTCGGGCGATTTTGACCTGTCGGTGGCCTCGGTTATTGCCTGTGCCGGTGTCACCACGGCTGTGGTAATCAACATGACGGAGAGCCTGTGGATTGGCGTGCTGGCGGGTCTGTTACTGGGCGTGCTCAGCGGTCTGGTGAACGGCTTTGTCATTGCTCGTCTGAAGATTAACGCCCTGATCACAACGCTTGCGACCATGCAAATTGTGCGAGGTCTTGCCTATATCATCTCTGACGGTAAAGCGGTGGGGATTGAAGACGAGCGCTTCTTTACCCTCGGTTACGCTAACTGGCTGGGGCTGCCAGCGCCAATCTGGCTGACCGTGGCCTGTCTTATCCTGTTCGGGTTCCTGCTCAACCGGACCACGTTTGGTCGTAATACCCTGGCTATCGGGGGCAATGAAGAAGCCGCACGTCTGGCCGGTGTGCCGGTTGTGCGTACCAAGATTATTATCTTTGTTCTCTCCGGGCTGGTCTCTGCAGCCGCAGGGATTATTCTGGCGTCGCGAATGACCAGTGGCCAGCCAATGACCTCTATCGGTTATGAGCTGATCGTCATTTCAGCCTGTGTTTTGGGGGGCGTTTCCCTGAAAGGCGGCATCGGAAAAATCTCATATGTGGTGGCCGGTATCCTGATCCTGGGGACGGTAGAGAACGCCATGAACCTGCTCAATATTTCGCCGTTCTCTCAGTACGTCGTTCGTGGCCTGATCCTGCTGGCAGCGGTGATATTCGACCGTTACAAGCAAAAAGCGAAGCGTACCGTTTGAGGTTTTTCCTATCTTTATATTGCTCAACTAATAACCTTAGCTGACCCCCGAACCGCCTCGCCAGTTTTGCTGGCGGGGCGGTTGTCAAATGGCGAGCGACGTCACACTGTCTATACTTACATGGCTATGAAAGAGGTAAAGGCGTTTACCTCTCGTAAACCGTAAGGAGGAATAGGGTGGCTGACTTGTTAACTGCACCGCCTGTACTGCCCGGACACTATGCTTTCTTTTTTGATCTCGACGGTACGCTCGCCGAGATAAAGCCGCATCCTGACCTGGTGGCGATCCCCGCCACGGTTCTTCAGAAGTTGCATCAGCTCTCGCAGATGACTGAGGGAGCAGTGGCATTGATATCAGGGCGCTCGATGGCCGAACTGGACCAGCTTGCCAGGCCTTATCGCTTTCCGCTGGCCGGTGTACACGGAGCGGAGCGCCGCGACATCCATGATCAAACGCATATCGTTTCACTCCCCGACGCATTAATCCAGGCGCTACAGGTACAACTCTCGTCTGCGCTGGCAGAACTGCCCGGTACGGAGCTTGAAGCCAAAGGGATGGCCTTTGCCCTGCATTATCGCCAGGCGCCGCAGCACGAAGCGGCTGTGCTTGCGCTTGCGACCGCTATAGCAAATGCACATCCGGAGCTGGCGCTGCAGCCGGGTAAATGCGTGGTGGAGCTTAAACCTAAAGGGATCAATAAAGGCGCGGCGATTGCGGCGTTTATGGCGACACCGCCTTTTAACGGCAGGACGCCCGTTTTTATTGGGGATGACCTGACCGATGAGGCAGGGTTTCGTGTGGTGAATCAGGCCGGAGGGATCGCCATCAAGGTCGGGCCTGGTGAGACTGTCGCCGAATGGCGTCTGGCGGATGTCGCCAGCGTCTGGCAGTGGATATCTGACATCGCTAACCAGCAACAACAACAAATAGCGCAAAACAAAGGGGGAAACCATTATGGGTCGCTTAGTCGTCGTCTCTAACCGAATTGCACCGCCTGATGATAAAAAATCCAGTGCAGGTGGCCTGGCGGTTGGGGTATTAGGTGCCTTAAAAGCCGCCGGTGGGCTGTGGTTTGGCTGGAATGGTGAAATCAGTGAAGAACAGAAACCGCTCAAGAAAGTGACGCGCGGAAATATTACATGGGCGTCGTTTGCGTTAAACGAAAAAGATTATGACGAGTATTACTCGCAGTTCTCCAATGCTGTGCTGTGGCCAGCGTTTCACTATCGTCTGGATCTGGTCAAATTCCAGCGCGAGTCCTTTGAAGGCTACACGCGGGTGAATTCGCTGCTGGCGGATAAACTGCTGCCTTTAATCGAGGAAGACGATATTTTATGGATCCACGATTATCACCTGCTGCCCTTCGCCAGAGAGTTGCGTAAAAGGGGAGTGAATAACCGGATTGGTTTTTTCCTGCATATTCCGTTCCCGACGCCGGAAATCTTTACCGCGCTGCCGCCGCATGAAGAGTTGCTGGATGCGCTGTGTGACTACGATCTGCTGGGCTTCCAGACCGAGAATGATCGACTTGCGTTCCTTGATTCTGTGTCCGGCAAAACGCGAGTGGTGACCAAAGGGGGGAAAACCCATACGGCCTGGGGCAAGACATTCCACACTGAAGTGTATCCCATCGGTATTGAACCTGAAGAGATTGCCGAGCAGGCTTCCGGTCCGCTGCCGCCCAAACTGGCGCAGCTTAAGAATGAACTCAAGCACGTGAAGAATATCTTCTCGGTGGAACGTCTTGATTATTCCAAAGGGCTGCCGGAACGTTTCCTGGCGTATGAAACGCTGCTGGAAAAGTACCCGCAGCATCACGGTAAAATCCGCTATACGCAGATAGCGCCCACCTCGCGCGGTGAAGTGCAGGCTTATCAGGATATTCGTCACCAGCTGGAGACGGAAGCAGGGCGCATTAATGGCCGCTACGGTCAGTTGGGCTGGACGCCACTCTTTTATCTCAATCAACACTTTGACCGTAAGATCCTGATGAAAGTGTTCCGCTATGCGGATGTCGGGCTGGTTACGCCATTGCGGGACGGGATGAACCTGGTCGCGAAAGAGTACGTCGCCGCCCAGGACCCCGCCGATCCGGGTGTGCTGGTGCTTTCCCAGTTTGCCGGGGCCGCCAATGAATTGACGTCTGCGCTTATCGTCAACCCTTACGATCGTGACGACGTGGCGAATGCCCTCAACCGTGCGCTGACGATGCCGCTCACGGAGCGTATTTCCCGCCATGCCGAGATGATGGAAACGATCCGTAAGAACGATATTAACCACTGGCAGGCGCGTTTTATTCGCGATCTTCGTGATATTGCGCCGCAGAGTAATGAAGGCCATCTGCAAAAAAAGATCGCGACATTCCCTAAACTCGCCTGATTTTCCTCTGGGGGTTTAACGGCCCCCAAGAGGCACTAACAACACATCCACCTGGCTTGACGCCACAATCGATTTCGCCGCACAGGCTGCGCGAGAAAAAAAGCTGTGGTTATGATTCCCGCATATTACTAAATCAATATTCTGCTTACTGCACATGTTAAGAATATGCGCATTAAGCTCCCCTGTCGCAATAATGGTGTCATATATAGGATATTGCGCCTTTTCTACCAGCTCGCGCATAAATTGCTGCGTTTCTTCCTGTAATACCTCACGAATATCTTCCAGCATGGGGGCAGCCAGTTGATTATACATCTCAGGCTCGGCCGCGAGGGTGATCAGGCTGATACGGGCATTATGCGGTCTGGCAATGGAAACCGCCCGGGCGATGAGTTCATGGCTTTCGGGCGAAACCGCAACAGAAACAAGAAGATGGGAGTAACTCATAACGCACTCCTTAGGTGTCTGAAAGACAGCGTCTTAGTCACCATTACCGCGATTTCACCGGATCTGCAAGAGGTGAATACGACATAAGTGTGAAGCTAATCATAATTATTCATTAATTATTCTTATAAGAAGAATAACGGGAAAACGTGCCTAAATGAAAAAAATTAACAACTTAACCTGAATCACACTTTTTTACGTTTCCGGTGTTAAATCGTTTTAACGCGTTATAAACACATTTCTAATGATTACCATGTGAAACAATTGTTATAGGCGTTTTGCATAACTACATGTTTTTTATAGATAATGAAAATGTGACCTTACGATGGATTCGCTGTGACGCGCATCTGGTCGCTGATACGTTTCGAACAGCACATGTCATGCCACTTCTGCTCATACTCCTGCATGAGTATTCGCCCATAAAGAATAGAAAACAGTGTCGATCGTTCAAAAAACAACCAATTTACAAGTCATACTGATGGATTTATGGGAGATATTCACTTAAATTGTGTGACGTAGATCACATTTTTTTTAAATTTGGGGGTGGCTGCATTGTATGTGTCAAAACTGACGAGTAGAGTTTGCGTCGAATTAGGAAAAATCTTAGTTATTTGTAAGAAATGATAAAACGTGTAAGAGACGTAACCGCGTTTCAGCTGTTGCGCGTTTCAATGAATACAAACCTAAATTCGACTATGCATTTAGCCTTTTCTTTTTTATACCGGGTGATTTCCCGGCGACATCACGGGGTGCGGTCTTTCCGCATAAAAATAATAGTTGGTTATTCGGGATGGGAACAATGCATACATCCGAGTTGCTAAAACATATCTATGACATCAATTTGTCGTATTTACTGCTCGCGCAGCGTTTGATTAGTCAGGACAAGGCGTCCGCGATGTTTCGTCTGGGTATTAATGAAGAAATGGCAACCATGCTGGGTGGGTTAACCCTTCCTCAAATGGTTAAACTGGCGGAAACAAACCAACTTGTTTGCCAGTTCCGTTTTGACAATCCTCAGACTATCACGCGTCTGACGCAGGATTCCCGTGTTGACGATCTTCAACAGATCCATACCGGTATTCTTCTTTCCACTCGCTTGCTTACCGAAATCAGCCAGCCTGATGACGCAGCCCGTAAGAAAAGGGCCTAGCAATGAGCGAGAAAAGCATTGTTCAGGAAGCGCGTGACATACAGTTAGCAATGGAGCTGATTACGCTCGGTGCTCGTTTACAAATGCTGGAAAGCGAGACTCAGCTGAGTCGTGGTCGCCTCATCAAATTGTATAAAGAGTTACGTGGTAGTCCCCCGCCGAAAGGAATGCTGCCGTTTTCAACGGACTGGTTTATGACCTGGGAACAGAACATTCATGCCTCCATGTTCTGTAATGCCTGGCAGTATCTTCTCAAAACCGGTTTGTGTAGCGGCGTTGATGCCGTGATCAAAGCGTATAAACTTTACCTTGAACAATGCCCGCAGCAGGACGAGGGTCCTTTGCTGGCGCTCACCCGCGCATGGACGCTGGTGCGTTTTGTTGAAAGCGGAATGCTTGAGCTGTCGCGCTGTAACTGCTGCGATGGCAATTTTATTACCCATGCGCATCAGCCTGCAGGCAGCTTCGCCTGTAGTTTATGCCAGCCTCCATCCCGAGCAGTAAAAAGACGTAAACTTTCCCGGGAAGCTGCCGATATTATTCCACAACTGCTGGATGAACAGATCGAACAAGCTGTTTAACCCGAACGTGTGGGCAAGATTCCAGCAGCGGTAAGCAATTACCGCTGCTTTTTTTTACCCCGCAAACGGTAAACGC
>Ga0065704_10000305_pt1 | contig 40856 bp, 70 predicted proteins | sample SwiRhicommuniRL2_FD_59091 | JGI IMG/M metagenome (GOLD analysis project Ga0065704, IMG submission 59091) | Switchgrass rhizosphere bacterial communities from Rose Lake, Michigan, USA - RL2 v2 (version 2) | ecosystem: Host-associated > Plants > Roots > Rhizosphere > Soil | place: East Lansing, MI | reverse complement strand
CCTAGCCATAACCAACTCCGGCCCCGACGCAATACCGATCAAGGAGGCGTTTGAGATGGCGCATAGGGCGATTGAGCGGGCTAGTGGAGGCAATGTATGAGTCAGTATACGAAAGGGCCGTGGGTTGCGCGCAAGGCAGAACAGGCAGTAAACGAGCAGGAGTATTACATCGCCAGTGATAGCGGGGTTATCGGATACTGGAAGGGCGGTAAGTCTTGGCATGACGACGATCAATGGGTTCTTACTGAGCAGGATGCAATTCTTATAGCCGCTGCACCTGATCTACTGCATGCACTCCAGAACATCGAAAACGACAACGGCCAGATTCCAGATCACGCATGGAAAGTGATACAAGATGCAATCGAAAAAGCTACAACAATTCAATAACTTGTATACAATCCTATTTTATTAGTCGCCTTTTGTAATAATATAACAATTGGAGGAAGCATGAACAACATTCGCGCAAAGTTTGAAGAGATTTGGCCGGTGCCTGAGGGTGTCCAGTGGGGCGAATACAGCGGGCGATATGTAGCGGTCAATCGCTTCTACATCTCCACCGAACTTGAATACCAAGCCCGCCTCGACACCTTCACCCGCTGCCAGGAGACGACATCAATTCACCTGAGCCTGATTGATGAGCTAGTGCAGTCGTTGCAGTGGTACGTTGACGAGGACGAGATTCATGAAGGCGATCCAGAGAATAAGTATTGGGTTGACGGCAAGCACGAAGCTGAAGAATTATTGGATCGCGCCAAACAAATAACAGGAGCAAAGGAATGAACGCACTACCAGGACAGATGGAATTGGCTACCGTGGTTGATCATGTGAAGTATCCAGCTAACGTAATGGATGTGCCCGTGGCTAGGGTGGTTTCTAAATACGGAGACCCTGAAGCGTTCGGCGAGCGAGAGATTGAGCTGCTAACTGACCTTTCTAGCATTCCGTACGACACAAACCTTTACCTGGCCAAGCAAGACACCCACAAGCCAGCCGGTGTGCGCCTGGCCAAGATGCTGTCGCAATACGACGATCAGCCCTCATCGCAATTGTGGGGCGATATTCAGCAGTTGGCGCGGGAAATACTGAAATGACTCACCAGGAGGCATGGGAGAAATTCAGGCTTGCTAAGATCAATTTGTGGATTGCGATTGGTCGAGCAATTCAGCAATTTGGTACTGACATAATCAGGCATGCAGAAAGCAAGAAATAGTGGTTGACACGCACACCAAAAGGCTCCTAATGTGAGCCTTTCTTTTTGGATTATTTTTGGAGGGGTTATGAACGATAGAGAGATGCTAGAACTTGCGGCTAATGCTTGCGGATTCCAGTGGAGATGGTTTGGCAATAGGTTTTGCACTGTTCGCGACTTTAAATTCATGAGGCATGAGCACTGGGACCCGCTTGGTGATGATGGTGACGCTCTGCGATTGGCTATGCACCTTGAGCTAGGTGTTGTTTGCAAGCGAGATAGCGACACCTACGAAAAAAATACATCAGTCGTGACAAATCCATACTGCGCTAACCAGATCCGGATAACCCAGCCACATAGAGGATATCCAGAATCTGCAACGCGCCGCGCAATCGTACAAGCAGCCGCCGAAATTGGCCGAGGTATCAAATGACCATCTCAACCATAACCCTAAAAAACGCAGCCAGAGCGATTGAGTGTGACCTGTGGACTGATTCGGATGGGGCAAACTACCTGGCTAAGGATGGGGCTATTCTGAGGCGGTGGGAGCCTGAGCATGATGATGGGGATGCGTTGCGGTTGGCCGTCAAGCTAGGCATGCGCATCTATATCTATCCTGGCGCTGGTGATGATTGCACGGTGGTTGCTAATGACGAGCTTCGAGCTTCTGAAACGCACATACAGGAAGCGCACGGATACGATCCATACCTTGCCACAAGAAAGGCTATCGTTCGCGCCGCTGCCGCACTAGGAGAATCGCTATGCCAATAATCGCTTGCACATGGTTCGCAGTCGTGTATTTAATGCCTGCCGTTAAGGTGAAAATTAGGTATTGGAGGGGTGTATGAGTGAGAAAATTCGCGCTGATTTTGAGGATTGGTTCAAGTACAACTACAGCTGGTTTATCGGGCAAGGATCGCCGCAACACGGAATAGAGAGATTTAATGAGCATGGGCTGCCAGGTTACGCGCGAGAAATTGCACATCACGATTGGCGAGTTTGGCAAGCATGCAACGAATCGCTGAAAGCAGAGAATGAATCTCTACGCAAGGATGCTGAGCGGTATCGGTGGCTTCGTGAAAATAGCTACGACATTGGCAGCTATCACCCTGAGTATGAGTACAACGCCAATTCATGGTTCGAGTATCTGGATGACGAGGATATCGACACTGCGATTGCCGACGCGCTTAAAGATTCTCCGGAGAATCTTTAATGCCAACGCTGAGCATCCTCGGGCTCACTCTGGAGGCAGATATAGCCTACGCCCACACACACCCAGCAACCGAACACGCAAACGGCCACAGCGAGCTTGAGTGGGCTCTAGAATCAGGCACCGACGAAATAGGCGAAACAATTTCAAAAGAATCGCTTGACTTAATCTCGATCCAGTTCCAAAGTGACATCGAACGCGCTATTTGGGCGCAGATAGGGAGATAACAATGAGCACAATCACAGTCACCCAAGCACGCATCGCACTCGAAGCCGCGCACATGGCGTACGTCCAGGCAGATATCGAGCACCCAACCGCTACACACATCGCCAAAGAAGCGCTGACCAATGCGCGCCACGAATACTGGAATGCGTGTGCCGCGTTCTGCACCAAGCTGGAGTTCGCCACGGATCTTGGCGAGGTTCACGAGAATCTGGTTGCACAGGGGCTGTGGACATGAGCGAGTTGCAGCCTAGGATGTTGGCGATGATCGTTGGTTCTCGGTTCGCAGCTACTCAAGTAAATATCGGAAAGATGGTTGAAGTTATCGAAAAGTGGGCTGATGGAGAAATCCTTGTAAGGGGTGATACTCTCGTCAAACAAGACGGCGAAAAGGTTGAGCAAGCACTATGTCTGCCAAATCATTTGCTACCACTGCCGCCACTTGCAGACCCGCTCGACGTAACCCATAAGGAAGAACTGCATGCATGACCGAATCATAAAGGAAATGAAGAATCGCGGCTGGAATATGAGCCTGATCGCCAGCCGCACAGGGATTAGCCAGAGTCGATTGGAGGATGGGAATTTAGGGGTTAGGGAGCAACGCAAATTGCAAGAGATCGCGTATTTAGAGGCCCACATAGACGTTGATGATCTGGAGGACGAGGAATGAAGTGGTTGATGTGGGCGCTAGATTTTATAATGCTTGCCTTGCTAGGTTTGTCTGCTGGCATCACATATAGCCCGGCTGTCGGGTTTTGCGTATTTTTCGCGCTTACCTATCTTCATGAGATCAAGGAAGCGGTACAGAAGGGGTCTTCAAAATGAAATCCACAGAATTCCTACAGGCAGCAATCGACGTTCAGGCTGAGCGCGGCAAGCAGTACGACAAGCCGACTGGTGAGCGGTCGATGGCTGCAACCGTAAGCGCATTCAACTGCATCACTGGCAGCATGCTGGAAGAGTCGGACGGCTGGCTTATTCTAAGCCTCCTGAAGCTCGTCAGGCAGGCGCAAAACCCAGACCAATACCATCATGACTCCGCGCTTGATTTCGTGGCCTATGCGTCACTGTACGCTGAGGCAGCTAGTGAGCAGTGTGGGCAGCTAGAGGAGAAGGAAGTAGCCAGCGCATGGCTTGAATGGAATGGAGACGATTCATCACCGGTTGCGAAAGGCGTTCTGGTAGATGTCAGATACACCGATGGCGACGAGGCTTATTCAATTCCTGCGCTTACTATGGGCGACTTCAAATCAAGAGACGGGGATCCATGCGGTGCCGAACACTGGCATGGAATTACAGCCTACCGCCTAAGCCCAACGAGCACAGCCAAATGACCGAATACAACGAGCAGCGCTAAAAATTCAATCAAGGCCCGCAACAGGGCCTTTTCATTGCATAATGGATTTACACAAGATCGGTTGAGGGATGAAAATGCAAGAGCTTCAGTGGTGCATGAGTCAGGGCTACACGAATCAACAGACGGCGGATCATCTAGGGATTAATGAGCGGACTGTGCGTAGATGGAAGGCGCGGATTGCTAGCGAGCCAGCACAGGAAGCGGCCAATCAAGAGCAGGCAGACACCTATGTCATTACGTCAGCGGTCAACGCTACAAAGGCGCACAACGGGTTCCTGGCATCGCTGCATACCTACTGCCAGGCTAATAACGCCAAGCTGATCGTTCTACCTATGCGTTATCGCAACCCTACGCGCAAGGAAGAGACGCCTGATGACTGGTGGGACGCTCGACTGACTACGCATATTGTCAACCAGCGCACCAAGCTGTGCCGAGACGTTGTTCTGCTGGCTGACATCAAGGTTCAGCCTACGGCAATTAACCCGCTGCAAGGCTGGCTGACTGTATCTGGCACTGACTCTGCGATCCTGGCTCACACGAAGGTCGCGCTTCAGTCCGTGCCGACTATGGTTGGCGATGACGCTAAGCTCGTGATGACCACTGGCGCCTGCACTGTGCCTCAGTACTCAGACACCAACGCTGGTAAGAAAGGCGAATTCCACCACACACTAGGCGCCGTGATTGTCGAGGTTGACCGAAAAGGTACGCACCTTCGCCACGTACTGGGTGAGAAGGACGGCTCGTTCATTGATCTTATGGTTAAGTACTCTAGGCATGGCGCTGAGCTGGCTCAAGATGCATCTGTATTGATCCTTGGCGACCTACACGCTAGACAGGTAGACAGTAAGGCTCTAGACGCCACAGAGCGTCTTGCGCTGACTGTCAAGCCTAAATCTGTGTGCCTGCATGACGCGCTGGACTTCTCCTCTGCCTCGCACCACTCAGGCTATTTCGAGCGATTCAAGTTGCACATCACCAAGCAGAACAGCATTCTGTCTGAGCTGAAGGTAACGGCCAAGATCCTAGACCGCATCTCGAAGTGGGCGCCTGAGATCGTCATGGTGGGATCAAACCACAACGAACACTTCACGCAATACCTATCGAAGTACGAAAACGCGCTAGACCTTGAGAACGCATTGGTCTATCACGAGACCAAGGCCGCAATGTTGCGTGCGATTCATGAAGGCTCGTATCTTGACCCATTCAAGTACTGGGTTGATAAGCTTGCATCCACTCCTGAAGCTATCCACTGGCTGCGACCAGGCGAATCGTTCTCGCGTCATGGTATCGAGCTAGGCTTCCATGGGCATCGAGGGCCAAACGGAGCAAGAGGCAGCACGAAAGGATTTAGCAATATCGGCGCTCGCACAGTAACCGGCCACAGCCACTCTCCTGCGATCATCGATGGTGCTTACTGCGTCGGCACAACAAGCAAGCTAAAGATGGGATACAACGAGGATTCGCCGTCATCCTGGCACCATACGCATTGTATTGTGTACGCAAACGGTAAAAGGGCGCTTTTGCATTGTGTGTCAGGCAAATTCTTTCGCTGATAATGCTTGACCGCGCTAACCACGCGGTCTACCATCCAAAAATACAAATAACGGAGGTGGATATGAAGTATTTAGGTTTTGCAATGCTTGCGGCTGTTTTCGCTGGACTGTTCATGTTTACAGCGCAGTCGCACGGTTACACGCATGCCGCTATATCGTGGGGTATCTCGATATTGGTAACGGCTATCATTTTCGTATCTATCAACCTAATTGTTGACTGATAATAGGAGGGGCGCACCATGTTTTATCTAGGCATATTCCTAATCGTCGTAGTGATGGCTGCTCTGTTCGTCTTCAGCTCGCTGCTGATCGGCGTCAGAATCACGACCATAATCTGGCTCACTGCTACGTTCGTGATGGCAGTATTTGCTTTCGGGTTTTATCAATTTTCGGGTGGGGCGTTATGATCGCAGTGATAATCAAGTGGGAAGAAGGATCGCCAGCACAATTCAAACCCGGCCAATTCCTAGTCTACGAATCCGGCGAGTATGCGCTTGTAGGCAGCAATACGGCTATCACGTCAACGCAGAAGATCGTCAAGCATACGACGCTGATTGAGGGGCATGAGTTGGAGTGGTTGCAGTCGATGGCTGTAGATCGTTCGTTGGGGGTGTTGAAATGAATAAGCCGGATTGGTCAGAAGCTCCAGAGTGGGCTAAATACCTAGCGCAAGACAAAGATGGTGAGTGGTATTGGTTTGAGTGTCAGCCGCAGCAAGAATCTGAATGCTGGTTCCTTGCTCGCTGCGTTGGTCAATCTCAGCGCGCATACCAAGAGCCCTGGACGCTTACTATGGAGCATCGCCCATGACCACCCTAATCATCATCTGGCTATCTTTCGGCTTCTTTTCCTACTGGCCGTTAGTTTTTCACTACAAGATCAACGCGCTCTCGATTAACGCGCCGTACTGGGAATGGCTAGCAGCATGGGCGGTCTGGTCCGTATGCTGGCCATACAGATACACAATGGATGCTTGGTATTGGTGGAGGGCGAAGAAGTGAATAGCCTAATTGACGTCATGCTCAAGGATTGGCGAGACATGGCAATCACTACTTTAGAGCATGCGCAATATCTAAAGATCTATCATTACCTGTTAGGCAGTCACGCAACATCAACATGGATGGTCTCCAGAATGCTTGACGATACGTGTAAGAATACTCGTAAGGCTCTTCGTCAAATGGAGCGCCGAGGATACGTTGTTTCAGATAGCAACGGATCGAACAATATTTACTGGAGTCTCGCGCCATGACCACAATCAACGACCTAGACCAAATCAACACAATGGCGATGATGACCATGTGCGAGCTTGGGTATGCGCGGTATGAGCGGTTTCGTGCTGGGCTGAAGATGGATGATGAGGCTTGCGAGAAGCTTAGACAGTTCGTGCATTCGAATGCTGATCGCGAACACGAGCTAGAACTACGAATTAAATGCGCACCGATGTACAAACCTATGGCATACTAGGTCCAACAGCGCGCTATCCTCTGACTCGTTACGTTAGCGCCTTCTAATCGCGGTCCTCCCCTCCCTGCGATGCTGCACCTTTAGCCCATCGTGAACCGTCCGATGGGCTTCTTTTTGCCTATTAAATGGCAGTTTTTACGCAAAACAGGCAGAATATGTGCAGTTTTATGCATGTGGTATCATTTCTGCATCCGGTGACAATGCCAGCGCAGGACCTGAAATCCTGTTAGCTTCCGGATAACACCTGTCGCAGTACTCAGGAAACCCCGGAGAGATAGAGTACGGATTGACTCTGCGTAGGGTGAGACGCAGGTGAAGTAGAATCAGTCGAGATAGGTTGCAGGCACAGCTTGCAGGTTATCGAAAGGCCGGATACGACTTACGGCAGTCATCGGGTGGCTTGACCATCTGATCTGTCGCCGGCACAGGCTGATGCAGTACGGATCTTACGTTCATACGCGGCGTAAGACGCTGACGAGTAGCCGAGCATGTTCAGCCATGACGCTAGATTCAAGGGCCGACTACGAGAGCGGTACAAGTCTAGTGGATCTACGAAATGATGTAGCTCTTGAAGCACTGAAATACGGATTGGGAGTTCCCGGTCGCCACAACACACGCCCCAAGCCTATGACCGCAAGGTTATGCTCAAATCGGGGCGTTTTTATGTCACGTGTTCGGTAATTCCGAACAACTGAAAAAGTGATATCACAAAGCCACCGAACTGAAACTGATATCATTATGTCCAACTAGGTACATTCCTTAAATCAGACCACATCCACAATGAAGAAGCCCATGAGCGATCCAACTGGCGACCCAAACGTACTAGCGCAACTGTGGGCATCTATTCCGGAGCCTATCAAGGCCGCAATAATGAACGTAGCACTCAGCACGGTAATGGCGTTTCGTAATAGTGAGCGAACGTTCTGGACATCGTTCTGGGAGGTTAGTGCAGGCGGCATCATTACCTTCATGGCCGGCTCAGCAGTCGAGGCATTCGGCCTATCCAATGGCTGGTGTTTCGCAATTGGTGGCGCCGTCGCAGTCTTTGGCATCGATCAGGTTAAGGCCTTCGCTGCCAGATTCGCAGAAAAGAAAGCTAGCGAATAGGTTAAACTAGGCCTCTTAATGGAGGCTTTTTAATGGCTAATAGACCAATCGTTCACACAGGGGATAAGACCTCGACAGTCGGGCGCTCAAGAATGTTTGAGACGCCTGATGATTTGATGGCTGCGTGCCAAGAATACCTAGACTGGAACAGCGCTAACCCTCTGATGGAGGAAAAGCCGTTCTGCTTCCAAGGCCAAATCATCATGGCCGAGATTCCTAAGCCTCGTGCGCCTTCCATCGTTGCTCTGTGCACCCATCTCGGTATTCATCGTCATACCTGGCAGAACTACCGCATCAGTGAAGAGTTCGACCTTGTTTGTGAAGAGGTTGAAGCCCGTATGCGCACGTACAAGTTCGAGCGCGCAGTTGCCGGCCTGATGAACTCGACACTCATTGCTCGCGATCTTGGCCTGGTTGACAAGCAAGAGGTTAAGCACTCCAGTGATGGCACAATGCTGCCTAATCGAATCGAGCTAGTAGCAGGCAAGGAATGAGTACGGCGCAAATCCGTCTGCCTCCTAAGATGCTGGAGGTATTCAGCCATCCTCGCGGAACTGTTCGCTATCGTGGCGCAAGAGGTGGCCGAGGGTCGGGAAAATCCTTTTCGTTCGCCAAGATGGCCGCGATATGGGGAGTCATCGAACCACTGCGCATTCTCTGCACTCGTGAACTCCAAGCATCGATCAAAGAGTCCTTTCACGCCGAGCTAAAGAACGCTATCGCCTCGGAGCCATGGCTTGAAGCTGCGTATGACGTTGGCGTTGACTACCTGCGCGGGAAGAATGGGACTGAGTTCCTATTCAAAGGCCTGCGCCACAACATCGGCTCTATCAAGTCGCTGGCTCAGATAGACCTATGCATCGTGGAAGAGGCTGAGGACGTCCCCGAGGCATCCTGGCAGGCCCTGGAGCCTACTATCCGTGCGCCAGGATCTGAAATATGGGTCGTGTGGAACCCGCGCCTTGATGGAAGCCCTGTAGACCATCGCTTCGTAAAGAACACTCCGCCGCGATCCTGCATCGTGGAAATGAACTATTCCGACAATCCGTGGTTTCCACTTGAGCTTGAAGAGCAGCGCATGCACGCGCTCAAGACGATGGATAGCGCAACCTATGCGCACATATGGGAGGGCGATTACCTTAGCCGTACTGATGCTCAGGTATTCGCCGGCAAGTCACGCATCGCCGACTTCGAGCCTGGTCCTGATTGGGATGGACCATACAACGGCCTCGATTTCGGGTTTGCGCAAGATCCTACAGCCGCCGTCAAGTGCTGGATTTTTGATGACAGGCTTTACATCGAGTACGAGGCTGGACGTATTGGCTTGGAGCTTGACGATACAGCCGCATACGTTAATGAGCGCGTGCCTGGATTCGCTGAGCATGCTGTACGCGCAGACTGTGCGCGTCCTGAGTCCATCAGCTACTTGAAACGCCATGGGATGCCTCGCATTGAAGGCGTGACCAAGGGCAAGGGCAGCGTAGAAGACGGCGTAGAGCACATCAAGAGCTATCAGGAGGTGGTTATTCACACCCGCTGCGTCAAGGTGCAGGAAGAGTTCCGTAAATACGGGTACAAGATTGATCGACTGTCCGGCGACATCCTTCCCGTGATCGTCGACGACTGGAACCACTACATCGACGCCATCCGGTACGCGCTTGAGCCTGTTATGAAGCTCAAGGCTGCCGGCGGCGTCTTCCTCCCAGCCCGCATGCGCCGGTAACACCATCCCCGCACGGTATCACCCCTCCTGTTACCGTGCGAAATTACTGTTCTCCGGAAAACAGTTGACGCCTATCTCCAGCCATATACAATCGCTGCATACACAGGAGGCGGTGATGAATGAGCTGGATGATAAGCAACGCACTGATGAAGGATTACGAGAACTCGCTCTCTTTGCGGGTGCGGGCGGAGGAATTCTCGCCGGAAAGCTGCTCGGATGGCGAACCGTCTGCGCAGTCGAGCGAGAACCCTACGCCGCTAGCGTACTTGCAGCAAGACAGAATGATGGCATTCTCGAAGCTTTCCCGATCTGGTCAGACGTTTGCACCTTTGACGGAAAGCCTTGGCGAGGACTTGTTGACGTGGTTTCTGGCGGGTTTCCATGCCAAGACATCAGTGCATCCGGTAACGGCGCAGGAATCGATGGCGCCAAGTCAAGCATGTGGAAGCCCATGGGAAGAATCATTGGCGAAGTACGACCTAAGTTCGCGTACATGGAGAACAGCCCACTCCTTGTTTCCAGAGGACTTGCCGTGGTCCTCGGTGATCTTGCCGAGATGGGGTACGATGCGGAATGGGGATGTTTATCAGCGTCAAGCCTGGGAGCCAATCACGTCAGGGATCGAATCTGGATCCTTGCTACCGACTCCAACCTGCCACAACACGAAAGAGGGAGCGTATCCAGCAGAGTACGCTCGCAACACTCCCACGCTCGCGACTCACGTTGGTGGCAAGATCCATCCGAACTTCACCGAGTGGATGATGGGGTGGCCCATAGACTGGACCGCCTTAAGGCCATTGGAAACGGCCAGGTTTCACGAGTGGCAGCAACAGCATTCTATATCCTGAGCAAATAGATTGACGACGAGCCGAATAAATTCAATAATCGGCTCACACAACACGGAGGCGGTAAAGATGGCGACGGTTAAAGAGAGAGAAGTTGTTAGCGAGATCATGAATCTTGCGTGTGACGTGAACGCAGAAGGAAGCGTATCGGTTAGCGTTGATGTGAATTCTAGCGCTCTCACAATGCGTATTTCGCCTGTAGATATCAGTGACGCCCAAGACTGGAAGTGGATTTACTATCCAGAGCGGCCAGCATATTTCGAGAGCGAGGATTTCGACGCTGAATACTTCGACAAGCCAGCGGCAGAGTTCATCGCAGAACTGAAGAAACACCACCCACAATACGACGCTGACGGGGTTAAGTTATGAGTAATTTGAATTGGCCGGAATCAGCAACTCATTACGGTTCTGAAACGTTGCAGTTTAATCCTGGTTTCTATAAGAAGGATGGAGATAAGTGGCTGTTCATGAGTGATTATTTTGCTCCGAATGGCGTATGGAATCCTGCGAGCAAAGAAGACGATCCTTCTCGTTACATTGAGAGACCGACTGCCCAGCTTAAGCAATGGTCAGGCCCGCAAGATGGGTTGCCGCCGGTAGGTACGGTGTGCGAGTTTTATGAGTGCTGCGAATGGCGCGAAGTTGAAGTAATGTACTTGAGTAAGCATACAGTTCTTTTGAAGTTTAAAAATGACGAGCACGACGACCCAGAAGGCGCGTACACACCAGAAGATATGGAGTTCCGCGCAATCAAAACCGCCGAACAACTAGCCACCGAACAACGCGAAACCGCAATCCGCGAGTTCATGGATATCGTCGGGACTGATTGCCGAGTAACTGCCGGTAAAGCGGTTGATGCCGGGTTTAAGCTGGAGGTGGTTTGATGGGTTGGCAGATTGCGGCAACTTCATTCATGGTTCTGATGCTATGTTTCTTTTTGTCGCCGCACAATAAGAAGGAGTCGGCTCTATACACGATCATGGCAACAATTGGATGCTTTTCATTTCTTGGAATATTTATCGGACTGATAATCCAAATCTGGCAGTAAAACAAAAGGCCCATAAAGGGCCTTTTTCTATTTCAGCTTGCGCTTGGCTCGCTCGATGATTCCGGGGGATAGTGGATTGCCTTTGTCGTCAACCAATACTTCGACCTGACTACAGTAGCAAAAGATCATATTCGGAACTATCGAGTACCACGTTGCAACTTCTTGGATTGTATACAGGTTGCCGTGTCGAGCTATATGGCTAGCACGGCTCGTGCTCTTAAGCGCCGAGAGGTGGAGCAATTTAGACTTTATGCCTAGGTCAGTCTGCGCCTGTTGCGCCTCTTCACGCCTAGCTGTACGCATAGCGCCGACAACTTCAGTCTGCGCTATACGGCTTGCGTCAAACTTGCTAACTCCAATCCTTGTCTCGATGTTCTCCGCGATCTTGCGTGGACTGATACCGCTAGCCATGCCGCGCGACAAGGTTGACGCTAGATCACCAGCCATGTCGTCAGAAATCTTTCTCATCTCGTTGAACGTGCGAGCCTGGAGCAGACTAAGGCGGCGACGATAAGGAGCGCTAGTCAGCAGCGAGTCTAGGTGTGGACGGCTCACTGCATACGCCTCAGACTGAATCGTCAGGTTGGCCATCGTCAGCGCCGTACCTTGAACATATGCCGGGGTGATGTACCCGGACATGAACCAGTTCGTTTGTGGCGTGCCTTCGTCTATTAGCTGGCCGATCAGCATGGAAATCTCGTTATCCATGTTGGATAGTGTGAAGTCGTCAAGCTCGAAGATGTACGTCTTCTGCTCAGCGTTGATTGCGTTAAGCGTGACGACCTTGTATGGGATGCGCTTCAGGATAGCCAAAACGCCTTTCTGTACGGCGTCAATGCGTCGATTGAAATCCTTGATAGCGCGCTGGACTCTCGCCTGCTGGCCGGTTGGATCCGTCTCGCTTCTTGGGATGATTGGCTCGCCCATAAAATCCTCTAATTAAGAAAGGCCCCATAGGGCCTTTGATTATTGCACGGTTGCCGGGTCTTCTGGCGCTGGCTCTACATCAGGAAGCGGAGTCAATTCCTCGGCGTCATAATCGTAGCCAGACGCCTCAATCATCCGCTTAATGCTGAATACCAGCTCGCCACTTGCAAGCATCTTCTGATTAACATCGGCCATGAGCACGACGTTAGCCAGCATTTCAGCCTGAGACGCCTCGCTTAAGTCATCCCAGCAAACCGACGACTCAACCGTCAGCAGCACACCTAAGCGCATCAGATGATCAACAAACGTCTCAATGTCAGACGACAACAGGCTAACCCTGCGACCCTGGCAGCGCTTGTTAAACGTCTTCTGATCCTCAGTAGATGCACGCTCACCAGTCTGATTGCCAACGATGATCTTGGACGGGATGCGGATAGACGCGCAGAAGGATTGCAGGGATACGTCAAAGGCTGGGATTGGATCTGGAACGTTAGCCACCAGAGGCGTCACAGTCGCGCCCTTAGTGATTACCGTCTGATCCTGCCCACGGTTCATGCCTCGCGTTACTTCGTCGAAGATCTCTTGCAGCTCGCCTTCAGCTACTCCATGAGCGCGCGCGATGGCAGAAAGGTCAACCTCTTTATCGAAGTTGATCGCCAATTGACGGCTAGCGTTCTTCAGGAAGGATTCACCCGAACCACCAAGCACCTTCTCCATGTTCACGCAGTCGTTGAAACCGGCTTGCAGGAATGGGATTCCGTTGCGCATGTCGCCGATAACTACGACTCGATCAGGATGCACGGTAATTATGCGACCAGGCTCTGCATCGAAGTTATCGTTAAGCGCGTTCTCGGTGTAGATAAATTCTTTTGGCTTGCCAAAGTTTGCGTCTGCTGGATTATCGTACCAAGCAGAAACGCGAATCTGAGCCTCCCAAGCTGGGATCAGGTTAATCAGCTGCTGTTCAGATGCTTTGCCGACTGGCTTATCCCACTGCTTCGAATCCTTGAATTGCAGGAGGATGCACGAATAACGCCCAACCAAGCGGCGCATATCAGCATCGCGGAACTTCTCCCACAACTTCAGGCGCTTGGCAAGCTTCTTGAATTGTTTCTCCCAAGCAGTAGGAGCTTCGGCGCGATCTTCCTCGTCGCCTTCGATAACCTCCGGATCAGTCGACCAGCAGTTCTCGTTCAGCGTCATTACTGCGCCGTGAGCAATCCCGCCGCGCTCAAACAGGCGATAGTAATCATTGAAGCAGAGATCAGTCTTGTATCCGTAGCTGCACCAGGCATCGGGGCGCTTATTGTCAATCCCGCCCATCAGCAGAGACTGGCGGCTCATCACAGCCTGACGCTCGCTCAATGCCGAGTTCAGCGCCAAATCTAGTGCAGGCGTGCGTTTCACAGTCATAAAATAGGGCCTCGTAAATTACCTACATTCTATCACCACGATAGGACGTCGATTGAATGAATGAATTGGCGATATTTGTTGGCTCATGATAGACTGAGCAGTCAATAAAATTATTGAGATGATCAATGACTCCTTCCGAAAGCGATGAGAAAAAAGATAAGGAAAAAGAGAGGAAAAGGCTTTGGTATCAGAGGAATAAGGAGCGTAGACAGGCCGCATGTAAAAAATATTACAACTCAAGAAAAGAGTATTTTGCTGAAAAGCATGCGAAATTTCATACTGAAAACAGGGACAGGCTTATTGATTATGCGATAAGGCGAGCAAAAGAAAATCCAGCATCGGCGTCAGCGGCTAGCCAAAAGCTCAGAGCCAAGCGAATTAAGAGGGTGCCGCCATGGTATGGGGAGCTTGATTACTTCGTAATGGCTGAGGCAACCTCGCTGTGCCATGACCGAAAGGTTGCCACTGGCATTGAGTGGCACGTCGATCACATGTTTCCTCTAAACGGAAAGCTGGTCAGCGGCCTGCATTGCTGGAATAACGTGCAATGTATTCCTGGATTTCTGAATGTGTTCAAGAAGAACAGACAGATGATGACTGAGCCTTTTGAGTGGCTCGGATATCTCTGAATAATTTAAAAAGCAGATTGACGCGGATTCGGATTGAGGATAAGGTTTGCGTACTTTAAATGGAGGGTTGGACGGATGAAATTGGTTGAATTGTTGGCGGACAAGTTGGTCGAGTGGCCGGAAAATACGGTCGAGTACGTTCAAGGTGATGACGGGTGCTGGCCATTGGCATTATCTGGAGCCAAGTTCACTGGATACACATGGATGCTAACCACTGGACAGACTCGTGGAAGCAAAGGAGATGTTCTGGATTTTGAGCTTGCGTCCGACTACAAGACTGCTCGGGTAACGCAGAAAATGTGGCAAGCAGAACGAGACCGCCAGAAGGGTGGCGAGTGGAAGCGGCATCGTGGTGGTAAGCAGCCCGTTGAAGACGGAGTTAGCATCGAGGTTCGTCATCGTGACGGTGAAATTGTATCCACGGAGGCCGGCAGCAAAGGCGCCATCCGCTGGAAGCACACAGGCCAACCGGGCGATATCATGGCCTTTCGAATCATCAGCCAGCCACAATCGGATGAAGTAGAAGAAATCGGATATCAAGAGACTGTCCACCCTGGAAACACGGACATCTACGCAGACGACGAATCAGAAGGAGAGGTTATCGTGCAATACATCGAAGCCAAGACGGATCAAATGGAAACGCCATTCAAGTGGCGAGACGAAGTAACCGAACTCAACGCCTACATCGAGAAATTCACCCGCGAGCGTGATGCGCTGATCGACCTTCTGGCTAGCGAAGGGTTTGCGCTGATCCCTGCTATGGCTCCGGTTATGGGGGCGGCTGATATCAATCCTCCTTTCAAAGATTGGCAGGTTGGCGATATCGTCGAAGTCATTAATATCAGCTGTTTCGCGAATTCAAGCGTTAAGGTTGGCGACCAGTATCCGATCTCTCATAGAGATAGCGTGGACGTAAAAGGTCCAGTCGGAACATTTGGCGACGAGGATAATTACAAGTTCATCCGCCGCCAGTAACCCATAGTCATCAACCAAAGCCCTCCTAGCCAGAGGGCTTTCTTTTGTCCGTGATATGATGACTGCATCAAATAGAATGGCGTCGTGAAAATGAAAGTGATACTAAGAAAAGAGGCTAGAGAGGATGGGCTTGTTCGCTACTACACAGGAAAGCCATGCGTTCATGGCCACGTCGACGAAAGACAGACATCTAGCGGTGTCTGCATGGAATGCGCACGAATCAAGGCGAAGGCGTTTGCTGGCGCCAGATATGGCATAGATAAAGAGTACACGGAAAAACTAACCGATAGAAACAAGGCATACAGACAGACCGATAGAGCAAAAGAGCTAAGCAGGGCCAAGGTTAAAACAGAAAAGCATCGCGCATACCGACGAGAGTATCTTGCGTTGCCGCACATGAGAGCAAAAAAACGAGCATACGACAAAGCCAGACAGGCGACAGATAAATACAAGGAGTCGATCAGGAGCAAATACCGCGACGACAAGCATCACAGGATCGCGTGCATATTACGATCAAGGCTTGTGGCATGCGTGCGTAAGGCCAAGATGAGCAAGGGTTCTGTTTCGGTCAGGGATATAAACATAGAAAATCTAATGACTCGGATTGAGTTCAATTTCAAGCCAGGAATGACATGGGAGAATCACGGGGATTGGCATATCGATCACGTAAAACCGGTTGCCGCATTCATTGCTCAGGGCAAGGATCTATCCATGATCAATCTTCTCTGCAACCTACGCCCAGAGTGGAAGTCCGACAATATGTTAAAATCTTCAAAATTCAATGGCGTGATGTATCGCTATAAGTCCACCCAGAGTATTCGGAATGAAGAAGACAAGGGTTAACATCCTGTCAGCGGTTAACGCTGACTCGATCAAGATTGAGCGCACGGAGGTAGCTGGCGAGAAGTACGCGGTTATCAAGAATGTGCTGTGGATGAAGGACAACATTGTCTTAAACGATGGTCTGTACTCTTCGTCCGAGAACGCCAAGGGTTATTCGTCGATGGATGGCCGCGTGATGCCTTTCGGGCACCCAGAAGTAAACGGACAGTATGTCGCTATCAGCTCGCTAGACAACGCTGATGTTGCGGTGGCACTAGGCAAGCACTACGGCGGTGTTCACGCTCAGAACGTGCGACAGGCCGGCGAAGAGTACTTCGCTGACGTGATGATCAACGAGCGCGTTGCTAAATCCCATCCAGACGGTGAAATGCTGCTGAATTGGGTTGGCAAGGCTGAAGACTACCAAGTCAACGGCGCAGCTAAGCCGGAGCCAGTGCATATGTCAACCGGCCTTATGACTGCTCGCGTGAATGCCAAAGGCGAATCTCGCGGCAAGTCGTATAGCTGGATCGCCACTCAGCAGTCCTATGACCACCTGGCAATCCTGTTCCACGAGCAAGGCGCTGGCGGTGATGAGGTTGCAATCGCGGTCAACTGCGAGTCGGTCATTAACTCAGTGCTGCCGACTGTCAACGAAGACGCCCTAGACGACTCATATGGCGAGAAGCTTGCCATCTTGAGCGAGGCAGTCAAGGAGCGGTTTGCCACTTCGGACAGTTACGCGTACGTGCAAGACTTCGATGATCGGGCGCTGATCTATGTAACGCCAGAAGGCACTTACACAATCGACTATCACTATGAGGGTGACAATCCAATCCTTACCGGCGAATCGAAAGTAGTAACTGTTGAAACATCGTACAAGGTCAAAACCAACACCATCATGGCTAACTTGAAAGCTATGGTAAAATATTTCAGTACCAAAACTGAACAGCCAGTCGTGGCTAATGTTATCGAGGAATTAGAGATGGACAAAGTTGAACTTCAAGCGATGCTTGATGCTCAGGCTGAGAAACTTAGCGGTGCGTTCAACGCTCAGCTGGAAGCTCAATCTGTGACCATCAATGCATTGCAGGAATCGCTGAAGGCTAACGCCGAAGCGGGCCTGAAAGACAAACGCGCCGCAGTAGCAAAAGTTCACGGCGAAGTTGTTGCAAACGCTCTGCAAGGTGAAGCTCTTGACGCAATGTTCGCTAGCGTGCAAACCGCTGCTGGCATCGTTTCGGGCGCTCCAGTTACCAACGCCAAAGACGAGTTCGAAGGCTATAGCTTGAACAAAGCTGATCAGGAGGCCAAATAATGGCTAACGTTATCTGGCGTGGTCCTGTGCATCTCGCACAGCCTGATTCGCGCACCGCAAAGACTGGCGCAAGTATTCTGCCGGGGCTCGCTGTAACTTTGACCGCTGGCGTGTGGCAGTTGGCAGCAACCTCCAAGGTTGATTTCTTCATCATGCACAACCGCGCCTACATCGGCGAAACCGTGGATACCGCTGTTCCGTCCGGCGAGACTGGCGAGGCATTCAAGCCTGTAACTCAGTACGAGTTCAATGTTCGCTTTGCCGCTGCTACCTACGCACCTGGCGCAGTCCTGAGTGTTGCTGCCGGCCAGTTCAAAGCAGCCGCAACCGGTGAAGTCGCCGTCGCAGTATTCGACGAAGCAGCCTCCCGAGCAATCTCCGCGAACGGCCTCGGTGACGTCCGTATCCTGCCTAACTCCTACGTGGTGTAAGAACAATGCCTATTCTGACTTTTAACAAAGAGCAAGAGGCTGCCGTAATCGGCAAGCGCCGCGCTCACAACGCCCGTCAAGAGCGCCTCGCACGAGATAGCGAAGGCGAGCTGATCGGTAACGCCTACACCATCCCTCGTGACGCGTGGGCTACCTACGACAACGACCTGATCACCTTGCAGCGTGCTCAGCTTGGCGTGTTCACTGACTTGGCCAGCCTGCAAAAGAGCGTTCCAATTGGCAAAGTCCTGCACTACTTCTCCAAGGTCGGTGACCAAGGCGAAGTGAACAGCTCGATTGATGGCCGTAGCCGTGCGAAAGCAGACGCTCCAGTCATTGATTACGAAGGCACTCCGGTTCCAATCTACGACACCACCTTCACCTTCGGCTGGCGCGATGTTGAAGCAGCTCGTCAAGACGGTGGCTGGCAGTACCTGGACGCCGCTACTCGCGACAACGGTAACCGTCGCATTTTGGAAAAATTGGAAGATCTGGTAATTAACGGGGACACCAAGTTCAACGTGGCCGGCAACCAGATCTACGGTATCCGTACCGCGCCAAGTCGCGCTACTGGTAACTTCGGCAACGTTGATCTGGTAACCGCTACCGGTGCTCAGTGGGTTGAAGCGATCAAGCGTGTTCTTCTCGGCCTGCAAGCCAAGAACTTCTACGGCGGCGCTACCATCTACCTGAACTATGGTGACTGGTTCGCTGCATCGGTTAACGACTACGTTACCGCCGCGCCTCAGAACACCATCCTGGCTCGCCTGATGGCGATTCCTGGTGTTGTTGCAATCGTTCCATCCACCGCTGTTCCAGTGAACGAAATCCTCGCCGTTGTGAAAGAACGCCGAGTGCTGGAAATCCTGACTGCGATGCCTGTTACCACCATGCCGATTGAACGTAAAAACTTCACCGACGAGTACAGCTTCCAGATCATGAGCGCAGTAGCACCACAGTTCAAGCGTGATAACGCTGGCAACAGCGGCGTAGCGCAGTTCGTTAAAGGCGCATAACCGCCTGAGTTAGAATAGGGGCCTTAGCGGGCCCCTTTTTTATTGGAGTGAAAATGAAAGAGTTTGAGATTACGCAGCATGGCGTTTTCGTTGACGGCGTAGAACTTGAGATTGGTGTACGGGTTAAGCATGAGTCGCTGCCTGTAACGCTGGTTAACAAGGCTGTCGAAGTTGAATCGGTAGAGGTCGAAGCTCCGCGCCGTGGTCGCCCGCCAAAGGATAAAGAGTAATGGCCAGATTCCGCGTAACATACCCAACGAACGGTCTTGAGGCTGGCGCTGTAGTCGAGGCCGACTCATGCCCTCAATGGCTTAGGGGTAAGTGTGTATCGTTGCCTGATGAGGCTGTGAAGGTGCTTGAGGTGGCGACGCCTAGGCCTAAGGTTAAGCGAAAGTAATAAAAAAGCCCTCACTTGGAGGGCTTTGTTTTAGATCAGGATAAGCAGCAGGAGCCATAGCATGGTCGTGTCCTCGGTTTGTTTGTGGGCCTGATGTTCAGGGCGCTTGTCTTGCTTAACTCAGAGACTAGACTCTCAATCTAATCCCGTCAAGCAAGAAATTTCATTATTTTCGGCGAAATCTCCTTAGCCTTAGTCACCAGAAACAAATGCCCGTCGTCAATGATGTGCATTTCAGCGTTAGGAATACGTCTAGCGATGAATTCCATATTGACTAGCGGAATGATCGGATCGTCATTGCCAGCTAAAACTAGAGTCGGTTGCTTGATCTTGTGCAGCCAGAATGCCGATGACCACCACCAGACCGCCATACCTTGGAGCTTGTACCCGAGTTGCGATGTTGGCGCCTTCATTTTGTTGGCGTAACTTATGCACAGCTCAGGATTATTCCGAAACGACCCGCCGTAAATCTCAGGCGCAATTGCAGCCATATGCTCATGGTTCGTGTAGCGCTCAGGACTCGCCATCAGCATCAGAACCTTCATCGATGGCGGAACCATCGTCACGCCTGAAGAGGTAGCTGCTAGGATGAGCTTGGTGCAGCGCTTAGGATGGTCATAGGCGAACTGCTGAGCAAGGAAACCGCCCCATGAAACGCCTGCAACCGTTACCTCGTCGTAATCCAGCACATCAAGCATGCGTGTAACTAGTCGTGCAAGACTGCTGAATGTGTAAGGCAGCAGAGGTGTTGCCGATCCGCCGACTCCAGGCACGTCGAACGCAATCACCTCAAGATCCGGATCAAGCGCAGCAACGAATGGAAACACAAGCTCCAGTGATGCGCCTATGCCGTTAAAGATCAGCAGCGGCGTAAGAGTTGACTTGCCCGGACGTACAGCCGTGCGGATTGTCTGTCCGTCGATAATGACTGTGCGGTAAACGAATGGTGTTGTTTTTATTTCCGTTAAGCAGCTCATCGTCATTCCTTTGATTAAAACTACAAGAAACTCAGCACGCGCTCGTATTCTGCTGTCATTCGATCCGCTTCGGCTTGGGCTTCCTGTTCTGTCTTGAAGCTGCCGATGATCATTTCGACGCTGGTGACGGTGAAGGTGTTACGGGCTTTCTGTACGGTGAAGGTCATGTCGTTTTTCCTGTGGTTTTATTGCGTGATTCGTAGGCTATTCCCTCGCAGATTCTACGTCAATAGCCCGTGCTAAAATATGGGAAACTATTTTCCAGGTGGCGAAAATGCCGACGCTAGAGCAGCTTCAAGAATATCTCGCCAGCATCGGCGTACCAATTCCACCAACATTCATCTTGCAGGCATGGCTTGATACGGTTGCGATCATTCAGCCGTGCCTTGATGGTGCTGGCTATCCTGCATCCACCCAGATGCTGATCTACCTGTACGCGCTTGGAATGTTCGGGTTCGTCTCTGGCGACAAGTACATCTCCAGCCAGACGGCACCTAGTGGCGCGTCTCAGTCCTTCCGTTACAAGTCGTTTACTGATGGCTATCGTTCACTGCGTTCGCTACTGAATGCGCTCGACACCAGCGGCTGCACCACTTCCATAATCCCTCCAGAGCCTGGCACATCTGCTGGTCTGTGGGTTTCGACTGGCGGGAAGTGCTGCTGATGGCCTTCATGTCCGCGTGGTACATGATCGACACCGCAACGATCTATCCAAGGCTCGCCGAAGCCGACTGGGGCGGTGGCGTAACATACGGAACCCCGTACACCATCCTTTGCGGGCATGAGGGCGTATCGCGCCAATCACGCGACACTGAAGGCGCAGAGTTCGTGACTCGCGATATCTATTACACTGGCGATGTTCGCCCCCAATACCTAGACCGCATCGCATACGGCGACACTACCGCCCAAGCATGGGATGCAGTATCGGCCGCAGAGATTCGCAAGATAGCTCGTCATGGTATGTCTGCCATGGGTTATGAGGATGAGTACGATCTGGAGACTGTCTGATGCCGGTTAAGGGGTTGAAGGAAGTTCGTCAGCAATTACGCAGAGTGTTCGGTGACATATCCGGCCCTAAAGCAGAGAAGACTCTGACGGAGGTGCTTATTGAGGCATCAGCATTTGCTGCAACCATGACGCCTATCGACACCTCGAACTTAATCAACAGCCAGTACAGAAAGATTACGGCTTATGGCACTAGGGTTGTTGGAGCTATTGGATACACCGCTGCATATGCCGCTGCCGTACATGATGCAAAAGGCACCCTTCTCGGAACAAATACTCCACGATCAAAATCAGATCCGTCTCGTGGTAATTTTTGGGATAAAGACGGTGAGCCTGAGTTTCTGCGCAAGGCATTCGAAGATTCTGATGCTCGAGCGGCAATCGATGCAATCATTCAACGCGGGATGAAAGTCTAATGAGTCACACACCAATCAACCTGTTCCGCGACTGGCTAGAGGCTTATGTTTCAACTGCCGGCTATACGATTAGTCGTGGGATGTGGGAAGAAACAAATAACTCCACAAAGAAGTTTGTAGCTGTCTGGTCTGACTCTGGACGCTCGCCAAATGGTGAAATCCAGTATCCGCATATTCGCGTGATTGTAACTGGTCGCTCAAATGGCAGGGCTCTTGGTGATACTGAGGCCGCCGAGCTATTCATTGAATCACTATTCGACGCCGCCATTTCCAACTTCTCGACTAACTGCATGATGCAAATTCGAGCACTTGGAAGCATTCAGGGGCCTTATTACACAGAGACAAACCGACCGTGGCTAGAAATTAATTTCGAGCTTACGTGTTAAACTATTGCTTGAAATATACGCTCAGTTGTGGGCGATACTCAACAACCTTATAGGAGGCGCCGAGAATGGCCCTTAACTGTGCAAGTTCTAAATTCGTAGGTAAGAGCGTTCTCGCAGAATTTGCTCTAGCTTGCGGCGATGTTGATCCGATGACGCTGACATGGCTTCCGCTGGGTGCCGCTCGCAACAAATCGCTGACCATGAGCGCTGATACCGTTGACGCTACCGCAGATGACTCTGTAGGCAGCTTCCGAGATACTCTGATCACGTACAAGACGTTCGAAGTGTCGATTGACGGCGTAACTAAACGCGACGATGGTACTACATCCAATCAGCAGTTGCTGTTTGAGCACTTCGTAACCGACCCTCAGCCGTACGTATGGATCCGCCTTACCGGTCCAATCAACACCGTAATTGGCTTCTGCGTGCTCACAGAATTCAGCCAAGAGTTCCCGTACGATGATATCGCTACTTATTCAATCACTGCAAGTGCAACGTCTCGCCCGGGTGGTCTGGCTAGCGTAATTGTTGAAGATACTCCAATAGCCGTTACATCCGTCGTGACAACTCCAGCCACTGCAACTGTAGCCGTTGGTAATGTGACCAACATCGACTCTGCTGTTCTTCCTGCCGCCGCTAACCAAGCAGTAGTCTGGACTTCAGGAACGCCAGCAAATGCCACTGTGAACTCTAGCGGTCGTGTAACTGGTGTGGCTGTCGGTACTTCTACCATCACGGCAACATCGGTGGTTGATCCTACCAAGAGCGACACTACTGTGGTTACAGTCGTGGCTTAAACGCAGTAGATACACAAAGGCCCCTAAGCGGGGCCTTTTTTATTGGTTCAGATTTCCTTCTTCGCTAACAAGATGTACTTGCTTGGCTCTATGCAGGCGAATCTAGGATCCTCACCAATTGACCGGTTATATGAGTTGTACGCCTCGGCCTTTTGAAAGCAGTCGGCATCGCTAGCTACTGCCTCTCTTGCCGTGAGGTCAATGTAATCGCAGCCAACGTCAGAACACAAGCCAACCACCAGCATCAGAGTAAGCATTTCACATCCTTGAATTCGTTTGAGTTAGCGTAGTGTATCTATTTTATTCAGTGCGTCAACACGCTGAGCTCATGATCTTTGAAATATTTCATGATCTCGTCGTCATACCGAAGCCACTCAGTAGCTCCGTCGAACCCAGTAAATCCAGCGCTCATGAATCTACCAAGAATCTCTTTTTCTAGCCTTGCTGCGTCTTGCCCACTCATGAACGATGTAAATTCAATCGTGAATGAAAATGGAGTTTTTGCAGTCAGCCTACTAAATCTCTGTCTGAGATTATGGCTTACTCCTATTTTTAACAGTGAGCCGTCTGAAGACTTTAACAGGTAAAGATATCCATTTTTTCCAGGATTGAATCCAGTTCGACTGCAAGATGGGCATCCATTTCCTGACAGGTGATAAGCGGCAATCTGAAAAAAATCACCATGCGACGGGCACGTTATGCATAATTTTTCCTTGCTTTCAATATAAATTGCCTTGCCATATTCGTACTTTTCCCCGTGGACATTTTTTGCCCTGCTGATGAAATCATCTAGCGTGTGCTGATGATGATCTCTTGCCTTTTTTGTGCCGCACGTAGGGCACCCGCTTCCGTTAAAATGAGAAGACGGCGACTGCATAAATGATCCGTGCTCACGACATATAATTTTAACCGGCGTGAACATATTTTCGTAAACTACGGAATCGTAAAAATAAAATCCATCATGAATAACCATGGCCCTATCACAAAATGATTTTGTGTCCAGGCGTCTCTTATCTGATCTTGATTTCAGTCCACAAGACGGGCATCCACGACCTCTCAAATGGCAAGCTACGCGCTGAGAAAACTCACCATGGACATCGCAATAGATAGAAACGATATCCCTATAACTCGACTTGGTCACGTTCGAATAGCCATACCTTCCACCATGAACGGATCGTGCCTTTTCTAAAAATTCTTCTTTTTTTGTAGATCTCAATTAGCCAACCCCTGAAAATAAATGAATTCTTGCCATGATATTATGTACTTCAATATTTTGGAAGAAAAAAATGAGAGCGATCACATCGGTTGGCGAACTGGGTGTCAGTTTCGGTGATCACGACTGGCTCTTCAGGCCTTCCCTCGCCGCAATGGATTCTCTAGGCTCTCCATCCGAGATCGTGGAAAAGTTCAGCCTTCTGTTCTCTGCCCCAAAATTAAACCCGTTTTGGCCTGTGCCTGCGTATAGGGCATGGGAGCGCGAAGTCATGGCTACGGCCTATGACGTTCTCGTGGCTTGCTGTGATGAAGATGTAACACCCCTGCTTGGCCATATGGGTAGCAGGTGGGGATCATTTGTTCCTGGCGCTATGCCTTCTCAGGATATGGTTCACATTGCCCGATCTCTCATGCGTCACGGGATTATCGGACTGAAACCGGAAGGTAGACTGATCGCAAAGCCCAAAGAAGAATTCGTGCCGGAATTCAAGCCACGCGAATTTGTTTCTCAAGCCGTCGCGCATCTCGGACTGTCTAGCGCCGAAGCCTGGCAGATGACAATGACAGAGTTCTCTGGCGCCATGCAATCAAAATTCGGAAAGCCTGACACTCTTCCGCCGCCAGAAGAACACGATGAAGCAATGTCGCGCCTCGCAGAAATTAACAGATTGCGTCAGTATCAGGTGAAGAAATGACTATCAGTGCCGGATCCATCCAATACCAAGTTGAAATCGAGACGGCGCAAGTTTTAACCGGCTCGCAGAATGTCAACAAGAGCCTAGATGGCCTACAAACTGGGTTCAATAAGACCGACAAAGCTGCCGCTAACTCATCCAAGAGCATGAACACTCTCGGCAAGAGCATGTCTACTGCCGGCAGTGAGTCGTCTAAATTTGGTACGGCGATCACTCCGCTGGCTGGCGCAATCGCCGGCATCGTGTCCGTGCAGGCTATTGCTAACCTGCAAAAGCTAAGTGAGCAGTTCACGCTGCTTGAGTCGCGAGTTAAGCGCCTGTCTGCTACTTCTTCCGACGCCAAGACAAACTACGCAGCTCTGATCCAGATCTCTTCCGCTGGTGGCTCTGACTTAACGACAACCATTAAGCTATGGGAAAGCCTGACGGCATCCCTGACTAGCCTTGGCGTCACTCGTGATCAAGTGCTTAGCCTGACCGACACACTGCAAAAGATTGGCAAGATTGGCGGTTCAAGCGCAGAAGAGATCAGCGCTGCATTGCGTCAATTCAGTCAGTCAGTAGCAGGCGGCACTCTTCGCGCCGAAGAATTCAACTCAATCATTGAACAGATGCCAGAACTTGGCCGCAAGATCGCAGATGGTCTTGGTATTCCGTTCAATGAACTTCGTCAGCAGATGCTTGACGGCAAGTTGACGATTGACCGCGTATTGACTGCCATTCAAGAGCAGACCGGTAAAGTTAACGCTGAATTCAAGAATGTACCGCGCTCTGTTGGTGATGCAAGCAATGCAATCGTCAACTCTATGGGCGTGGCGATATCCAAGATCGACCAGGCTGCTGGAGCTTCTCGCGCACTAGCTAAAGCTCTGGATGCCGTAGCTCTAGGTATTCGCCTATCTTCTGGTCAGCTTGATGACCAGCAGCAGTTAAACAAGCTTGTAACAGAGCGCGCAACGGCTGAGCAGCAGTATGCAACTCAAATAAAGTTTGGTCTCACAGCTACGGCAGCAGCAACCAAAACAAGAATCGACGGAATCAATGACGAAATTCAAGCAATCCAAAACAGGAAGGTTGCTGAGCAGAAGGCTGAAGGTGACAAGCTAAAGATCACTGCCCCACAGAACGGACCAAAGACAGACTCGCAAAAGGCAATTGATAAGCTCAAGGAAGAAGCTGATGCAGCAAAACTGTCTGGAGAAGCCAAGGCTAAGCTTCTAGCTATTCAAAAACTTGGAAGCGCTGCTACGGAGGCAGAGAAAGCACAGGCGGCAGAGCTTGGTGCGGAAATCTACAAGCTAGATACTGCAACTAAGACACTTACGGCATCAAAAAAGAAAGGCATCTCTGAAACCGCTGCTGCTGCAAAGAAAGCAGAAGCAGAGGCAAAAAAAGCAGCCAACGAAGAGAAGACCGGCATTGAGGCGAACCAGAAAGCGTTCACAAAGCTAGGTGTTGAGCTTGCTAGTGTAGGCCAATCTGCACGCGAGCTTGCACAGGACCAGGCTCAGCTAAGCCTAAACAAATACGCCACGCCAGAGCAGATCCAATCTATCCGAGATATTGCTGGCGCCTTCTATGATGCCAAGACGGCAAAGGATACGCTTGCCCGCGTAGATCCTGCTGCGGCAGCTACTCAGGGGTATACGCAACAGCTAAAAGATCTGCAAACCGTTAACGACATGAAGTTGCTGAGCGATACAGACTATCTCGCGCTCAAGGAACAAGCAGAAACCGAATACAACGCTCGCATGATGGAGATCGAAACACAGCGTTTCGCGGCTCAGTCTGCTGGTAATCAGGCACTGATGGATGGTCTTACTGCGCTAGGAACGGCTGGCACCCAAGCTCTTGGCGGCCTCCTGTCTGGCACCATGAGCCTTCAAGATGCGCTAGGCAATATCGCCAACACCGTACTGAATGCCGTTATTGGCTCGTTCGTTCAGGCTGGTATTGAGTGGGTTAAGCAGCAGATCGTTATGGCTACTGTGGGCCAGGCAACCGCCGCTGCCTCTGCGGCGGCTTCTGTAGGTGAAGCTGCAATCGTTGCCTCTGCATGGGCTCCTGCTGCTGCTATGGCATCCCTAGCATCGTTCGGCGCTAACGCAGTGCCGGCTGCCGCTGCTATCACTTCTACTAACATGCTGGCGTCAGGACTAGCTATTGCTGGCGGTCGCGCTCTTGGCGGACCAGTGCAGGCTAACGGAATGTACCGTGTAAACGAAACCGGAGCCCCTGAAATCTTCAACGCTGCAAACGGTCGCCAGTACATGATGCCAAACAGCCGTGGTGATGTGGTTAGCAACAAGGATGCAACATCAGGCGGATCGCAAGCAGCGGCTCCAATCGTTAACGTCAACAACTACTCAGGCCAAGCGGCTACTACCACTAGCAAGTTTAGCGATGCCGACAAGGCGTGGGTCATTGACGTGGTTGTTGGTGACGGAATGGGCGACGGCAAAACAGGTAGAATGATTAACTCGTTGACTGGCACTAAGAGGCAAGGAACTTGAGCACTCTAATCGAGCGAGTTTATGCGTCGGCAGGCTCAGAGGTGATCATTGACACCATTGAGCTTGCTTGTCCTGCATGGGCTGAATCAATGTACATCGTCAAGGGTTACGAGGACATGAGTCTCGGCCTTGACGGAGTTACGTTCAAAACGTTCATGGCCGCGCCTATTGCTATTGCACTGCCCAAGAAAAACAACCAAGGCAACCAGACGCTTAACTTCGCGATTGATAACGTAACCGGTCAGGCGCAGCGGTTGATTGATACTGCTATGGAGGCTAGCGCGAGAATCACGCTGACCTTCCGCCGATACCTTAATACTGACCTGACTACGCCGTCCGAGAAGCCTTTCTACGCCACTGTACTTAGCGGAAATGTCACTGGCACTACCGTGCAGATTGAGGCAGGGTTTGTTGATGCATTGAATTATGCATGGCCTAGGGATGTGTATAACACCGTTGAGTTTCCGGGCATAAAATATTTGTAGTAAAATAATGATGCGGCTAGGGGGCACCCGAAAAGCAGAAACCTCACTGTCTGCCGCAATTATTTATGAGGTTCGAATAGAGGCATTCGAGCATGATTTTCAATCAAGAAACAATCCAAGCATTTCTTTCCTATGATCCAGATTCCGGGATATTTACGTGGAATCGCCGGGATCTTCATTGGTTCAAATCACTTAACAGCCAAAGCAGATGGAACAACATGCACGCTGGAAAAGTGGCTGGCAGTGTTTACACAGGCCAAACTGGATATCAATGCATACAAATCAACATTATGGGCAAGGTAATGAAGGCTCATAGGCTTGCATGGACCTGCATGACTGGCAATGAGCCGCCTACTCAAGTCGACCACAAAGATCAAGATGGAACGAATAACAAGTGGTCAAACTTGAGAGATGCAAATAATCTTAACGCAAGAAATGCAAGCAAGCGAAAAGACAATACAAGCGGCGTATCTGGCGTTTCACTTGACAAGAATTCAGGAAAGTGGGTAGCAAGAACCGTTGACCGCCACGGTAAATATAAAAGCCTTGGCCTCTATAAAACTATTGAGTCGGCCGCCGTAGCCGTTGAAAAATTCAGATCTGAAAATGGATATACCAAGGAACATGGAAAGGCTCCATGTGTTTATCATGAGAGACGCGCATGACCTGGATCAATCATTACCTAGCGGCAACCTACGAAGACGGCGCGCGCGGCCCAAGCAAGTACGATTGCTGGGGTTTATGTCGCGAAGTAAGGCATCACCACTGCGGAAAACGCCTACTCCCATCATTCGGCTCAATCCGAAACACCCAGCCAAAAGAATTCACCCGTGCCTATCAACAAGAATCAGCCAGCATGGAAGAGTGCGCGCCAGAACACGGAGCAATCGCAGCCGTATTTCGCGGACCTTTATGCATCCATGTCGCTGTTATAATTGAGCTAGAAAATGGACTGCACGCGCTAGAGATTAACCCGAAGAAGGGGGCTCGACTGATGCGCGTTAGTGATTTCGAATCCCAATATCTAAGAGTGATCTACTACCGTGACAATTAGAGTATTCGGATCGAAACTGAATGACGAGCCTAGCGAAGAATTCGCGGTAGGCGGAATGACCGTGCGCGAGTGGCTGGCGAAAAATGTGCCTAGCTATTCCGATATGGATGTTCACCCGATCAGCGTTTCTCTGAATGGAGAAGTTATACCAGCTGAGCAGTGGGCTATCTGTTCGTTTGCCGCGACTGATGTTGTCGATATCGTAATTGAGCCAAAAGGTACAGAACTGTTCTTCGGAGCACTGTTCCTTGTCGCGATAAAGACTCTTACCCCTAAGATTCCAAAGGTTAGTTCTACTGCTCAAAACGGCGAAGGGATTAACGAGGCATCGATTAAGGGTAACAAGGTCAAGCTTAACTCGCCTATTCGCGAGATCGCAGGAACTCGCAAGGTTTACCCTGACTATCTTCTGCCACCGCGCCGCTACTTTGCTGGCCCTCGTGAGCAGCATGTTGAAATGCTTCTGTGCGTCGGCAAAGGCGAGCACGAAGTTCCAGGCAACAAGATCCTGATTGGCGACACTCCCGCAATTTCTCTTGGCGCTGATGTTGTAATTAACGTGTATGGACCCGGTGCAAACTTGTCAGCAGATCCAGCTCATCTATGGTGGAACGATGTAACCGAAGTAGGGTCTAGCTCTAATGGATCATCAGGGCTTGAGCTGACCGTGGCGACTCCGCTAACTAATGGGTATGTTGCCTCGTCGCAAGTCTTCAGTGGTTACACTGTAACAATTCCGTCTGGTGCCGGAGCATTTCCTGGCGACTGGACAATTGGCTTGATCGTAAGGATTCTTGTCTCATACCAGTACGATTTCGTTGATGGCGGCGCTGGTGTTCGCGATATCGTGCGAGGATTTGCGCTTGATATGCTCGCTCCAAGCGTTGGCGACACCATTGAAATTGCAGGAACAAACGCCGGCCTGTATGTAGTTAACAGCTTCACGCCATCCGTAGGTGCAACTCCTGCTCAGATGACGCTTAACTTTGATGGTGGCGCTCCGGTTACTGGCATGACTATCGGTACTCTACCAGCCAGTATTGCGCCTCGCGGTCAGCGGTTCCGCATCACGGTATTCAGCACGCCGCAAATTACTGTGCAGCGACTTGATTCAACTGGCGCTGTCGATACTGACTTCCCCGGTTTTACGTATCTTGAAACAGCATCAGCCTCTATCACACTGGACCCGTCTAACCTTGAGGGCGGCTACCGTGGCCCGTTTGCCATGTGCCCATTTGGCGAGCTGGCTACGGCTATCGAGTGGGACGTATTCATGCCTAGCGGCCTGTGCGGCTTAGGCCGAGAAGGTCAGGTTTATGAGGTTGGCGCATTCCATACGTTCGAGTATCGTGACATGGATATTGCCGGTGCATGGACTGTTATTGATAAAACTCACACTGGCTCATCTCTGGATTCGCAGGGCTTTACCAACTTTATTTCTCTTCCATACCCTATGCGGCCAGAGGCTAGGATTAAAAAGCGCTTTATCCAGCAATCAGAGCGCGAAACAGAAATCAACAACGATACTGTTTGGTATGGCGCTCGCTCGCTACTGTCTGCTCCGACCTCTTATGCAGATGTAACTGTTATGAGCGTCAATGCTCGTGGCGGTGATAGGCTTTCCGCGCAATCCGAGGCTATGGTTTCAGTCGAGGCCACTCGCAAGCTTCCGACTCGCTCTGGCGGCGCATGGACCGCTCCCATTGCAACTCGTGATATTGCACCGTTCTTCGCTTACGTCGCCAAAAACGTTGGCTACACGGATGCAGATATTGACCTTGTGGAGCTTGATCGTCTAGACGCCATCTGGAAGGCTCGCGGCGATCACTACGACCAAGCAACGAACACCAACGGCACAGCCAAGGGCGTCATTAATGACGCTCTGTCGTGCGGCTTCAGCGAGCTTACGGTAGATCGCGGTCTTCTGCGTCCTGCGCGTGACGAGCCTAGAGCCGTATTCGAATCCATGTATACACCACAGAACATGACTCGCGGGCTTGAGCGCGACTTCACTGCCGTTCGTCCTGATGATTATGATGGCGTTGACGTTGAATATATTGATGGCGTGTCGTGGCAGGTAGAGACGGTTGAATGCCGACTGCCAGGTGATGCAGGCACTCGCATTCAAAAGATAAAGGCAGAAGGCTGCACTAACAGAACGAAAGCTTGGCGCATCGGTATGCGTCAACGTCGCGCACTGAAGTACCGCCGCTGGGAATACAATTGGGCTACTGAACTGGACGCGCTGAATAGTCGTTACCTGAGCTATGTGCAAGTAGCTGACGATGTGCCTGGTTATGCTCAGTCGGCATTCATGGTCGAATACGACAATGGCGTAATTGAATCATCAGAAGCTTTCGACTGGTCTGATGCTGGACCGCACTATCTGTATGTGCGCCGCGAAGACGGAACCAGTTCCGGCCCGTACATCGCTACCCGTGTTGATGATTTCCATTTGTCTATCTCCGGACTGGATTTTCCGCCAGATACGACGCTTGATCGTGAGCCGCCTCATTTGCTATTTGGCATCGGATACAAGGTCTTGATTACGTCGATATCTCCAAACGGAACCGACTCCGCGAACGTGGAAGCGATGACGTATAATGAGTTAGTCTATTCCGATGATGATAATTCAGCGCCATGATTAACTATCCAGCAGGATTACCGCGAGGGTTACATAATGGCAGAACCTATCAAACTGTATCGCCATTAAAACGATCAGAGCTCGCTAGCGGGCGCGCACGTCAGCGTAGAAACTTCACCAGCGTTCCGACTATGGCTAGTATTAGCTGGATATTCAACTCGGCACAGTCGCAAGCTTTTGAAGCTTGGTGGCGAGAGCAGTTAATTGATGGATCGCAATGGTTCGAGTGCCCACTAGAAACCCCGCTAGGTTACCAAGATTACACCGCGAGATTTACTGATATTTACTCCGGCCCTTCAAGAGTCGGCCCTCTTTTATGGTCGTTCTCGGCTGAACTTGAATTAAGGGAAAGACCTATTTTGGATGCTGGATGGGGTGAATTCCCCGAGTTTATTATTGATCAGTCTATTTTCGATTTTGCAATGAATCGTGAGTGGCCTTTAAACCCGTGGCAGATATATGCAGACGCTATGGATTCAGCAATTAACGAGGACTGGCCGCAGCCATGAGTAACTACAACACCGGTAATCCGCCACCATCTATCGATCCCCGCGACTTGGACGACAACGCCACTGTTTTCGACAATCTGGTGAGCGGGACGAATGCTAGCTACCCAGACCGTCTTGGTGTTCAACGTAAAAGCTGGGCGCAGATGGAAGCGGACGCCGAAGCTTTGATAAGCCCGAACGTAGCGGCACTGGCTGCTGTTACTGCGGCAGTTGACAAGGGCTTTTTCTTCAATGCAGTAACGCCAATTGGGATGGGCACCTATACACTGACTTCGTTCTCGCGCTCGTTGGGCGTGGCCGTAGACGCCCCAGCGTTCCGCACAGCAATTGGCGCCATGGCCCTGACTGACACGGGCGCCTATGCTGGTAGTGCCGCGAAGCTGACGACAGCGCGAACCTTAAGCATTACGGGCGATGGTGCATGGTCCATGTCCTTCGACGGCTCCGCAAACGCCACAGCAGCGCTAACGCTTGCGGCATCCGGGGTTAGTGCGGGGACTTATGGGTCCGTAACAGTTAACGCTAAGGGACTGGTCACGGCGGCATCCACGGCAACACCTATTGCCAATGGCGGCACGGGGGCTACTACTGCGACCGCAGCTGGTACGAACCTTGGCACCGCGACCGTAGGGACCAATACTGATCAACTGGCCCGCTCTTCAATGATACAAGCCGAGATCGCTAATAAACGAACCTGGACGTCTTACACGCCTACCATTACGCCTTCGTCTGGATCGTTTTCTAACGCAACCGCAACAGGATCATACATGGTTGCGTTCGGTATCTGCTATTTCTACGCGACGCTCACTATCACGACCAAGGGCACAGGTACTTTTCCGCAATTTACACTGCCGGTGGCCGCTCTTGCCGGCGCGGTAAACCAGTCAATCCAAGCCACGGAAAGGGCTATCAATGGTAAGTCTGGAGTGGCGCAGCTAACTTCAGCAACAGTCGCTCGCTGTAAAGATTCGGCCAACGGTGATTTGGTCACCGCAGACGGCTGCATTGTCACCATTATGGGATCGTACCCAGTCGCCTAACATGGAATAAAATTATGACCAATACTTACTTGACCGGCAATCCGTTAGGCTCTACATCCCCAAAGGATCTCTACGATAATGCGTCGAATTTTGACGAAGGGATGAACTCTACGTCACCCGCATTCTATGACAGATTCAGGATGCGCCGCCAAACTTGGGCTGGGATGCAAAAGCAAGTTGTCGATTTCCTAGAGGCGATGGGATTCGAAGCCGCGCACCTTACATATGTTGACGGAACACCGCTTACAGTTCTTCGGCCTACCCAGCTTATTGACCGAGGCGGGATTACGTATAAAGTAAAACAACCCGCAACATTCCCCGTTGCGCTGACGGGTACGTGGGCCACGGACCAGGCGCTGCTGGTTGATATGGGGGATGTATTCACCCAGGCCGGAACTGGTGCGATCACACGCACATCGCAAAACAAGATGCGCGATATCGTAAGCGTGAAAGACTTCGGCGCTGTAGGGGATGGTGTTACGGATGATGCTGCGTCCATTCAGGCCGCCATAACCTACTGCCTGACTACCTCCGGCGGCTCAAAACTTGTGTTCCCGAAGGGAACGTATGCGCTCGGTTCTCAGGTGAATTTCCCGAAGACTGTAGACACAACAATGACCGTTGTCGGTGATCGCGCCGTGATCAAGCGGTTCGGTAGTTATACGGGGACATTGTTTTATTTTGGTGAGGTTTCAAACGCCACGTCTACCGCTCCAACGCACATGGAAGGCTTCATCTTCAGTGGCCCATACCTCACACCAGATGTATCGCCGTTGGTGAAACTCCAGCATTCGAACGGCACCATTATTGAAAAATGCGTGTTCCAGTCAGGGACAATCGGACTCTCCCTTGAAGAGAGCTACGCAGTAAGGGTGATCCGATGCCAGTTCGCCTACCAGAAGTCATATGGTGTCGCTACAAACACGCCTTGCATGAACTTGCTGGTAGATTCCTGCCAGTTTTCAGATATTGCGGCAGGTCAATCCTTCGGATCTGATATTAACTTTGCTGCGATAACTCACAATATAAACATAGTTAATAGCGATTTCGAGGGCGGCAGGGCTGCTGTCCTATCAGTGGACGCCGTGAACGCTTTCAACTTTGTCGGTAACTACATCGAAGGTAAAACAGCTCTTCCATTCTTTCTCGGCGCTCGCAGCCGTGGCGTTAAGATAGAATGCAACTGGATCGGCTATAACTCTGCTGCGCAAACTTGGTACAACATTACCGGTGGCTCACTTCAATTCAATATCTTTTGGGATCAAGTCCAAGCCATTGATATGGGGCCTGATGGTACACAGTGTATCGGTGTCGATGTTGGTTCTAACGTTTTTAACGGAACATCTACAGTCTTCGGTTCCATATGGACAAATCCGGTTCCTATCAATGGATTCACCAACGTAGGTGCTCCGTACCCATTGGCTGGGTATCACCAGAGTGCAGATGGCAGAGTTGACTTGCGCGGCATGGTTACTGGGGCAACAGACAATAGCTGTATTGTATTGCCTGTTGGATTGCGACCTCCAGCAACTATGATCTTTCCGGCCAATGGATCTACACGGGCAGCTGGTAACGTAACTGTTACCTCAGATGGAAACGTCACATGCTTCCGCTCCAGTAACGGAAGTATTGATTTGTCTTGTGTTTCGTTCTACCCGTAACGCTGATTGTTTAAGTAGTTGAGCAGATTGTATAATGAGCGCCTTGATTATATTTTCATGACGAAATCATAAACAAAAACCCCGCCTAATAAGCGGGGTTTCTTTTACTGGATCACGGTGTAAGGTCTAGAGCTGATTCTCCAGCGTATTCGATGATTGCTTGCTTTTCTCCTTTATCATCCCATTTATATTTCAGTGGTCGCCAAAGTCGATCTGGCGCTATCTTGTCAACCTTGAATTTGAAATTCACATCCCATCCGCTTACCGTTCCGTCCTCATGAAACTCATCAATAACAATTGCTGTTACGTCAGGGCCAGGCATAGCAAATACGAACAGATATGCAACGCCAAGCTTTATATTGAATCCTTGCTGATCTACGTATTCCATCGCTACTCTCCACCTAGTGAATGGTTGGTCCAGTCGGCAACACCATAGGCTCTCCACCTTCATAACAGCGCTCAGCAATCAACACGCTAAAGTCGCCACCTTCGCACGGACTCATCTCGATATTGAATCCAGACTCAGCCAAGTTAACCACCAGATCCGAAACCATGTCAGGAAACGGGAAGAATTTCAGTTTGATTCGTTGGCTCATTATCTTATCTCGTGCTTAATTGATTGAAGGCCGGAACACTCATTGCAATACAGAACACCATAACTGCGCAGGAAAATCGCGCCTGTATCAATCAGTTCGTGCTTGCAACTGCAAACTTTCTCTGAGAACTCTAAGTTCTTCGCGCATCTCGACAATTCCTGCAAGCCAGTAGTTCTTTTGTTCTCCATTTTGGTATGGACAGTCATTCCTTCCCTCCAGATAGGCTACTTTGCCCTCTAGGTAATAACGATTCGATAGACTCTTGTGCTGCATAATATTTTATCGCTCTCTTTAGTGCTTTCCAGCTTGGCCCTAGTTTCTCAGTGATCATTCGCCAAGAGTAACCCTGTAGATCCATCTCTGCTGCTTGGAATGCCTGCTCGTATGTAATCCTAGTGCCACCAATCCTGTTTGGCTCATATCCTTGAGCCTTGAGTATCTTTCGCGTGTGCCCTTCGCTGAATCCAATCTGTCTAGCGATTGCTTTTACTGAATGTCCTTGGTTGTAGAGTTCTATGGCTGTCAACTGTTAAGATCCTTGACCTTGTCGAGGCAGGCGGTCAGCGATGTGAAGGATGCCCATGCATCGTCTCTATCCTTGAAAGTTGTGACGATGCAATACTTCCCGCCGCCGCTTTCTAGGCAAGTCATACCTTTTGAAAGATCCTTTACAGTTTCAACTATCACCGCTACATGCGCGGGCTGCGAGGTGCCCGGCTTGACATATCCGCTGTGTTTATCGGCGTCGTAGTCGCAGATGAATGGCTTTTCCGGGAATGCTGGATCGCCGATCAAGTAGCGGAAACAGTCCGCTTCGTAGCGTGCCCGGTCAGGATACTCAGACCGGTAAACGCAGATGCCTTCGGTAAGGTCGCCCGTATGCAGGATCACGGTGAAGTTCGACTTGCCGTTCGATTCAGGCATGGCGCCCTCCCAAACGGTCAACGCCGCCGGCTCACCCTGCCCACCCTTCAGCCGCTCGTTCTCCGCCGTCAGCTGTGCGATGGTGGCTTGCAGTTCGGCGAGTTCGGGCGGGGCGGTGTAGAGCGCTACCCCTTTCACGTAGTCATGTTCGCCAGTGTTTGTATATGGGCGGTAGAAATGATCCAATCTCTGGAATGAAAGCTCGTTCCCCATGTTTGTGTTCATGTACAGCCATGCCCTTGGCTGGCGCTCGACGACAGGGGCGGCGAGTAGGGCACGCAACTCGTCCAGTTCATCATCCGGGTTGCCGGGCTTCTCGCCATACACCTTTGCAATCAAGCTTTCCAGCTTCTCCCGCGACACTTCAATTTTACTGCTCATTCGCTTGTCCTCAGGTCTACCTCGTCTATATGTACAATCTCGGTCAGATCGTCAAAGTCGATGTTGCATGCCATGGCGGTGAAGCTTTCTGAAAGCTCATCAACCTCATCTTGATCAAGGCCGGAGATTGTCTTTGAAAAGCGCACGGTTGCAGTTCCGTACAGAGTGATAGTCTTACTCATTCGCTTGCTCCCTCGTCTGAATCAGTGAACAGTTCGACGATGTTTTCACCGCCACCATAGGTCATGCCGGTTACCGGATATGGCGCCTCGCCTTCAGGGCAATAAGCATGAACAATTTGGTCAGGTCCGCACTGGTCCTGAATTTCTTGCAGTTGCTCGATCAGCTCTGAAATTTTCATTCGCTTGCTCCCGATTCGGTGGGTTGTGTGTTGTGCCTGGCAAATTCGCCGTGCAGCTCAATGCGCTTTTGTCGAGCCCATGAGGCAGCAGCTTCAAGATCAAGGAAGATCTGCACATGGATTTTCTTGTAGGCCTGAACTGTTGCTTTGAAAGCGCCATTCTTCATTTGGCTTACGTTCTTCACTCCAAGCCTATTGTTTACCTGCGGACCAGTGTTCATCTGGTTTTCGCCATTAGTGCATTCGCGGAGATTGCTCCAGGCGTTGTTGTCGCCTACACGGTCTTTATGGTCGATCATGTTCGCCGGCCATTCGCCAGTCATGTAGACCCATGCAAGACGGTGAAGCTTGAAGTGCTTGCCATCCACTCTTGCGAACAAGTGGCCGCGAGCATCCTTTGCGCCAACTGTCCGGCCTGCTTCGCCTTGACCGCACTTGCGGCTTTTCTTGGTGGTGAAGATCCCTGTTTCTGGATCGTAGCTGAAAAGTTCGCGTATCCGTTCCACCGTCGGCAATGGCTCAGCTCTCTGCATTTTTTGTCTCCAGCGCCTCTCGCGAAACCCGTATGCATGCCCATGACTCCGCCTTATCTGGGTCGCCGTATTGGTCTTTTGCATGCTGACGGTTCATCTCGATTATCTTGATTAACGCATCACTGAGAGTCACATTCCGCTGCTCGGCGGCTATGGCGCGCTTTTGCAGATCGATTGCATTCTGCGCGAATGCGTTTTTCGATGAGATATGGTTGGCCAGCTCTTCCCGCAGCGCAGACAGTTCACGGTCATGATCATCCGCACGAACCATCAACACTTCGCCATCATGCAAATCCCCACCAATGCAAAGCGCAGTCTCAATCACTGCATAACGCTGAATGCTCATGATTTGCACACCTTTTCAAAGTAACCGTCAACGTCCGGCCATACTCCTTCCGAGATCATTTGGCACTTGAACGCTTGATCATCTAGCCCGTCTTGGTAACTCATGCGGTTTGACACAACGAATCCGGTGCACAAGATAACGATGATTACTGTGGTAGTGATTGCGCGAATGTTCATTTTTTATCTTCCTTTGGTCCGCCAGATTCAAGATGAATCCACATCGCATCGCACTTTTCTTTGCCGTGACAATTTACAAAATCTTGCATTGCAAATCCGCAAGATATGCGAGACAGCTGATTCTGGCTACTAACGTCATCAATTAACCTATCAAATTCTGTAATTTCTTCCTTTGACCACTCCATTGTTCAATCCTCCATGCTCAATTCTGCCTGCTCGGGATCTTCCATGTCTACTGCGTCCGAGTCGAATTTGCATTCCCAAACGTGACTGTAGAGAGATGAGTACATTTCGTAGCTGATGCCGCCGACCAACAGCGCACCACGCAGCATACCGAAAATGTGCTTGTATTCGCTCGTACGTGAGCGCTGAAATTTGTCGTCGGCGTATGAGATGGCTTTGTGGATGGTCTTCGTGAACTCAGCTTGATTCTTGGTATGCATTGGGTTGCTCCTGTTGGCTTGGAGTGATTGTAATCTGCCACACAGGATTTGCGCAATGACTTTTCAGTTAAAATGGAAATATATTTTGAGGCGCAAACAAATGAAAACTTCTCAGGCCGGTATCGACCTAATCCATAGCTTCGAGTCGTTGCGGCTTAAGGCTTATCCAGATCCTGGTAGCAAGGATGGGAAGCCGTGGACGATTGGCTGGGGTTCAACCGGTATGGATATCTGGCCTGGTACGGTGTGGACCAAGGAACAGGCTGATGCTCGTTTCGCTAAGGAGCTGGCCAAGGTTGAACTCGGCGTGTCTCAGGCTGTAACCGTGCCACTCACGCAGGGTCAGTTCGATGCGCTGGTATCGTTCGCATACAACCTTGGGCTTGGCAGCCTTAGAACCTCCACGCTGCTTAAGATGCTCAATGAAGGCTATTACTCTAACGCTGGTCTTCAGCTTCTCAGATGGACGAAAAACGACGGAGTTGAAATTGCTGGTCTGACTCGCCGTCGCAAGGCAGAGCTGAAACTATTCTCCGGAGAACACTAATGCCTATCTGGCTAACCGCGCTGCCGTGGCGATTCCTCTCAGGGCTCGCGTGCGGAGCGTTCGTGGTTTTCCTTTGGCATGATGCGAGTGTGTCGAGAATAGCGACTGAGCGCGCAGGAGAGAAGCTTGAGTCGGCATTCTCAGTGATCGCCGCGAACAAGGCAGACGAATCTATAGCTAAGGCGTGGGAAATTCGCCTTTCGGAGTTACGCAGCAATGAAACGACTATTGTCCGTGAGCGCGAAAAGATTGTTGATCGCCCTATCTATCGCAACGTCTGTCTTGATCCTTCCGGCGTGCAGCTCGCAAACGACGCAAAGAACGGGCGTATCACAAGCAAGCCTGTTGACGCCTTGCCGGATTCCAAGTGATCTGGAAGGCGTAACAGGTGAAGCCGCTCTGACTGCACTGACTGAATGGGGTGCTGCGCTTAGAGAATGCTCGGAGCGGCATGATGCGCTGATACGTGCGGCTTACGGCGAGACTGGAAAGTAATATCCGTCTCCATCCTGCATCGCCGAGACTGAAGCCCCATTCCTCTAGGCAAATTGCTCGGTGCCTTCATGAACTCAGTATCCATGCCATGACGCTTGAGCCATGCTCGGAATGGTGTCGAGTGGCAATAGCCAAGCATCGTGGCAACTTGAGTAATCGTGTGTGTCTTTCTGGTTCGCTCGATAAGATGTGCGACCGATTCACCGGTTCTGCTTTCGTATTCCTTGGCTAGCGTCGGCTGATTCTCAAGCTTTGCTTTGGACAGCTTGGCTCTGGTTTCTTCAGTGATTGGTGATCGGTTCTGGTGAGAGTTACACGAACCAAATTTAGGCCAGTCAACTTTCAGCCCATGGCGCTCAAGATACGAGCGTAGCCCCTTCGGATGTTTGTAGCCAATAATCCTTGCCGTCGTGGCGCATGCGTAGTTATCTGCCGCAAACCCACGAACAACATCAATAAACGGCTCTCCAAACTCAGCCTCAACCTCTGCGACAACTGACCTAGCCACGCGCAAACACTCCTTTGACTGGCTGCGTTGTTAGCGCATCACTAACAGACCAGCCTCGCTTAAGCCGCGTAAGTATGGTGGTGTGCGGAATGCCTGTATATCGAGCCCATGCACGAAGCCACATGCGCTTACCATCATGCTCAAGCATCCGCGAATTCTTATGCTCAATACCATTAGAACGAGGAATCCGCTCGGCTTGACGGTAATGCGTCCACGCTATTCCTTTGTCTACAGCGTACTTCTTTAGCGTATGCGGTGAGATCCCAATGATCTGAGACGATACCGCCATGCTGTGTTCGTTTAGCAGCTCTTGCACGACCTCAACAGTCGGCCTGCCAATCTCTTTGTACAGCTCCAGCATCCAAGTCATAAGAAATCCTTAGTAGTTGGGATTGCCCCGCGGTTAGCGGGGCTTTGTTGTTACTCTTCGTCGTAGCCTGCTGGTACTGGCTTTCCAGTTCGCTTGGTGTACTGCTCGTTCATGTAGTAGCGAACATCACCAT
>Ga0065704_10070276_pt1 | contig 41105 bp, 52 predicted proteins | sample SwiRhicommuniRL2_FD_59091 | JGI IMG/M metagenome (GOLD analysis project Ga0065704, IMG submission 59091) | Switchgrass rhizosphere bacterial communities from Rose Lake, Michigan, USA - RL2 v2 (version 2) | ecosystem: Host-associated > Plants > Roots > Rhizosphere > Soil | place: East Lansing, MI | reverse complement strand
CTGTCGTACTCGGCCAAGTGGCTCGGTGAGAAGAAGGTGTTCTACCAGGATCAGTCCAAAGCCGCTGACATTGAGGATGATCGTGCTCTGTTGACCGGGCTGTACGGTTTCCTGGACGAGGCGGACATCGTTGTGGCGCACAACGGCCGGCGATTCGACGTGCCCAAGATCAACGCCCGCCTCATCACCCTGGGCTTCAAGCCGCCGTCGCCGTACAAGGTGCATGACACCCTGGACATCGCCAAGAAGAACTTCAAGTTCACCAGCAACCGCCTGGAGTTCCTGACCAGCACGCTGTGCACCGAGAAGAAGATGCTGCACGGCAAGTTCCCTGGCTTCGAGCTGTGGAAGCAGTGCATGCAGGGCAACCAGGCAGCATGGCGCGAGATGAAGAAGTATAACATCCAGGACGTGAAGTCCCTTGAGGAGCTGTACCTCAAGCTTCGTGCCTGGGACCCGCGTGGTCCGGTCGCTGGCGTCTACGATGACCTGGACATCCCGGCCTGCTCCAAGTGCGGCAGCCACCACGTTCATCGTCGGGGCACGTACCGCACCCAGGTGGGCGAGTACCAACGCTACCAGTGCCTGGACTGCGGCGGCTGGTCCCGAGGCGGCAGCCTCATAAACTCCCGCGCCAAGCGCGCTACCATCTTGAGGAACGCAGGATGATCGAATGGTTCAAGAAGCCCGTGGAGGGCTTCACCTACCGCAACTTTCACCTGGTGTTGGACGTGACGTTCACGATCTGCTTTGCCTTCGCGGTGCTCGCATGACCGAGGGACGCAAAGACGACACCGGCAAGCGCCGCTGGCAGCTGCTGCGCAAGGGCTGCGTGCATGCCCTCGAAGCTGTGATCAAGGTGCTGGAGTACGGCGCCAAGAAGTACGGCGACGAGAACTGGAAGCTGGTGGAGAACGCCGAGGTGCGCTACCGCGATGCCTTGGATCGCCACCTGGCTGACCTGGACAAGGGCATCGTCTACGATCCCGACACCGAGGAACACCAGTACGCCCACGTGGCCACCAACGCGCTGTTCCTGCTGGAGCTGCACGAAGCCAAGAAGGCTGGGCTGGTGCCCAGAACGGAGGTGCCTGAAGCTCCTCCTCTGTGGCGCAATAATCCCGGGTCTGATCAAGGGCTGCCCGAGTTCGTGGATGTTCAGCTCCGCTCGGGAGCCGTCATGACGCGAGTGCCTGCCAGCTTCCTACGCTGGTCCGTCCGGGGCGACGCAGGCGACATCATCTACTGGAGGCACAGTGCCTGAATACATCGTACAGAAAGCGGTCAACCTGGACAAGGTTGTCAAGAAGCGCCGGCTGGTGCTGGAGCAGCCTGGATACCTGGACCAGAATTACCTGGGCCAGGCCAAGTACGACGGCTGCCATGTGATCTTCGTGCTCACGGTGGCGGGCGAGGCCGATCTGGTCTTGTCCCGCACCGGAGAGCGGGTGCGTAGCATGGAGCACATGCTCCCGGCAATGCACCGGTTGTTCGCTGACCAGGTGATGGAACACGGTGGTGTGGCAGTGCTGGGTGAGGCGTGGACGGAGGGAGAGTCCTTCGCTACCTTATCCGGTCAGTTCCGCCAGCACGCTCCGGCGCCCCAGTTGGGTGTCAAGGTGTTCGACGTGCTGACCTCCAACGAGTGGGAAGCCGGAGAGTCTACCGTGCCCTACATCCAGCGCGTCCAGCGTGTGCTTCGGCCGCAATACCGGGCGGACGTGGACTGGGTTAGCGCGGCTGAGTTCCACTTCACCCCCAAGACCACCGGGCGGGGAAACACCTGGCAGGACTGGTGCAACCACCTGGTTGACCAGGGCGGCTACGATGGCTGCATCCTCCGCGACCCGGAAGGCGGTTGGAAGCGCGGCAGCGGCACGACCGGCGAGATCATCAAGCTCAAGCGCGTGCTGTCGTTTGACCTACGGGTAACCGGGATGGAAGAAGGCAAGGGCAAGCACGCCGGCCGCCTGGGCGCCATCGTGGTGGACTTCCGGGGCAAGGAGCTGCGTGTCGGTACGGGGTTCTCGGACTACGAGCGTGAGAAATGGTGGCGCTTGCAGGATGCAGATGGCACTACGGTCGTAGGGTGCATCGCCGAGATCGAAGCCATGGACTACAGCGAAGACGGCCTGCTGCGCGAGCCGCGCTTCAAGGGTATCCGCTTTGACAAATTGGAGACGGACTGATGGAAGACGTAATCACGAAGATGGCCCTGGCGGTTCTGATCAACCGCTTGGGCGGATCGGTGGAGATCACCCACGCTGAGCTGGAAGCCCTGGAGATGTCAGGTACGATCCAGGTCGAGAACGACGTGGCGACCGGGGTACTGCGCCTGGCCGTGGTCACCGAGCGCCCCGCAGGTTCGTCACTGCAATGACACCAGAGCAAAGGGTAGGGCTGATCGCAGCAGCGCGGAAATCGTACCCCGGCTCTGACATCCAGTGTACGATCCGCTATGGCGTGGCCTACACCTGGACACACGCTGGGGTGGTCTTCCGCCTGACAAAGCACACGGGATACGGAGGACCTTTATACGGACTTGCCGCCCGACTCGGCGATAGCGAGGCGCACATCACGGGAGACGACCTGGCGGATCTTTACAACAAGGTTGACGCCTACGAAGACGCACGGCGAGCTGTGCAAAGAGGCAGCAACGAGGCCACAGTTCTGGCCCACCTAGGCATACCCACCACCCCACCCACGTAAGCCCCGCCACGGGGCTGTATTCAAGCGAGAGAGGCATTCTTGATTCTGACACAGCTGGAACTTGAGCAAGAGATGATCGACGGCGGGCGCGAACGTGCCCGTATCAACATGGCCCGGAACGAGGAGGACGGGCGGGCGAACGCCAACCGCTACGCCAGCCCCCTGTTCCGCCGGTTCGTCGGCCCGCTTGCCGAGCGCATCCAGGCAGCACGGGACAGCAGCCTGCCGGGTCGCCGGCACGCTCACCTGAAGCTGCTGGACGGGCTGGAGCCGGAAGCAGTAGCCTTCATTGCTGTGCGCCACATGGTCGTCACTCTGCTGCAAGACCCGAGCGAGGACCGCGGACGTTACCATGCTGGCCAACTGGGCCGGCGTATCCAGGACGAGCAAGTGCTCCGACAGTTCCGGCAGGCAGAGCCGGAACGCTTCTGGCTGTTACAGCAGGAGCTGGATCGCCGGCATAGCCGAGACCCGCGCCACCGCGTCATCCTGGCGCTCAAGGATATGCGCTCCCTGGATCTGGAGCCGATCAACTGGGGCGGTGGCAACCGCGATCAGGTCGGCGCCTACCTGCTGGAGCAACTGCGCGCTGACGGGCTTCTCGAAGCCTGGCACCAACGCGTCAAGAAGGGTAAGGGGTACACCTCGGTCACCCGCCTGCGCCTCTCCTGGGAGGTTCTGGAGCTTCTGGACGGCATGCGGGAGATGATTGAGGAGACCACCCCGTACTTCCTGCCCTGCGTGGAGAAGCCGCTGGACTGGGCCGGCATCCACGGCGGCGGGTTCCACACCCTGCCCATGCAGCAGCGCGCCCCCGTGGCTGTGCTGCACGGCAACCCGGCTGGTGGTGAGGTAACCACCCTGGTCCGCGCCCTGAACGTCCTGCAAAGCGTCAAGTGGCAGGTTAACGGGGACATACTGGACGTGGCACGCGGCCTGGCCAAGACCGCCGAGACGGATGAGCTGGTCACCAGCCGCATGACGGAGCCGCCGGCTAAGCCCTCCTGGCTCACGCCAGGGCTGAAGGCAGCGGACATGACCGAGGAGCAGCAGGTGGAGTTCAAGGCGTGGAAGCGCGCTTGCGCCGAATGCCATACGCAGAACAAGCTGAAAGGCCAGAAGTTCGGCCGCATGAAGCTGGCGTTCCACGTGGCCGACAAGCTGCGCCACCAGCCGGAGCTGTACTTCGTGTACTTCGCAGACAGCCGGGGCCGCTTCTACCCGTACACGACGGGCGTCAGTCCCCAGGGCAGCGACTTGCAGAAGGCCCTGCTTCGTTTCGCCGAGGGCCGCGCCCTGGACAGCCAGGAGGCTCGTGAGTGGTTCCTCATCAACGGCGCCAACAAGTTCGGCGTGGACAAGGTGAGCTACGAGGACCGCATTGACTGGGTTCACGAGAACCACCAGATGATCCTGGACTGCGCCCAGCACCCGCTGGACAACCGCGGTTGGCTGGAGGCCGACGCCCCGTTCCAGTTCCTGGCCTGGGCTAAGGAGTACCTGGAGTACATCCAGTACGGCGCGGCGTTCGTCAGCCACCTGCCGGTCGGCATGGACGGGAGCTGCAACGGCTTGCAGAACTTCAGCGCCATGCTGCGCGATGAGGTAGGTGGAGTGGCTACCAACCTGGTGCCCAGCCTGAAGCCCAACGACATCTACCTGGCCGTGGCCGAGGTCTGCTACCGGAAGGTGCAGGGCGCGGATGAGCACCCGATGCGGGATCTGTGGCTGGAGCACGGCGTCAACCGCAAGGTGGCCAAGCGCAGCGTGATGACCCTGCCCTACGGTAGCACGAAGTTCAGCAGCCGGGACTTCATCCTGAACGACTACATCCGGGACCAGCAGGTATTCGACAAGGAGGTGCAGGCCCAGGCCAGCAGCTGGCTTAACGAGCATCTGTGGTCCAGCATCGGCGAGGTGGTAGTCAAAGCTCGCGAGGCCATGGATTGGTTGCAGGAATGCTCCGGTAAGATCCTGGACAAGTACGACGTGATCCGCTGGAAGACGCCCACGGGCTTCATCGTGCAGCAGGACTACAGGAAAATGGCGCCCCAGGGCACCATCCGGGTGCTGCTGTTCGGCGGCGCGCGGTGGAACATCTCCGGCGCCACGGACAAAGCTGACCGGGTAGCCCACCGGAACGCCATCGCACCGAACTTCATCCACAGCATGGACGCAAGCCACATGCAGCTGGTATCCATCCGGGCTGCCCAGCAGGGCATCAACTCCCTGGCCATGATCCACGACGACTTCGGCTGTCCGGCAGCGGATGCAGCGAAGTTCGCCAGGATCATCCGGGAAGTCTTCCTGGAAATGTACCAGGACACGGACTGGCTGTACGAGTTCGCCGCCCGGTACATGGAAGCCGGTGTGATCCTTCCTGACCCACCGGAGAAGGGAACCCTGGATCTTACCCAAGTCCTTGATTCCAAATACTTTTTCGGATAATTCGCCGATTACGGTCGGCTATACGCTATAACGTGTGGAGGTCCAATGACCCAAGCGCCAAACCGCCCCGACCGGGGGCAGCGAAACCCTACTCCCAGCCCGATAAGGGAAGGGGGTAAGGGGGATGGGATTCCACCGAAGGTGGAGATTAACCAGGTTTATAGATTGAATTATGAAGTCTATAAATTGATAGAACAGAAGGTAGGTCATATCCGTGGTGATACAGGGATAGATAACATTGCATTCCAACTAGGTATCCAGAAGGTATTACAGGTACTGAGGAATGATATTGTGATAGATCCTCAATGAACTACAGGTCTCTTACCGATAAAGATCATGAAGCTATCCAGGTAGCTCTCTGGAAGGCAGTAGCTAAAGCGGAGAGTAAAGACTGGATATCTTCTGTAGATCTACCGACAGCATACCAGGAGATTACATCCGGTAAGTACATCGGCTTGATCGTAGAGGAGACCTACCTGGTAATGGCTGACATCGTTACCCCGTGGTACGCTGCGCCGGACAACAAGACGTTGGCCGAGCTGCTGGTGCTGCGAGTGTACGACGGTCCCGGAAAGTTTGATAGTATCCCCCGTGTCCTACAGCTCCTCGCGGAGACTGTGGGCGCGGGGGCTATTGTCGTTGGGACGGCACTTACGCGCACCAACCGGGCACTCCAGCGCATGTATGCGCGTCACGGCTTCCAGGTATCCTCTGTGGAGCTATTCAAAAATCTCAAGGAGTAACGCATGGAAAAGATCAAAGCTCTGGTCAAGAGCGTCGTGGCGAAAGCCAAGGCCAACCCGGTGAAGGCCGCTGTCGTGGCGGCTGTTGTCGTCGCCGTGGCGGCCTACCTGGTCGCATAAGGAGGCCAGCATGGGAAGCCTTTTGAAAGGCGTGACCAAGCTGCTGGGCCTGGGTGGTGACTCAAACCGGATTGCTGACGAGATGCGTCGGCAAGCCACCGAGCAAGCCGCCCGCCTGTCAGCTGACGCTGAACGCCAAGCAAGCCAAACCCGGCAGAACGCACAGACCGCGCAACTCCAGCAGGAGGCCATGGCCCGTCAGATGGCGGCATCCGACCAAGCCCGCCGGATGGAGGAGCAGGCTGCCCGTGATGCTGAGACCGTCGAGCTGGGCGAAACCCCGACTGACCCGGAGGCGGACATCGAAGAAGAAGCCCGCCGGCGTAACCCACGCGCGCAGTACATGGCGCCGACAGGTGCGTACACGGGCATCAGCCTTCAACTCTAAGGAGCGGCCAATGGGAACCCTCATTGCGCGATACGCGAAGAAACAAGGCGGCAACCCGCTGTCGGGAGCTGTCAGCCGAGGCGCTGATGGGAACCTCTCCATCAACCTGGAGCAGGCGATCAACGCCTTGAGCCAGCAGGGCAGCTTCGGCATTGACGACGGCCGGGAAATCGAGAAGATGCGTGGCGCCCTGGGCAACGCGACATCCGTGGACGCCCTGCGCAACTACTCGTCCAGCTACCAAACCACCACGGGCGGCGACCGCGACGAGAACGTCACGAACACCTGGTCCGCTGTCGGGCGCGGTGACATGGACTACAGCAACCAGGCGCTCAACAGCGCCATCGAAGCTTTCGAGATCCAGGAGCGCGGACAGCAAGACGCGGCCAACATCGCCCAGCAGGGACGTGAGCGTGCCAAGGTTGCCAACATGGGCGCGGGCATCGCCTCCGCCCAGCGACAGAGCCTGGCTGCGGCCGAGGGCGCTGCCTACGACGGTGGTGAGGGCGGCACGCCCGACGTCGTGGAGGGCAGCAACCTGGACGAAGGCGGTGACGCTGGCGAAGGTGGCAACGAGAACGCTCGTCGCCGCCGCCAATCCTACGGTGGCGCTGGCCTGGCCATGCGAATCTAACGGCGGGAGGGCCGAATGCGTTATAACATGAATGCCGCGGCCCGGTGGGATGAGCTGAACAACAAGCGGCGCAGCTTACTGACCCGCTGCGAGAAGTACGCGTCCTACACTATCCGCAAGGTATGCCTGCCGGATGGGTACAGCGAGAACAACACGGAGCTACAGCACGACTTCCAGTCGGTGGGCGCGCAAGCGACTCGCCACCTGGTGAGTAAGCTGATGCTCGCCCTGTTCGCGCCGTCCCGTCCCGCTATGCGCCTGGAGCTGGACCCTGATGCCAAGGAACAGCTGGCAGCCGTCAACATGTCCGAGGCTGACATCGCCGACACCCTGGCGGCGTCAGAGAAGGAAGCCTGGAAGGGCATTGACCGTGAAGCCGGCATGCGCCCCACCCTGTACGAGATCCTGACGCACCTCGCGGTCGTCGGGAACGTGCTTCAGGATACCTCTGGCGATAAGATGCGCGCCATCGGGCTGAAGAACTACGTCGTCAAGCGGAACCAGCATGGCAAGGTGATCGAACTGCTCACCAAGGACTGCCTGGAATTCGATGAGTTGGAGACCAAGGTACAGCAGGTGGTGCCCAACAAGAAACCGGACGACAAGGTGGACTTCTATCGCTGGGTGCGTCTGGAGGGCGAGAAGTACGTCATGACCCAGTGGGTTGACCGACAGGTCCTGCCCAAGAACTTCAACGGTATCTGGCCCGAGGCTGACCTGCCTCTGCGCCCGCTGACGTGGGACCTGGCCGATGGCAACGACTACGGCACTGGCCTGGTGGAGGACTATCAAGGCGACTTCAGCTCGCTTTCGATGCTGTCCGAGGCCCTGGTCACATCCGCTATCCTCGCCTCCGAGTTCCGATGGCTGGCCAACCCTGCGGGGATGACCAAGCCCGAAGACATGGAGGCCAGCGAGAACGGCGCGGTGCTGCCTGGCCAACAGGGTGACCTGACGCTCGTCAACGCCGGTACGGCCCAAGCTGTGCCGCACCTTCAGGCGACATCCGCCGAGTACATCAACCGCATCGGACGAGGCTTCCTCCTCGCATCCGCCGTCACCCGCAACGCTGAGCGCGTGACCGCAGAAGAAATCCGCATGCAAGCACAAGAGCTTGAAACGAGCCTGGGTGGCGCTTACAGCCGCATCGCTGTGGATATGCAGACGCCCCTGGCCTTGTACCTGCTCAAGAAGATTGGCTTCTCGCTCAAGGGCAAAGCCATTCGTCCAGCCATCGTTACCGGTCTGGACGCACTGTCCCGGGCCAGCGACCTGGACAACCTGAAGCTGTTCATTGGTGACCTCACCGCCCTCGGCACGCTGCCGCCTACGATCTCCGGCCTCCTGAACATGGAGCGGGTGATCAAGGCGTTTGCCGCCGGCCGCGGTCTGTCATCCAGCGAATACATCAGTGCAGGGGGTGGCGCACCGCCGCCCGCAGAAGAGACTGCCGCTGCACCAGCGCCTGAAACCCCACAAGGAGATATGCCACAATGACCGATCAAGTAGCAGCACCTGCATCAGGCGCCCCTGCTGCCCCCGCCGCGGCTCCTGCCGCTGCCCCCGCTGCACCAGCGGTACAATCCCCGGCCGCTAAGCCGGGTGACGTAGCTGCGCCCTCGGCGCCCGCAGAACCTACCCCGGTTGACTGGGGCAAGACTGGCGACAGTGGCCTGGACATGGCCCTGGGCTACATCGGCAAGCGCGGTTTTGGTCAAGGCCACCCCGCTGTCCAGGCTGCCATGGAGGGGAACTTCTCCCTCCTGCGTGCAGAGCTGGCCGGCATGGGCGACCGAGCACAAGGCTATGAAGCCTACGTCGCCCTGGCCGAGAAGGCGTATCAAGACACGGTGAAGCAGCACGAGGCCAACGAGGCTGAAGCTGTCAAGGCCGTGCTCTCGGTGGTAGGCAGCCCCGATCAATGGGCCGCCATCCACGCATGGGCCAAAGCCAACGCAGATGACAAAGAGCGCGAGGAGATCAACTCCATGCTCGGCGGCACCCCGCGACAGGCGAAGGCTGCGGCGGTGTACCTCAAGGATCTCTACGAACGGGCCAATGGCACGGTTGTCGAACCCGAGCGCGCCGTCAAACCCACTGCCGGTGGGGGCGGGTATCAACCCGGAAACGGCGGGCCGATCACATCCGCGGCGGAATACTCCAAGGCTGTGAACGAACTCCACAAGAAGCTGGGCCACCGCATGGAAGGCAGCCCGGAATACGAGCAATTGAAGCAACGCCGCCGCCAAGGCCGGCAAGCCCGATAATAGGAGCAATACATGTCTCTCGACACTTTTAACGTTGTCCGCCCCCTGCAAAAGAACCAGCTGTCTGGTGGCACCGGGGACGAACTGGAACTCGCCATTGAAGAATTCACTGGCGACGTGGAACAAGTCCTGGCCCGCAAGTCGGTCCTGGAAGGCTGGATCAACGTGCGCCCCGTGCGCGGCACCACGACCCTGACCAACTACGCTGTCGGCGACGTTGGCATCCAGGCGCTGGTTCCGGGCGTGACGCCGGATGGCCAAGACGCTGACTTCTCGAAGGCGTCCGTGACCATCGACACCGTGGCGCTGGCCCGTCACGTGCTGCCGCTGCTGGATGTCTTCCAGACCAGCTTCGACGCCCGCAAGGAACTGGCCCTGGCCCAAGGCCAGCGTATCGCCAAGTTCCGCGACGAGGCGTTCTTCATCCAGGCTATCAAGGCCGCGCTGCTGACGGCCTCGCCGTACGGCTCCTCGGGCCACCTGGGCGGCACGCAAGTCGCCGTGCCCGCTGCTGACCGCACCGACCCGGCTGCGATCTACGCCGCGCTGGCCAAGCTGTTCGCGCAGATGGAAGAGAAGGATGTGGACCCCAGCTCGGATGACGTCATCCTGGCCCTGCGTCCCACGGACTTCTACAACCTGATGCAGGCCGAACAGATCATCAACGGCCAGTACGTGACTGCCGCCGGCACCACGAAGGAAGGCTTCATCTTCAAAGCCTTCGGTGTGCCCGTCGTGCGCAGCAACAACTTCCCGGGCGGGAAGAACATCACGTCGCACCTGCTGTCGAACGCCCGCAACGGCAACGCCTACAACGGCAACTTCACCAACGTCGTGGCCGCTGCGTTCTCGCCGCGCGCCGTGCTGGCCGGTGAAACCATCAGCCTGACCTCGGAAGTCTTCTACGACCAAGTGTCGAAGTCGCACTACGTGGACAGCTTCCTGGCCTTCGGTGCAACGCCGAACCGCCCTGAGCTGGCCGGCGTCGTCACGCAAACCCCGTAATGAACCGCGCCCACACCTCTGTCCCTGGCTTGTCCTGGGTCATGTGCGGGCCTTCTCATTGCTTCCCCACTCTGAGTAGCCGTGCCCAATTTGGGTGCGATCCTACCCAGAGTGGGGTTCTTTTGTCGTTCCCGCAAGAGCGACAAAACAACCCTGTGGAGGCATCAATGGATGAACTTGACGTAATCAATGAGATGCTGGCCACGATGGGCGAAGCCCCTCTTAACCAGCTTGACGAAGACCACCCCTACGTGGCTGCCGGCCGCCGCTTTCTGGCGTCCACGAACCGCAAGGTGCAGTCGCGCGGATGGTGGTTCAACACCGAAATACTGACGATGGTCCCGGACGCCACGTCGAAGTTTATCTATGTGCCGGAAGATGTGATCAGCGCCGAGGGCGTACGCAACCTGTGCGCCGCACGCTACACGCAGCGCGGCCGCCGGCTGTACGACGTGACGAATGGAACTTTCGAGATCCAGGAGAGTCCCGTCCCGGTGATGATCATCCGCGAGATCCCGTTTGAGGAAGTGCCGCCCACGGCGCAAGACGCCATTGGCCAGAACGCTGTGCTGCGCTTCCAGAAGAACTACGACGCTGATCCGCAGAAGACCAGCGAGCAAACTTCAGACGCGGCCGACGCCATGATCCTGCTCAAGTCCGAGCACACGCGCCAGATGAAGACCAACCTCATCTACCGCACGACGGTGGGCGCCAAGCTCGCGGCGGTCACGCCGTATGGCAGCGCGCGTCTACCGTATCCCGGAATAGGAGTCAAGTAATGGCCAAAGTCTCAGGCTCATATGCCAGCGTGATCCAAGGTGTGTCCCAGCAGGTCCCTCAGGACCGACGCCCGGGGCAGCACTACGATCAGGTGAACATGATCTCGGACCCGGTGCGCGGGCTGTCCCGTCGTCAAGGCTCCGTGATGGAGGCCGAGACTTTGGTCAGCGCGCGGAACACTGCGTTCGACGCTGCAACCCTCACGGACACCCAGGACTACAAGGAGTTGACGTTCTTCGTCGGCCCTGTGGAGTACAGCCTGCTGTACCGCACCAAGCCCCGCCCGGCGAACAGCCAGGCGCCCGCGCTGATTTGCTACAACAAGGACACCAACCAGTTTGTGACCGTCAGCGAGACCGCCGGCACGCTGCTGACGACCCTGAAGAACAACGGGGTGTCGGCCGTGGTGAACGTAGGTCGCTACCTGTACTTCGCCCCGAACAACCACGTGTCCACCTACACCACCACGCCTGCCTGGTCAAGCCAGGGTAACAGCCAGTGGGGCGTAGTGTGGGTGCGCACGGGAGCCTACGGTCGCACGTACCGCATCACCATGCGGACCAACCTGGGCACGATTGAGGTCACGTACACCACGCCGACCTCCTCGTACCCTGGCGTCCTGGACACCAGCGACATCGCTGCGTCTGACCCGGACTATAACAAGAAGGTCACCGACCGCCAGTCAGCCTACCAGACTGCGGTGACGCAGTGGATTGGCACGGCGTCCAACGCTATTCAGCCGCAGAACATCGCGGACCAGCTCCGCGTCGCGCTGGCCAACGCCGCCAACGCTGCCTGGGGCTGGCCCCTGGCCTCCATCGGCCGCACGGACAGCCACGTAGTCGTGTGGGCTGCCGGAACGGATACCATCGTGGACATCATTGTAGATGACGGTGGTAACGGCGACGGCGCCTGGGCTGTTGGCAATGAGGTCCCCGAGGTCGCCAAGCTATCGGCCAAGCATTTCGTGGGCAAGGTCGTACGGATTCGTCCCAAGAAGGCGGACCAGGAGGATGCCTACTACATGAAGGCGCTGCCCCGGATCACTGGCCAAACCGGCTGGGCCGAGGTGACGTGGGTGGAGACCGCGGGCCAGGTGGCCACACCGGCTCCCGATAACACCCTGGTGTTCGCCACGGTGGAGGCGGGCGTGTTTCGTATCGCCAGCTCAGCCGCCGCCCTTGGCGCCGCGACCGGCCTAGCGGTTCCCGGTTTCTCCTCCCGTGCGGTAGGAGACAACGTAACCAGCCCTGTGCCGTTCCTGTTCGGGAAGCAGATCACCTACATGGGCCTGATCCAGGACCGGATGATCATTGCGGCAGGTTCCGTGCTGTTCCTGTCCCGCCCCGGCGACTACCTGAACTGGTGGCGCAAGAGCGTGCTGTCAGTAGACGAAGCGGACCCTATCGAGATGTTCGCGCTTGGCGCTGAAGACGACGTGATCACGGCGGGCGTATCCTACGACCGCTCCATCGTCCTTTTCGGCCGGCGCAAGCAGTACATCATCAACGGCCGGCAGAACATCACACCGCAGAACGCGAGTGTCGTGGTCATGTCCTCCTACGAGGATGCGACGGAGGCGGACCCGCAGCCCAACGGCAACTTTGTCTTCTACGGCAAATCCCGGAACGGCTTCACCAGCCTGCATCAGATCCAGACGGGCCTGGTCGCAGAGGCACCTGAGACTTACGAGGTGTCGAAGCAGCTGGACACGTACATCGAAGGCCGCCCGGTGCAGATCCTGCCCGTCATGGCGCCCAACACGCTGTTCATCCGCACCACGGGTGACCGGCAGACGATCTACGTGTACACCTACATGGACTCACCTGACGGCGGGCAGCGCCTGTTCGACAGCTGGTCCAAGTGGCGGTGGAATCCCATCCTGGGCCACACCGTTGGCATGACGTACACTGGTGGCGACATCCTGATCTTCACGCTGCGCGCCGCTACGACGGCTGCTGGGGTGGATTCCTGGTTCGTGTGTGCCGACAGGTTCACCCTTACGACGGAGCTGTCTGAGCGGCCCTACGTGGACAGCGCGCGTCCCTGGTCCACCTACATGCTTGGCAACGGGACACTGCGTCCTGGCTGGGCACCTGGTGTGGCAGAGAGCAGCGTGGCCATCGGCCGTAACTCCACCCGGCAGTTCATGGGTGTGCCGGCCAATCTGGCCAACGACTTCGCTACCACCTTCCCATCGGAGGTGAGCCACATGTGGGTCGGTGCGGACTACGCGGACCTGAGCTACGTGATTCCCACGAACCCGTACATCCGGGACCGAAATGAGAAGGCGATCATCAACGGGCGCCTGACCATCAATCGGTACAGCACCTACCTGGCAGACAGCGGCGGCATGATCGCCACCGTCACCACGCCAGGCCGGGGCGAGTACCAGGTCCTGGACTGGACGGGGCGCACAGTAGGCCGGCCGTCATCGGAGATCGGCATCCAGCCCATCTCTACCGGTGCCGTACCCGTACCTGTGGGCCGTGAGACCCGCGAGTTCACTTACAAGTTGCGGGCCAAGAAGTGGCTGCCGTTCACCCTGACCGCAATCGAGTGGGTCGGCCAGCTGTTCTACAACCAAAGGAGAGTGTAATGGCAATGCCTTGGGTAGCAATCGCCCAGATGGGCATGAGTCTCCTGTCTGGTTTTCAGAACAGCAAGCTGGAGGCTGCGCAGTACAAGAGCCAGCGCATCCTGGACAAGGCAGAGGTGGAAGCCTCTAACAAGATCCGGGAAGCGAACAACGAGCTGGGCAACGCCCAATCCTCCCTGTCCAACTGGATGCGATCCGTGAGCAACAAGCGGACCATTGAGGCGGCCGGGGAGCAGTACAACGCCCTGGGTGAGAACCTGGGGCGGATGTGGGCACAGTCTGCGACGGGTTCGCTCCAGCGCCGCATCCAGGCCAGCGAGCAGATGGGCGCCATCCAGGCGTCCGCCGCTGCTGCTGGTGTGGGCGGGTCCACCGTTGACATGATCAACGGCAGCCTGAAGCTTCGGAACGCCATGCTGAACATGGAGATCGAGAAGCAGGAAGGCCAGGCCACCTACGACCAGCTCATGCAGCGCGCGGGTGTCATGGACAACGGCTACGACCAGTGGGACCACAGCTATGACGCGGCTACCTCGGACTTCATGTCCAAGCAAATGCCTATCCGAGTGGACCCGGGCAGCTCCAGCGCGAGCTGGAAGTCTGTCTTCCTGGAGACGACCTTCGGCGCGGCGGGGAACCTGTTCAACAAGTCTGGTGACACGGCCGGCCCGATGTCCCTGCTGGGCAAGCTGGGCATGAACGGCCAAAGCGCGGGCCAGGCAGGCGGCTTTATGGGCGGCTTGTTCGGTGGAGGTGGGGGAGGCGCGGCACCGCAAGGTGGCCAGGGCCTCCAAGCATCCCAGGCCCGGTCCTACACGACCACCCCGGCAGGTTACACCTTCCAGGGATTGAGACTCTAAGGAGATACAGATGGCAGAACGATCATCCGCCACAAGCGGCGCCCCGGCCCGCGAGAGCGGAGTGCCGACTTTCTCGTTCCAGGTGGGCAACCCGACCAGCCAAGCACGCGCTGTGTCGCAGGGCGCCCCGGTTCGGGGTGGAGTCCGCGCACAAGGGTCGTCGCCGGATGCCCAGCTGGATCATGGTGGCGTGGCCCGGGCTGGTGCCCAGGCTGCGGCCATCTCCCAGCGCGACCTGGACACCCTCATGAAGTTCGGGGGCGCCCTGGCGCAGAAGGTGCAGGACAAGGCAGAGGAAGGTGCGTACTGGGAGGGCGTAAAGAAGGCGGCCACCGGGCAATCCATCAAAGAAATCATTGACGAGCAGCCCTGGTACTCACAGATCTTCGGGAAATCCCCGCTGGTTGAGGGTGCCCGGGCCTACACGTCACAGGCAAAGCTGGACGAGGCCCTTGCGGACTTCACCCAGCGCATGCCGGAGCTGCGCAAAGTCGATCCGAGCCAGGTGACCAACACGTTTGTTGGCCGTCTGGACGCGATGATGACCGGCGACCCCCTGACGGACGCCGTGTTGAAGCAGTCTGCATCCCAGCAGCTGCCCCTGCTCCTGAAGCAGCACGCCAAGGAGCACTATGCGTACCTCCAAACGAACCTGAAGAACACCCAGTTCCAGTCATGGCAGCCTGTCGCCGCACACTTGCAGGCCACTGCGGCCGGCTACGCTGTGGGTACGGTGCCCGATCAGGACTGGAACGTGCTGAAGAACCAGGCCCTGGCCAAGATCACGCCGCTGGACGGACAAACGGACGAGTCCTACAAGAGCAACATCCTCGCTATGTACGGAAAGGCGGCGCAGGACGGGAACTTCCACATGGTCAACATCATGGACGAGGCCGGCGTACGCCAGTTCCTCAACCCTGAGCAGCTGCGAACGCTGGACGACCAGGTATTCCGGTACAGCCAGCGCGCCAAGGCCGAATACGCCAGCCAGTACATGGCTGAGGACCTGGCAGCCCTGAAGGCATCCGCCCAGACTGGCCAGATCAACCCCCAGGACGCCGCCAAGACGGCCCGCATGATGAACGAGAAGTTCCGGCGCGCCACAGGCATCCCGGAGGACGTGGTAAACGTGGAAACGCTGACCACCACCTCAGCTGTCCAGCTGTTTGAGGACAACAAGCGGGTGCTGACCAAGCAGCAGCAGACGGAGGCCAAGCTGGCCAACGCCAAGATCGCCTTCTCGGCGGGCTACGGCGCGTCGGCGTATGCTGACACCGGCTTGAGCAAGACTGAGGCTGACGTAGCCTTCCGTGACGCCTTCCGAGGCGCCAAGGACCCCACGAAGTTCCTGGTGGACAACGCCGTGTTGGCCACTGACCCCTACGTTTCGCCGGCTATCGCTGGTGAGATCCGGGCCACGGTGCAGGGTAGCCTGCAATCGGAATGGAATGCGGGTATGGAGAGCGTGTACGGCAACTGGAAGACCATCCAGGGGTACGGTAATGGTGGTGAGGCAGCCGCCTCTGCCTACTACGGCCCCGTACACGCCCAGCTGAAGGCGATGCAGACCCTGGAAAGCCGCGGTATCCCGCTGCCCATGGCCTATGACCGCATCTTCAACAAGCCTGTGCCTCCCAGCCCCGAGCTGACGAAGGCAAACAGCAAGGCGCTGGAGGAAGCGATCAAGACGGTCAACCAGTACGACGGTCTGAAGTCCTACTTCCGCTGGTTCGTGGGTCGGCCCCTGTCTGACTCCGGCGTGCGCGGCCTCACGGCTGTGCTGGCCCCCAAGTTCGACCAGTACATGCAGCTGAACCCGGATGCAGACCCCGTTGGCGTATCGGAAACGATTGCCAAGGCGGCTGTGGCCAACGGTGAGGTGGAAATGTACGGCGAATACGCCTGGGGCAAGGACCCGTCCCAGATCGCGCTGTCGCAGTACGTCGGCCCGGTCAAGGAATGGGCCTCGGAAGCAGTGGAAGCCACGGTATCGGCCAAGCTGAAGGCCAGCGGCGCCACGTCCGTGGACAGCTACACCATCTGGCGCGCCCCGGACAGCAACGGGGAGCCTATGCTGTACGTCCAGGCCATCGGCGACGGCGCCATGACACCCGTCATGGTTCGTGGCAGTGAGATCAAGGCTCTGTACGAGTCCACCAAGAAGCGCAAGTCCACCCCCGCCACCGCCCCAGCTGTTAACTGGGCGGCGCCGGTAATGTAAAGGAGCAATGATGGCAGAACGCAGTGACAAAATGGCAGACCTGGAGCAGGAGGTCGCAATGGCCGAAAGCCAAAACCGGGACTACGACGCTGCGGGCAACGTCATCACCTCCGAAAAGGGTGCGAAGGGCCGCATGCAGGTCATGGACGACACGAACCGGGACCCAGGCTACGGCGTGGTCCCGGCTAAGGACGACTCCCTGGAGGAGCGCGCCCGTGTCGGCCGTGATTACCTGGCGGCCATGGTTGCCAAGTACGATGGCGACCTGGAACGGGGCCTGGCAGCCTACAACGCCGGCCCCGGCAACGTTGACAACGCCCTGGCCAAGGCCAAAGAGACCGGTCAGGGTGACTGGATGGCCCTCCTCCCCAAGCCGGAGGAGACTGTCCCCTATGTGAAGAAGATCATGGCCAAGATGGGCAAGGCTGGGATGGAAGTCCCCGCCGTACGCGCCCCGCTTGGCGAAGAATACACCAAGACTGTCGAGACCCTGTGGGACCGCCTACAAAGCTCGTCAGCGGTCGGCAAGGACGTACCCCAGCCCACCCTATCCCCCATCAATGCGGACGCCGTGACGGCCCGCCTGGAGGCCCAGCCGGTACAGGACCCCATGGCCGTTATCAAGGCCAACGAGTCCATCCAATCGTGGAAGGACGGGGTATCCTGGCTGGATATGGTCAAAGCCAGCTACGATGAGACCACTTTCCCCGCTATCGGGCGCCAGCGCGACCGTCCCTGGAACTTCGTGGATGAATCCTTCGACGCCAGCAAGGCGTTCAGCGAGATCAGCCAGAAATACTCGGACCCGGACGACGTTGTGACGCTGCTGTCCAGCCAGAACAAGGCCCGCTTTGATTACGAGGTGACCAACATCACCCGCAAGCAGGAGAACATGAAGGTCCTCGCCACTGGTGGCTTGGCCGGCACGCTCTCCGCTGGCCTGGTGGCTGGCGTGGCGGACCCGATGACCTACGTCACAGGCGTGGCAGGCATGAAGGCTGCTGCCCTGGTAGGCAAGAGCGGGTACGCGATGTACGCGGCAGGCGGTGCATTCGGCAACATGGGCTACGACGCAGTGCGGGCAGCCGCCGGCGCTGACGTATCGGGCCTGGACTTCATCGCGGGCGGCATCCTGGGCGCAGGCTTGGGCATGGCCGGCTACCGCGTTGGAGGCGCCGCGCAAGATGCAGCCTTCCGTCGCTACACCGAAGCTCAACACGCTGCCACTGAGGCCCGTGCTGAGTCCCTGAACGCAGCTGCGCTTGAGCTTGGCCCCACGGCCACTCCTGAGCAGGTGTCGGCCAGGGCTGATCAGATGGAAACAAGCCGCCTGATCAGGAACATGGAGATCGTGCTGTCCAAGCCGACCCGTGAGAAGATGATTATCCCCGAAGCCCCGGTGCCACGTATGGAACCCGCTTCGGTAGCTGTCGGTATGGACGAGCCGGCGCCGCAGTTGGGCGCAGGGCAGGGTCTAGTGCAGGCAGCTCCAGAAGTATTGCCCCCTGAGACGGGGCGCATCACCGTGCGCGAACGCATCCAGCGAGCCTGGGACTTCGTACGCGGTGAGCCTGTCGCTGACCCTGACGGCCTGGACTTCATCCCATCGGGACAAGTTCGGGAAGCAGTGCGCGGCATCCTGCATCAAGCCCAGCGAGGCGTGGAGCTGAACCCGGTTGACGCCGGCCGGCTCCAAGTCCTGACCGACTCTTTGTCCCAGTCAGGCGTCTTCGAGGGGATTCGCAACAACCTAGGCTCCACGGCCCTGGCCCTCCTGCGCTCGGAATCCCCGGTCGCTAAGTGGTGGGCTATGCAGGCCCTGGAGAATACGACCGGCGCGCACCGGACAAGCACGGCATCCATCACCAAGTACCAGCTGGAGCACATGTACATGGGCGACAGCAAGAACGAGATGGAGATGATCTTCCAGGGATGGAAGGCCCAGCGCCAAGGCGGACGGTTCACCGAGTTCTTCACCCAGGCTGACTGGAAAGAGTTCGGCGACCAGATCTTCCGCTACCGCGAAGGCGTGCGTAACGGTATTCGCGTGGTCGGCGAGAATGAAAGCCCGCTGATCAAGCAGGCATCGGATCTGCTCACCAAGTCCTACGACACGATGCGCCGCCACCAGCGGTACGCCCGTGTCTCCGGCTTCGGCAACCTGCCCACCGACTCCAGCGGCTACCAGCCCTGGGCCATCAGCCCGTCCAAGTGGAAGGGCTTGTCGGATGCCAAGAAGCGCGCGTACACTCGTGCGCTCTCGGAGGAAGTGCAGGCCCGTCACGGCTGGGACCAGGAGTTCTCGGACTTCTTCTCCCTCCAGTACGTGGACCAGGTGAATAAGTGGACCAACGGCGGCGTACACGCCAGCGTGGTGCCCAACGAATCAGCAGTCGATGTCCTGAAGCGTGCTCTGGAAGCGCGCGGCCTGAACACGGCGGAAGTCTTGCAGCGTTTGCAGGAGTTCACGCAGGGTGGCCGCAAGCAGACCAAGGGCCGCCTGGACCGCAACATGCTGACCCCTTACGATGACGGTGAGGGCGGGTACATGACCCTGGCTGACCTGATGGAGACGGACCCCATGACCCTGTTGCAGCGCCAAGCGCGCCGCGTATCGGGGGAAGTGGCCCTGTCGAACTTCGGAGTCACCTCGGACGCTGAAGTGCAGCTGATCCGTACGGCCATGGAGCACAGCGGCGCCACACCCAAGGAGCTGGAAGCATTTGACCAGACCGTGGCTGAGATGCTGGCCCGCCCGTTCTCGGACCAGGTTCCCCTGTTCGTGGATAACGTCCGCGCTGCCACCTCCTTGGTGCAGCTGGGCGGGATGGGCTTTGCGCAGCTGGTGGAGTCGGCCAACGCCGTGTCCACCTTCGGCGTCATGGCTTCCCTGAAGAAGGTGCCTGCGTTCGGCCGGCTGTATCGAGAGATCAGCACGATGGCCAAGGGCGGCAAGGTGGACAACCCGGTGCTCAACGGCCTGGACGAGTTCGCCGGCAACATCGGCATGCACAACTACCGCAACACCTGGGCACACCAGATGGGCGACCCGAACGAAGTGGTCTATGGCCGCGACAGCATCGGGACGGTAGGCCGCATGATCCGCGGTGGCCAGTACCTGCAAGGGAAGCTCTCCATGTGGCGCCGTATCCACGCCGTGCAGCAGCGCATGGTCGCCGAGATGGCGATCAACAAGGGCCTGACCTACGTCCGTGATGGACTGGACAGCGCCGCGCTGCGGGACATGGGTATCAGCCCCGAGCTGGCTGCCCGCGTCAAGGCCGAGCTGCCCAACGTCGCAGAGTTTGACGCGGCGGGCAAGGTCCTGCGCTACGAGCCGCAGAAGGGTGCGGATACCGGCGCCATCAAGGAATTCAATGACGCTATCTTCCGCGGCATTGGCCAGGTCATCCAGGAAACCTTTGTCGGCGAGACCGGCAAGTGGGCACACAACGGATACCTGAAATTCCTGACGCAGTTCCGCACGTACAGCATCACGTCCTTTGAGAAGCAGTTCGTCCGTCAGTACCGCAACCACGGCGCACTGAAGGCCGCCGGCATCCTGCTGGCAGCCACGTCTGTGTCCGCTCCGATCTACCTCCTGCGCACCGCGCTGGCCGGCTCCATGCTGTCCGGCGACCAGTGGGAGAAGTTCAAGGAGCAGCGTCTGTCGCCCGAGAACATCGGGATGGCAGCCCTGGGCTACACTGCCCTGGGTGGCTGGGCGCGCGACGTGCTGGACATGGGTGGGGCCTTCACCGGCTTCGACGTGCCTGGCTCCCCGCGTACGCCCAAGGGTGGCTTCCTGTCGTCTGTCGTGCCGGGGCTGTCCCTGGTCGAGGACGTGCAGTCCGCCGCCAGCGCGCTGACGCAGAAGGGTGATCCCACTGCGACACTGCGGGTGCTTCCATTCGGCCGTACGCCGATGATCGCTCCGATCTTTCAAGCAATCATGCAATCAGAATAGGAGGCCACATGGCTGATCCCTTTGATACCCCTGGGTATCGCTTCGCTCTGAATCGGTTCCCCGGCGACGGTTCCACCACGCAGTGGGACTTGTCGTTCGCCGGGGTGTCACCGGGCTACATCAGCCAGGACCACGTGCAGGCCACCATCGTGAATGATACCACGGGGGTGCGCACGCCTTATCCTCTGGGTCCTGGCAACTTCATTCTCCCCACGCGCCTCCAGGTCACGCCGGCAGTTCCTGTCGGCAGCACCCTGGAGGTGCGCCGCAACTCGCCCAAGGATGAGCCGCTGTTGGATTACACCGATGGCGCGCTCATGATCGAGAAGAACCTGGACACCAGCAACCAGCAGACCGTGTATGCGACTGCTGAGATGGTGGACCGGTTCGCCGACGCCCTGGACGAGACGGCAGAATTCTCGCAAGCGGTGCTGGACCGACTCGCTGACGTGGAAGACACGGCCAACGGCGCCGACGCGAAGGCTGATAGTGCCATCACGTCCGCCGCTGCTGCCAACGTTACGGCTGCCAGCGCGGTCAGCCTGGCCAACACCGCCATCGCCACGGCCAACCAGGCTGTGGAGGACGTGGCCGGCGCCGAAGAGGCTGCTATCCTGGCCACTGAGGCTGCGGATGCGGCCAACCTGGCTGCTACCAACGCCAACGCGTCTGCTGTGGCTGCTACGGGCACCGCTGCTGCGGCCCTGGACACGGCGGAAGACGCTGTCACTATCGCCAACGGCGCCACAGGCACGGCGAACAACGCCCTGTCGGTGGCCAACGGCATCGCAGCCACGGCCCAGGAGGCTTTGGACACCGCGGAGGCTGCGGAGACCACGGCCAACGGCATTGCTGCCACTGCCAACGAGGCACTGGACACGGCCAACGACGCTGAGGCGACCGCCAACAGCTTTGAGGCGCGTGTGTCGGCCATGGAACCGCGGGTCAACCCGATTCTGCTGCCCGCCACGGCCCACAGTCTGGACGATTACCGGAGCCGTGGCCTGTACGCACAGAATGCCACGGCTGGTGCAGTGGCTGGTGGTGCTTCTTATCCCGTAGCGCTCGCTGGTCTACTCCTGGTATGGGCAGCTAACGGTGTGAGCGCTGCAAACCTCCTGTCCCAAGAGTACATCGTGTACGGAGCGGAGCCAGGGGCTAACAACAGTGGCGGCCGGCGCTTCTGGCGTAGCTGCACTAACCAGGTGAGTGGCGCCTGGGGTCCCTGGCGTGAGGTTGCCCGCAAGAACGAGGTGATGAGTCACGTGTACTTGACGGCTGCCACGGACTGCAACACCCTGACAGCAGACAACACGTACTACACATCCCGCAGTGGCACCGTGATCACAGGTGGGAGCAACTGGCCCCCCATCGGCACGAACGTGGCAGGGGCCAGCGTCGTCGTTCACTGGGTGGCGTCGGACTACATAATCCAAACGGCAACCATCCCTGTGGCGGGTGAGAAGCCTCGCCTTTGCCAGCGGATCTTCTCCGGGTCATCCTGGGGCACCTGGAGGATGATCGGTGCGGTATCCGCCGTATCCCGCCTTCCCACTGCGGACATGGGGGATGTGTACGTAGACGGCGCGGGTTGGTATCGCTGGAACGGATCGGCTTACGCTGCCTCCACTCCCGTGACCGGCACGCTGGATCTCTCCGGTGCTACCAACGGGCAAGTGGCGGGCAACTTCGACGGCACACACACAGCCGACACCTGGAGCTTCGTAAACAAGAAGGCCGCAACGACCTACCTGCCTGTGGTCCCTCCCGCTGGCCAGAACAGTGCGCACGCAATCTTTCGTAGTGCGGCTTCCGCAGACAGCGCCTTCGTGGCGCTGGGGTACAACGGCACGCTGGGCCATGGTGAGCTGACGTTCAGCCGCCACGGGACCGCAGCGGTTCCGGGAGCGTTCCGGTTTATCTCCGCGACGACCGAGTGTGCCCGTATCCTGTCCACGGGTTCCTGGATCTTTGGTCCGTACCTGTACACGCCGTCTATCAACGCACGCACCCACGTCTACTACACCGGAGGAGGCACCCAGTACGGGACCGTCTACCGGCCGGAGCTGTTCGCTGACGGCGTGGCCATCCAGTTCCAGGCGTACAACGGAGCGGTGGCTGGTTTCATCCAGTCTAACTCCGCGCTGTCTGTGGTGTACTCCACCACCTCTGACTACCGTTCCAAAACGGTACTCGGTGAACTGGACGGGGCGGGTTGCCTGGACAACATCATGCGCTTGCGCCCGGTGGAGTTCCGCATGCACGGCGTACCCGTGGTCAACAAGCCCCTGCGTGGGTTCGTCGCCCACGAGTTGCAGGATGTCATTCCCCAAGCAGTCACTGGCTATAAAGATCAGACCCGGGTGGATGAGGTCGGCAATACCGTGCCTGTCATGCAGGGTGTTGACCTGAGCAAGGTGCTGCCTGATGTTGTGGCCGCCCTCCAGGAGCAGCAACGACAGATCCAATCCTTGAAAGAGGAACTGGCCCAGATCCGTGCTACCCTTCAGGGTGAGTAAGGCGAGGTACTTCATGAACCACAATCCAATTAGGCATACGATGGAGCAAACATCCAATGTAATCGCAACCGGCACCATCGGCGTGACTATCCTGGGCGTGACTGTCCAAGACTGGGCAGCGATCCTTGCCGGTGTGTGGATTCTCCTGCAAATGAGCTGGTGGATCTACTCGAAAATCAAGAAGAAGGAGTAAAGCATGGCCGCTACTGAAGTTGCACTAGGCGAGTTGCACGTCGCACTCGCCAACACCTTGAAGGACCTGGTTGGGGTCGAAGCTCCGTCCGCCGCCGTCCTGGCGGTAGCGGCCAAGTTCCTCAAGGACAACAACGTGACCTGCACGCCCTCGTCCGATAACGCCATGGGTGAGCTGGAAGCAGCCATCGCGCGCCGCAAGCAGAAGACCGGCCTCTCCCTCAAGGAGAAGCAGGAGCTGGGCGGCGTTGCCGATGTTGAACACCTGATGCACTGATGGCACGCGAGAGCACAGAGGCCGCCCTCATCCGCTGGCGCAAGCTGGAGATGTTGCAGACGGCCTATCCGCACTTCGTCCCGTTCCTGGACGACATGATGCAGGAGCTTGGCTTCACCACCTCTGAGATCCAGAAGGAGATTGCTGAGTTCCTGGAGTACGGCCCACTGTACCTGATGATCCAGGCGCAGCGCGGCCAGGCTAAGACAACCGTCGTGGCCATCTTCGCTGTATGGCATCTGATCCACAACCCCGCAGGCCGGGTGCTCATCATCTCCGCTGGCGAGAAGCAGGCCAACGAGATCAGCACCCTCATCACTCGGTTCATCGGCAACGTGGACCTGTTTGACTGTATGCGCCCGGACGCCAGCAACGGCGACCGCACCTCTGTGGAAGCCTACGACATCCACTACACGCTGAAGGGCATGGACAAGTCCCCGTCCGTCGCGTGTGTGGGCATCAACGGCAACTTGCAGGGCAAGCGCGCGACGCTGCTGATCGCCGACGACGTGGAGTCCAAGCGGAACTCGAAGACCGCTGGCGCCCGCCAGGACCTGCTGGACCTGACCCGTGACTTCACCTCCATCTGCGAGGAAGGCCGGATCATTTACCTGGGCACGCCGCAGAATCAGGACTCCATCTACAACACCCTGCCGTCTCGGGGCTTCACCGTCCGCATCTGGCCGGGTCGTTACCCGACGCACGACCAGGAGCAAGCTTACGACGAGCGTCTGGCCCCAGGCATCCGGCGCCGCATGGCTGCCAACCCGGGCCTGCGTACCGGCGGCGGCGTCCTGGGCGACCAGGGCCAAGCCACGGACACACGCCTGCACGAGGCCATCCTACAGAAGAAGGAGCTGGACCAAGGTCCCGCGTACTTCCAGCTTCAGCACATGCTGAGCACGGCGATGACCGACGCGCTGCTGTACCCGCTCAAGACCACCGGCATCATCGCCATGCGGTTGAACCCGAAGGCCCTGCCTCTCACGGTTGTGCGCTCCATGACGGACGCCGGCTTGCGAGAGTACAGCGTCAACGGGCACAGCTTCCGCGTGGCATCGGCGCACGAGGTCAGCGACATCACCAGCGTGCCGGACATGATCATCATGTACGTGGACCCGGCCGGCGGCGGTAAGAACGGCGACGAAACCGGCTACGCTGTCATGGCTGGTCTGAACGGCAACGTCTTCCTGCTGGACATCGGGGGCGTGCCGGGTGGCTACAACAAAGAGCAGATGGACCACTTGGCATCCATCGCCAAATACTGGAGCGTCAACGAAGTCATCATCGAAAAGAACATGGGCTACGGCGCCTTCAAGGAAGTGTGGATGCCCATACTTCGGAAGGAGCACGTGTGCGCCGTGAACGATGACTACGTGACTGGCCAGAAGGAGCTGCGGATTATCGAGGGCCTTGAGCCTGTGATCAGTCGCGGCAGCTTCATCATCAACGAGTCGATCATTGAGGAAGACGCAGCGAGCATCAACCGCTATCACGCAAGCAAGCGGCTGTTCTACTCGTTCTTCTTCCAGCTGTCACGGGTCACGCGAGAGCGCGATTCCCTGACACACGATGACCGGCTTGACGCCGTAGAGGGTGCAGTACGGCGATACCTTTCCTCCTTGGCTATCGACCAGGAGAAGGCCGCACGGGACCGCCAGGAAGCTGAGATGCTGAAATGGTTGAAGGACCCGCTTCTGCACAAAAGATATTCCCCACAAACCCGCGGTAAGTCCATCATGGACCGCTACCGCCGCTAGGAGAAACACATGCGTATCGAAGAACTGAAGAACCCTGGCACGTACTCGGGCGGCCAACAACTCCGCGCCCGGATCGCGCACGCTGTCTCCTTCGCGGAGACGGTCCAACGCTACCGCCCCAGTGGTGCTACGCCGGCGGCTTCGCCCACGGCCAAGGCCATCGCGGATCTGCTGCTGGACGCCGCACAGAAGACCCCGGGCTACTCGGCCCCGCTGCCGCCCTCGGGCACGGCCACGGTCGCCAACTCCGGCACGGTCACCCTGCTGCCCGCCACCGGCACCACGCCGGCTCAAGGCTCGGCCACCGCGGCTGTCGCTGGCAACACCCTGACCGGCCTGCGCCTGCCGGCCACCTCCGCCGTCGTCACGAACGCGCAGGTGATCAACGTCACTGGTGGCACCGTCACCATCACCGTCGCCAACAACGTCGTCACCGCGGCGTTCACGGCCACGCCGTAATGTCCAAGCGCATAGCAGCGACTGCTGCCCTGAGCCTGGTGCTTGGGGCTGGTGGCCTGCTGATCCCGCACCTCAAGACTGAGGAAGCCCTCGGCGATGGCCGGGGGCGGCTGGTCTACATTGACCCCGTGGGCATCAAGACCTGGTGCTACGGCGACACAGGCCCTGTGCCGAACATCCCGCTGAACGAGGCTGTCTGCTCTGCCCAGCTGGACCGCAAGGTGCGCGAGATCTGCGTGCCGGTGGCCAAGGCCATCAAGGTCCCCGTCCACACGTACGAGATGGCTGCCATTTGCAGCTGGGCGTACAACGTGGGCGCACCCACCGCCATCGGCAGCACCGCGATGAAGCGCCTCAACGCCGGCGATTACGCTGGTGTGCCCGAGGCTATGCTGTGGTTCAAGTACGCCCAAGGCCGTGACTGCACGGTGCGCTCCAACAACTGCTACGGCATGTGGACGCGCCGCCTGAAGGAAGCCGATATGTTCCGAGGTAACTGATGCACACCTACCGAGTGCCCATCTACGAGGTGGGCATCCAGTTCACCCGCTCCCGCAAGGAGTTCGCCAAGGCCGTTGAGGCTGCCGGCGGCTTCGATGACGGGCAGTGCGCTGACGGCCTGACCTGCGCTCTGGACTCCGGCGGCTTCATCGTCGGCGTATTCACCAAGGACCCGGGCACCATGGCTCACGAGATGGCCCATGTAGCCCTGGACATCCTGGAGTGGGCCGGGTTCGACGCCCAGGCCGGCAACCAGGAGCCGTTCTGCTACCTCCTGGGCCACCTGATCAACCACTTCAGCAAGGTTCGATGATGTCTCTCAAGCTCTACGGCGCCATCGCTCTCGTAGTGGTGGCTGCCCTGGGGGCCGGATACGGCCTCTGGCAGCGTTCCGAGGTCCAGGAGCTACGTAGTACCGTCTCCACCCTCGAAAACCGCGTGGCGGGCCTGCTGGCAAGCGAGAAGGCCCTTCGCAAATCCGCCGAAACCTCGGATCGCGCCCGCCGCGCTGCCCAGGATAAGGCCAACACCGCACAAAGGAAGCTAGATGAAGCTCTCAAGGCTGCTCCTGACTGGGCTGACGGCGCTGTCCCTGACGGCGTGTGGGACGCTCTCAAGCCCTAACCCTACCTACCCCCTTACTCACCTCCTGAAAGCCTGCCCTGGGCCTTCCTGGCCAGACTCCGGCACCAACGGGGATCTGGCTCGGCTGATCCAAAGCTATCAGCTGGCCCTGGACCTGTGTAATGCGGACAAGGAAGCTCTCCGGGATTGGGCTGAGGGACCCACGGCTTAAATTTGGGTTGCATCCCCGAGGGACCTCCTTCCCACATTCCCATACGCCTATGCCCCCATAGCCCTCCTACGCACGCGCTACGCCACGCGCGGGATTGTACCACGGAAATCGCCGGGAGTCTACTGGGTATCCATCCAGTAGATTGCCTGGAATCTGCCCGAAATCAGCCGATCAGAGTCACGGAAATTATCCTTATAAATCAATGGGTTGGAATTACGGTCGGCTATACGGATAGAGGGATAGACGACGGAGCGAATGCGACGACGGAAGGGGGCCGGAGAACGGACGGACGAGAGCGGTATCTGTAGACGGTCAAGCCGGATAGATAGCCGATCTATAGACGGAGACACGACGGGCTAGACGACGGGCAATAGCCAGATAGATAGACGGTATCTATAGACGGGAATACCTGACATATAGACAGAGGGATAGCTGGGAGTACGATAGACCAGACACCAGGACGCACCAGGAAGTACCTGGATAAATAAACAGGTAGACAGACAGGTAGATATCATGAGACTATCTGTCTAACGGTTCAACAAGCAGGACGAACCAGGCAGCAAACCGGAAGATTTATAACCGGCTTGACAGCCAGAAAGGAACGGGTTAATATACGTTCCATGCACTACCGGAAACGGGAAGCCCTGAGAGTCAAAGCAGACGTTAAATGCTAGGGTAGAACGGTCTAACGCTTCGGCGATTCATACGGTAGAGCAGCAAGCAGGACAAGCAGTAGAAAGTGTGCTACAATGCAGTCATGTAATCAGCCGGTAGATCAGCGGCATACCTGATCAGCCTTCGACAAACCACACGGGATTACACGTGATTCAAGGCGACTAGGCAGTACGGTTATCGGCCACCACAATAAAGCGTCGGGGTAAGACACCGGGTAGACGGTGCTAGGCGGAAAGCCAAGAGATCGGTTTCAGGCGGGTAAGCCGTTGGCCGCATCTCGGGACACCATGTCCAAACTGGATTGACCATGATGGGTAACACTGGATTGGTTATGATGGGGCGGATACCTGCGTACGTGCCGCATGGGTGACAGTGCATATGACAACTCGGAAACCTGCGCGGTAGACTAGGCAGGCGTGGCGGCAACACGAAAAATACGTATAACTATCCACGGATCATGGCGGCGGACGCCAGCCCATGAGTGAAGGGTGGCTTGCTGAACCTGGCGTATGCTGGGGGACGGCTGCAAGCTGCACCCATGATCCGGCAGTGTGCTGAGCACGATTGGGGTAGCTAACACAAAGTCTCATTGTCTTTGCGTCTTCACTGAGGGTTCAAAGCCAATGAAGCAAAGAGCAGCGGACCAGCGTAGCACGTCGGCCATCTGGCATGACACACTGCGGGGTTCCAATCCTGACAAGCGGTTTGACAAGCGTAAGCATCCTGCTTCGGTGTTGAATCGTAAGCTGTTAGCTGGGCGGGCTGACCGCAAGCTATCATCCCTGCGTGGCGCTGAATACAGCGTGACGCGTATCTTCCAGGGCTAAGGCCCATCGTAAATAACTGGAGATCATTATCATGCGTGCAATTATCACTGACATCGCCAAGCTCAACAAGGCCATCGACAGCATCGCTGCCCGTGGCAAGAAGCTGGACATGGATATCCAAGTGGCCGGCTTGTCCGCCATCGCTCACGTCGAAAAGTCCGGTGACATCGGCCCGGTTAACCGCTTGTTCCTGGCCTTGGGCAAGGGCCATCGCAAGTCCGCGTTGACTGCCTGGCTCCTGGCCTATGCCAAGGTCGTGGCCAACGCTGGCGAAGACAAGAAGGATAAGCCGTTCGTCTACGCCAAAGACAAGGCGACCATGCTGGAAGAGGCGGACGCCAATCCCTGGTTCGACTTCAAGGTGGAGCCGGACCCTGACGAAGTGTTCGACTTGCAGGCTGCCGTGGCCGCGCTCATCAAGAAGGCTGGCACCAAGCAGCTGGCCGCTGGTGGCGAGGGACTGCGCAAGAAGCTGGAAGCCCTGGTTGCTGACCCGCTCGGCGACGTGGCCGAAGACGGGGAGTAATGGATCGGTTCCTGGCTGGCCACGTGGTATCGTGGCTGGCCCTTCTCATATCCTTCATCGTGTCGGGGTGACATCATGAAATTCACTATCAACGTGGGCGCAGACCGCAGCCCCGCTCAAGTACAGGCCGATGCGTTCAAGGGTGACGTGCTTGGCTACGTCCATTGGCGTGAGGTGCGCGCTGCGCTGCGTGCCGTTGGATTCCTGGTGGCCAAGCATAGTACCCTCATCGCACTGGGTGCCAGCCCGGAAGATCAGGAAGACACGCACATCGTGGAGCTTGACGTGTCCCGCATCCCGCCGGGTGAAGTGTACTCCCGCATCTGGTCCGTGGCCTACGCCTTGCATCAGGACTGCATCGCTGTCCGGGTACGGGATGATTCGTACCGTGATCCACATCCCGTGGTACATGAGGTGCTGGTCGGCCCGTGCGCTGACAAGTGGGCGCCGTTCAACCCTGCATATTTCAAGGAGCTGCCATGCTAAAGCCTGTTGCCCGCGAGCTGCTGGCCTGCTTGCTCACGGTTCAGACCGACGGTCCAACCTCCCTCTGCACTGGTATATGCTACAACGTGGAGGAGGTGTACTGGCGGCGTGATCACGGCACCGGGGTGGTGGCCACGTTGAATGAAGTTGACAACGCTCTGCAAGAGCTGTTCTTTACCTTCGGACTGGACCCTTCCTACCCAGTGCGTGACAGCTCTGGCCAGTCGGCGCAAGCCCTGTTCGCACAACCCAACCTGTGGGATGTAAGCACGGAGTACGGACGCAACCGCTGGGCCTTGCTTGACCGCTGCATCAAACACCTCGTTGACCTGGAGTAATCATGACCCAAGCCAAGCAAGACAAGCGCCCGAAGGCGCAGCCCAAGCAACCCAAGGTGCAGCAGGTGCGCCGCCAACGCAAGCCCCATCCCACGGATGGCTGGTTCAACCTGGGCCAGCGTGCCCGCCTCGCGTTCAAGGAGCAAGCATGACCAAGCAAACCCCGCCCGTCGTGGCGCAGACCACCGTTGAATCCGTTCACTTCCAGGGTGAACGCCGGTACTTCTATGCACCGCGCTGGTTCCGCCGGCAGAACAAGGGCAAGACCTTCCGTGCCTTTGCCCGTGAGCTGTACACTGACTGCGTGAAGTCCCACCTCATGCGGAACAACGTGCCGCTCTTCTCCCTGCCGGATACTGGCACCCACTAGGGCGCCACACAAGCGACGATCTTGTGTGGTAGCTACCTACCCATAGACCTACCCGGGATCGCCGCTCACAGCCCCGGGATTCAAGCGAGAACCACATCGTGAAGACCTTCTCTTTCCAATTGCTCACTCGTTCGGGTGACTACATCGACGGGTACAGCACACGCTGCTACACCCTGGCCGAGGCACAGGCAGAGCTGCGCCACTTCATCCGTGTCAATCATCCGGGGCTGTTCGATAACCCGGCTGGCTATGGCTACGACCTGAAGGTGGCGCCATGATCCGGGTCATCCGCATAGGTCGTGAGCGTGGCAACAGGCCAGGCGCAGACATAGCCGACCTCGTAATGAGGCTGACTGACCGCGACCGTCACTGGTGGTACGACCTGCCTGCGCCACACGGGGACCACTACCTGGTGACCGGCAACCCAGCCACCATACGTGATCATCAGAGCTGCTGCTCCGTGGACATGCAGCAGTTCCGTAGGTGGTGGCCGGAGTGGGCAGTCAATGCCCTGGCCTCCCCCGACGCGGAGCATGACGGGTTGCTCACGGTGTGGGATTGTCCCGAGTACACGGTCGAAGTGCTGGCGAAGCAAACCCTGTTCATACCCAGCCTGGCTACGTGCGTACGCCGGGTGGCGCTGGCCGGTAGCCGTATCACGATGGAAGAAATCGAAGCCATGTTTCTCAACCAGAACGCCCATGACGTGGCACGTGGAGATCGCTATGCATCCCTCAACCTCAACGCCTGACGTGAAAGCCTTGGCCGTCAAGGTGGCGCGTGTTGCGCTGCCCTTGATTGGACGCCGTCGGCCTGATCCACTGAACCCCAGCTACAAACCGTGGGGCAAGACAGACCAGCAGCTGTACGAGTTGCAGCTGGTGCGTGATCAGCTGCAAGAGGAAGGGTTCCAGTACCTGGGCAACGGTGCGTTCAGCGTGGCTTACACCCATGTGGACTACCCGGATCGCGTGCTCAAGATTGCCATCCACCCTGACAGTGCAGCCGCCAGCTGGTGGAAGTACTGCGCTGAAAACCCCGGCCCTCACAAGCCCGTGGTGTACGTCGTTGGTGCGCTGGGTAACGACAGCCTGGCCAGCCGGGTGGACTTCGCATGGATGAAGCGGTATGAGCCGGGTGATTACGGGACCCGTGAGAAGCTGGTAGAGGCGTACAGCTGCGGCCGTGACTTACCCGATGTGCTGATACCGCAGATCGAGGGCATCGCAGAAGTTATGTGTGAGGCTGAAGACTTCGGCCACGAGGATCTGCACGCCGGCAACCTGATGCAGGACCAGGACACAGGCAACTGGATCGTGATGGACCCTGTGTATGACGGAGGTTGACATGTACGAAGGACACATGCCGAACGGCTCACCTGTGCAGAAGCACAGCGTGGGTGAGCTGTACCCCGTGGTCATCGTAGCGTACGGTGATGGCACCTGGCAATGGGTGGACCCAAGCCGACGCGCCGCTGGTGTCGTACGCTGGAGTAAGCAAGCACACTGCGTGGCAGCCGCCCGCATGTACATCAACACTGTGGTGATAGCCACGCCCAGCCAGCAGTGCCGGGATGCGTACAAGGAATTCATCAATGACCACCGTTAACAAGTACCTGCCCGTGGACAGCCAGGGCGTGGCCGCAAAGCACGAACGAGTTGTGCTCGATGTCAGCCAGCAGGAGGCGGCGCTGATCTCCCTGCTGCTCGGACGCACCCCGTGTACTGGCCCCGGTGGCGAGCTGTACAACGCCCTGGGTGTGTTCTTCCCCACCGAAGGGACAGGTATTGACGCCACCCCACGGAGCCGCGCCAGCCGCGCCATCCCCTTCATTGACAACCGCCGCTCGGATGTGCTGGCCTACCTTGGCCAGTTCCCTGGAGACTGACATGTTCCCCAACTTCAAAGACATCATCAAGGCTGTGGTCATGGCTGGCCTGGTGCTGGGCGCAGCCATCGGCTTCGCATCCAGTGCCAAGGCAGGCCCGCTTGACCAAGGCCCGCATATCCTGATCACCACTGGCTACGGTATCCAGTCAAGCACCACGGTGCTGGAGATCTACGGTAGCAAGGAGGAATGTCTCGCAGTACGGGACAGCCTCATCAAAGAGTACGGCAAGACCTTCGGCATCCTGGCCTGCATCCCTGGCCGCAACACATAAGGAACCAGCAATGACCATCGACATCAACAAGAAGTACAAGACCAAAGCCGGCGACGACGTGCGCATCCTGTGTGTGGACCGAGGTGGACCCTACCCCATCCTCGGGCTGGTCGGCAACCAGGTTCGTGGCTGGCGTGCGAACGGGCACAGTGCCAGCGGCTACGCCAACCGGGACTTGGTTGAGGTGGTGCCCACCGTGTGGCGCACCATCGGGCACACGCACAGCGAGACCGACGCTTACGTCCGCGACGGTCACGACGTGCTGTTCGTGGGCGCCTTGAAGTGTGACACCCTGGACGAGCTGCGTCTCCGCTTGTACGGCTACAAGTTTGCCGGCGAGTTCCGTGGTGAAACGCTGCTGCGTGTGGTGGCCCTGTAATGCGCGACCAATCCCTGCCCCTGCGTACTGCATCCAGCCACCTCCGCCAGCTACCCGCTGGCTACGTGGTGGTGACCAGCATCAAACGTGACGACGGTGAGTACGTGAGCACCGCACCTCAACCCACCATCCGGGAAGCCATCGTGGCTGCCGAAGCCCTGGCCAAGCAGGCCGGATACCACCTCGTCTAAGGACAGACATGAAGACCACCATCACCCGTGCCATCCTGAACTACATCGTCGCCTTGCTCGGCCAGGCCACTGCTGTCCACGTGGCCAGCCTGCACCAGGAAACTGGGAAGGCCAAGGCCGAGGCCAAGCGCAAGTTCCGCTACGCTGAACACGTGTCGGACCTGGCCGCTGCTGCACTGGAGAGTGCAGACATTGCCGAAGCCAAGGCTGAGGAGAAGTCCCGCGCCAACGAGGCGGAAGCCCTGCGTTTGTTGGAGCGTGTGTAATGCCTGACGTTGATGACATCTGGGATGACGAGGAAGACATCCGCACCCTGTGGCAGAGCCAGTACCAGCTGGAAGCCACGCGCCCCGTGGACAAGCTGCCCCCCATCGGCCAGCAGTTGGCCGCAGCCTGGCAAGCTGAGCACGGCGATGAGCCGTACCCCACGTAAGGAGTAGACATGGACTGGCTACGCATAGCCCAAGCATTACCCGTAGGCAGGAGCCGGAAGATCCAGCATGACTGCTCACCCAACGGCGACCGTAGCCTGTCCGTGAGCAACGAGCCTGAGTGCTGGCGTGGCTTCTGCTATCGCTGCAAGGAGAAGCTGTACGAGGCCAAGCGCCTCAGCCTGGGAGAGCTGATCAAGATCAACCAGGATCGACGGGACGCGGACAAGACCCTGCGTACCCAGGCCATGCCCGAGCCTGCTGTTCGCAAGTGGGAGGACTGGCCGGTCGAGGCGCAGCTCTGGCTGCTGAAGGCAGGCATCGGTGAGGTGGACGCCATCAAGCTGGGCATCTACTACCACGAGCCGAGCATGCGTGTGGTGCTGCCTTACCCAGGCACGCATCACTGGCAGGCCCGCGCCGTGATGGCAGGGCACAAGCCCAAGTATATCAGCGACGGCGGCGAGCGTGAGGTGGCGCTACTCCGTGACAAGGTGGACAAGGGGTACTCTGTCGTGCTGACTGAGGACCTGCTGTCCACGTACAAGATGCACATGGCTGGGCGCAGCGCCATGCCCCTGCTCGGGACCACGCTGCACGACGAACACCTGGCCAAGCTGTTGGCATGGGGCCGCTCGGTATCCGTGTGGCTGGACCCCGACGAGGCAGGACAGACAGCGGCCCGCAAGATTGGAAAGCGCCTGGATGTTTTCGGCGTGGACTACCGCAACGTACTGGGCGAGTACGACCCCAAGTTGTACACCCGAGACGAGATCAACATCATCCTGGAGAATGTGTGGCGTTAGACATTACCCTGCTTCAGGTGATGAAGCGGCGGCAGGACTACGATAACCTGCGCCGGCTCATCCCTGACCGAGTGCTGGACCCGGCAACGGAATCCATACTCAAGGACTACGGCACCTGGTTCAAAGAGAACCCGCTGCAACAAGTCATCGACTTCGACAGCTTCGGCCTTTGGGTGAAGCTCGAACATCCCTCGCTGGCTGATGAGAAGCTGGCACTGATCAATGCCCAGCTCAAGCGCGCCCGTCAAGATGTTGACGCGGACGTGAGAGCTGGGATCGTAGAGCGTTTGGTAGCAGCGCAGACAGCCCGCGCCCTGGAGGATCTGGTCACGTCATTCACTGACGGTGATGACATCCAGTTCGGGCAGCACCTGCGCAGCATCATGGACAAGTACGAGGAGCGCGTTGCCCGTCAGGTGAAGACGCCCTTCTGCGACGTGGACATTGACGAGCTGCTGAACGAGGAGGAGAACGACGAGGGCATCAAGTGGCGGCTGTCTGTGCTCAATGAGTACATGCGCCCGCTTCGTCCTGGTGACTTCGGCTGCGTAGCCATGCGCCCCGGCGCTGGCAAGACCACGTTCTTCACCAGCGAGATCACGTTCATGGCGCCGCAGTGTCCCGATGGTCGCGGCGTGTTCTGGTTCAACAACGAGGGACCGAGCAAGCGAATCGTTGGCCGGTGCTGGCAGTCAGCACTGGGCATGACGTTCGGTGAGATCGGTGAGCTACGCGGGCCGAAGGGCAATGGGCACAAGCAAGCCTACGCCGCAGCAGTCGGTGGCGCTGGCCGCATTCGTGTTCTTGACGCACACGACATGTCGAGTGGTGAGCTTGAGGATATCATCCGAGAGCACAACCCGTACATCGTGGTCATCGACATGGTGGACAACGTTCGCTTCGGCGGCGAGATGTCCAACGGCGGCCAGCGCACGGACCAGATCCTGGAGGCCATGTACCAGTGGGCACGCATCCTCGGTGTGAAGCATGACTGCATCGTGCTGTGTACCAGCCAACTCAACGGGGATGCCGAAGGGTTGACCCGTCCAACCCTGGCCATGATGAAGGACAGCAAGACCGGCAAGCAAGGCGCGCTGGACTTCCTCATCGCAATCGGAAAGAGCAATGATCCGCTTCTTGCGAAGTCTCGCTTCATCGGTATTCCCAAGACCAAGCTCAACCGGGCTGGCAAGCCGGGAGATCCCTTCGGCTACGAGGTCATCCTTGATGAGGACCGGGGGCGTTATCTCATGCCCGACGACGCGCCCGATGATTGACCTCTGCGACTTCCTTGCCGACCCCAGCCTGCCGTACTACGGGCCATCCCGACTTGAAGACTTTACGGGCGAGCCGACTATCTGGTACGAGCCAGCCACCATGCAGTACACGGGGCGGGGCCAGCTAAGCCTACACCTGCCACTCAAGTCCCTGGTGTACACACCCGTCAAACACAACCATCAACTGGAGCTACTATGGAGTACATCGTAGAGATAGAGGAGGTCGTCGTTAGCAAGTTTCGCGTTACCGCCCACGATGCCGGTGAGGCAGAGACGGTGGTACTCGAAGGCTACCTCGACGGCAGCATACAGCCTGACGAAAACAACGTGGACTCTCGCGTTGTCCATGCGTGGGCACAAGCATGAGCCATACCGTATGGGACCTGGAGACAGGCACACGTACCCTGTTCAAGCGCAAGGCCAGCCCGTGGCACCCCGAGAATTTCATCGTGGCCACTGGCTGGAAGCGCGCCAAGCAGGAACCGGACTGGCACTACACCAGCAGCAAGGCCGTGCCCCTGCCCGAGGACTGGTTCACCTCCATGCTGGAGGGCACCCGCATCCTGGTCGGCTTCAACATCGGCTTCGATCTGCTGTGGGCATTGCAGGACAAGCGCAACCTGGAAGCCTGGATGGACTGGATCGCCAAGGGCGGACAGATCTGGGACTGCCAGCTTGCCGAGTACCTGCTGGATGGCATGGTGCAAGAGGCACAGATGCTGTCGCTCAACGAGGTGGCCCCGCGCTACGGCGGCACGACCAAGGTGGATGAGGTCAAGGTGCTGTGGGAAGCCGGTGTCATGACCGAGGACATCGACCCCGATCTGCTCAAGCGTTACCTCATTGGTGAGCGTGACGACAAGGGCAAGTGGAAAGACTTCGGTGACATCGGCAACACGGAGCTTGCCTTCCTTGGCCAGCTCAAGAAGGCGCGCGGCCGCGGCCAGCTCAAGTCCCTGCTGCTGAACATGGGTGCCTTGGTTGCCGTGGTCGAGATGATGCGCAACGGGATGCACGTGGACAAGGCGCGCGGCCTGGTGATTGCAGCCGAGCTGCGTGCTGAGCTGGCCGGGTACACCGAGGAGCTGCGCGGCTACCTGCCTGCGGACCTGCCCTTCGAGTTCAACTGGACCAACCGCTACCATCTGTCGCCGCTGATCTTCGGTGGCTCCGTCAACTACAAGGCGCGTGAGTACGTGCTGGACGAAGAGGGCAACAAGACCTACTACCAGAAGGACGAGCTGCATGTGGTGTTGGACAACGACACCACGATCAGCCTTGATGACTGGAACAATGGTCTCGCCCCCGAAGGAACCAACGCGGTGCGCTTCGCCGGAGGCAAGAACAAGGGCGAGATCAAGACCAAGAAGGTCAAGGTGCCTGACCTGGAGCGCGGGGCCAAGACCCGCATCGGTGAGTTCAGCTACGACTTTCCCCGCATGACGGAGCCGGATGACAAGTGGGCCAGCAGCACGCCTGGCTTGTGGTCCGTGGCCGGCGAGGTGATTGAGGAGCTGGGCCTGCGCGATGACGTACCGTTCCTGGTCACGCTGTCCAAGGTGGCGGCACTGACCAAGGACCTGGGCACCTACTACATCACCGAGGACGAGGAGCCGAAGGGCATGCTCACCCTGGTGGGTGACGATGGCATCGTGCATGGCTCCATCAACATGACCAGCACGGTGACCGGCCGCTTCAGCGCGAGCAATCCCAACCTTCAGAACGTACCGAAGGGCAAGACCTCGCAGATCAAGTCCGTGTTCACCAGCCGCTTCGGTGCCAAGGGCAAGATCATCCAGTCTGACTTCAGCGCGCTGGAGGTGTACATCCAGGCCAACCTGACGCAAGACGAACAACTCATCTCTGACCTGCGTGCTGGCTTGGACATGCACTGCGCACGGCTGGCAACTGCCGAGGGTATGGAGTACGACGAGGTGTTCCGCCTGGCCAAGGGTAAGGGCGAGATCGACGCGGCGCTGCGCAAGCTGTGGGATGAGAAGCGGACAGCCATCAAGGTGTTCAGCTTCCAGCGTGCCTACGGTGCCGGCGCTCCGAAGATTGCGGCCGGCCTGAAGATCCCCGTCGAGGTGGTCGAGGGCTGGGTTGAGGCCGACAAGATCCGATACCCTGGTGTCGAGTCCTGGTACGAGAAGCTGACGGTTAGCATCCAGCAAAGCCGCAAGCCCACGTCGCGTTTCCTGATGCACCCCGAGGTTCCTGGTCTGAACATACAGCTTGGGCGCGGCACGTACCAGGCACCGAGTGGGAAGATCTACACCTGGACCGAAGTACCGGCGCCCAAGTGGCAGGTCAAGCGTGGCACGCTGACCAGCTTCATGCCCACTGAGATCCGCAACTACCCTGTCCAGGGTGAGGGCGGTGAGTTCATGAAGGCTGCACTGTGGCTGGCGGTGCGTGAGTTCTACACCCGGAAGAACTTCGACGGCCTGGCCCTGCTGGTCAACACGGTCCACGACGCGACCTATCTGGACGCGGACGAGAAGGTGGCACGCAAGGCAGCGGTGCTACTGCATGCCTGCATGGAGGCGGCCAGCGACTTCATGGAGTTCTACTTCGACTGGCCGCTGCCGGTGGGTGTGCCGTCTGACACCAGCTGGGGTTCGTCCATGATCGAAGAGATCGGGTACGACGAGAAGTTCAACGAGCAGTCTGCTCAAGTCCGGTCCTATCTGCGGACCAAATACATGGAGGGCCGCGTGCCCTCGTTCATCCTGGAGAATTGAAGAATGGGTTTTGATCTCAAGAAAGCTGTTGGCCAGATCGCCAAGAACGCACCCAACATGCAAGAAGCGCAGAAGGGTGGTGGCGACTACGAGCCGCCTGCCGCGGGGCCTTGCTTCCTGCGCTTCATCGGCTACATCGAGCTGGGCAAACAGAAGTCCACGTACAAGGGCGAGACCAAGATCAAGGACAAGGTGCGCCTGATCTTCGAGGTCCACGGGAAGAACTATCCGCCCAAGAAGCTGGACGATGGCACGCTGATCCCCACTCGCATCACGATCACCGAGACCCTGAGCTTGTCGGAGAAGGCACACTTCTTCAAGATCTTCAACTCGATGCGCAACAACCGCAGCGAGATCACCCACATGGCACAGATGCTGGGCGAAGGTTTCCTCGGCCGCATCACCCACAACACCGGCAAGGAAGACAAGGTGTACGCCAACCTCCGCAACGACGCTGGCTACAGCATCCGCCCGCCGTATCGTGAGGACCCCGAGACCGGGGAGAGCACGAAGCTGAAGGTGCCCGAAGCCATCAGCGAGCTGCGCCTGTTCGTGTGGGACCAGCCAAGCAAGGAGATGTGGGACAGCCTGTTCATCGACGGCGAGTACGAGGAAGGCAAGACCAAGAACGTCATCCAGCAAACCGTGCTCGCTGCCGTCAACTACAAGGGCAGCCCGCTGGAGCAGCTGCTGGCCGGCGCCATGCCCGACGACGATGACCCGGATGGTGACGAGGATACGCCGGACGATGACCCGGGTGAAGATGATCCGAGCACGGACATCGAAGACCAGTCGCCGCAGCAGGAGCCGCCCAAGAAGCCCAAGGCGCCTGCCAAGCCTGCCCCGAAACCCAAGCCCAAGCCGGCGAAGGCAGCATCCGCTGACCCGCTGGACGGTATCGGTGACGATGACATCCCTTACTGATTCCCTCAAGGACCAGATCGCTAAGGTAGCAGAGGCAGCCCCCATGCCGGGGGTTGTCTTGCCTGCCGTCAACAAGGACCTGACCCTCCACGTTGACGGTGATTACCTGGCCTACTTCTGTTCCGGCAACGACGAGTGCGAACCAGGCAGGGCGCGGGCCAACGTGCTGAACAAGCTGGAGGCCGGACGAGCAATCGTCGGCGCCAGCAAGATCGTGGTTCACCTCACGATGTCCGGCAGCCACAAGGGGTATCGCTACTACATCGCCACGGTCAAGCCCTACCAAGGGCAGCGCAGCGGCAGCCGCCGGCCCAAGAACTGGGAGTTCCTGCGCAACTACCTGGAGACCTACCAGGGTGACGCCTTCTCGGTGAAGCTCTGGAAGGATCGAGAGGCGGACGACGGCATGGCCTTCGTGGCGCACAACTGCGTGGAGCTGTACAAGCAGCCCGTCGCTGCTATCTACACGGCCGACAAGGACATGCGCATGCTGCCCGGCCTGCATGTGGACTGGAACACGTACCAGGTGGTCGAGGTTCCGAAGGGTGCGTACGACATCAAGCGCAGCCCGGACGGATTGCAGTACGGCTACAGGTGGTTCTGGTTGCAGATGCTGCAAGGTGATTCAGCTGACGCCATCCCCGGCTTGCCACTGTACCTGGGCAAGAAGGTCGGCGAGGTCACGGCTGGCAAGGCCCTGGCCCAAGCTGAGAATCACATCGAAGCCTTCAACGTGGTGACCCGGATGTACGCGGAGAACTACGGCGAGGAGTGGCAGGATCGTTTCGCCGAGCAGGCCGCGCTGCTGTGGCTGCGCACCGATGCCGGCGCCAGCGTCCGCAACTTCGCCGGCTTCCTGCCCGCCATGAACCACCCTGGTGTAGCACGTGTGCTCGCCGCCTTCAACCGCCTGGAGACCCGGGTACTGGAACAACATGCAGAGATTGAGTCCATCCGCCTTGCGGCCCTTCAGGCTGCAAACGCTGGCCAACCAGGGGAATAAGTGCGCGCTGTGTCAGCAGCCACTGGCCCCGGCCGACGCGGTGCTGGATCATGATCACGCCACAGGAGAATGCCGAGGTGTCCTGCACCGCGGTTGCAACTCCATGCTTGGCAAGATCGAGAACCACCGCCGCATCGCCAAGCTGACCAGCACCGTTGCCCTTGCCCAGTTCGTGCAGGGCATCATCCCCTACCTGTTCAGCGACGGGCTGGGCGTGGCCTATCCCACGTTCCGCACCGCTGACGAGAAGCGCGTCAAGCGCAACACCCAAGCCCGGAAACGCCGGGCCGCATCCAAGGAGCAAGCATGAGCGCCAACTTTACCACCACTGAAGAACACGTCCAGTCCGGCGGCGTTGCCCGCGTCAAGGTGACGTACAACCCCACCGGCACGGTCACGCTGAAGACCACCTACACCGCCGAGGATGGCCGCCAGGGCACGGACACGATTGAAGTCCGCGAGAACGTGTACAACTACGTGGACCCCGCCGGCAAGGTGGACGTTACCGGTGACTCCATCAAGCGCGCCATCGCCGCAGCAGGAGCCGCACAGTAATGGCCGGTCCCCGTACCCTGGTTGTAGACATCGAGACCGCGCCGATCCTGGCGCGGGTCTGGCGGACGTTCAAGGAGAACGTGGGCCTCAATCAGATCGAGCACGACTGGTACATCCTGTCGTACTCGGCCAAGTGGCTCGGTGAGAAGAAGGTGTTCTACCAGGA